>Ga0105090_10000554_pt1 | contig 18650 bp, 18 predicted proteins | sample PPLLak3March2015_FD_79110 | JGI IMG/M metagenome (GOLD analysis project Ga0105090, IMG submission 79110) | Freshwater sediment microbial communities from Prairie Pothole Lake near Jamestown, North Dakota, USA - PPLs Lake P7 Core (1) Depth... | ecosystem: Environmental > Aquatic > Freshwater >... | reverse complement strand
CTGCGCACGCTGCGTGGCGTGCACGACGTGCAGGGCCGCTTGTGGGGCTATCTGTACGACACCTCCAGCACCGCCAACTACACGCTGCAGGTGCCACCGCCGCAGGCCACCGATCTGGCGCTGGCGCCGGGCGAGACGGTGCTGGGCGAAGGCGTGGCACGGCTGCGGCGCGTGCGTGCCGGGCAGCCGGTGTTCCTGGTGTCGCCTACCGGCGTGTTCCTGGCGCTGAAGGTCAAGGCCGTGCTGCCCGCCGGCACGGCGCTGGTCAGCAGCGACATGGTGCTGCTGGCCGAGGCCGACTTCCGCCGCTTCTTCGAGTTGGGCGACGACGAGTACACCGACATCGCGCTGCGCGTGCGCAACCCGCAGGAGATCGCCAAGGTGGCCGAGAAGGCCGGCATCGCCTTGCGCCAGCACCGCGTGATCACGCGCGACGACGTGCTGCGCACCTACGAGGCCGTCTTCAGCTGGCGCGAGGGCGTGCTGCTGGCGCTGCTGTCGGGCGCGTTGCTGGCGTTTGCCATCCTGGCCTTCGACAAGGCCAGCGGACTCTCGGCGCAGGAGAGGCGCGAGATCGGCATCCTCAAGGCCATCGGCTGGGACACCGGCGACGTGCTGCGCATGAAGCTGTGGGAAGCCACGCTGATCTCGCTGACGGCCTTTCTGGCCGGCTTCGTGCTGGCCTATGTGCACGTGTTTGCCTTCTCGGCGCCGCTGCTGGAGCCGGTGCTCAAGGGCTGGTCCACGCTGTATCCGCGCTTCCAGCTCACGCCGGCCATCGACGGCCTGCAGATCGCCACGCTGGCGCTGCTGGCCGTGCTGCCCTACCTGGCGGCCGTGGTCGTGCCACTGTGGCGCACCGCCGCGGCCGATCCCGACGCCGTGATGCGCTGAGGGCCGCCGCCATGATCGAACTCGTCCAGGTCAGCAAGCTCTACAACGAAGGCCAGCCCAACGAGCTGGCGGCCGTGCGCGACGTCAGCCTGCACATCGAAGAGGGCCGCGTCACGGTGCTCGAAGGCCCCAGCGGCTCGGGCAAGACCACGCTGCTCACGCTCATCGGATGCCTGGCCCGGCCCACGCAGGGGCGCGTGCTGCTCGGGGGCCGGCTGCTCTCAGGCCTGCCCGAGCCGCATCTGGCGCGGGTACGCCGGCAGACCTTCGGCTTCGCCTTCCAGCGTTTCAACCTCGTGCCGGGCTTGAGCGCGCTGCACAACGTGATGCTGCCAGCCTACCCGCTGGGCCTGCCGCACGCGCAGCTGGTGGCGCGGGCCCGCGAGGTGATGGCCAGCCTGGGCATCGCGCACCACGAGTCGACGCGGGTGGAACTGCTGTCGGGCGGCGAGATGCAGCGCACGGCGATCGCGCGGGCGCTGGTCAACGACCCGGCGGTGCTCATCGCCGACGAACCCACGGCCAACCTCGACGCCGCGCTGGTGCTGCAGTTCCTGGCAATCATGGCCACGCTCAAGGCGCGCGGCAAGACGGTGATCATGAGCAGCCATGACCCGCGCATCACACGGGCCGCGCTGGTCGACCGCGTGGTCACGCTGGCCGATGGCCGCGTCGTCGGCGCGCCGGACGGGGGGGCGCCGTGATCCTGCACCCGCCGGTGCTGGCGCTGCTGCTGGTGGCGTTGCTGGGCGCGGCCGCGCTGACCTGGGCCGGCGCCTTCGCCTGGCGGCTGCTGGGCCACTGGAACCTGGCCAGCGGCGCACGCGGGCAGATCGAGATGGAACGCCGCACCCATCTGGTGGCCACGGTGCTGACGCTGGTGACGCTGGCGCAGGGTTTTGCGCTGCTGTTGATGGTGTTCAACGCCGACCGCACGGCGCCGCTGCTGGTGGGGGCGATGTGCGCCTTCGGCAGTTTCAATGCCAGCGTCTACGGTTTTCCGGCGCTCTACACGAAGATGGCGCTGTTCTTCGCCGCCATCGTCTGGCTGGCCCTGCACCATGCCGACCTGCAGGTCGAGGACTATCCGCTGACGGGCCGCAAGTACGCGCTCGTGCTGGGGCTGCTGATGCCGCTGGCCCTGGCCGACGCCGCATTGAGCCTGGTCTATTTCAGCGACCTGCGCGCCGATATGCTGACCTCGTGCTGCGGCACCGCCTTCAACCCCGACAAGCCCGATCTGGGCGGCGACGCTGCTGCGCTGCCGCCGCGATGGGCGCTGGCGCTGCTGGGCGGGGCGCTGGCCATCGCTGCGGCGCTGGCCCTGGGCGTGCGCCGGTGGCCGCGGCTGGCGCTGGCCTATGGCGTGTTCAGTGCCGTGGTCTTCTTCGTGGCGCTGCTGGCGGTGGTGTCGGCGGTGTCGATCTACGTCTACGAGCACCCGCACCACCACTGCCCGTTCTGTCTGCTCAAGCGCGAATACGGCTACTTCGGCTTCTTGCTGTACCCGCCGCTTTTCCTGGGCACGGCCTGCGGCCTGGCGTCGGGGGCCTTGAGCCTGCGGCTGCCGCCCAGCCTGCGCGGGCGCAGCCCGCCGCCGGGTGCGCGGCTGCGCGGGCTGTCCGTGGCCGGCTTTGCCGTCTTCGGCCTGCTGTGCGCCTGGGCCGTGTGGCACTCGGCGTTGCGGGTCTAGGGCATGCAGACGCACGCGCCCCGGTGTCGTCGTTTCTTCAATCGGAGTATCCCCATGCGAACACCCATCCTCGTCTCCTTGACCGCCTGCGCGGCGTTCGGCCTGGCCATGGTGCTGCCTCACGGCGCGCTCGCCGACGGTGCCACGCAGGCATCGCTGTCGGCCAAGGCCCGTCTGGGCCAGTTGCTCTTCGACGACGCCTCCTTGTCCGATCCGCCGGGCCAGGCCTGCGCAAGCTGCCATTCGGCTGGCGCGGGCTTTGCCGATCCCGATCCCCGCACGCCCACCTCCAAGGGCGTGCGGCCAGGGCTGTTCGGCGATCGCAACGCGCCGTCCATCGCCTACATGGCCTTCAGTCCCCGGTTCCACTTCAATCCGACCGAAGGGCACTACGTGGGCGGTCAGTTCTGGGACGGGCGCGCCGCCACGCTCGAGGAACAGGCCAAAGGGCCGTTCCTGAACCCGCTGGAGATGGCGCATTCGTCGGGCGATCAAGTCGTTGCCAAGGTCCAGGCGAGTGCTTATGCGCCCCTGTTCCGCGAGGTGTTCGGTGCCGACGCCTTCGGCGACACCCATCGGGCCTTCGACCACGTCGCCGAGGCGATTGCCGAGTGGCAGCGCACACCCGTGTTCAGCCCATTCACTTCGAAGTACGACGCCCACCTGGCCGGCCGCGCACGCCTGACGAAGCAGGAACTGCGCGGCCTGCGGCTCTTCGAACGCGAGGACAAGGGCAACTGCGCAGCCTGTCACCCCGTGGCCCGGGACGACAAGGGCCGGGGCGGGCTGGGCACCGACTTCACCTACGACAACCTGGGCGTGCCCAGGAACCCCGCCAACCCGTTCTACCAGCTGCCCACGGCGCACAACCCGGTTGGGCCCAACCATGTGGACCTGGGCCTCGGCGGCAGGGTGCGCCAGGCCGAGCACTACGGCAAGTTCAAGGTGCCGACGGTGCGCAACGTGGCGGTCACCGCGCCCTACATGCACAACGGCTACTTCACTTCGCTGCGTGCGGTGGTCGACTTCTACAACACGCGCGATGTCCGGCCGCGCTGCGCCGGTGATCTGGTGTCCGAGGCCGAGGCGCTGCGCCGTGGCTGCTGGCCACGCCCCGAGATGGTGGCCAATGTGAACACCGACGAACTGGGAAACCTGCGGCTGACCCCGGGCGAGGTGGATGACATCGTGGCCTTCATGCAGACGCTGACCGACGGCTGGCAGCCCACCGTGCGCCGCGTCGCCGGACGCGAGCCCTGAAGGCACGGTGAAGACCGGCGCGCACCACCGCCCCTTCAGCACAGCACGGTGCTCGACGCGCCGACATCGAGGCGCGTCGGGTCTGACCCGCTCGGTCCTGGTCGCTTTCGAGGGAAATCGAGAGGGTGTCCGGCTCCCCCAAGGGCTATGCTGACATATACCAGCATGGGTATACGAGATCTCACCCAAGGCCGACCAGCAAAGCCTCGTGCACCGGACGATCGGGTGTGCCGTGGCGAGTGGCGAACCTGCACCAATCCATAGACAAGGAGGCTGCACCATGACAAAGACTTCGACGATCTCGCGCCGCCGCGCGCTGCAGGCGGGCTTGGCAGGTTCGGCGGCGCTGGTGGCCGGCTGCGCCACGTCGCCTGCCCCGGCCAAGCCGCGCGTGGTGGTGGTGGGTGGTGGCTGGGGCGGCCTGGGTGCGGTGCGTGCACTGGCGCGCGCCGGCACGGCCGACATCACGCTGGTGGAGCCCAACGAGGCCTTCATGTCCTGCCCGCTGAGCGTGCACTACGTCGCCACCCTGCAACCGGCGCAGGACTTTCAGCGTAGCTACGAGGGCGTTGACCGGCTCGGCATCCGGCGCGTGCGCGCCCAGGCCACCGCGATCGACCGTGCGGGCAAGGCCGTGGTCACGACGCAGGGCCGCCTGCCGTACGACTTCCTGGTGCTGTCGCCGGGCGTGGACTACATCGAAGAGGGCGTCGCCGGCTACGCCGACGCGCGGGCCCAACTGCCGGTGGGCTTCCGCGCCTTCGAGCAGGCGGCCGTGAGGACGCAGGTCGAGCGCTTTCTCCAGGTGGGCGGCAACTTCGTCATCGGCGTGCCCAAGCCTCCCTACCGCTGCCCGCCGGCCCCGTACGAGCGGGCCTTCCTGATCGCCGAGCAGGTCCGGCGCCGCGGCGTCAAGGGCAAGGTGGTACTGGTCGATGCCAACCCCGGCCCGGTGCCGCCGCCCATCGCGCGGCCGGTGCTCAACGCCATCCGGACGGTCTACGCCAACGAGATCGAATACGTGACGCAGACCGACATCACGGCCGTGGACATCGGCCGCCGCCGGCTCACCACCGCGATGGGCGACATCCCGTTCACCGAAGCCAACCTGGTGCTTCCGATGCGCGCGCCGGCGCTGGTGCGCCAGGCCGGACTGGGCGAACGCTGGGCCGCCGTGCAGCTGCCCAGCTTCCGCAGCCAAGCCGACGAGGCGGTGTACGTGGTCGGTGATGCCCAGGGTTCACCGCTGCCCAAGAGCGGGCACGTGGCTTTCGGTGCCGGCGTCCAGGTGGGCCGCGAGATCGTGCGCCGCCTGGCCGGCGAGACCATCGCCGCGCCGACCGCAGCGGTGCCACTGCCCGGAGGGATCTGCTGGGCCAGCGTCACGCATGACGAGGCCATCATGATCAACGTCGGCGCCACGTTCACGCCGGGCCAGGCCCCGAAACTCAGCTTCCAGGTCGACGAGGTGCACAGCACGGGCTCGGGCAAGGGGGCCGTCGAATGGGGAAGGATGATGTGGAACAACATGCTCGCATGAGGCACACGCGCCACGCCGCTCATGCTGCGCTGCTGGCCGGCGAGCTGGCGCTCGGCCCGCAACCCGTGGTCGCGGCGCAGTAGGACGGCGCCGAGGTCTACCGAACGGTGTGCGCCCAGTGCCATGCTGCCGGGCAGGCTGGCGCGCCGATGCTGGGCGACCACAAGGCGTGGGCACCGCTGATCCGTGAAGGCCAGCCGGCGCTGACCGGGGTGGCCTACATCGGCATCCGCGGCATGCCGCCCAAGGGCGGTGCGCCCGGCCTCTCGCTGGAGGACTTCGCGCGCACCACCCCGTCCACATGGCCAACGCTGGCGGGGCACGCTGGAAGGACCCGGATGCCGCCATCCTCGGCCGCTTCGAAGGTGTCATGGCGCGGCAGCGTGCCCGGCAGCCATGCAGCGCTGCGTCAGGACGAGCCAGCTTGCCGCCCATGCCGTGGCGAAGGCTGACGATCCTGCTCGCCTCCCGTGCTTGGCATGCCGGTAGGTGGCACTCAAGCTGAAGACCCGGCTGCGTGACGGCGCGACTCCAACTGGTGATGTCGCCACTGGAATTCATGCAGTGGCTGACGGCGAATCTGCGACGGGCATCTTGGCGCCGTTCAACTCGGAGCATCGAGCATCTGCAGAGTGTCGGCACCGCCAGTTCGGCTGATCGAGCTGCGGAAGTACGGCCCGCGTCCGGTGTCGACAAGCGCCGCCGGCCCTGGAGCGACCGCTTTGGAGGATGAGCACCTTCGAGTGGTGGCTGGCGTATGGCGGCTGTACTTTCAAACCGGTCGTAGGCGCGGCGATCCTCTTGCCGAGCGGATGTCTGGAAGTGGCCGACCAGAGCCATTCAAGCTGGGCGGCCAAATGTCGCCTCGGACTGCATTGCAGTCGTTCGAGCGAGCGGCCCGGGTCTGGGCCCGCCGTGACGACTCCATATCGCGAGCAGCCAGGGTTATTGGTAGCAGCGACGAGTTCGACGAGGCGCCGTAGCAGGATGCGGCGGATCGGATCGAACTCGGTTCGGCTGCAATACGACGTCGATTCAAGCCTTGGCTAACAGCTGAGCGCCACTGACCTTTGAGGCACCCTTGTCGAAGGTCCACAGCGGCTGCTCGCCAGCCTGCGCGGCCAACGCGACGTGAAGGCAGTCCGCGAAGTCTGCCGATCCCTTGCGGAACAACTGAAGCGCGACCTCGAGCGCACGCTCAGATTCGAAGGTCAGCTCGGCTGCCGAGAAGAGGGTGGACAGCGTCATCAGTACGTCCTCCTTCGAGAAAGCGAAGCTGGACCTCAGCACCCATTCCAACTCGAGCACGACGGTCACGGGGACAAACAGCGTCGAGCCTTCGGCGACGCAGCGCCTGATGAGGCGCTTGGCAGTGGCAAGCTGCGAAGGGGCGTCCTGGACGATGTAGCGCACCAGGACGTTGGTGTCGAGCGCCGGCATACCGGTGCCGAAGTCAGCGCCAGGGGTTCATGTCGTCGACGCTGACGTGTCTGCCCTTGGGCGCCTTGAGCATGCCGGCCATGTCGAGGATGGACTTGGTCTTGGCCCGGACGATGATGGTGCCGTCGGGCATCGCCGACCAGACCAGGCGCGTGCCGGGTTTGGCGTCCACGAAAGCCCTGATGTCGGCAGGCACGGTGGTCTGGCCCTTCGCGGTGATGGTTGATTCAGCCATGCCTGTGGTCCTTACATTTCCGTCGATTGTAATGCATGCGCAGGGGTCCAGAGCCGGGCATGCCCGCTATACCGTCAGAACGGCCAAAACTACCGTCATCGCGGCGCTCGGCGGTCATCCGATACCGTCAGCCTGCGGCGACTTCGGCCGTTTCTTGCCCTTCGCTTGCCGGTCCCATCCGTCGGTGTCCCGGATTCACAAAACAGTGTGCTGGGAGAGGCTCCCGACCGCGACGGTAGATCTGTCGGTACCGTGTCCTTTCGCGGACGGCACACGGCGCGCGTTCCCTCTGAGTCGAGGCCGACTGTTGACAATACAGTGGGAATGAGGGGGACGAACCGGTCGCTCGCCGGACACCGGATCGGCTCAGCAGTCGCAGCGACCTGCCAGACCCAGCCGCGCGAAGGTCGCCAGCGATGGCGTTTGAATTTCCTCTGCGCAAGCCCGAAAGCGGTCGATGAAGCCATCGGCCCGGCAGAATCCGCGTCATGCGGCCCTTCTTCGGGCGCCGCCTTACGACGGAGATCCAGCGTGCTTGAATCCTTTCCCCGCGCGATGGCCGCCCTGCGGCTCATGCTCCTGGCCTGCCTGCTTGGGCCTGCCCTGGCGTCAGCGACGACGGTCCGGCTGCTGACCAGCCTGGGCGTGATCGACGTCGTGCTTTACGACGCGGCGGCTCCGGCGTCGGTCGCGAACTTCCTGGCATACGTGCAGGGCGGGAGCTACGACGGTACCTTCATCCACCGCAAGGTGCCGGGATTCGTGGTGCAGGGCGGTGGCTACACCTGGAACGGCGGCAGCGTCGCGCACATCCCCACCCAGGCGCCCATCGTGCTGGAGTACGGCGCCGACCGGCCCAATGTCCGGGGCAGCATCGCGATGGCGCGCAGCAGCGGATTGAACACCGCCACCAGCGAGTGGTTCGTCAATCTGGTCGACAACACGACGACACTGGGCCCGACCAACGGTGGCGGCTACGCGGTGTTCGGCCACGTCACCACGCCCGGCCTGCGCGTGATCGACACCATTGCCGAGAAGCCCACGGTCAACGCAGGCCCCTTCCCGACCCTGCCCCTGCTGACGCCGCTGGTCGGCAACACCGTGCAGCGCGAGAACCTGATCTTTGTTCAGGGTGCGCGCGTGCTGCCGGCCGCGACGAACGACGCCGACCGCGTCTTCCAGTTGATGGAGGCCGTGTTCGCCGAGGTGCTGAAGCCCGACGGCACGGAAACCTCGCAAACGTCGGACCCGTTCTATTTGCGCTACTACCCGGCCAGCGGGTCCTACCTGGGGGTGGCCGACGGCATGGTGTACTACCTCGTGCCCGCCATCAGCGACCGCGTCACGTCGTTCCTGCCGGTCGCCGAGCTGATGCCGCTGGTCATGGCCTGGGGTTACTGAAGAAATCTTGTCAGGCCGGCCCCCTGGGGCCGGTGCGGCGTGCGTCTCAGCGCGGATCCGGAACCCGGGCCCGACCTCGAGCGGCTCGGTCAGGTCGACGGTCTCGATGCGGCCGCACTGGTTCAGGAAGTTGCTGCGCCAGCAGGCGATGCGGCCGTCAGCGGTACGCGCCAGCTGCCGACGCCGGTGTCGGGGCTCGCCGACGCGCAATGCGCAGACCGACGGCGAGGCGCGATACTGGTCGTCATGGTGACCCCGCTGCCCGTCCCACAGGTCGCCCAGGCATGACGGGCGCCAGGTCGCTGCCTCCGGCATCGGCGTCGCCGCGGCCGACAAGTGAGGTGCATGCGCCGGCATCGTTGCGCCTGTTCGTCGCCCTGTGGCCCGGGCCGCGTGTGCGCCAGGCGCTCGCCGCGTGCCGCGACCTCGTGCGGCCCGACGGGTCGTCGCCCGTCACGACGGCGAAACTGCACCTGACGCTGCACTTTATTGGCAGCGTGCCGGCCGCGCGTCTCGCCGACGTCGAGGCTGGGCTGGCAGTGCCGGTACACCCCTTCGTGCTGTGTCTGGACGCCGCCGAGCATTGGCGCGGCGGGCTCACCGTCTGGCGGGCCGCGACCGTGCCGACGCGCCTGCAGGGGCTGCATGCCGATCTGGCCACCGCCCTGCGACACCTGGCCTTGCCGGTCGAGACGCGCGTTTTCCGTCCGCACGTGACGCTGGCGCGCCGTGGGGCGCCACGGCAACTGGCGACGCCGGTTGCGCCCGTGCGCTGGCACGTCACCGGCTATGCGCTCGTGCATTCGCAGCCCGACGGTCGCTACCTGGTCTTGCGGCGCTACCGGTGAATACGGGTCGCACATGCCCGCCTGCGCATCCAGGCTGCACAATGAAGTCCCGGCCCACCCGGAGGCCACCAGGCGAGTCATTCCATGTTCAGTTCTTCCTTGATCGGCCTGCTCGGCGCGGCCCTGCTGTTGAATGCTTCGGCCCTCGCCCAGCCGGCGAAGAAGCCCACCCCGCGCGCCGCCAAGGCGTCGCCGGCAGCACCGGTGCCCGAGCCTGAGCTCGCCCCCGGACAGCTCGACGCAGCGCGCCGTGTGCTGATCGGCGCAGCGGCATGCGAATTCGACCAGACCGTCCTGCTCACGGCAATCGACGGCCGGCCCGGCCACTTCCGGCTCGTTTTCGGCAAGCGCAGCTATACGCTGGTGGCGCAGGAGACCACCACAGGCGCCGTGCGGCTCGAGGATCGCAAGGCCGGGGTCGTGTGGCTGCAGATCCCCGCCAAATCGATGCTGCTGAACACCAAGGTCGGTCAGCGCATGGTCGACAGCTGTGTGCACGATCAGCAGCGCATCGCCGTGGCGCCAGCCAACAGTTCGCTCGGCATCGAGGAAGCGCCGCCCGAGCCCATCGTGCCGACTGTGCCAACCGTGCCGACTGCGCCGACAGAGCCTATAGAGCCGACCCCGCCGACCGATACCCCGGCCGTGCCGTATCCCGAGCCCGTGCTTCCTCCCGCCCCAACCTGACGGCCCTGACGGCGCGAAGTCGCGAGCCGGGCGCCGTTGCGCGTCACCGCAACTGGAGCGCACCTCCGAACAGCCCGAGCAGGCCGATGATGATCAGATAGATGGCGACGATGTAGTTCAGCAGCCGGGGCACGACAAGTATGAGGATGCCGGCGATGAGCGACACCAGCGGGCCGAGGCTCAGGTTCAAATTCATGGCGATACATCCTTCCCGAGGGTGAGTGGGCGCTGCGGAACTCGCAACGCGCAGCGGCAGGGCATCGAGCTTCCGCGCGTTCGACCGGAAGATCTGTGCGCATACCCGGATGCCATGACTTCGCGCTCGGCGATTGTCACCGCGGGTCGAGGCCCTGGGTGCACCGGCGCACAGACCGGACTCGCTGGGCACCCTACGGTGTCCCAGATGCGAACCTCCCCCCGACGCCGACGCACCGCAGCGCTCCCCACACCGCACCCACGTCGCACTGCCGCCAGAGGGGACATTGCAGGATGCAAGCCGTGGACGGCAGCACCGTCGTTCAATTTTCACCTGGCGCAGCCACGGCCTGAGCCGGGCTGTTCACGGACGGCGTCGACGCTCATACTGCCCGTCGGCGGCAACGCCGTCGACTCATCGCTCGCCACCGGGAGATGCACGTGCGTGACTTCGACGATTCGACCCTCTGGCGCATCAGCACCTACGAGCGCATGCGCGCCGAGACCGGCGAGAGCGGCTTCGCGCGGCTGAACGCAAAGTCGGTGCTGCCGACGACCCTCAGCGCCGAGCTGTCGCAGCTGCAGCGGGCGCAGTCGTCGGGCGACGCGCTCGAGGTCGTCGCGGCCTGCGTCCGCCAGCACGAAAGCGCGCTGATCCTGCTGCGGCACCGCGAACTGGTCTGGCCGCTGACCTTGTTTCCGCAGCACAGCCTCTACCACCTGCCGCGGTCCATCATCGAATCGCTGCAACAGGGCGTGCGCGACCTCGAGGTCATCGCCGTCGATCCGCCCGGCCTGCGCCCCCCCGGACATGCGATGCACGAGCGCATCGCCGACGGTCCCGGCTACCGACCGCTGGCGCCGCTGCTGTGGACGCTGGCGCTGCACGCGCCGCGCGAGACCCTGTTCGACGATATCGCCGGCCGCGCCGCTTACCGGCTGATGAGCGACTTCGTGCCCGAGGCCAGCGCGCTGGCGGGCGCGCTCGGCCCGGCGCTGAAGCGCCTGCGCGTGGAGATTGCTTCGCTGGCCGATATCGCGCGCTGGCCCGGCATGAACCGCGAACGGGCCGCCCGGCTGCTCAACGGCGCCTATTTGCAGGGTGGCCTGATGGTCCTGCGCACCCACACCGCCGCGCGCGACAGCACCAGCGGCCGCGAGCGCTTGCGTGGCTGGCTGCGTGCCGGGCGCTGAGTCCGCGGTGCGAGCCCTGCGGGCCTGGGCTGCGGTGCGTTCAGCGCAGGCCGAAGAAGCCCAGGATGAAGAGGACGATGACGACGAGGCCGACGATCCATATGATGCGGTTCACGGTTCGATTCCCTTGCCTGCGCGTGGTTGTTCGATAACGGAACGGCTGGCGCAGTCTTCGCCGGTCCCGCCACGGCCAGTCTATGCCGGCACCCGCTGCGACTCTGTGCGATAACGAACGCTGCGACGACCGGAGCTCGACGCCGGGCGCGATCGCGACGATGGTTTCACCCGTTATGCGAGCAGCAGGCGTTCGTACTCTGCCTTGACTACGCCATAACACTCGCAGCAGCGCTGCTCCAGCGCCGGACGGTCGAGCACCTTGATGTGGCCGCGACGGTAGCTGATGAGTTCGGCACGCTGCAGGTTCAGCGCCGCTTCGGTGACCCCCTCGCGGCGCACGCCCAGCATGGTGGCAATCTGCTCCTGGGTGACGACGAGATCGTTGCCGGGCAGCCGGTCCAGGCTCAGCAGCAGCCAGCGGCACAACTGCTGGTCCACGCTGTGGTGGCGGTTGCACACCGCCGTCTGCGCCATCTGTGCGATCAGCGCCTGGGTATAGCGCAGCAGCACCCGCATCACCGGCGCGGAGTGCGCAAACGCCTCGTGGATCGCCGGGCCGCGCAGCCGGTAGGCCACGCCGGCGCTTTGCACCACCGCCCGGCTCGGTGTCGAGCCACCGCCCATGAACAGGGAGATGCCGACGATGCCTTCGTTGCCGACCACGGCGATCTGCGCCGTGGCGCCGTTCTCGGTGACGTACTGCAGCGAGACGATCGCCGTCGTCGGGAAGAAACCGTGGCTGAGCGCGACGCCCGACTCGTAGATCACGTGCCCGAGCGGCAGCTCCACGCGCTCGAGCAGCGGCAGCCAGCGCTGCCAGTCCGCATCCGGCAGCGAAGCCAGCAGGCGGTTGTGCTTCGCGTCGTGCCCGAGCCCCGGCACCCGGACCCCGGCCGCCTCCCGCCCGACGAGCGCTTCCGCTGCCGCGCCGACTCGCTGGGCCCCGGATTCACCGCTCACGACACGGTCTCCCCGGCGCCGGAATCGGGCACGTCTTGCTTGTCCTCCGCTGCGACGCCGGCCGCCAGCGGCAGGGTGACGACGAACTGGCTGCCGCGGCGCGCGCCGGCGCTGTGCGCCACGAGATTGCCGCCGTGGGCACGGACGAGGGCGCGCACGACCGTGAGCCCGATGCCCAGGCCGGCACCGTTGAAGCCCAGCGCGAGGTCGTCCTGCACGAAGGGCTCGAAGACGTAGGGCAGCATCTGCGGCGTGATGCCGATGCCGTCGTCGGCGACGGTCAGCGTCAGGGTGTCGGCATCCACGGTCACCGACAGGCGGATGCGGCCGCCCTCGTGCGTGTGCGTGCAGGCGTTGTCGAGCAGGTTGCTGACGATCTGACCCAGGCGGGGGGCGTCGCCCGACACCCCCAAGGGGCCCGGCGGCCGGGACGATTCGAAGCGCTGGTCGCGTTCGGCCATCGTCGGCCGGTAGGCGGCGATGGCGGCATCGATGACCTCGCCCAGGTCGACCCAGCGGTGCTCGATCTCGAAGCCACCCGCTTCGACGTTCGAGGCCTCGACCAGGTTGCCGACCAGGCGCGACATGTAGGCCAGGCGCTGCTCGACGATGTGCTGCACATGCGGCAGCAGCGGCTCGTCCCCCTGCACACGCCCCAGCATCGCGGTGGCGATGCGGATCGGCGCCATCGGGTTGGCCAGCTCGTCGGCCACCGCGGTCATGAAAACCGCCTGCCGCTGCCGTGCCAGCTCGGCCGCCTCGCGCAGCTCCTGGGCCGTGAGCGCAGCCAGCACCAGCCTTTCGTTGGCCTCGCGCATCTCCGCCTGCCGCTTCAACGCGTCGACGTTGGCGCTGGCTGCGGACCCGCTGCGCGGCGCCGCGGCAACCACCGGCGGCGCGACAGCCACCGGCGGCGCCGCGGCAGCGGCGGCGTCGCCTGCGTGGCGGCGCTTGGACGCATACATCGCCGCATCGGCGCGCGCCACCAGCGTCTCGATATCCTGGCCGTCGTCGGGGAAGAAGGCCATGCCGACACTGGCCGTGACGTTCACCGCCACGCCCGAAACCTGCGCCGGCGCACCGATCGCCTCGAGCAGCTTGTCGGCCACGGCCTGCGCGTCACGCGGCTGATTCAGTTCGGCGAGCAGGACGACGAATTCGTCGCCGCCGTGGCGGCTCACGGTATCCACGGCACGCACCGTGGCCACCATGCGGTCGGCAATCAGGCGCAGCACCTCGTCGCCGAAGGCGTGGCCGTGCCCATCGTTGAGTTGCTTGAAATTGTCCAGATCCAGGAACAGCACGGCAAAGCCGGAGCCATGCCGCCGGGCGTGGGCGATGGCCTGGGCACAGCGGTCGACCAGGGCGGCGCGGTTGGGCAGCCCGGTCAGCGCATCCAGCACCGCGGCGTGCGCCACCTCGTCCAGCGCCGCCGCGACGGTGTCGGTCTCGGCCTGGCTGGCCATCGCCGCCACCACCAGTTTCTCGTTGGCCTCGACCAACTGCGCGACCTGGTTCTGTTCGAGCTGGCGCTCGGCGCGCACCACGTCCTGCAGCAGCCGCACCAGCGCCGCCTGCATCGCCTCGACCTGCACGCCGAGCCGGGAGAGTTTGCTCTCGGCGTTGGCGACGGCGGTGCCGGTCGGGTCGGCTGGGGGGGTCACCTTGTCCATCTCGTGCGCAGGGCCTCAGCCGCCGCCGTCCGGCGCCGCCGGGCCCGGCAGCGGTTTGCGCGTCGGCCGCCCGCCGAGCAGGCCTTCCTGATCGGGCAGCGTGGCACCGATGCGGATGCCATCGTTACCGATGGTGTATTCGCGCAGCTCGTTCGAGTGGTCGCTGGCGCGGATCTTCACCACCGCCATCACGCGCAGCAGCCGGCTGTCGACCTCGATGTAGCGCTGCACGATGATGGCGTCGGTGAGGAAGGCCGCGCCGTAGGGGCTGAAGCGCAGGTCGGTGTAGCGGTCCTCCAGCTCGGACGTCATCAGCACCGTGACGCCGGCACGCGCCAGCGCCGAAACCAGGCGCAGCAGCGATTCGCGGAAGTCGGCCTGGAAGGTCGGTGCCAGCGCGAGCTCGAAACCGCTCAGCGAATCGAGCACGACGCGGCTGGCCTGGCGCCGCTGCACCTCGGTCAGGATGAGCTGCACGATCTCGTCGATCGACAGGTCCGGCGCGCGGCTGTCGATCAGCGCCACCCGACCGCCGGCAATGAGGTCGACGAGAACCGTGTTGCGCGACCGGTTCGGGTGCTGCTCGAACGCCACCAGCACGCCGGTCTCGCCGCAGCGCACCCCCTCGGCGAGGAAGGACGCGGCCAGGATGCTCTTGCCCGACCCCGACGGCCCGGCCACGAGCAGCGAATAACCGCGCGGCAGGCCGCCGCCGAGCATCTCGTCCAGCGCCGGCACGCCCATCTGCACGCGTTCGCCGTGCGCGGCGGTGTCGCGGCCGGCACCCGCCGTCACCAGGGCATCGGCCGGCGCGAAGACGCGCACCCCGGAGGGGTCGATGCGGAAGGTGTGCAGCCCCGGCCGGGAGGCCTGGCCACGCATCTTCATGATCTCCATCTTGCGCACCATGGAGTTGCGCTGCACGCTCTGGCGCAGCCAGATCAAGCCATCGGCCACCGTGAAGACGGGGTTGGCGTCGGCCTCGTTGAAATATTCGCCGATCAGGAAGGTCGTGGCCTGCCAGCTCGTCATCAGCATGCCCAGCTGCTGCACGAACTGTTGCAGGCTCATCGCCTGCCTGCCGCCGTTCTCGCTGGCAAAGACCACGGACCGGAAGGAGTCGACGAAGACCAGCCCCGGGCTGTGCGCGCTGACCTCGTCGACGATGCACTGCAGCACGCGCTCGAGGTCACCCGTCGCGGCATCCTCGGACAGGCTGACGAAGCGCACGCGCTGGTTGATGGCGGTATCGTCGAAATAGTCGAACTGCTGCTGGTAGCGCAGCATCTTCAGCGGCGGCTCGCCGAGCACGGTGAAATAGATCGCCGGGCGCTCCGGCGTGGCCAGCGCAAACATGAGCTGGTGCGCCAGCGTCGTCTTGCCGCTGCCGGGGGTGCCGGCGATGAGGTTGAAGCTGAACTCGGGCAGGCCGCCGCCGAGCACCTCGTCCAGGCCCGGCACGCAGGTGGCCAGGCGATTGATGCTTGCTTTGCTCGTCATTTGGCGTCGTCCTGCGCAGGCGAGGCGCCCGCTGGTTGGTTCCAGACAGCGTGGAGCAGCCGTTGCGTGAGCGATTCGCCCACCAGGCTGGCGAGCAGCCCGTGGAAAGTCTCGAACAGCGCGCCACCCGCCGCCGCCACTTCTGCGGGGCCCTGCTGCACGAGGGCGGCGCGCAGCGCGCTCGGTTCGACGGCAGCCGGCGCGGCGGCGTGGCTCACGGCCAGCCATGGGTGGACGGCGGCGGTGAGCTTGACGCTGCGGTGGAACAGAGCCGCCACACCGCGGCGTCCGATGATCGGGTGCAGCGCCTGATCGATATCCAGCCAGACGGCGACGATGGCGTCGGCCAGCTGTTCGGCGCCATCACCGTCCTTCACCCGGCCGTGAAGAGGCGAGGGCCTGCGGTGTTCGCCTGGGCTGTCCATGGGCATGGCGCGTGGGCAGTAGGGTGGGAGATGCGTGATGATATGTGCCGTCGTTCGTGAATTCGGAGCGGGGCTTCTACAGCGTGCATGGCCAGGCCGACGTGCGGCAGCGCAGGAACGGCGGACACCGGGCCGTTGAGTCTAGGGCCGGCAGTGCAACGCCATCTGTGCGTCACCGTACTGAACGGCTACCACTCCAGCGGCGGCAGGTCGTGGAAGACCTGGCGGGTGCCGGCGATCCATTGTTGCGTCAGCCCTTCGAAGTAGACGTCGCCTTCGTCGAAGCGGCGCTTCATCGTCACCTGCAGGCTGTCGCGGGCATAACACAGCAGGTCGATCGGCATGCCGACCGACAGGTTGCTGATCATCGTCGAGTCGAAGGACACCAGCACGCACTTGGTGGCATCTTCCAGCGTCGCGTGGGCGGTCACCGCGAGGTCGAGGATCGGCTTGCCGTATTTGGCCTCGCCGGTCTGCAGAAAGGGCGTGTCGGTGCTGGCCTCGATGAAATTGCCTTCGGCGTAGAGCCTGAACAGGCGCATCTCCTCGCCGGCGATCTGGCCGCCGAGGATGAAAGAGGCGTTGAACTTCAGCCCCCCGCCTTCCAGGAACGGGCCGTCACGGCGCTCGATGTCGCGCATCGCGTCGGCCACCAGGTTGGCGACGTCGAACATCGACGGCACGCTCCAGATGTGCGGCGCCTCGCCGCTGGCGCGCTGGCGCAGCACGTTGATCACCGCCTGCGTGGCGGCCAGACTGCCGGAGCTCAGCAGCACCAGCACGCGGTCGCCGGCGCGGTCGAACACCGTCATCTTGCAGAACTTGGCGTAGTTGTCGACCCCGGCGTGGGTGCGCGAGTCGCACGCGAGGATCAGGCCATCCTCGAGCTTGACGCCGACGCAGTAGGTCATGCCGGCTGCACTTCGTCGGTCCAGACCTTGAAGCGCTGCAGCGTATTCGGTCCGAAGGTGCTGGACAGCGCCACGTCGCAGGCGTCGCGGCCGCGCGCGATGAGGATGCGGCCGATGCGCGGCGTGTTGTTGCGCGCATCGAAGGTGTACCAGCGGTCGCCGAGCCAGGCCTCGAACCAGCCGGCGAAGTCCATCGGCCCGTACGGCGGCTCGGTGCCCATGTCGCCCAGGTAGCCGGTGCAGTAGCGCGCCGGGATGTTCATGCAGCGGCACAGCGTGATCGCCAGGTGGGCATAGTCGCGGCAGACACCCTTTCCTTCGTTGTAGGCCTCCCAGGCGGTGCGCGTGCTGCGTGCGTGGGGATAGCCGAACTCGATGCGATGGTGGACGAAGTCGCAGATCGCCTGCACGCGCGCCCAGCCGGTGGGGCCGGCGCCGAACAGCTGCCAGGCGATATTGGACAGCAGTTCGGTTTCGCAATAGCGGCTGCCGAGCAGGTAGACCAGCGTCGATTCGGGCAGGTACTCGACCGGCGTCTGCACGGCCTCGGTGGCCACGACCTCGGGCAGCCCGCTGTCGCGCACCAGGGCGTCGCTGCTCAGAAGGAAGGTCCCCGCCGGCGCGACGAGGCGGCTGCACCAGTTGCCGAACAGGTCGCGGTAGGCGGAGACCGGCACCGCGGGGCTCGTGACCAGGTGGTCCGGGCGCAACAGGTCCGAGGCCCGCGAATGGTGGATGCTCAGCGCCAGGATCATCGGCGTCGGGCCGGGACACTGGTACTCCATCTCGAAACCGACTCGAATCTGCATCATTCTGGCCGCCGTGGTGACGTTGAGAGCGCGAGTTGCTGGATGTCGCCGGGAACCTCGTCGTCCTGGTTGACGTCGTCGTTGCCGATGGGGGTCGCGGCGCCCATCGGCTTCGGACTTTACTGGCGCGGTTCACCCTGCTCGTTGACCATGATCGTGCGCCCGGGGGCCGTGGCCATCTGGACACGGTGGTCCTGGCCGCGGAAGTTGTAGGTGACGTCCCAGTAAGCCGGCTGTGCGCCGCCAGGGACATTCTCGCAACGTTGCACGTCCTGGGCCGTCGTGCCGCCACCGCGACCGACATTGGCACCCACCGCGGCGCCGGCGACGACGCCACCGACGGTGGCGATGTCCTTGCCGGTTCCGCCGCCGACCTGGTGGCCGAGGACGCCACCGAGGATCGCGCCGACGATCGCCCCCGGCACATTGGCGCCGCTGCGTTCCTGCGGCACCTGCTCGCTCTCGACCCAGCAGCGCTGCCCCGAGGTGGCGAGCACGGCGCGCGAAGAGGTGATCGTCGCCTCGTACAGCCGCTCGCCGCCGCGGCGCCGGCTGTCGTAGACCGGCACCGGCGCCGGCGCATAACGGTCGTCGCCGACGCGTGCGTTCCACTCCACGGAACGCACCGACGAGATGCGGTTGTTCAAGCCCATCGCGGCCAGCGACGGATACCGGCCGGGAAGCAGCACGACGCAGCGCCCGCCGAAGCCGGCGTCGTCGCAGACCTCGTAGCGGTCGCCGAGCACGATCGCCGACGCGGCCCGATCGTTGAAGCCTGACCGCTGCAGGTTGGCGACCGGCTCTTCGGTGGTGAACGAGCGCCCGGCAAAGCCCTCGTTCTCGAAGAAGCTCACCTGGCCGCCGACCG
>Ga0105090_10000553_pt1 | contig 18680 bp, 34 predicted proteins | sample PPLLak3March2015_FD_79110 | JGI IMG/M metagenome (GOLD analysis project Ga0105090, IMG submission 79110) | Freshwater sediment microbial communities from Prairie Pothole Lake near Jamestown, North Dakota, USA - PPLs Lake P7 Core (1) Depth... | ecosystem: Environmental > Aquatic > Freshwater >... | reverse complement strand
ATGAATAAGCGAGGTTCTAGTATTTTCACGTCATTATCGTAATTAACATATATAAAACAATAACTTATTATACACAATATCCAGTCTTCTGTATAGCCCAGTTAATCTGACAAAGTAGAATTAGCGGCCTGGCGTTTATTTGTTGCAATCAAATAATGAAGGGTGAAATATTGCATTTGGCCTATGGTCGACTGACATTAGGTAATTTACCTGGCTCGGTCAGCCATAAAACAACCTGATTAGAAAGATACTTCAGCCAAACCAGATTTTCTCAATTATAAGGCGCATACTGACCCAAACAAAACCACCCAAGAGAAACTGTCATGGCCATGAACCGAATCCAATTCCAACCCGGCTTGTCCTTACCCGCATTTCATGCGCAGTTTGGTACCGAAGAGCAATGTGCTGACGCATTGGAAGCGTCACGTTGGCCGCAAGGCTTCCGTTGCCCGGCTTGCGGTGACGCGGATTACTACTTGCTCAAGGGCGGGAAGCATAAGACCTTCCAATGCAAGTGCTGCCGATTGCAGACATCCTTGATTGCAGGCACCTTGTTCCAAAGCACCCACTTGGTGTGAATTGGCGGGCGGCAAGGCCGGGCGTGGTTCCGAGAACAAGGTTCCGTTTGTGGCCGCCATCTCGCTCAGTGCCGAAGGTCGGCCCCTGTATATTAAGATGGCACCGGTTCCTGGTTTTACGCGTAAAGCGATTGTTGGCTGGGCTAACGCAGACCTCTCACCAGGTTGTGTAGTCACTTCCGATGGCTTGGGCTGTTTTGCCGGGGTAACCGATGCTGGCTGCCAACACAGAGCCATTATCGCAGGTGGCCGTAAGCCCAAGGACTTGCCCGAATTCAATTGGATCAACACGGTTTTAGGCAATCTCAAAACCAGCCTGGGTGGCGCTTATCATGCGTTCGATTTCGCTAAATACGGAACCCGCTACCTCGGTGCGTTTGTTTATCGGTTTAACCGACGCTTCCATCTTGAGACGCTTCCTCTACGCCTACTGATCGCTGCGGCCACTATCGGGCCTCGCTCGGCATGTTGGCTTCGCCAAGCTGAAGAATCTTGCTAATCAAGTAAAACAATGCGATTTTGCAAATTAATCACACAATCGGGCATTGAATGTACGACGACTGAGAATATTGTGACCGAACGTTGGAAGAAATGTGTATGGAACGCACCCTTTAATCCTTTATCGGTATTATCGGGGGGATTGCCAACTTTGAGTATCCTGCAATCCCAGGAAGCTTTTGTACGCGGCATTATGCAGGAAATTTGCCGGATTGCTGAAGTGTGTGGACACCGGCTGCCTGACGACATAGTTGATGTTAATATAGCTAACACATACGTAATGCCGCCCTATAAAACCAGTATGCTTCTGGATTATGAAAACGGCCATCCGATGGAAACAGAAGCCATACTGGGCAATGCTTTACGAGCAGCCAATCGCTCAAGCATAACAACACCTTATTTAGAATCGGTCTATGCGTTGATGAAACTCAGGGAACTGAAACTCGGCCTTTAGTATAAAAAATATAATCAGCTGTATAGTCCACCCGTTTCTCTCCGCCCAGATGATTTGAATCACATCCCGATATGGGAGGCACTCCCCCGTGAGTATTAACCCTGTTGATAAAGCTCACGTCCGCAAATAAACCATTACCCTTATGCGCTACTACCTCGACCAGTAGCCAGGAAATAGAGGAATCTGGGGCAATATCGATTTTATTAAGCACTCGCCCAACTACGCGACTACCCTCCTTATACTCCCAAATAGGACCAGAATAATGATTCCCTACAATGTTACCTTGTGCATCAAATAACCTGGCATCAGGAGCTTGTACTTGCCATGAGTAAACACCGTCATTCAGTGAGCATTGATAAATCTGATCACCTTTTGCATATACGGTCAAAATAGGATTATTTCCACTTGGCGGTTTAATTTGTTCAGGTATTGAAACTTCCGCACAAACGACTGCTGGTAGCAAAACCCATAAACATACTAGTTTTTTAAACATATCTATCACCTATTGTAAATTTTACAGCCGCTGTTACTGTGAAGTAGTCTTTTATAAAATGGTAATGAAACTTAATAGGTACAAGGTTAAAGGCGAATAAGGTAATTTTTCTTGTACTTTAGATGTGCTTTTATCATACCCATAAAAAAACCTTCTGCATCAAAAGACACAGAAGGTTTATCTTTTAGATTATGCTGAATAATTAGCCGCAGCAAAATCCCAGTTCACTAATGCCCAAAACGCTTCCAGATAGGCTGGACGTGCATTACGGTAGTCAATATAGTATGCATGTTCCCAAACATCACAGGTCAATAAAGGTTTTTGTCCTGTAGTTAATGGGCAACCGGCATTACTGGTACTTACTAACGCTAAAGTGCCATCAGCATTTTTTACTAACCAGGCCCAACCTGAACCAAAAGTTGTTACGGCACATTTAGTAAATTCTTCCTTAAATTTTGCAAAAGAACCAAATGTCGTGTTGATTGCGTTTGCTAATGCGCCTGTTGGTTCACCGCCTCCATTTGGAGTCAAGCTATTCCAATAGAAGGTGTGATTCCAGACTTGCGCCGCATTATTAAAGATCGGACCCGAAGATTTGACGATAATTTCTTCCAGAGACAAGCCTTCAAATTCCGTACCCGGAATCAGATTATTCAGATTTGTTACATAAGTTTGGTGATGCTTGCCATAATGATATTCCAAGGTTTCTTCTGAAATGTGAGGAACCAATCTATTTTTTGCATAAGGTAAAGCAGGAAGTTCGAAAGCCATTTGCGTGTCCTCAATAAGGATTAAAAAAGTTGATAAAATCACTGGTTATCATTAATAAATACCTATTAATTTAATAAGCTATTACTTTAGCATTGCTAGCCGATTAAATAAAGCGGGACTTTTACCATCCGATTAAACCATAAACATTAACAGTTTAAATTATCAACATTTCCATATCCATTGCCTGTATTATCATGGCAACATAAAGTATATTTTATAATTCCTTTTTTTTGTAAACGTATATTCTATATATTATGGTAACTAAAACTTATTCTCCACTGGTTATAGAAGTTGAAACCGGAACATTGTATTTGTGTGGTTGCCCTGGTACACAAACGCCTCCATACTGGGATGGCAGCAACAACTGCTGAGAAATCTGATGGCTATAGAAATTGAACATAAATTTTTACTTGATAATGATGATTGGCGCGAACAAATAATTCGCTCCGTCAAATACCGACAAGGTTATTTAAGCTCTCTAACAACCAGTTCCATCAGAATCAGAATCAGCGATGATCACGCATGGCTAAATATTAAAAGCGCGACTATCGGTACTCGCAGACATGAATATGAATATGAAATCCCAATATCTGACGCAAACGAAATTATAAATAATCTTTGTAGAAAACCAATAATAGAAAAGACTCGTCATTTTGTTATTGATGATGGAAATACTTGGGAAATAGATGAGTTTGATGGTGACAACCGAGGACTGTGTGTTGCTGAAATTGAGTTACCAGAGATTGGTAAACCATTCTCAAAACCACACTGGCTAGGCAAGGAAGTTACCCACGATTTGCGTTATTACAATAACAACCTTGCAATCCATCCTTACGTGGAGTGGCGCGAAAACTAAAAATTCAATAGACCTATTGAAAAAATAGGCATTTTGTTCTATATTGGCAGTATGAAAAAAACAACTTTTGTTGCATTATTGCTACTATCATCTCAATGTTTAGCTGAGAACCTTAATGACTCCCTGCAAAACATTGAATCAGAGTGGGCTTCTATTTATTACAGAATGCCTAAACAAAAACGAGGTCCTGAATATTGCCGCTTGTTGGACAAAACGATTACTCTTTCCAGGCAACATCCCAAAAATGCAGAACCTATTATTTGGGAAGCCATTGTCAAGGCAACCAATGCCGATCATCAGGATGCCGTTTCCGCACTAAAAGCCATTCATGAAGCTCGTGATTTATTACACAAAGCTATCGTAATTAATCCACAAGCCATGAGCGGCTCAGCTTACGTTACGTTAGGCACACTTTATTATATGGCTCCCAAGTGGCCAATTGGATTCGGCGATGAGGCAACTGCCGAAAAATTGTTACAAACTGCTTTAAAGATCAATCCCGATGGTATTGATAGCAATTATTTCTATGGTGACTTTCTATTATCCAACAATAGACTTAATGAAGCGGAAAAATATTTTAAACATGCAATTGCGGTTCCTGCTCGCACGGAACAAGCATATGCCGACAACCAACTTAAGGAGGATGCAAAGCGGGCTCTAAAAAACACTAAGGAAAGAAAAATTAGTAGTTCTAAGAGCCTATTTGCCTCTTTATTTAATTCAGAAAGCGTAAAATAAACTTTAAAATTTATTTCAAGCTTTCTTATTCTTTACAAAAAATATTAATGATGCCTTGGTGTTCTATCAGTTATTCCTTTCTGCTATTATGGCACCCTGAAATCATTTTCACTTTCCTTAACCCTTCCTGGTAGAAATTATGGCTTTTGTAGTCACTGAAAACTGTATTAAATGTAAATTTACTGACTGTGTCGATGTATGTCCTGTCGATTGCTTTCATGAAGGACCTAATTTTTTAGTTATTGATCCAGATGAATGTATAGATTGCACTTTATGTGAGCCAGAATGTCCAGCCAATGCCATTTTTGCTGAAGATGAATTACCTGCTGGACAGGAAATGTTCATCAACTTAAATGCGGAATTAGCCAAGCAATGGCCAGTAATTACTGAAGTACAATCACCACTGCCCGATGCTGATGATTGGAATGGAAAACCAGATAAATTAAAGCTATTGGAGAAATAAAAACTTTTCAGCCTACAACATTCATTGTCATTCAAGTATGTTGTTATAGACATAAAAAAAGCCGGGTAAACCGGCCTTTTTTATGTGAGTGATATATATTATTCCGGTCTATCAACCAATTCGACATAAGCCATAGGTGCGTCGTCACCCGCTCTAAATCCACATTTCATAATACGTAAGTAGCCACCTGCTCTATTTTTGTAACGCGGACCTAATTCATTGAAAAGTTTAGTTACCACATCGCGATCGCGCAATCTAGCGAATGCAAGACGTCTTTTAGCTACATTATCTTCTTTGGATAAAGTTATCAAGGGCTCAGCAAAACTCCTTAATTCTTTAGCTTTGGGCAAAGTCGTTTTAATTAGCTCATGTTTGAATAGAGCACTAGCCATGTTACTAAATAGCGCCTTGCGATGACTGCTATTAATATTGAATTTTCTACCTGATTTACGATGTCTCATTATTAGAAGACCTAATGTTAATGTGTTGATATTGCGTGTGATTGATCTGCTAGGTTATCAGGCGGCCAATTTTCCAACCGCATACCCAGTGATAAACCTTTTAATGCAAGTATGTCTTTTATTTCTGTTAAGGATTTTTTTCCAAGATTGGGGGTTTTTAATAATTCAACTTCAGTACGCTGAATTAAGTCTCCAATATAAAATATGTTCTCGGCTTTTAAACAATTAGCAGAACGAACTGTCAACTCAAGATCATCAACAGGACGGAGCAGAACAGGGTCAAATACCTCTTCAATTTCTACTTCTTTTTCTTCAACCTGATCATTAACTTTCTCAAAATCAACAAAGACAGATAACTGATCATGAAGAATAGTAGCAGCCAGTTTTATAGTCTCTTCAGGATCAACAGTTCCGTTTGTTTCCAATTCTATTACTAGTTTGTCTAAATTAGTTCGCTGCTCCACACGCGTACTTTCAACCTGGTAAGCTACCTTAACAATTGGACTATATGAAGCATCTAATTGTAGCGCACCAACAACCAAGCTCTGTTCAGAGTTTAATTTACGAACACTAACAGGCTCGTAACCTCTTCCGCGTCGAACTCTGATTTTCATATTTAGGACACCAGCTTGAGTTAAGTTGGCGATAACTAAATCAGGATTAATGATTTCAACATCATGAGGCAAGCTAATATCTGCTGCTGTTACACAACCTGCACCGGTTTTTGTCAGAATGAGCTCAACTTCATCTTTTGAGTGAAGTACAACCGCTAATTTTTTCAGGTTCAGCAAAATATCGATTACATCTTCCTGAACACCTTCTATTGTTGTGTACTCATGGAGAACACCTTCAATTTCCACATCTGTAACAGCACAACCTGGAATTGTAGATAACAGCACACGCCTCAACGCATTACCAAGAGAATGGCCAAAGCCACGCTCCAGTGGCTCAATAACAATTCTGGAATGATTTGGTGTTTTGCTTACAACCTCAACTAAACGAGGCTTTAATAAGCCAGAAATAGAATTCTGCATTTATATCCCTCGGGAACTGAAATTATTTAGAGTAAAGCTCGACAACCAACTGCTCATTAATGTCACTACCTAAATCAACGCGATCAGGAAGAGAGCTGAATGTTCCAGACATAGCTTTTGAATTAACTTCAACCCAATTGGGAAATCCATACTGCTCAGTTACAGCTAAAGCATCAACGATTCTTTGTTGCTTTTTTGCTTTTTCTCTAACTGTCAAAACATCACCAGGAGCTACCTGATAAGAAGGCACATTAATCAATGAGCCATTCACCTGAATGGATTTATGACAAACTAATTGACGCGCTTCAGCACGTGTACATGCAAAACCCATACGATAAACTACATTATCTAATCTTGACTCAAGAAGATTCAACAGGTTTTCACCGGTAGCGCCTTTTTTCATATCGGCAGATTTATAGTAATTTCTAAATTGTTTTTCTAGAATGCCATAAATTCGTCGTAAGCGCTGTTTTGCTCTCAACTGGAGAGCATAATCAGAACTTCTAGTACGCTTGGCGCCGTGTTGACCGGGCCTTTGATCTAACTTACACTTATTTTCTAAAGACTTTCCTCTGCTTTTTAAAAACAGATCAGTCCCCTCTCTTCGACTAAATTTACAGGTAGGTCCAAGATATCTTGCCATGTTACTACTCCAGATTCTTTATACGCGGCGTTTCTTAGGCGGACGGCAACCATTATGAGGAATGGGCGTCACATCAACAATATTATTAATTTTAAATCCGAGATTATTCAATGAACGCACTGCAGATTCACGACCGGGGCCTGGGCCTTTAATCATAACATCAAGATTTTTCATGCCGAATTCTTGCGCAACTGTGCCCGCTTTTTCTGCAGCGACCTGTGCAGCAAATGGTGTGCTTTTTCTTGACCCACGAAAACCTGAACCACCAGATGTTGCCCAAGACAAAGCATTGCCCTTTCTATCTGTTATAGTTATGATTGTGTTATTAAAAGAAGCATGCACATGCACTATGCCGTCAGCAACTTCTTTTTTGATACGTTTTCTTGAACGATTTGGACTAGCCATTACTTCGACCTCTTAAGGGATATCTTATTTTCTAATTGGTTTACGCGGACCTTTCCGAGTACGAGCATTGGTTCTCGTACGCTGTCCTCTTAATGGCAAACCTCGGCGATGCCTTATTCCGCGATAGCAACCTAGATCCATCAAACGCTTGATATTCATAGAAACTTCACGACGCAGATCACCTTCCACTGTCATCTTCGAAACCACATTACGAATAGCTTCTAATTGCTCTTCAGTCAGTTCTTTAATTTTTACGGAAGGTGTTATACCAACCTTAACGCAAATTTCACTTGCAGTTTGACGACCAATTCCATAAATTGCAGTTAATGCTATTACTGCGTGTTTATGATCTGGTATATTTATCCCGGCAATACGTGCCATCTAGATACTCCCCTGAGTAGTACTCTAAAGTTAAGCGCCGAATTATAGCATTGCAGTAATTAAGGCGCAACAAATTTTAGCCTTGTCGTTGTTTGTGCCTTCCGTCGACACAGATAACTCTAACAACACCATTTCTTTTTACTATTTTGCAATTTCTACAAATTGTTTTTACTGAAGCACGAACTTTCACAGCTAACTCCTAAGTGTTCTTGTGCATTAATTATTTTTTAAGATTGGCTTTTTTCATTAAGCCTTCATATTGCTGAGACATTACATGGGTTTGCATTTGAGAAATAAAATCCATAACGACTACCACAATAATCAACAAAGAAGTTCCACCAAAATAAAAGGGGACATTCCAGTACACGATTAAAAACTCAGGCAACAAACATACCAATGTAATGTAGATCGCACCAACTAATGTTAATCGGGTCATTACTTTATCAATATATGAACCCGTCTGTAAGCCAGGCCTGATTCCAGGCAAAAATGCACCTGATTTTTTCAAGTTTTCAGCGGTTTCTTTTGAGTTGAACACTAAAGCAGTATAAAAGAAACAAAAGAAGATAATAGCTGTGGCATAAAGCATTACATAAACCGGCTGACCAGGCGACAACATGGTTGCAATATCCTGAAGCCAAGTGAATCCCTCACTATTTCCAAACCAACCTGCAATAGTTGCTGGAAATAAGATGATACTTGACGCAAATATTGGCGGTATTACACCAGCCATATTCAGCTTCAATGGCAAAAAACTGCTTTGCCCACCATACAACTTACGTCCCTGCTGTCTTTTTGGATAATTTATGAGTATTCTTCTCTGGCCTCGCTCCACAAAAACAACAAGTGCAGTTACAGAAAGGGACAAAAGAAACAATAATATGATAAAAGCTCCGTTCATTTCGCCCGTTCTTGCTAATTCCAAAGTACCTCCTATCGCTTTAGGCAAGCCCGAAACGATACCGGCGAAAATAATCATTGAAATCCCGTTACCTATACCTCGCTCAGTTACCTGCTCGCCTAGCCACATCAAAAAAACAGTACCGGTAACCAGAGTAATAGTAGTAATAGCGATAAATCCAATTCCTGGATTCAAAACAACAGAAAGACCGCCAGCGGTTTGATTTTGCAGTGCCAGTGATATCCCTATAGCTTGAAATGTTGCTAGAACAACCGTGCCATAACGAGTAAATTGTGATATTTTGCGCCTTCCGGACTCACCCTCTTTTTTCATTTGCTCCATAGATGGTATAACAACAGTCATCAACTGCATAATAATTGATGCAGAGATGTAAGGCATTATACCAAGCGCAAATAGACTTAGTCGCATCAAAGCACCACCAGAGAACATATTGAACATATCCAAGATGGATCCACTTTGTTGCTCAAACATAACCGCAAGCGCCTTTGGGTCTATCCCCGGAACAGGGATATGAGCACCAACTCTATAAACGAAAAGAGCACCCAGAACAAAAAGCAATCTAGCCTTTAGCTCTGAAAAACCACCGGATTTGTTAGCCATCTGAGCTCTTGAAGTACTCACTTATGCCTCTACTTTGCCGCCAGCAGCTTCTATAGTTTCCCTAGCTCCAGTTGATACTTTTATACCTTTAAGACTGACAGCTTTATTTATTTTGCCTGATTGGATAACTTTAGCCGTTTTTGTAAAAACAGGAACGATGTTCGCATCAATTAAAACCTTCAGGTCAATTACATCAGCAACTAAGCTATTCAATTCGCTTAATCGAACCTCAGCTGAGAATTTGCTCATTTGCGAAGTAAATCCAATTTTCGGCAATCTACGCTGCAAAGGCATTTGTCCGCCCTCAAAACCGACCTTATGAAAGCCACCACTACGCGCCTTCTGTCCTTTATGTCCTCTGCCGCAAGTTTTACCAAGCGTACATCCTATACCGCGACCCACGCGCTTTGCTTTTTTGCGAGAGCCTTCACTTGCCTGGATGGTATTTAAATACATTACACTTCCTCGACTTTTAGCATATATGATATTTTATTTATCATACCTCTGTTTTCGGCCGTGTTGAGCACCTCAACTGTTTGGTTGATTTTGCGCAAACCCAACCCTTTTAAACAAGCTTGATGACGCGGTAAACGCCCATACTTGCTTTTTGTCATTGTCACACTTAATTTAGTACCAGCCATTGCAACTATCCAATAATCTGTTCAACTGACAAGCCGCGCTTCGCAGCTATCTGGTTAGCATTGTGCATTCCGGTCAGACCATTAATTGTTGCTCTTACAACATTAATTGGGTTACTGGTTCCTATACATTTTGCTAATACGTTATGCACACCGACCACTTCAAATACTGCTCTCATTGCTCCACCAGCAATAATACCTGTACCTTCAGATGCAGGCTGCATATAAACCTTTGCAGCACCTGTAGTATTCATAATAGGATACTGTAAAGTGTCACCTTTTAACGATACTTTACGCATATTTTTGCGCGCTTGTTCCAGAGATTTTTGTATTGCGATAGGTACTTCACGGGCCTTGCTGACACCATAGCCAACTCGACCTTCTCCGTCACCAACAACTGTCAGTGCTGTGAAACCAAAAACTCTACCGCCTTTTACTACCTTTGCAACACGTCTTACATTAACTAACTTTTCTTGCAATCCGTCAGTACTACCTTGAGCAGGTGCTGTAGCCATTTTATTCTCCTAAAATTTCAAGCCGGCTTCACGTGCAGCATCTGCCAATGCTTTAACGCGACCATGGTATTTAAATCCTGAGCGGTCAAAAGCAACTTCTGTCACTCCAGCAGCAATTGCCTTTTGGGCAATAAACTTTCCCACTTCAGCTGCAGCTTTAATGTTACCTGTATTTTTTAAAGATGCTTTAATTTCTGCCTGGGTGGTAGACGCACTTGCAAGTGTTGCACTTCCATCTTCACTAATAACCTGAGCATAAATATGCTGAGAAGTCTTGTGGATTGATAATCGAGTTGCACTTAACTTTTTTATTTTTGAACGCAATTTTAATGCGCGCTTCATTCGGGTTTGTTTCTTATCCATCACGCCACCTTACTTCTTCTTAGCTTCTTTTCTTACAACATGCTCATCAGCGTATCTGACACCCTTACCTTTATAAGGTTCTGGTGGACGATAAGCTCGTATTTTTGCGGATACTTCACCGACTAACTGTTTGTCTGTTCCTTTGACTACTATTTCAGTTTGAGTTGGTGTTTCAACTGTTATTCCAGCTGGAACTTCAAAATCAACAGGATGAGAGAAACCAAGAGAAAGACTAAGAATATTCTCTTTTGCCTGAGCTCTGTAACCTACCCCAATTAATGTTAATTTTTTCTCAAAGCCTGCGGAGACACCTGTCACCATATTACTTAGGATTGCTCTAGCAGTTCCAGCTTGAGCAGTCGCTTCTTTGTTATCTTTATCCCACTGCATTTGTATTACATTATCTGCAATATTGATATTCACTGCAGCGTTGAGAATGTGTGATAACTGTCCTTTACTTCCTTTTACAGTCATCTTGTTACCATCTAACTTTATATCTACACCGCTTGGAATAGTAACCGGGGCTTTAGCAATTCGTGACATAACACACCTACATTAACAAACAGTGCAAATAACTTCGCCGCCATGACCAATGGCACGTGCAGCCCTATCAGTCATAACACCATTTGATGTTGATACAATAGCAATCCCTAAGCCGCCAAGAACTTTTGGCAATTCGTCTTTAGACTTATAAATACGTAAACCAGGCCTACTAATTCTTTTTATAGTTTCAATTACAGGAGCACCTTTATAGTATTTCAACTCGATAGTCATTTCAGTATGACTACCATTTGTTTCAGTACTGAAGTCTGTAATATAACCTTCTTCTTTAAGCACCTTAGCAATAGATACTTTTAATTTTGAAGAAGGTTGTTTAATGCTTTTTTTACCAGCAGATTGACCGTTTCTAATACGAGTCAGCATATCTGCTACTGGGTCTGTCATACTCATTTTCTTATCTCCAAACTTGATCTAACAGATCTTACCAACTTGCTTTGACTACGCCAGGAACATCACCGCGCATAGTAGCCTCTCTTAATTTATTTCTACTGAGACCAAACTTACGGTAATATCCATGAGGACGTCCAGTTAAATTACAACGGTTACGTACTCTCGATACACTGGAGTCCCTTGGTAATTTTTGGAGTTGTAAATGAGCGGTTTCTTTATCTTCATATGTTGCGTTCGGGTCTCTGATAATTTCTTTCAAAGATTTACGTTTTACATCATATTTTTTTACTAATTTCTTGCGCTTATCTTCGCGCGCAATCATTGACTTTTTTGCCATGTTAAAACCGCCTCTTAGCTCTTAAATGGAAAATTAAACAGCTTTAACAAAGCCAAACCTTCGTCGTTAGTCTGGGCAGTAGTTGTGATAGTAATATCCATACCACGCAAAGTGTCAATTTTATCATAATCAATTTCAGGAAATATGATTTGCTCTTTAACACCCATGGAATAATTACCACGCCCATCGAAGCTTTTTGGACTTAATCCTCTGAAATCACGAATTCTTGGTATAGATATACTAATTAACCGATCCAAAAATTCATACATCCTATCGCTACGCAAAGTTACCTTGCAACCAATAGGCATATCGTCACGAATTTTAAATCCAGCAATCGATTTTCTTGCCAATGTAATAACAGGCTTTTGACCGGAAATTTTTTCCATGTCAGAAAGTGCAGATTGTAGAACCTTTTTATCTGCGACTGCACCACCAACTCCCATATTAAGTGTTATTTTAGTGATGCGCGGAGCCTGCATAATAGATTTATAAGCAAATTGCTTAACTAATGAAGGAAGGATTGTTTCTTTATATACGGTTTCTAATCTAGCCATGATTCATCTGCACCTTACGCATCAACAACTTCATTTGTTGATTTAAAATATCTGACTTTCTTTCCATCTTCCAGAAACTTAAAGCCAACTCTATCTGCTTTTTTTGTTTCAGGATTATACAATCCAATGTTGGAAATATTTATCGGCATATCCTTGACAATTATCCCTCCTGAAACGCCTGCATTTGGGTTTGGTTTTTGGTTCTTTTTAACCTGGTTGATTCCCTCAACTAAAACCTTATTGTCTTTTAAAATCTTGGTTACTCTACCATTCTTACCCTTATCCTTACCGGTACGAACAATAACATCATCACCTTTTTTTATTTTTGCCATTTTTAAACCCTACCTTATAGAACTTCAGGAGCTAGTGAGATAATTTTCATGAATTTCTCCCCTCTTAGCTCGCGCGTTACAGGGCCAAAAATACGGGTTCCCAGTGGCTGCAAATTGTTATTGAGAATTACAGCAGCATTGCCATCAAAACGTATAACAGAACCATCCGGTCTACGAACACCTTTACTTGTTCTCACTACAAGGGCGTTATATACCTCACCTTTTTTTACTCTTCCACGAGGTATCGCATCCTTTATACTGACTTTGATGATATCACCAATTCCAGCATAACGCCGATGCGAGCCTCCTAATACTTTGATACACATGACCCTTTTTGCACCGCTATTATCGGCGACGTCAAGGTTAGTTTGCATCTGAATCATGATTTATTCCTACACTCTGTATATAAATAGTTTATGCTATTTGTTAGCACTTTCTAAAACTTGAACTAATTTGAATGTTTTGTTCTTAGATAAAGGCCTGCATGATGTGATAGCTACCACATCACCTTCCTGGCAAACATTTTGTTCATCATGAGCCATCATTTTTGTTGAACGCTTAATGTATTTACCATAAACAGGATGCTTTACAACACGTTCAACCAAAACTGTAATTGTTTTGTCCATTTTATTACTTACAACCCGACCAGTGATTGTCCGCAACTTAGTTACATTTTCGCTCATATTTATGCACCCGCCATTTCATTTAATATGGTGTGGATACGTGCCACATCGCGTCTAACCTTTTTTACTTGATCGGGTTTTGACAATTGACCTGTACCTTTTTGCATTTTAAGATTAAATCGCTCACGTGATAAATCGAGCAACATAGTTCCTAATTCGTCTTTTGATTTTTGGCGTAATTCACTTGCTTTCATTACATTATTGTCCGAGCGGTAAACAGTGTTTTTAAAGGTAGCTTAGCAGCAGCTAATGCAAATGCTTCGCGTGCCAGTTCTTCAGAAACACCCTGTATTTCATACAACATAGTTCCTGGTCTTACTTGAGCAACCCAGTATTCTACACTACCTTTACCTTTTCCCATACGAACTTCTAATGGTTTTTTGGTAATAGGCTTATCTGGAAAGATTCTTATCCAAATCTTACCGCCACGCTTAACGTGGCGAGTGATCGTTCGGCGAGCCGATTCAATTTGCCTTGCAGTAAGCCGGCCACGACTGATTGATTTGAGGCCATATTCACCAAAGCTAACTGATGACCCACGCACTGCAGTTCCGTTATTTCTGCCTTTATGTTGCTTACGGAATTTCGTTCTTTTAGGTTGAAGCATGACTGTGTTCCTTCAACTATTTCTTGGATTCAGAATTAATAGACGCAATATGTGCATCCATGTCGAATACTTCACCTTTGAATATCCACACCTTGATGCCAATAATTCCATAGGTAGTATTTGCTTCTGCGGTTGCATAATCAATGTCAGCTCTCAAGGTATGCAAAGGTACCCGCCCTTCTCTGTACCATTCGCTTCTTGCAATTTCAGCACCATTTAAACGACCGCCTACGTTTATTTTAATACCTTCAGCACCTAGACGCATGGTATTGGTTACCGCGCGCTTCATTGCTCTGCGGTACATAATTCTTTTCTCTAGTTGCTGAGCTACTCCTTCAGCTACTAATTGAGCATCAAGTTCTGGTTTCCTGATCTCTTCAACATTCAATTGAACGGGAATGCCTATCATTTTTGCTATTTCTTGACGCAATACATCAATATCTTCACCTTTTTTTCCGATGACAATACCCGGACGTGCCGTGTGTATGGTTATGTGCGCATTATTAGCTGGGCGGTTAATTTGGATACGACTTACAGAAGCATGAGCTAGTTTTTTCTTGATAAATGCCCTGACTGTTATATCCTGATGAAGGAAAACTGAATAATCCTGGCTATTTGCATACCATCTGGAATTCCAATCTTTTACAATACCAAGGCGTATACCTGTTGGATGTACTTTTTGACCCATTTTCTGCCCCTACTCGAATTCTGCGACTTTTATTGTAATATGGCAGGTTCTTTTAAGGATATGGTTCGCACGTCCTTTAGCTCTTGCCTTAAATCTTTTCATGGTCGCCCCTTCATTGACATAAACGGTAGACACTCTTAATTCATCAATATCTGCACTTTCATTATGTTCTGCATTAGCTATCGCTGATTCCAAAACTTTCTTGATAATAGCTGCAGCTTTCTTAGAACTGAATTTTAATGTATTCAGCGCTTTTTCGACTGGCATACCACGTATTTGATCACCAACCAATCTCGCTTTTTGCGCAGATAAAGGGGCGTTATTTAATTTTGCTGAAATTTCCATCACTTAGTCTACCTAGATTTCTTATCAGCCACGTGGCCTTTGTATGTTCGAGTGGGTGCAAACTCACCTAATTTATGCCCGACCATATTCTCAGAAATGAGAACTGGAATGTGCAGCCGCCCATTATGGATTGCAATAGTTAAGCCCAGCATATCTGGAATAATCATTGATCTTCTTGACCATGTTTTAATCGGTTTCCGATTATTGCTACTTACAGCATCTTCAACTTTTTTAAGAAGATGATGATCAATAAATGGACCTTTTTTAATTGAACGTGGCACGCTAATTCCTCTCTATTTCTGCTTACGACGTCTGATAATCATATTATCAGTACGTTTGTTTTTTCTTGTTTTATATCCCTTAGTCGGCATACCCCAAGGAGATACAGGATGCCTACCACCTGATGTACGACCTTCGCCACCACCATGTGGATGATCAACTGGATTCATTACCACACCACGAACGGTAGGACGAACACCTCGCCATCTAGTTGCCCCTGCTTTACCAAGAGAAGCCAAGTTATGTTCGGAGTTCGATACCTCACCGATTACAGCTCGACAATCAGCCATAACCTTGCGCATTTCACCTGACCTCATTCTGATGGTTGCGTGAGCGCCATCTCTCGCTACCAATTGAACTGATGTGCCCGCACTTCTGGCTACTTGAGCACCCTTGCCTGGCTTTAATTCCACGCAGTGAACCGTTGTACCCATGGGTATATTCCTTAGTGGCATACAATTCCCCACCTTGACAGGAACAGTTTCTGAGGAAATAACTTCCTGACCAACAACTAACCCTTTCGGTGCAATAATGTACCTACGCTCACCATCCTTGAACAAAACCAAAGCAATGTTTGCTGTTCTGTTCGGATCGTATTCTAGGCGCTCAACAACAGCTGGAATATCAATTTTATTTCTTTTAAAATCAATATTACGGTAGTGTTGTTTATGACCACCACCTATATGACGCGTTGTTATACGCCCGTTATTATTACGACCGCCACTTTTACTATTTTTACTCAGCAAAGGTGCAAATGGCTTGCCTTTATGCAACTCATCATTCTTGATGCGCACTACAAACCGTGATCCTGGTGACGTCGGTTTTGACTTTACAATCGCCATGCTTTCTACCGTTTCCTATTGATCTATTACTTTAACAAATTAAGCAGCAGAGAATTCTATGTCATGACCAGACTTTAGCTTTACGTAAGCTTTTTTCCAATCTGATCTTTGACCCAATGAGCGACCAACTCTTTTCTGCTTTCCTTTAACATTCAGAACATGAACAGAATCAACCTCTACGCCAAACATTATCTCAACCGCATTTTTAACTTGTTTTTTTGTCGCTTGTTTTTGCACTTTAAAAACAAATTGTCTTGTTTTTTCAGCGGCATTGGTACTCTTTTCAGAGATAATCGGCGCCTCAAGAACTCCCGCTAACTGATACTTGTTTATACTCATGCCAAGCGCTCCCCTAAAAGTTTCAATGCACCTGGTGTAGCTATTACTTTATCGGCTGAAACCAATAGCACTGGATTTAAATTTACAGCCTCAATAACCTCTACATAAGGAATATTTCTTGAAGCTAATGCCAAATTCGCATCCACACTTTCAACAACAATCAATATTCGCTTAGCGTCAATATTTTTTAATTTTTCGTTTAACTCTTTGGTTCTAGTTGTAGCAGGAAGAATATCCGCACTGACTACCAAACGATTTTGCCGAAGCAATTCTGATAAAATCGAGCGCACTCCAACTCGAAACATCTTTTTGTTTAGCTTTTGCTCATACGATCTTGGTCTCGCAGCGAAAGCAACACCACCCGTACGCCAGACTGGACTGCGTATTGTACCAGATCTTGCGCGCCCCGTACCTTTTTGTCTCCATGGTTTTGAACCACCACCACTGACATCAGATCGTGTTTTTTGGGCTTTAGTGCCAGCACGTGCTCCAGCCAGATAGCGAGTCACTAATTGGTGCACTAATGTTTCATTAAAAGACTGACCAAAAATCGCCTCAGCTACCTCCACCTTTCCGGAAGAGTCTTGTTCATTTAAAGCAGGTATTTGCAAACCCATGGCTTAACCTATTTTTCGCATTTTCATTGCGGGTGTAATTACTACATCACCGCCTTTAGCACCAGGCACAGCGCCTTTTACTAAAATTAAGTTTCGTTCTGTATCAATTGCATGAATAGTCAAATTCTGAATGGTTGTTTTCACATTACCAAGATGACCTTCCATTTTTTTGCCTTTAAATACACGCCCCGGTGTTTGACACATACCAATAGATCCAAGCACTCTATGTGAGCGTGAGTTACCATGCGTAGCGTCCTGCATGCTGAAATGATGTCTCTTTATTCCACCTGCAAAACCCTTACCGATACTTCTTCCCTGTACATCGATAACCTGACCCGCAGTAAAAATATCCAGCGATAATTGGGAACCGGCAGATAAATCAGTGCCTTCACCATCTTCAAGCCTAAACTCCCAAAGACTTCGTCCAGCTGTCACATTAGCCGCCGCATAATGACCAGCCATTGCTTTATTGACTCTCGATGATTTTTTATCACCTACGGCTACCTGGATTGATCGATAACCATCAACGTCAAGACTTTTAACCTGAGTAACTCTGTTTGAGTCAATCTGGAGAACAGTAACGGGTACTGATGAACCATCTTCACAAAAAACTCTGGTCATACCACATTTACGACCTATAAGACCTATTGACATCTGCCAATTCCTCTACTTTTAATTCAATTTTATTTGGACATCAACACCAGCTGCAAGATCCAACTTCATTAATGCATCTACGGTTTTTTCAGTTGGCTCAACGATATCCAGCAATCTTTTATATGTTCTTAATTCGTATTGATCTCTTGCATCTTTATTAACATGCGGTGAAATCAATATCGTAAAGCGTTCTTTCTTAGTAGGCAATGGGATAGGACCTTTTACTTGAGCTCCTGTTCGCCTTGCTGTTTCTACTATCTCACCAGCCGACTGATCTATCAATTTGTGATCAAATGATTTCAAACGGATTCTGATAGTTTGATTAGTCATATTTATTACTCAATTATTGATGCAACAACGCCTGCACCGACTGTACGACCACCTTCACGAATTGCAAAACGCAAACCCTCTTCCATTGCAATCGGTGAAATCAATTTAACTTTTACAGAGATGTTGTCACCAGGCATTACCATTTCAACACCTTCTGGCAAATCAACTGCACCTGTTACATCAGTTGTTCTAAAATAGAACTGTGGGCGATAACCATTAAAGAATGGTGTATGACGACCACCTTCATCTTTCGACAAAACGTAAATCTCTGCATTGAAATGCGCATGAGGCTTAATAGTGCCCTTGTGT
>Ga0105090_10000552_pt1 | contig 18691 bp, 17 predicted proteins | sample PPLLak3March2015_FD_79110 | JGI IMG/M metagenome (GOLD analysis project Ga0105090, IMG submission 79110) | Freshwater sediment microbial communities from Prairie Pothole Lake near Jamestown, North Dakota, USA - PPLs Lake P7 Core (1) Depth... | ecosystem: Environmental > Aquatic > Freshwater >... | reverse complement strand
GCAGTGGCCCTTGCCGCGCCGGCCGAGACGTCCGCCACGAGCGACCTGCTCGACGAGCAGGGCGAGCCCACCGAGGTCTATCACTTCACCAACGACACGGGGAAGCGAGGCATCGCGGCGATGGGTCTCCTGATGCCCGGCCCGAGTGGCCAGGTCTACTTCTCCGCCGTGCCTTTCCAGACGGCGTCGCAGGCGCAGAGCGCGCTTTCGCTGCCCCGCACGCCGACCGGCTACTACGCCATCCCGCGCTCGAACATTCCGCGGCCGTTGACATGGACCGTCACACCACCAGACTTCGGACAGGCGGGCGGCGGGCTCCAATCCTCGGTGACGGGCTCGGTCCCGCTCACCGGGGCGCAGTGGTACGCCATCCGTCCATGAGCAGGAGAGAACCGGCATGAGCAGGAAAGACTTCCTCGTCGGCTACGACTACGGGCAGGGCGGCCTCTGGGCCATCGTGCGCGCCGACTCGGCCGAGCAGATCCGCGCGCGTTATCCGCAGGTCGCGGTCTACTCGGAGCCGCCGACGACGCTCGACGCGGCGACGCTCACGACCGTGCGCAGCCTGCCCCCGGTCGACGTCGACGATCCGCCCACGGGCTGGCTCGCCGACCTGGAGGCCTGAGGCCGCGGCCCGGAGATCGCAGGGCGGCGTCCGGTCCCGCACCGGGCGCCGCCCGCGACTGTCCGCCCGACGGGCTGCACCGGTTCCCGCGCGCGAGAGCTTCGGGCCTTGGTGCCCTCCCGCGGCCCGGGCGCATCCTCTAGCATGGCGCCTCGCCGCCGAGGACCCGCGCCCATGCCCATCCGCCAGAGCTTTTCCGACGCGATCGGCCACACGCCGCTCATCCGCCTCAACGTCTTCAGCGACGAGACGGGCTGCGAGATCCTCGGCAAGGCCGAGTTCCTTAACCCCGGCGGCTCGGTGAAGGACCGCGCCGCCCGTGGCATCCTCGACGACTTCGAGCGGCGCGGCGAGCTCGAGCCCGGCGGCACGCTGGTCGAGGGCACGGCCGGAAACACCGGCATCGGCTTCGCGCACCTCTGCAACGCGCGCGGCTACCGCTGCGTGATCGTCATGCCGGACAACCAGTCGCCCGAGAAGGCGGCGCTGCTGCGCACGCTCGGTGCCGAGGTGCGGATCGTGAAGACCGTGCCGTACGCGAGCGACGATCACTACCAGAAGCTCGCGCCGCGCATGGCCGCGGAGATCCCGGGCGCCGCGTGCGGCAACCAGTTCGACAACACCGCGAACCGCGACGCGCACTACGCCACGACGGGCCCGGAGATCTGGCACGAGACGGGCGGCCGCGTCGACGCGTTCGTCTGCGCCACCGGCACCGGGGGCACGCTTGGCGGCGTGTCGCGATACCTCAAGGAGCAGAAGCCGGGGGTGCGCATCGTGCTCGCGGACCCGATGGGCAGCGCGCTCTACCACTGGGTGAAGACCGGCACGCTCAAATCCGAGGGCTCGAGCGCGGTGACCGAGGGCATCGGGATCGGCCGCGTCACCGCGAACCTCGAGGGCGCGCCGATCGACGACGCGGTGCGCCTCGAGGATCCGGAGATCGTCCGCACGGCGCACCGGCTTCTGCACGAGGAGGGGCTCTTCCTCGGGGGCACCAGCGGCACCAACGTAGCGGCGGCCGTGCGCGTCGCGCGCGACCTCGGCCCCGGCAACACCGTCGTCACCATCCTCTGCGACGGCGGCCACAAGTACCTGTCGCGGTTCTGGAACCCGGAGTATCTCGCGCAGAAGGGCCTCGCCGACGTCGCGGGCCCGGGCGGGCGGGGCGCCTAGCGCGCGCCGCCCGTCCGACGCATCGGTGCCGAACAGCGCGAGCCGCGGAACCGGCGCTGCATTGCCATGCGCGCCCCGGCGGGCGTACGCTCGGCCGACACGCCGGTGCTGCGGGCCGGCGCGAAGAAGCAACGTTGAGTCTTCACGCACCACGACGGGTTTCCGCGGTGGCCTGAAGGACCGCGGTTCCCCGTCGCTACACGGAGGTTCCCATGGTCAGCAAGCTCGACCGTCTTTCGCTCGTCGTCGCCGGCGCCTTCGCCGCCCTGTGTCCCCAGCTGCCCTTCGCACCGCCCGCGCTGCAGGCAGCGACTTCTGCGGTGGTCGCAAGCGGCCTCGTCAATCCGCGCGGCATCGCCCAGGCGCCGAACGGCTGGATCTACGTCGCGGAGTCCGGCAACGCCGGCGGCCTCGATTGCGATCCGCCGAAGCCGCCGTTCCCGGGGCCCGCGGTGCCGTTGACCGAGACGTGCCTCGGGCAGAGTGGGGCGATCGCCCGGGTGGATCCGACCGGGGTATGGCCGCCGGTGCGCATCGTGTCCGGTCTGCCGTCGGTCACCAACCGGGCGCTCGCCGATGCGGCGGGTCCGTACGACATCTCGTTCAACGGGACCGGCAACGCCATCGTGACGGTGGGCCTCGGCGGCAACGTGGCGGGCCGCGCCGAGCTCGGGCCGGACGCCGCCGCGCTCGGCAACCTGCTCAAGGTCGCGCCGAGCGGGCAGTGGAAGTTCGCGGGCGACGTCGCGGCGCACGAGGAATCCGACCCCGACGGCGCCGGTGCCGACAGCAACGGCTTCGGCGTGCTCGCGCTGCCGTCGCGCTCGATCGTCGCGGATGCCGGCGGCAACTCGCTCGTCGAGGTGCGGGCCAACCGACGCACGCGCACGCTCGCGGTGTTCCCCGCGCAGTTCGCGCCGCTGCCCGGCCCGCCGCCGCAGCCGATGATTCCCGTGCAGTCCGTGCCGACTTCCGTCGCGCTCGGGCCCGACGGCTGGTTCTACGTCGGCGAGCTCACGGGGTTCCCGTTCCCCGCCGGCGCGGCGCGTGTCTGGCGCGTTCCGCCGGATGGCGGCACGCCCGAGGTCTGCGCGACCGGCTTCACGGCGATCGTGGACGTCACGTTCGATCCCTGGGGCAACCTGTATGTGCTCGAGTTCGCCTCGGGACTCGGCTTCCCGCCGAACACCGGCCGGCTGTCGCGGCTCGACAGCGACGACGTCTGCCGCGCGCGCACCGACTCCGACCGGATCGACGTCGTCCTCTCGCGCCCGTCGGGCGTCGTCATCGGTCTCGACGGCGCCGCTTACGTCACTAACGCCACGTTCGCGCCGTTCGGCACGGGCGAGGTGCTGCGCGTTACCCTCGATTGAGTCGCTGACAGGGCTGGGGGCATCCCGAGGACGGATGCCCCCAGTCGAGATTCCTTACATCCGTACGATCCGGTCGCGGTCGCGACGGACCGCTCCTTCACCCGCCGGCTCGTGCGTTTCACGCAAGTGCTTGAATCTGGGCAATTACCGCTCCGCTGGCACGGAGGTTGCTCTGTCGTATCCCAGGGATCCCCCGAGGATCGAGGCATGCGACAGAATCCGACCAGAAGCCGTACGAAAGCGGCCGCGCTCTTCACCGCCGCACTGGCGCTCGCGTGCTCGGCCGTCGTGACGCGAGCCGAAACATCGGCACCTGCGGCCGCACCGGCGGTTCCAACCGCAACACCGGCACCATCCGCCCCCTCAGCGCAGGAAAGCAACGGCACGACGGGTCCGGCTGCGGAGCCGGCGAAGCCGAGGCGGTCCGAGCAGCCGCGCCGCAAGAAGAGCCTCGAGTTCGGGATCGGCGAGGACGATCCGGCGCAGCGCCGCAAGAGGCCGGCCTAGGAATCAGGGCGGCGCTTCGACCGGGCTGCGCGAGGCCGGCGTCGCCTCGATCTCGGCTTCCGCGAGCTTGGCCCTCACCGCCTCGAGTTCCTCGACGGTCGCGAGCGGGCCGATTCGCACGCGATACCACGTCTCGTCCTCGAGCGAGTAGCGCTGGATCTTCGCGTCGATGCCGTACTGCGCGAGGCGCGCCTGCAGCTTGTCCGCTTCCGCCGGCTGCTTGAACGAGCCTGCCTGCAGAACGACGTCGCCCGTCGGCAGCGCCGAGGCCGGCGCGGCCGCCTTGGCCACGGCCTTCGGCACCTCGACTTCCTGCTTGGGCAGCATGTCGTAGAACGTCAGGTCCGCGCCGGCCTCCGCTGCCTCGGCGGGCACCGGCGTTTCTTCCGCGGCTTTCGCCGACGCGGGCTTCGCTTCCGCATCCGGCTCGGGCGCCGCCGGAATCTGGCCGCGGTCGTGCAGGTGCACGGCCAGCGCCACGCCGAGGCCGATCGTGAGTCCGACCGCGAGCCCGGTCCACCCGGAGAACGCCTGCGTGCCGGGCGTGTGCCGCTTGACGTGCTTGTAGTCGCGGCTGAGCGTCTTGCCCGAGCCGGCGCTCACATCGCCTCCGGGGCGGACACCCCGAGCAGCCCGAGCCCGTTGCGGATCACCTGCCGCAGGCCACGGACCAGCAGGAGGCGTGCGTCCCGGAGTTCCGCGTCGTCGACCAGGAACTGGTGGGCGTTGTAGTAGGTGTGGAAGTCGTTCGCGAGTTCGCGCAGGTAGTGCACGAGCATGTGCGGGGCGCGCTGCAGGGCCGCGGCCTCGACGATCTCGGGGTATCGGCTCAGCGTCGCGAGCAGCGCCTGCTCGTGCGATTCGCCGAGGCGCGCGAGTGCCGCGCGGCCGCGCGCCTCGTCGGGGACGATGCCCTTCTCGCGCGCTTGCCGGAACACGCTGCACACGCGGGCGTGCGCATACTGGATGTAGTAGACGGGGTTCTCGTTCGACTTCGAGGTCGCGAGCTGCAGGTCGAAGTCGAGGTGCTGGTCGTTGCTGCGCATCACGTAGAAAAACCTGGCGGCGTCGTTGCCGACCTCGCGGCGCAGCTCCCGGAGCGTGATGAACTCGCCCGAGCGCGTCGACATCTGCACCTTCTCGCCGCCGCGGTAAAGCGTGACGAACTGCACGAGACGCACCTCGAGGCTGTCGCCCGGCTCGCCCATCGCGACGAGCCCGGCCCGCACGCGCGCGACGTAGCCGTGGTGGTCGGCGCCGAGCACGTCGACGAGCCGTTCGAAGCCGCGCTCGCGCTTCTGCAGGTGATAGGCGATGTCGGAGGCGAAGTAGGTCTTGAGGCCGTTCTCGCGGACGACGACGCGGTCCTTCTCGTCGCCGAAGTCGGTGGCGCGGAACCACTGCGCGCCTTCCTTCTCGTAGACGACGTCGTTCGCGCGCAGCTTCTCGAGCGCGCGGTCGATCGCGCCGTCGGTGGAGAGGCTGCGCTCGGAGAACCAGCAGTCGTAGCGGACGCCGAACTCTTCGAGGTCCTCGCGGATGTCGGCGAGGATGTCGTCGAGCGCGAGGTCGAACGCCTGGCGGAATCCCGCCTCGCCGAGCAGCGTCTTCGCGCGGGCGATGACGGCGTCGATGTATGCGTCCTTGTCGCCGGCGGGTGCGTCCGGCGGCAGGTCGCGGAAGACGTCCGCCGCCGGGCGCACGAGCGAGCGGCCCGCGCGCTCGACGAGCTTGTTCGCGATCGGGTGCAGGTAGTCGCCGCGGTAGCCGTTCGAGGGGAACGGGAACTGCTCGCCGAAGCACTCGAGATACCGCAGCCACACGCTCGCGGCGAGGATGTCCATCTGCCGGCCGGCGTCGTTGATGTAGTACTCGCGGTGCACCGAGTACCCGGCGGCGTCGAGCAGGTTCGCGAGCGTCGCGCCGAACGCCGCATGGCGCCCGTGGCCGACGTGCAGCGGGCCCGTCGGGTTCGCGGAGACGAATTCGACGATCACGCGCTCGCCGCCGCCCATCGAGCTGCGGCCGTAGTTCGTGCCTTCGTCGAGCACGCGCCCGAGCGCGGCGTGGTGGCTCGCCGGGGAGAGGAAGAAATTGATGAAGCCGGGCCCCGCGATCTCGACGCGGGAGACCAGCTCGTTCGGCGGCAGCGCGGAGACGATCGCCTGCGCGAGGTCACGCGGCTTGCGCTTCGCTGCCTTCGCGAGCTGCATCGCGACGTTGCAGGCGAAGTCGCCGTGGGCCGCGTCGCGGGTGCGCTCGACCGTCGCGGCGACCTGCGTTATGTCGGATGGGCGCAGTTCGGCCGGCAGGGCGGCGAGCGCGTCCCGCACGAGCGTTTCGATCAGGGTTTTCAAGGCTTTGCCGTCAGGGGAGGCCCGGCGAGGGCCGTCAGTCTAGGGAATTCCGTCAGGGGAAGCGAGCCCGAACTGTGACGTGCTGCCGACGTCGGTCGGCGGCGATTCCTATCATGCTCGAAGCCCGCTACTGCGCCCCTCCGGAGAGTCCCCATGCAAGCCCGACGCCTCGCCCGTCCCAGTGCGCTCGCCGCGGCCGTGGCCGCGATTCTCCTCGCAGGCTGCAGCGGCGGAGGAGACGGCGGTGGAGACTCCGCCCGGACCGGCACCCTGAAGCTCGGCATCACCGACGCTCCGGTCGATTTCGCCGAGGACGTGGTCGTGAAGTTCACGGCCGTCGAGCTCAAGCCGAAGGAAGGCCCGTCGATCACGATCCCGATCGCCGCGGGCTCGGTCGACCTGCTCGATTACCAGGGCACCGAGCGCATGATGCTGCTCGACGGCGTCGAGGTCCCGGCGGGCGAGTACGTCTGGATGCGGCTCGCCGTGGCAGCAGATCCGAACGTCGTGGGCGATTCGTACCTGCGGCTCGAGCAGGGTGGCGCCGAGTGTGAAATGCGCATCCCGAGCGGCGACGAAACGGGCCTCAAGCTGAACCGCGGCTTCACCGTCGGCGTCGGCTCGATCACCGACTTCACGATCGATTTCGACCTGCGCAAGTCCGTCATCGCGCCGCCGGGCCAGACGACGCCCGTCGACACCTGCGGCGGCCAGGCCTACACGCTGAAGCCCGTGCTCCGCATGGTCGACAACCTCCAGGTGGGCTCGATCACGGGTGCCGTCGATCCTGCGCTGATCCAGGCACAGTGCGAGTCGTCGACCGAGGCGCCGTACCCGGGGAACGTCTATCTCTACGGCCCGGTCACGGCGACCACCGTTGCGCCCGACGACTACGACGGGGTCCCGAACGACCCGAACGGCGACGACCCTCTCGCGAGCGCCATGGTGGACCCTGCGACGTTCCGCTACACGATCGGCTACGTTCCGGTCGGCAGCTACGAACTGGCCTACACGTGCGACGTCGACTCGACGACGGTCGATGCCGACGTCGTGCCGACACCGCCGGAGAGCGGCGAAGTGGTGGAATTCACGCCGGCCGACGGCGTGGCGGTGACCGTGACGGCCGGCCAGGCGACCGTGCAGGACTTCACGCTGCCGGCGCCCTGAGGATCCCGCCGCCGAGGAGCGTCGCATGCACAAGGTCGTCTGGGTCGCGTTGTCCGCGGGGTTGCTGTCCGCATGCGGCGCGAGCCCGGTGGTGGCCCCGGAGCCTTCGCACGATGCCCGGCAGCCCTCCGGCGGCGGCATGGCACATCACGAAGCCATGCACGACGAACCGCGTGAGCGCGCACGCCAGCGCTGGGACGCCGCCGACACGGACCGGAACGGCCGGCTGTCGCGCGCCGAGACGCAGGCCTCGATGCCTGGACTCTACGATCGCTTCGACCGGTTCGACGTGAACGGCGACGGCGAGATCGCCGCCGACGAAGCGCACCCCTTCCGCATCGACGACCGGTAGTTCAACCGCCGCCCTGAAGCCCGTAGCGCGCGAGGAAACGGCCGTAGCGCGAGTCGCCGCGCAGGTTCGCGAGCAGCGGGTCGACGTGCGTGAAGATCATCCCCGCATCGTGGGTGGCGCCGGCCCGCTCGAGGCACTGGAATGCGGCGTCGATCTCGCCCCGGAAAGCATGGATCTGCGCGAGCTGGTAGGCCGTACCGCTGCCCGTCATGGCCTCGAGCTGCTCGAGCGCCGAGTCCGAGTCCGCGGACCGGCCGAGCGCGTGGTGCACGATCGCGAGCCCCGTGAGCCGCCAGAACTCGCTAGGCTCCCGCTGCATCTCCTCCAACGCTCCCGCCTCGTCGCCGCGGGCGAGCAGGACCTTGCCGACGTGGTAGTGGCCGCTGAGCCAGCCCGGGCTCAGGGCCAGCACCTTGCGTCGCAGCGCCTCCGCCTCCTCGTAGCGGCCGTCGTAGTAGCAGGCGTTGCCGTAGACCGCGTGCGCGAGCGCGCTCAACGGGTCCGAGCGGAGCGCCTGGCGGCAGTTCCGCAGGGCGTCGTCGAGCCGGCCGTTGCGGATCGCGATGTTCGCGATGCGTATCAGGACGCGCGGGTTGTGGGGCTCGAGCTGTCGCGCGCGCTCGAGGCGACGCATGCCGCCGTCGAAGTCGACGCCCTCGAGCACGTCGAGGTAACCGAGCAGCGAAAGCGGCTCGGCGAGGTCCGGACTCAGCGCCAGGGCCCTCTCCGAATACTCCCGCGCGCGCCGCGCGCCTTCGTCGTAGTCGACGAGCGAGTTGTTGGCGCCGGCGAAGTACAGCACGCCGAGCGTGGCCCAGGCCGGGCCGAACCGGGGATCGACGCCGAGCGCGGCCTCGAGCTCGGCGATCGCCCGCTCGTGGCCTTCCTTCGAGGCGAGGTCGGCATGCTGCCTCGCGCGCAGAAAGTGTGCATAGGCCACGGGATCCGTCGGCCACGAGCGCGGCGCGCCCTCGCCGAGGAGCCTGACCTGGAGTTCGTCCACGACGGCGGCCGCGATCTCGTCCTGCACCGCGAAGATGTCGGTGAGGTCGCGGTCGTAGGAGCGCGACCAGACGTGCGAGCTGTCCGAGCCGCGCACCAGCTGCGCCGTGATGCGGATGCGATTGCCCGAGCGGCGCACGCTCCCCTCGAGCAGGTGCGCCACGCGCAGTTCCTGCGCGATCGCAGTTGCGCTGACCGGGCGCCCGCGGAAGGCGAACGACGACGTGCGCGCGACGACGCGCAGCCCCGGCGTGCGCGAGAGCAGGTTCAGGAGTTCCTCGGACAGGCCGTCGGCGAAGTGCAGGTTGGCGGGGTCCTCGCTCATGTTCGCGAAAGGCAGCACGGCGATCGAGGGATCCTGCGCCGTCGGAAGGATGGGCGCGGGGGCTGCGCGGTCGGGCGTGGGCTCGGCCGCCGCACGATCCGTTGCGGCGGATGCGGCAGGCGCCGGGGACACGTCGACCTCGCGCCGTATTCCCTCCGGCGTGATCTGGTGCATCCAGGAAAGCACGAGAGCGAGCGGGAACCCGATCACCAGCAGCACGAAGACGAGCCGCAGGCCCCAGGCGGGCACCGCGAGCATCTCGAGCAGCAGTTCGGCCACCTGCAGCAGCAGCCAGGCCGCTGCCGCGTAGATGACCGCGGTCCGGATGACCTTGCGACGCTTGAGTTCCGCGATGAGACGCATGTAGCCGTTGTTCCCTGCTGCGGCACGCCGCACGCAGCAGCGTACTCCGGCGCTCGTGGCCCCCGCTAGAAGAGCTCGAGGGGATCGACGTCGATCGACCAGCGAACGCGCCGCGCCTCCGGCATCGCCTCGACCTCCGGCAGCCAGCGCGACAAGAGGCGCTGCAGCGGGCCGTGGCTCCGCGCGTGGAGCAGAAGCTGCGCGCGATAGTGTCCGGCGCGCCGCTCCATCGGGGCCGCCGCGGGACCGAGCAGCTCGACCTCGCCACCGGCCTGCGCCGCGGCGAGCTCGCGCGCGCGATCGAGGAAGGCCATCGGCGGCTCGCGGCGCGCGGCCTCGGCCCGCAGCACCGCGATGCGCGCGAACGGCGGCCACTCGGCCTGCCTGCGCTCGGCGAGCGCGGCCTCCGCGTAGGCGTCGTAACCGCCCTCGACGAGCTGCGCGAGCAGCGGATGCTCGGGATACTCGGTCTGGATCAGCACCTCGCCCGGTCGCTCGGCGCGTCCCGCGCGCCCGGCGACCTGCACGATCGTCTGCGCGAGCCGCTCGCTCGCGCGGAAATCGGTGCCGAAGAGCCCCTGGTCCGCGTTCAGCACGACGACGAGCGTGACGTCCGGAAAGTGATGGCCCTTGGTCAGCATCTGCGTGCCGACGAGCAGGCGCACCTCGCCGCGCGTCACGCGGTCGAGGGCGCTCTCGAGCGCGCCGCGGCGGCGCACCGCGTCGCGGTCGATGCGCGCGAGCGGCACCCCGGGGAAGAGCTGCGCGAGCGTCTCCTCGATGCGCTCCGTGCCCTGGCCGACGGGCTTCGCCGGCTGGCCGCAGTCGGGACAGGTCTCGGGGACGCGTTGCTCCGTGCCGCAGTGGTGACAGTGCAGCCGGTGCTCGCGCTGGTGCACCGTGAGGCGCGCGTCGCAGCGCGGACAGGGCGCGACCCACCCGCACGACGGACAGAAGAGCGACGGTGCGTAGCCGCGGCGGTTCAGGTACAGCAGCACCTGCCCGCCCTGCTCGAGGTGCCTGCCGATCGCGAGCACCACCGGCGTCGCGATTCCGTGCGTGCCCGCGTGCCTGCGCAGGTCCACGAGCCGCAGCGTCGGCGGCCGCGCGCCCGCCGCTCGCACCGGCAGCCCGAGCCGCGTCGAGCGGCCCGAGCCCACGCGCTCGAGGCTCTCGAGGGAGGGCGTCGCGGAACCGAGCACGACCGGAATGCCGAGGCGTTGCGCGCGCGCGAGCGCGAGGTCGCGTGCGGAGTAGCGGAAGCCTTCCTGCTGCTTGTACGACGCGTCGTGCTCTTCGTCGACGACGATGAGCCCCGCGCGCGCGAGCGGCGCGAACACGGCGGAGCGCGTGCCGATGACGACCGGAGCCGTGCCGTCGCGGGCCGAGCGCCAGGCCTGCAGCCGCTCGGTGTCGGGCAGCGACGAATGCATCACCGCGAGCGGCGCGTCGAAGCGCGCCTCGAACCTCGCAACGAGCTGCGGCGTGAGCGAGATCTCGGGCACGAGGACGAGCGCCTGCTCGCCGCGGCGCACGACGTCCTCGATCGCGCGCAGGTAGACCTCGGTCTTGCCGCTGCCGGTCACGCCGTGCAGCAGGAAGGACGCGTGGCGCCCGCTCGCCGCCGCGATGGCCGCGATCGCGCGCTCCTGGTCGGGCGTGGGATCGGGGCGCGGGCCGATCCGCGCGTCGCGGTCGAACGCCGGCGTCCGCGCGGTCTCGGCGCGCAGGCGCGTCGCCCAGCCGCGTTTCTCGAGCTCGCGCATCGGATCGCGCCAGCGGGGCGAGCGCGCGAGGAGTTCGGCCTCGTCGGCCGCGTCGCGTTCGCGGAGGAAATCGACCAGTTCGTTGAGGCGCGTCGCGCGCGAGGAAAGCGGGGGCAGCGTGCCGGTGCGCGCCGCGGCGGTCAGCGTCCAGCGCTCGGTGGTCGCGTTCGCGGCAGCGCCCGAGCGGAGGGCCGCAGGCAGGGCGGCGGCGATCACTTCGCCGGGCGGGTGACGGTAGTAGTCGGCGGACCACAGGAGCAGGTCGAGCAGCGCCGGGTCGAGCACGGGCGTCGCGTCTATGACGGCGTGCGCGGGCTTCAGCCGCGACTCGGGCAACTCGGACTCCGCCCGCAGGGCCGCGAGCACGCCGACGACGCGCCTGCGCCCGAACGGCACCCACAGCCGCACGCCGGGCTGCAGCGTCGCGGGATCGGTGTGCAGCGGCGGCCGGTAGTCGAACAGGCGCCGAAGAGGCGCATCGACGGCGATCGCAAGTACGGCACTCAAGCGCAGGCCCGCTTATGTCCAGTTGTCCACACGGACTGTGGATAACTCTGTGGATGCAGCGCGTGCAAGTCGTCCAAGTGCCGGAGCGGGCGGGTAGTTTCCACAAATGGTCACAAATTCGCCGCAGGAAAATAAAGCCATGATTATCAATGGATTAATCTTAGCGTTAAGCAGCGGATGCAATTGGAACCAGTCCGGATCGGCCGCTGCGCTTGTCGCTTCGGGACGCTTGTAAGACGCATGTGCATGATTGCACAGGGAAAGCATTCGCTGCGCTTGAAAAAGCCCGCTCCCGGCGTTAGTGCAATGGACCCGGTGTCCCTCGCGGACCGTCGCGAGGCGTGCCGTGTCAACCGAACCGCGGACGGCGCGTTCGTGCCGTCTGATGAACTGCATCGAGTCACCGGGAGGATGGTTTGGACGCAGCCGTGAAGCTCGATCGCTTCCTGGCCGGCGTGGAGCGTCGGGCATTCCGGGTTGCCCAGCTCGCGTTGCGTGATCGCGACGACGCGCTCGACGTCGTCCAGGGTGCGATGCTGCGCCTCGCGCGCAGCTACGGTGGTCGCTCGAGCGAGGAGTGGCCGGCGTTGTTCTTCCGGATCCTCTACAACGGCATCCACGACGCGCAGCGCCGCCGGGCGGTGCGGTCGAGGATCTTCGGGCTGTGGCCCGGCGGCCGCACCGACGGGGAAGACGAGAGCGATCCGCTGGAGCGCATCGCAAGTCGTGCGCCGGAACCCGATCGCGAGCTCATGGCCGCCGAGGCGATGAGGCACCTCGAGTCCGCACTCGCCGAACTGCCGGCGCGTCAACGCCAGGCGTTCGTGCTGCGTTGTCTGCAGGGACTCGACGTCGCGGAAACCGCGCAGGCCATGGAATGCTCGGAGGGCAGCGTCAAGACGCATTACTTTCGCGCGCTGCATGCGCTGCGCGGCCGCCTCGAGGAGGTGTGGTGATGATCGAGAAACCCCGCGGCCCGCAGGACGAGGCGTTCGAGCGTCGGGCCCGCGAGCTGTTCGACGCATCCGTGGACGGACTCGACGCCGCCACGCGGGCGCGCCTCGCGGCCGCCCGGCACGCGGCCGTCTCAGAAGCCGGGTCGCGTCGCGGTGCGACGTGGCGTGGCTGGGCACCTGTGGCGATCGCCGTGTCCGCGGCCCTCGTCGCCGTGATCGTCTGGCGCGCGCCCGGCGATGCGCCTTCGGGCACGACGGGGCCTGCCGGCGCGCCCGCGCTCGACGCGCTCGAACTCGTCGCGGCCGGCGAAGACCTCGATCTCGTCGCCGAGGACCTCGAGTTCTACGCGTGGCTCGACGAGCTCTCGCTCGAGGCAGTGGCCGCACAGGGCACGACGTCGTGACGGCGCGAGCGGCGCTGGTGATCGCGATGTCGGTCAGCGCGCTCGACGCCGGCGCGGATCCGGCTGACCAGCCCGCGGCACCGAGCGAGGAGCTGCTCGAGTACCTGGGTACGTGGAACGGCGACGAGGACTGGCTGCACTCGGACACGATGCTGTCGTCGCGCGGCACAGAGGTTTCGGAGTCGGGCAGCAGGAAAGAACCGGATCCTGCGCCGGCGCGCGATCCGTCGGAGAGAGGCAAATGAAACGACGATTCTGGATCGTACTGGCCTGTGCGCTGCTGGTCCCCCTGCCGGCCGCGGCGCGGGACGCATCGGCCGACTCGCCAGGCGTGACCTGGCAGGAGCTCGATGCCGACCAGCAGCAGGTGCTTGCGCCAATGCGCGAACGGTGGGACACGCTGCCGCCCGGACGGCAGCAGGCGCTGTCGCGGGGAGCCGGGCGCTGGCAAGAGATGACCCCCGAGCAGCGCCACCAGGCGCAGGAACGGCTGCAGCGCTGGCGCGAGCTGCCGCCCGACCGGCAGCGGCAGTTTCGCGATCGTTACGAGCGATTCAAGGCACTGCCGCCCGAGGACCAGCAACGATTGCGGGACAGCTTCCGCCGCTTCCGCGACCTGCCGCCCGGGCAGCGCGAGGATCTCGTGCGGCGCTGGCAGGAACTGTCGCCGGAGGAACGCCAGAAGCTCAGGGACCGCTGGCAGAACGCCACGCCTGAACAGCGGGAGCGGATGAGGCAGCGGTGGCAGCAAGCGACGCCCGAACAGCGCCAGCACCTGCGGGATCGTGCCGGCGAGGGGCGTGGCAGCTGAGTTCGTTTACCTCATCTCTCGATGAGCAGTATGTCCGCGGACTCGGTCTGTCGTTCGAAGACGATCTCGCTGCCGTCCGCCGACATGTCGAAGTCGCCCACGATGACGTCGCGCCCGAATCGGGTCAGCCTGCGCTCGGCGCCGGACTTGAGGTCGATCAGGGTTAGATCACGATTCTCGATCTCGCCGCGCAGCACGACGATCGCATCGCCGTCGGGCCGCACTGCCATGCGCTCGGCGCCGCGGGTCAGAATCAGTTTCGGCAGCACGCGGGGCTTGCCGCCCGCCGTCACGGCGCGAACGTCGAAATTGACCCCGACCTGCGGGCCCGCGTAGACGAGAAATTCACCGTTCGGGGACCAGTTCGGTTCGGTCGCGTAGTCATCCACCAGCCGGACCGGGGCACGCCCGTTCAGCGGAACCGCGAATATCCTGGGTTGCCCGTCATGCAATGCCGAGACCGCGACTGACTGGCCGTCGTGCGCCCAGGTCGGCGTCCCGTGGACTTCGAGTTCGTCCGCGAGCACACGATCTCCCGTCCCGTCCGCCTCCATTACGTGCAGCTTCGCGCTGCCGCTCCGCTCGGCTGAGAATGCAACATACCGGCCGTCCCCGGAGATCGCCGGCGCGCCCACGAGGCGTGTCTGCGGCCGACTCCAGAGCTCCGTTGCGTTGTCGCCTTCGAGCTTCCAGATTCCCTCCTGGCCGCGTTTCGACGATACGTACAGCACGTAGCCCGGGCCGTACCGCGGCGAGCGTGCTCCCGTGGTCGGCAACGCGATCCGCGTCGCCGCCGACTCGTCGGCAATATCGTCCCCTAGCGGCAACCGCCAAAGCGTCGACATCGGCCGCGCGACGGTTGCCAGCAGCCGCCGGCCATCTGCGCTCGCCGCCAGAGACTCATAGCGATCGGTGCCGATGATCAGGCGTCGCGACACGCGGCGGCGTGTATCGAGTACGTGCAGCCAGGGTCCCGAGCCGTCGGCGATCGTCGCGAGGTAGAGCAGCGTGCGGCGGTCGATGAAGACCGGGTGAGCCACTCGCGAGGCATGGAACGTCATGCGTTCGGCATCGGTGCCATCCGCCCGAACCCGCCAGATGTCCATGACGTCGGGTGGCTTCCCCTGTACGAAATAGATGTGTCCGCCGTCCGGCGACCAGGTCGGATAATGGCAGTGCACGCCGGCGGGCGCCGCATAGATCTGGAGTCGATCCGTCTCGCCGGTGTCGGCTACGAAAATTGGATCACCCGGCGCAGTCGTGTGATAGGCGAGTCGCGCTCCGTCCGCGGACCACGCGAGTTCCGCGACGCCCGGCAGGAACGGGTGTGGTGCTCCACCCATCGTGGGTATGGACCAGACGCCGATTCGGCGTTCGTCGGTTGCCGGTCCGGACGTACGGGTCCACAGCGTCACGCGCGTTCCGTCGGGCGTGAATCCGACGTTGCGAATTTCGTCGTTGATCAACTCCTGCAATTCACCGCGCGTGAGATTGTGGAATTCACCGGTACCGATCTGTGTCACCCACGCATCCACCGGCCCGTCGCGGTTCGAGAGAAATGCCGCGAATTTTCCGTCGCGCGATATCGCGGCGGCCTGCTCGATGCCTTCGAAGTCGGTCAGCGTCGAGTAGCGCGCGTCGGCGAGCGGCCCTCCACTGGCGAACCCAGACCGGTACAGGAGCCACGCGCTCGTGGCCGCAACGACGAACAGGATCCCCGCTCCGGCGAGCAGCGCGAGCATCGCGACTTCCGTTCCGGTGACGCGTTGCCTGCCGCGGTCACCGTGATACCACGCGACCATGATCACGAACGGCAATCCGACCATGACTACGAAGATCGCTACTTGCCGGGTTTCGCTCGGCCAGCCGAAGGCTTCGCTGACGTACTCCAGTCCCTGCAGGAAGCCCCACCCGGCAGCGGTGTAGGCGAGCCCCCATTGCACGACCTTGCGGCGGCGCAATCGCTGCCAGATGCCGTCGGAGTCATTGGCGCTGGCGTCGGACACGCGTGTCGATCTCGCGTCGGTTCGATCGCTCTCCGTCTGGCGATCAGTCGAAGAGGATAGCACCGCGCTCGAGTCGGGCGGCCGCGCGGCTTCGAGGCGGTCAGCGTAGCGGTAGCGCCTGTGCCGTTGATCGAGAGCTGCGAACGCTGAGGCGGGGAGGACAGGGCCGCGCGCTCACCGACTGCGACGCGCCACCATCTGCGTCTTTTACATATTGCGCGGCATGAACATCGGCAGAGCATGAAGCGGGGCGTTGCGAGCACTCGCTGCGTCACGCGGCCTGGCGAGGCCGTCGCTTAGTCGTCGGAGAACACAGGGAACAATCTGGGCCAGGGAGGACGCGGCGCCGGACCAGCCGCTGCAACGGTGTCAACGAGCGAGCAAGGAGGTTCCCATGACCGAAGTGAAGATCCAGAAGGTCCCGACGACTGACGAAAAGACCCTCCCGGTATTCGCCGGGTTCGAGGAGATCATGTCCCGTATCCGCCGGCGCGCCTACGAGTTGTGCACGTCGCGCGGCTTTGGGGAGGGCGCCGCGCTCGACGACTGGCTGGCTGCCGAGCGCGAGATCTGCTGGCCCGCCGCCGAGATGCTCGACAAGGAAGACCACTACCTGCTCGAGATCGCACTCACCGGCTTCGAGCCCGGCGATCTCGAAGTGACCGCGACTCCGGCAGAGCTGATCGTCAAGGCCGTGCACGAGTCGAAGCGCGAGCCGGATGCCGCCCGGAAAGGCGAGGGCGAGCGGTCCGAGTTCGAACGCACCGAGGTCTGGCGCCGCGTCGAGTTCCCGGCGCGGGTCGTCGTCGACAAGGTGACGGCCAGCTTCCGCAATGGGCTGCTGAAGGTCGTTGCCCCGAAGGCGGTGGCCCCCACGCAGAAGCCGCGCAAGGTCGAGATCCAGGTCGCGGCCTGAGGTCGTGGACCGTCGTCGTGCCGGCCGCCGCCCCTGCGGGCGGCCGCGCGGCGACGCTCGCCCTTCTCGCGAACCTCAACGATTCCTACATGAAACATCCACGGCACCCGCAAGCGGGGTCGCGCGGTCCGGCGTAGAAATCCATCATCGGCGGCGAGAGCGTTCCGTCGCCATCAGCCAGCCGAGGAGACTCATGTGAAGCAGCCGATCGAACAGTTGCCGATACGTCTCGAGGCCGGCGGCGTGTGCATCCAGGCCCAGGACTGGGGGGACCTCAACGTCGCCCGTATTCGATTCCCGAAGGGGGCGGACGCCACGCCCCTGCTCGAGGGCCTGCCGCAGAACCTCTGCCAGTGTCCTCACTGGGGGACGGTGCTGCGCGGCTCGATCCACGTGCGCTACGCGGACGGCCGCGAAGAGGTCGTCCGTGCCGGCGAGGTCTACTACTGGCCGGCTGGCCACACGGTCTGGGTCGACGAGGACTACGAGGCCGTCGAGTTCAGCCCCGCCGGGCCGATGGGCGACGTGATCGACCACCTCGACGCGAAGCTCTCGACCTGAAGGCGCAGGGACACGCCACCCGTACCGCCCGGACTCTGACCTCCGGCGCGACGTGGCCCGAAGCCGTCGAGCGCGAGCTTGCCGCCGTCGGCGAGCCAGGATGCCTGCGCCGAAGACGACAGCGAGGCTCGCCGTGATGCCGCTGGACGGGGGAATCGTCGAGTAGCGTAAAGTGCGCCTCGGTCGGCCGTACCAACCGGGACTTCAGGATGAACATGAAGATGCGTGACCTCACCCTGCGCGTGATCGCAGGATTCCTTCTCGCCGGTTTCCTTCCTCTCGCCGGCCAGGCGCAGCCGGCGACAGCGCCTGCGGCCGCCGTGCCGGCGACGAGCGGCTGGGCCCGGTTCGTCGACGAGTTCATCGAGGCCGGATTCGCGACCGATCCGTCCTTTGCGGTCTACGTCGGCCGGCACGAGTACGACGGCCGGCTGCGGGACTTCAGTCCGGCGGCGCTGGATGCCCGCATCGCTCAGTTACGGGCCCAGCGCGCCGCGGCCGTCGCCTTCGACAGCGAGAGCCTCACGCCGCGCGAACGCTACGAACGCGACTACCTGCTGTGGATCATCGATTCGGAGCTCTACTGGAGCGCCGAGGCCGAGTGGCCTCGACGCAATCCGGCGTGGTACTTCGGCTCCATCGACCCCGCCCCGTACCTCGACAAGCCCTACGCGCCGGCCGAAACGCGCCTGCGCGCCTACCTGGCCTACCTCGACGCGCTGCCGAAGGCGCTCGAGCAGATCCGCGCGAACCTGCGCACGCCGATGCCCGCGCCGTGGGTCGAGTACGGTTACAACGCGTTCGCTGGTTATGCCGAGTTCTTCGCAAACGATGCGGCGCAGGCCTTCGCCTCCGTCGAGGACCCTGCGGCGCAGGCCAGGTTGCGCGCCGCGAACGAGCGCGCCGCGGCGGCAATGCGCGAACTGGCCGCGTGGTTCGAGGCGCAGCGTCCGAAAGCCACGCAGGACTTCGCTCTCGGCGCCGCCGCCTTCGCGCGCATGCTCGCGGTGACCGAGCAGGTCGACGTGCCGCTCGAGCGCCTCGCGGCCATCGGGCGCGCAGACCTCGAGCGCAACACGGCCGCGCTGCGCACGGCGTGCGCGAAGTTCCTGCCGGGCGCGACCATCGAAGACTGCGTTGCGAAGGTCCGCGCCCGCAAGCCGCCCGGCGGCGCCGTCGCCTCGGCCACGCGGCAGTTGCCGGAGCTCGAGGCGTTCCTGCGCGAGGCGGACCTCGTCACGATCCCGAGCGACGAGCGCGCGCTGGTCGCGCAGGCGCCGCCGTACAACGCGCAGAATTTCGCGTACATCATGACGCCCGGGCCCTACGAGAAGGGCGTCCCGGCCACCTACTACATCGCCGCGCCGAATCCCAAGTGGTCGGCCGAGGAGCGCGAGCAGTACGTGCAGCCCGAGTCGGCGCTGCGCTACGTCTCGGTGCACGAGGTCTGGCCCGGGCACTTCCTGCAGTTCCTGCACTCGAACCGCGGGGCATCGAAGCTCGGCCAGCTCTACGTC
>Ga0105090_10000550_pt1 | contig 18743 bp, 14 predicted proteins | sample PPLLak3March2015_FD_79110 | JGI IMG/M metagenome (GOLD analysis project Ga0105090, IMG submission 79110) | Freshwater sediment microbial communities from Prairie Pothole Lake near Jamestown, North Dakota, USA - PPLs Lake P7 Core (1) Depth... | ecosystem: Environmental > Aquatic > Freshwater >... | reverse complement strand
TTGCCGAAGAACTCGTCGAAGCCGTGCGCGGTCGGCAGGTGCTCGTCGCGGTCGCCGAAGTGGTTCTTGCCGAACTGCCCGGTGACGTAGCCGTGCGGCTTCAGGAGCTCCGGAATGTTCGGGTCCTCGGCGCGCATGCCGAGCGAGGCGCCCGGCAGGCCGACCTTGGTGAGGCCGGTGCGCAGGCCGCACTGGCCCGTGATGAACGAGGCACGCCCCGCCGTGCAGCTCTGCTCCGCGTAATAGTCGGTGAACAGCACGCCTTCCTCGGCGATGCGGTCGATGTTGGGCGTGCGGTAGCCCATCAGGCCCTTGGTGAAGATGCTGAGGTTCGACTGACCGACGTCGTCGCCCCAGAGAATCAGGAAGTTCGGCTTCTTCTTGGCCATGATCTCGCTCCTTGGATGACGCATTGATGACCGGACTCACGGAGAACGCCGCGCGTGCGTGCCGGCATTCGCGAGCAACCGCCGCGCGCACTCCCGGCAGGCGCCGCGGGCGGGGGATCAGGCGCCGAGCTTAGGTCCGCGAGCGGGTTCGCTGATTCATTCTGCGGCGGCTTTGATGCAATTCACTCATGCATCGGCCGGTCTCGGGATGCTAGTTTGAGTCGTGCCGCGACGCGGTCGGCGCCGTTTGGTCGACGATGTTCACAGTGGACGGCATCAGCTGGACAAGAATCGTGGGCATACTCGCCGCCGGAGCGCTGGCGGGCCTCGTCGTGCGTGCGTCGCTGCGCCAGTTCCAGCGCCTGCGCATCGAGGGCGAGGCCGACCTCGACGCGGAGCGACGGGCCCTTACGCTCACCGGGGCCCTGCGGCACGCCCTCGGTCTCATCATCGGCTTCATCGTCGGGTTGCTGCTCCTGTCGGAAATCGGCGTTGATATCGTGCCGCTCCTCGGTGCGGCGGGCGTGGTCGGCGTGGCGGTGGGACTCGCTGCGCAGGGCGTCGCACGGGACTTCATCCGCGGGCTCGCGCTGCTCGCGGACGACCAGATTCGCATCGGCGACGACGTCGTCATCGCCGGACATCGCGGCGTAGTCGAGGACGTGGCGCTGCGCTGCATCCGGCTGCGCGAGTACGACGGCACCGTCCACTTCGTGCCGACCGGACAGATCGACACCGTCACGAACCGCAGTTTCGGCACCGTGTACGCGGTGGTCGACGTGGCCGTGGACGCTGCCGCAGACCTCGAGCGGGCCCGCGCTGCCCTGCGTGCGGCGGGTGAGGCCCTGACGCAGGATCCGGCGTTCTCCGCCCAGGTCACTGGGTCCCTGGACATCGCAGGCCTCGAGCGCTGGGAAGGCGACGCGGCGGTGATCCGTGCACGGCTTCCCGTGGTCCCCAAAGCACAGGCCGCACTCCGCCGCGAGCTGCTCGAACGGGCAAAGACCGCGTTCGAGGCGGCAGAAATCGCCGCACCGACGCGGCGTCTGCTGCTCACTCGGGAATCGCCGACGGCGGACTGAAGCGGGGCGGAGGCCGACGCCGAGTCGGCGCGCCGCAGCAGGGCGACGCCGACGCCGCCGGCAACGCGACCAGCGGTCCGGAGAGCTCGAACCCGCAGTGATCGCTGGAGCCCCGGGCCCGCCTCAGGCGAGACACTGCTTCAGCAGCGCCTCGGCCTCCACGAACTTCATGTTCTTCGGCACCGGGTAGTCGCGGTGCGCCTCAATCATCGCGGCGCGGGCGACCTCTGGGATGTCCGCGGGCTTGAGCGCCTCGAGCTTTTCCGGCACGCCGACCGTGCGGTTCAGCTCCTTCACGCGCTCGACGAACCGCTGCGCGAGCGCGGCGCGCGGCTCCGAGGCCTGGCTCGCGCCGATCGCGACCGCGAGCTCCGCGAGCCGCTGCTCGGCGAGCGGCGAATCCTTGATGAAGTCGAGAACGTAGGGCAGCAGGATCGCGTTGCCGAGCCCGTGCGGCACGCCGTAGAGGCCGCCCACCTTGTGCGAGAACGCGTGCACGTAGCCCACGTACGCCTTGGTGAACGCGAGCCCCGCGTAGAAGGAGGCGAGCAGCATCGCCTCGCGTGCCGCGAGGTCGCGCCCGTCCGCGCAGGCGCGTGGCAGGTTCGCGAAGATCATCCTGACCGCGGAGACGGCGTGGAACGCGGTCTCGGCGTGCGGCCAGCGGTTCACGTAGGCCTCGACGGCGTGGGTCAGCGCGTCCATGCCCGTCGCCGCGGTGATGTGCTTCGGCATCCCGACGGTGAGCTCGGGATCGAGCGCGGCCGCCGCGGGCACGAGCTTCGGGTCGATGACCGCCGACTTCACGTGCTCGACCGGGTCGGTGACGACGGCCGCCACGGTGACCTCCGAGCCGGTGCCGGCGGTGGTCGGAACGGCGAAGAGCGGCAGCACGGGCTTGCGGACCTTGAGCATCCCGACGAGCTTCGAGGGGTGCTTGCCGGTCACGAACATCGCGTCGATGATCTTGGCCGCGTCGATGACGGACCCGCCGCCGACCGCGAGGATGGAATCGGCGCGGTGCGCGCGCGCGGCCTCCAGACCCCGCTCGAGCACGTCGTACGTCGGGTCGGGCGTGATGCCGTCGTGCACCGCGACCTCGACGCCCCGAGAGGCGAGCGCCTGCCGCAGCGGCTCGACGAGGCCGAGCTTCACGAGCACGGCGTCCGTCACGATGAGCACGCGGCGCAGTCCGAACAGCGCGATCGAGTCGCACAGCTTGAGCGCCGAGCCCGGACCCACGAACGTGGTCGGACGCGGAATGGCGACGACCCGCGACGTGGGCCACTGCAGTGGCTTCACGAGCCGATAGGCGAGCAGACGCAGCGGGAACAGCATGGCGCGGACTCCGGTGGGAACCGTCGAATGATGCTGCGCTCCCGGCCCCGCTGGCTAGTGTGGATGACCGTGTCCACGCTTTCGGGCTAGATTGCCCGCTGCCGCAACCCAACGGACCCGAGCCGAGCATGACCGACCGCATCCCGATTCCCCGCGACGCCGCGAACGACTACACCCCGGAGATGGCCGAGCGCCGGGCCCGATTCCTGCGCGAGCGGACCGGCGTCGCGCTCGAGCACGTGCGCCGCGCCTCGTTCGACCCGTCCCTGCTGCCCGGCAACGTGGAGAACTACCTCGGCGTCGCCCAGGTCCCGATCGGCCTCGCCGGGCCGCTGCGCGTGAACGGCGAGCACGCCTCGGGCGACGTCTACGTGCCGCTCGCGACGACCGAGGGCACGCTGGTCGCGAGCTACAGCCGCGGCATGCGGGTGCTCACCGAGTGCGGCGGCGTCACCGCGACCGTGGTCAAGCGTTCGATGCAGCGCGCCCCGGTGTTCATGTTCCCGAGCGCACGCGAGGCCCGCGACTTCGGCGAGTGGCTCACGGCGCGTTTCGACGACGTACGGGCGGCCGCGGAGTCGACCACGCGCATCGGCCGCCTCTTCGAGATCGAGCAGTACCCCGTCGCGAACCTGCTCTACCTGCGCTTCAACTACACCACCGGCGACGCCGCCGGCCAGAACATGACGGGCAAGGCGACGCACGCCGCCTGCGAGTGGATCCGCGATACCCACCCGGCGCATCCGCGCTACCTGCTCTCGGGCAGCATCGACACGGACAAGAAGCACTCGGCGATCAACACGCTGCGCACGCGCGGCCGGCGCGTCGTCGCGGAGGCGGTGATCCCGAGCGAGGTGCTCGAGCGGATCATGCGCGTCGACACGAAGACGCTGTTCCGCGCGCGGCAGGTGTCGAACGCCGGCGCGCTGCTCGCGGGCACCGCCTACAACGGCCCGCACGCGGCGAACGGCATCGCCGCGATGTTCATCGCGACCGGGCAGGACGTCGCGAACGTAGCGGAGTCCCACGCGGGCATCACCTACGCGCAGCTGCTCGAGAACGGCGACTACTACTGGTCGGTCACCCTGACGTCGCTGATCGTCGCGACCTACGGCGGCGGCACGGGCCTGCCGACGCAGCGCGAGTGCCTCGAGCTCCTCGGCTGCTACGGCCAGGGCAAGGCCGACCGGCTCGCGGAGATCGTCGCCGCGGTCGTGCTCGCGGGCGACGTCTCGCTCGGCAGCGCCGTGCTCGCCGGCGACTGGGTGACGAGCCACGAGCGCCTCGGCCGCAACCGGCCCTGACGGAAAGGATCGGACGTGGACAAGTTCATCGCCGCGGACTGGCTGCGGGTCGCTGGAATCCTCGTGCTCGGGAGCATCGCCTGGCTCGGCGTGCGCTACGTGACGGGAGCGCTGCGCAGGGTCCTCGTGCGTGGCGAGGTGGACTCGGAGACCGAGAGGCGCCGCATCACGCTCGTCCGCGCCGTGCGCTACGCGCTCGGCTTCGTCGTCGTGATGATCGTCGTGATGCTGCTGCTCTCCGAGTTCGGCATCTCGATCGCGCCGCTGCTCGGCGCGGCGGGCGTCGCAGGCGTCGCGCTCGGCCTTGCGGCGCAGGGCCTCGCGAAGGACTTCCTGCGCGGCTTCACGCTGCTGCTGGACAACCAGCTCCGCGTGGGCGACGTGGTCGACGTCGCCGGCAACAGCGGCACGGTGGAGGAAGTGACCCTGCGCCACGTCAGGCTCCGCGAATACGACGGCACCGTGCACTTCGTGCGCACCGGCGAGATCAACACGGTGACGAATCACAGCTACGGACGGTCCTTCGCTGTGGCCGACGCGGTCGTGAGCGCCGGCGCCGACGTCGAGCGGGCGCTCGAGGTGCTGCGCGTCGCGGCGGAGGACGTCGCGGCGAGCCCGGAGTTCCGGCATCGCATCACGGGGGCCTCGGAGGTCGCGGGCATCGAGCGCTGGGAGATCGACCGGCTGATCCTGCGCGTGCGCGTGCCGTGCGACGTGCACGCGCAGGCGGCGGTGCGTCGCGAGCTGATGGCGCGCATCAAGGCCGGGCTCGACCGCGAATCGATCCCGTATCCCGGCCACGTTCCCGCGCCACCGCCACCAGCGCCACCGCCATCACCGCAGCGCTGATCCCGCATCAGGGCAACGCGTGCGGCGCGATTCGGTCGCGCCAGGGCATCTCCTGCTCGAGCTGCGCGGCGAGGCGGAACAGCACCGCCTCGTCGCCGATCGCCGCGGTGAAGAGCATTCCCATCGGCAGGCCGGCTCCGGTCCAATGCAGCGGCAGCGACATCGATGGCTGCCCCGTGACGTTCGCGACCATCGTGTAGGGCGACGCCTCGAACACCGGCGCAAAGGCCTCGATCACCTTGTCGCGCTGGCTCAGGAGCGCACCCGCGGGCAGCGCCGTGACGAGCTTGAGCGCCTGGCGCTGCATCGCGCCGAGCTGGTAGGCGCCGATCGGCAGCGGCGGCACTCCGACGGTCGGCGTGACGAGCACGTCGCAGGCCGAGGACCACTCGAGCCACTGGCGCGCGAACGACTGCATCGTCCAGAGCGCCGTCGCAACGTCCGCGGCGGACTGCGCCTCGCCCATCCGGGCGAGTACCCACGTCGCGAGTTCGACGTCGTCGCTCCTCGCCTCGCGCCCGACGAGCTGCGGCGCCATCCGGAGCGTCGCCGCCACGTCGGCCGAGACGAGCGCTGCGTAGCCCGACACGAACGTCTCGGGCGGCAGCGGCAATTTCACCTCGACCAGCTCGTGCCCGAGGCCGGCGAGCCGCGCAACGGTGGCCTCGATCGCAATGCGATTCTCGGGGTGCAGGGTCGGCGCAAGGCCCGGGTCGCGGCTGTATGCGATGCGCAGGCGGCCCGGCTCGCGCTGCATCTCCTCGAGGTAGGGCCGCTCGGGCGGCGGAAGGCGCATGAGCTGCTGCGGGTAGCTGCCCTGCGTCGCGTCGAGCAGCGCCGCGGTGTCCCGCACAGTCCGCGAGACGACGTGCTCGCCGATGTAGCCCCACCAGACGTCCGGAGCCTGCGGGCCGGTCGGGTTGCGGCCGCGGCTCGGCTTCAGGCCCACGAGCCCGCAGTTCGACGCAGGCGTGCGGATCGACCCGCCGCCGTCGTTCGCGTTCGCGGCCGGCACGATGCGCGCTGCGACGGCCGCCGCCGATCCCCCGCTCGAGCCGCCGGGCGTGCGCTCGAGATCCCACGGGTTGCGCGTGGGGCCGTACAGCTCGGGTTCGGTGACGTTCGTGACGCCGAACTCGGGCGTGTTCGTCTTGCCGAACATCACGAGGCCCGCGCGGCGGTAACGCCGGGTAAGTTCCTCGTCGGCAGGCGGCACGAAGTCACGGAACAGCCGCGAGCCGTAGCGCATCGGCTCGCCCGCGTAGGCGGTCATCAGGTCCTTGATGAGGAACGGCACGCCGCGGAACGGGCCGACCGGCAGCCCGGCCGCGATGTCGTCGCGCGCGCGACCCTCCATCAGGTGGATCACGGCGTTGATGCGCGGATTGACGGCGGCCGTGCGGGCGAGCGCCTCGTCGAGCAGTTCCGCAGGACTCACCTCGCCGGTGCGGACGAGTTCGGCGAGGCCGAGCGCGTCGTAACGGCCGTATTCTGCAAATGCCATGGCAGTCTTCCCCGAAGCCGTAGCCTGCCGGGCACGCTACCACGGAAGACGCGGAGGGCGCGCCGAGGCTTGCCAGCGCGCCGGCTGCGGACGAAACTCCGGGTTCCCATCGGCCGACGCGCAGAGCCATGAATCCTCTCCCGATCCGCAAGACGCACGCATTCCTGCTCGCCCTCCTCTCGACCGCGGCCGTCCACGCGGACACGGCCGCACCGGGGCGTGGCGGCGGCGCGGCCACGGTCGATGGCGCGCGCATCGCAGCCGCCGATTCCGAGCCGCAGAACTGGCTCGCTCACGGCCGCACGTACGGCGAGCAGCGCTACAGCCCGCTCGCGCGGATCAACGACGGCAACGTCGAGCAGCTCGGCCTCGCGTGGGCGTTCCCGACTGCGACGACGCGCGGGCTGCAGGCGAGCCCGATCGTCGTGGACGGCACGATGTACACGACCGGCACCTGGAGCGTCGTGTGGGCACTCGACGCGAAGACCGGTCGCGAACTGTGGACGTACGACCCCGAGGTGCCGCGCGCCTGGGGCCGCCACTTGTGCTGCGACGCCGTCAACCGTGGAGCGGCGGTCTGGAAGGGCACGGTGTACTCGGGGACCATCGACGGACGACTGCTGGCGCTCGACGCTGCGACCGGCAAGAAGCGCTGGGAAGTGAACACGATCGACCGCAGCAAGCCCTACAGCATCACGGGCGCTCCGCGCGTCGTGAAGGGCAAGGTGCTGATCGGCAACGGCGGCGGCGAAATGGGTGTGCGCGGGTACCTCTCGGCCTACGACGCCGTCACCGGGCAGCTCGCCTGGCGCTTCTACACCGTGCCCGGCAACCCGAAGGACGGATTCGAGCACCCGGAACTCGCCGAAGCCGCGAAGACCTGGAAGGGCGAGTGGTGGGTCGGCGGCGGCGGCGGCACGGTCTGGGACTCGATGGCCTACGACCCCGAGCTCGATACGCTGTACGTCGGCACGGGCAACGGCGCGCCGTGGGCGCGGGACATCCGTTCGCCGGGCGGCGGCGACAACCTCTACCTCTCGTCGATACTCGCGCTCGATCCCGACACCGGAAGGCTCAAGTGGCACTACCAGACGACGCCCGCCGAGAACTGGGACTACACCGCCACGCAGCACATCGTCCTCGCGGATCTCGCGCTCGGCGGCAAGACGCGCAAGGTGCTGATGCAGGCGCCGAAGAACGGCTTCTTCTACGTGCTCGACCGCGTCACCGGCGAACTGCTGTCGGCCGACAAGTACGCGCCGGTGACCTGGGCCAGCCACGTGGACATGAAGACCGGCCGGCCGGTGGAGAGCGAGATCGCGGACTACAGCCGCGAGATGCGCCTCATCGTCCCGGCGGCCTTCGGCGGGCACAACTGGAACCCGATGGCGTTCAACCCCAAGACCGGACTCGTCTACATCCCAGCCATGCAGCCGATGGGCACCTACCCGCCGTCGGAGGAGTTCAAGCGCACCGGCAAGTATTCGCGGCGCGACATGTTCTGGAACCCGGGTATCGACTGGAACACCGCGATCGACGCGACGCTCGATCTCATGAAGCAGATGGGCGGCACGCTGCCACCGGACCGCGGCTACCTGAAGGCCTGGGACCCGGTCCTCAAGAAGACGGTGTGGGAGATCGAGCACCCCGCGTTCTGGAACGGTGGCCTGCTCACGACCGCGGGCAACCTGCTGTTCCAGGGGACGGGCGACGGCCGCTTCGTCGCCTACGCGGCGGACACCGGACGGATCCTCTGGGCACTGCCCACGTCGGTCGGCATCGTCGCGGCGCCCGTCACCTACGAGGTGGACGGCGAGCAGTACGTCGCCGTGATGGCGGGCTACGGCGGCGCGGGCGCGCTCACGAGCGGCGACCCGCGCACGATGGCGACCGGCCGCTACGTCAACGACGGACACGTGCTCGCGTTCAAGCTCGGCGGCAAGACCGCGATGCCGCGCATCGCGGAGAAGGACCTGTCGATACCCGAGCCCCCGGCGCTCGAGGCCACGCCGGCCCAGCTCGAGAACGGCAAGTACGCGTACATGCGCACGTGCATGGTCTGCCACGGCGCTCTCGTGGTCTCGGGCGGCGTCGTGCCCGACCTGCGCATGCTGAACGCCGCCAAGCACTCCATCTTCAAGGAAATCGTCTACGACGGCGTCATCCACGGCGCGGGCATGCCCCGCCTCGGCGACCTGCTCACCGAACAGGACGTGCGGGACATACACGCGTACGTCGCCGCGCGGGCCGCGGAGGACCGTGCGGCGGCGCTGGCGGCGGCGAAACCGGCGAAGCCCTGAGCGCCGCGCGCTCAGAACGAGCGCCAGACCTCGAGTCCCCACGCCCGGGGCGGCGACAGCGACGCGAACGGCGTGCCGAGCGTGTCGGCCGTGAGGTTGTCGAGGCGAGTCACGTACTGCTCGTCGAACACGTTGTTGACGAAGACGGCCGCGCCCCAGACATCCCGGGCGTCCTTCCACGCGAGGCGCGTGTCGGTGCGCGTCTGCGGCTCGCCGACGCGGAACGCCTGCGCGGCGAGGCAGTCGCCCTGCACCTGCGCCTCGTCGCTGCAGCGCGTCTCGCCGCGATAAGCGAACTGTGCCGAGAGGTCGACGAGACCGCGCGGCCCGAGCAGCCACACGTAGCTCGCGCCGAGCGCCAGGTTCGCGTAGGGCTCGCCGGTCGGCTGTCCCGAGAGGTCCTGCCCGTCGAGGCCGCGCCGGTTGCGGTAGGTGGCGTCGATCAGCGCCAGGTTCGCGTACAGCGTCACCTCCTCGTACGGCTGCCAGCGCAGCTCGGCGTCGAGCCCGAACGCCTCCTCGTCGCTGGTGTCGACGACGTACCGCGGGACCCCCGATCCATCCACGTCCTGCACGAGCGAGATCGACTGCCGGTCGTCGTACCGGTACGCGTAAAGCGACGCATTGAACGCGAGCCCGACTCGGGCCCACACGCTCTTCACGCCCGTCTCGAGGTTCCACACGTCCTCGTTGTCGAAATGCGAACCCACCTCGACGCTGTTGTAGCCTCCCGCCTTGTAGCCCTTCGCGAGCGACGTGAAGAACAGGATCCCGGGCTTCCACTCGTAGTCGACGACGAGGCGCGGGCTCAGGTCGTCCCACGAGTCCGAGCGCCGCACCCTGCGGCCCTCGAGGCCGGGCGGCAGCGGGAAAACGAGGTCGAACCGGTAGTCCTCGGGCGGGATCGGGAACGTGTCGAAGAATCCGTCGGCCTCGAGCGCGTCGAGCCGCGCGTCGAGTTCGGGCGCCTCGCGCGGGCCGTTCAGCCAGGCGAACTCCTTCGCGTCGTGCGTGTACCGCAGGCCGGCAGTGAGATTCAGCCGGTCCGTGGCGTGCCAGATCGCGTCGCCGTAGACCGCGAACGCGCGGAACTCGCCTTCGTTGTACATCGTCTCGCGCCACGGCAGGCCGAGCAGCGTGACGTCGCTGCCGGCGTCCGCCAGCACGGCGCTCGTGTACCCGAACAGCGAGCCGTCCGGCGTGGCGAACGGCGCGACGTTGACGAGCGTCGTGTCCACGCTGTCGGTGTACGCGTTCGTCTGGCTCGCCTGGCGTGCGTCCTCGTCGTAGGCGCTCACGCCGGCAATCCAGTCGACGGCACCGCGCGTGCCCTCGAGCCGGAATTCCTGGTACCAGCTCTCGTTGTCCTCGACGTTCGCGGTGTCGAAGTACGTCGCGATGCGGTTCGTGCCGTCCTCGTCCTCGCGGTTCACGGTGTCGAACCGGCGCCACGCGGTGATCGAATGGAACGCCGCCCAGCCGAGCTCGACGTCGATCGCGAGCGTGAGCCGGTCGAACTGGCGCGACTCCTCGTTGCCCGCAACATCGTTCAGCACCGGCGCGCGACGCGGATCCACGTACGTGGCGGGCTCGGGCGGGAATGGCGGCGGCGAGCCCGCGGAGACCGGGATCACGCCGAACGCGGGCCGCGCGAGCTGGTCGATCTCGTCGCGGTCCCACGTGAGCGTCGCGGCCGTGTCCTCGCCCGCGGTCCAGCGCAGCGCGCTGCGCAGCGCCCAGTTCTGCTCGGGCCACAGGTCGCGGCCGGTGGCGGCGTCCTCGACCCAGCCGTCGCTTTCGTTGTAGAGCCCGTTGACCCTGAGCGCCCACGCGTCGCCGAGCGGCACGTTCACCATGCCCTCGACGCGGCGCTTGGCGTACTCGCCGACGCGCAGCTTCAGGAACGCGTCGAAATCGGGCGCCGGCTGGCGCGTGACGATCGAGATGGCGCCCGCGGCGCTGTTGCGGCCGAACAGCGTGCCCTGCGGTCCCTTGAGCACCTCGACGCGCTCGACGTCGTTGAACGCGAGCAGCGAGGCGCCCGAGCGCGACGAATACACGCCGTCGACGTAGACGCCGACGGCGGAATCCGTGCCGATGCCGAAATCGTCGGTGTAGATGCCGCGGATCGCGAACCGCGGCTGGGTCGGGCTGTCGCTCTCGACGTCGAGGCCGGGCACGAACGTGCCGACGTCGCCGAGATCCTCGGCCGCGATGTCGGCCAGCCGGTCGGCGCCCATGACCTGCAGCGCGACCGGCACTTCCTGCAGCGCCTGCTCGCGGCGCTGGGCGGTGACGACGACTTCCTCGAGGGACTGCGCACGGAGCGCCGGCGGCAGCGTCCCTGCGCAGCAGAGGCCTGCGCACGCGCAGCTCACGGCGCGCGGCAGCAGATGTCGTCGCAGGACTCTCAAGACGGGCCGTGCACCTCCCTGTGCATTGTCGCACCCGGCGCGTAGCGCGTCGAACCGCCCGCCGCGCCGGTCAGCGGTCGCGCAGCACTGCGGGCCGCACGCTGCGGAACGTGAGGTTGACGCGCGGCCCGACCGCCTGCCGCGTCTTGGGCACTGCGTGCAGCCAGTGTCTTTGCGTGGCGCCGTACATCAGCAGCAGGCTGCCATGTCCGAGCGGCACGTCGAGCTTGAGCTCGCGGCGGCGGCGGTGCCTCAGGCAGAAGCGCCGCGTGGCGCCGAACGAGGCCGAGGCCACGACCGGTTCGAGACCGAGCTCGGGCTCGTCGTCCGCGTGCCAGCCCATCCCGTCGCGACCGTCGCGGTAGAGATTCAGCAGGACGGCGTTGAACGCATGGCCGGTCAGTGCCTCCACGCGGCGACGTACGCGCTCGAGCGCGGGCGTCCACGGCCTCGGAAGGTGCTCGGTGCCGGAATACGTATAGACAGCCTCCGGGTCGCCGTGCCACGCGACGAGTCGCGGCACCCGCACCGGGCGCCCGTACATCCGGATCTCTTCCTGGTGCCAGTCGATCGTGGCACGCAGTTCCCCGAACAGCTCGTGGGCCTCGGGCTCCGGCCAGGCGCGGGCCCACAGCCGCGCCGCGCCGTCCGGCAGGTCGAGGTCGACTTGTCGCGGCTCCACCCTCAGCTTCGGCCGCCCACGTGCACGATGCCGTCCTTCATGACGAAGCTGACCCGGGTCGTGAGCGTGACGTCCTGGACCGGGTTCCCCGGCACCGCCACCACGTCTGCGTGGAAGCCAGAGGCGATCTGGCCCAGGTCCGTGGCGCCGAGCACCTCGGCGGCGTTGTACGTCGCCGTCTGCAGCGCGACGGCGGCCGGCATGCCCGCCTCGACCATGTAGATGAATTCCTTCGCGTTCTCGCCGTGCGGCGCGACGCCCTGGTCGGTGCCGAAGCCGATCTTGACGCCGGCCGCGTACGCCTTCGCGAACGTCTGCTGGATCAGCAAGCCGACGCGCTCGGCCTTCGGCCGGACGATCTCCGGGAAGTACCCTGGCACCTTCGCCTTCTCGGCGACGAACCGGCCGGCGGAGATCGTCGGCACGTACCAGGTGCCGTGCTGCTTCATGAGCGCGATGATCTCGTCGTCCATGAACGTGCCGTGCTCGATCGAAGTCACGCCGCCCTCGATCGCACGGCGGATGCCTTCCTTGCCGTGCGCGTGCGCGGCGACGCGATAGCCGTAGTCCTTCGCCGTCTCGACGACCGCGCGCACCTCGTCCACCGTGAACTGCGGCGCGTCGGCGCTCTTCGCGTAGCTCAGCACGCCGCCGGTCGCCGTGATCTTGATGACGTCGGCACCGTCCTTGTAGCGCTGGCGCACGGCCTGGCGCGCGTCGTCGGGACCGTTCACGACGCCTTCGGTCGGTCCCGGCGGGCCGACCAGGTGCGCGAGCTCGTTGCTCAAGCCGTTGGTCGGGTCGGCGTGGCCGCCCGTCGTCGCGATCGACTTGCCCGCCGCGTAGATGCGCGGACCCTGCACGTAGCCCTGGTTGATCGCGTCGCGGAGGTGCAGCGCCACCTCCCCGTTCAGGTCGCGGACCGTCGTGAAGCCCGCCTTCAGCGTGCGGTCGGCGTAGGCGATGGCTCGGTAGCCGAAGTCGATGTCGTCCAGGCGGAAGCGCTCCTCGTACGACTTCGGGTTCGATTCCTGGCTCAGGTGCACGTGGAGGTCGATGAAGCCGGGCAGGCACGTCGCGTCGGTGAGGTCCACGGCGGTCGCGTCCGGCACCGCTGCGCGACCCGGCAGGACCGCTGAGATCCGGCCGTCCGCGCCGGTCACGATCGTCCGCGGGCCGACGAGCTTCGCCGCCTTCGAGTCGAAGGTGTCGCCGCACTGCAGGGCCAGGGGCTTCGCAGCTTCGGCCGTGGTCACGGCGAGGCCGAGCGCGCCGGCCAGCAGGAAGACGTTCGGACGCATGAGAGTTCCCGCGGAGAGCATGAGGGTGGCGATTCTAGCGGCTCGCCGGGCCGCGGCGCCGCCCGGGGCAGCGACTGCAGGGCGTTGCGATTCGGCTCCCCGCAACACGCTATTGGCAACGCGGTCGCCATGGGTCCAGAATGATGCGGTGCAGCAAAGGGTCGCCGCCATGCCCAGCTTCCGCGCCCGCCTCACGAACCGCTTCCTGCGCATGACGACCAAGTCGTTGTGGCGTCCGGGGCTCGACATCGCTGCCGTGCGGGTGCACACGGCGCGGATGGACGCGCGCCTGAGCCGGCGCCGGGTCACGGTCCCGACGGAAGCCATCACCCTGGGCGGCGTGCCGTGCACCTGGTTCGGGGAGCCGGCGCGCGCCGAGCGCGGCACCCTTCTCTACCTGCACGGCGGCGCCTGGTGCCTGCACCTGCCGGGGGTCTATGGCCGCCTCGCCGCCAGGCTGTCGGACCTGACGGGATTCCGCGTGCTGCTGGTCGACTACCGGCTCGCCCCGGAGCACCCCTTTCCCGCCGGGATCGACGACTGTTACACCGTCTATCGCCAGCTCGTCGACGACGGCTACTCGCGGCGTCCACTGGCGCTCGCCGGCGACTCGGCGGGCGGCAACCTCTCGCTCGTCACGCTGATGCGGGCGCGCGACGGACTGCTGCCGCTGCCGGACTGCGCCGCGCTGATCTCGCCCGCGACGGACCTCACGTTCAGCGGTCCCTCGGCCCGCTACAACGCCGAGGCGGACCCGATGTTCTCCCCTTACGCCGCGGAACTGCTGCCCGACAACTACTCCCCCGGCCAGGATCGCGTGAACCCACTGCTCTCACCGCTGTTCGGCAACTGGAACGGCCTGCCACCGCTGCTGTTCCACACGGGCTCGACCGAGATGCTGCTCGACGACAGCGTGCGCGCGCACGATCGCGCGCGGCAGGCCGGCGTCGAGGCGGACATCGAGGTCTGGAACGAACTGCCGCACGTGTTCCACGTGTTCGAATGGGTGCCGGAGGCGCGAGTCGGAGTGGAGGCGGTGGCGCACTACATCGTCGACCGCACGGTGCGGCGCCGCGCCGCGGTGGCGGAGGCGCTCGGCTCGTCCGTCGCGGCGCCGTTGGAGACGGACGACCCGCCGCCCGTGTTCGCGCCGCGGGCCCTGCCGCTGGGCCACTACTGATTCGTCGGACCCCTTTCCTCAGGTCGAGGCGATGAACCGCGCGACGGCCTCGAGCGCGCGGTCGGCGTCGCGCAGCACGCCCGCGTTGGCCTGGAACACGTGCCAGCGGCGGTGGTACTCCTCGAGTACGGCGGTCACTCCGGAGGCCGTGAGCCGTTCGCGCAGGCGCCGCGAATCGGGCAGCAGCACCTCATCGGTGCCGACCTGGATCAATGTGCGCGGCAGACCGCGCAGGTCCGCGTACAGGGGCGAGGCCCGGGGATCGGTGCCGGGGCGACCGCCCAGGTAGGACCGTGCGCACTCCTCGATCCAGGGGCGCTTCAACATGATCTCGCCCGGAACGGATTCGTCGAAATCCGCGAGCGCGAGATCCACCCACGGCGAGAAGAGCACGAGTGCCTGCGGCAGGGGCAAGCCCTCGTCGCGAAGGCGCAGCGTCGTCGCGACCGCGAGCCCTCCCCCGGCGGAGTCGCCGGCGATGACGAGAAGCCGCGGGTCGACGCCCAAGGCGAGCCAGCCGCGGTAGGCGGCGACCGCATCTTCGATAGCGGCCGGGCACGGGTGCTCCGGCGCGAGCCGATAATCCGGGGCGTACACGAGGGCGCCGGTCCGCACCGCGAGATGGCCCGTGAGCGCGCGATGGGTGCGCGACGAGCCGACGCAGTAGCCGCCTCCGTGCAGGTACAGCACGCCCGTCCCGGCGTCGGATGCGCCGACGGCCTCCGTCCAGGTACCGGGCACCTCGCCCAGGGTCGCGTCCCTGAAGGCGGCGGATCGCGGCGGCAGCATCAGCCGCGTGACCGCCTCGAGGCGACGCCGCTGGGTGACCACCGGCAGGCCGGCATCGAGGGTGCGGGCGAGCGCCGCACGCAAGAAGCTCCGGAGCACGGCCGTTACGACGGGCTGGTCCGGCCCGGCGCGGCCTGCGCGCACGGCGGCGCCGGCGGCGGTCATCGAGCGATCGGGATGCTGCAGCAGGTCATGACACGATTGTTCCGCTCCGCCGCGCGGCCGTCTACCCGGCGCCAGGCGCGCTCGTGGAAGTAGAAGGCGAACGTATTGGCGATCGGCTCGATCAGCCCGATGCTGGTGGCGATCGCGATCGAGCCGGTGAGCGCGTACGCGACGGTGAACGCCACGCCGAAGTGCAGCGCGGCGAAGGAGATCGTCTTCAACAGGTCCCGCTTGATGGTCTGCATGGCTGGTGCTCCTGACGAGGACACAGCCTGCCGCGGGCCAGACGATAGATCCAATCAATAGATCAGATCATCTTCATAGACAAACTCACGAGGGCGCCACGCTGGCTGGCGGTCACTCGTTCCGGAGCACCTCGAGGCGCGCCCGGGCGATGCCCTTGCGCATCATGCCGAGCGACACGGCCGCAGCCTTGCTCAGGTCCCCGATGCGCTCGCCGATGAACGGGCCGCGGTCGTTGACGGTCACGACGACACTGCGACCGTTCCGCAGGTTCGTCACCTTCACCCGCGTCCCGAAGGGCAGCGTCGGGTGGGCCATCGTGTAGGCCGCGAGGTCGAAGAGTTCCCCGCTCGCGGTCGGCCGGTCGTGGAATCGCTCCCCATACCAGGACACGAGGCCTTCCTGCAGCGTAACCGTCGCGCGGGCGGCCCCGAAAGGCAGCGTCAGCGCCAGGATCGCGAACGCGAGCAGACCGCGTCGCGCCCGGGGGGCACGGCGAGGCTCGGCATCGGGTCTGCGGGTGGCGGTATGGGTCTGCATGGCGAGGCACACTGCCCCGCGTCGCTGGCCCGGTCAAACCGGATCGACGACGGGGTGACGCCGGTCACGGCCCCGGCAGCTTCCCGCAGGAGCGTCTCGGCCATTCCGGCGCCGCGCAGTTTGCCACAGCGCAGCGGAGCCGGCTGCGCTGGCTAAAAAATCGCTTATATATCAATATTTTAGGTCGACGCCGGCGGAGTGGGCCCGGACTTGCGCCGGCGGAAGAACCAGATCAGCAGTGCCGCCCCGGCAATCGAGGCGATCAGGCCGGTCCAGCCGGGCAGGTGCAGGAAGCGCCCGAGGAGACCCCCGATGAAGGAGCCGGCCAGCCCGTAGCCGATCGTCGGCAGCCAGCCCATCGGGTCCGGACCCGGCAGGGCCCAGCGCGCGAGGGCGCCCACGACCAGGCCGCTCAGCGCGACATAGAGCACGAAGATCCCGAGTCCCACGCCGACCATCGTCCCCGCGGTGCCAGCTTCCATACGCGTCTCCCCTCGTTCGTTGGTGCAGCGCCCGGTGCGGGCGTCGAAAGTATAAGCGACTCAGCGGCTTGAGCGGGCCGAACCGAGGCGGGCCCGGCGCTCGCCCCGGCGCCCCGGCACGCCCGGCCCGACACCCCGTCCGGTCTTGTTGCACTGCATTGACGACGGCACGGCCTGCATGTCATATGGATTCCGTATCCACGACGCCGCGAGCACGGGGGCGGCTGCAGCCTTTGCCCTGCCGTGCCCCTGAGCGACGATATCACCGACCGGCACACAGGCCCGTACCGATGAGCACGCAACCGCGCCGTCCTGCCCACCTGCGCCCCGAGCGGCAGGGCCTCTACGATCCGCGCTTCGAGCACGACGCCTGCGGCGTCGGCTTCGTGGTGAACATCCGCGGCCACCGGTCGCACCGGATCCTCGAGCAGGCCATCCAGGTACTCCGGAACCTCGACCACCGCGGCGCCTGCGGCTGCGAGGTCAACACGGGTGACGGCGCCGGCGTGCTGATCCAGATGCCGCACGCATTCAACGAGGAGGTGTGCCGGAAGGCGCGCATCCCGCTGCCCGCGGCGGGCGAGTACGGCAGCGGCATCATCTTCCTGCCGCGCAACCCCACGGTACGTCGCGCCCTCGAGCAGAAGTTCGAGCAGGTGGTGCAGTCCGAGGGGCAGCAGGTCATCGGCTGGCGCACGGTGCCCACCTCGAACGGCATGCTCGGCGAGACTGCCCGCTCCTGCGAGCCGTTCATGAGGCAGGTCTTCATCCGCCGCGACCCGGCCATCCGCGACGAGCTCGACTTCGAGCGCAAGCTCTACGTCATCCGCAAGCGCGCGTACAACGAGATCCGCACCTCGACGCTCGCGGGCGCCGAATACTGGTACGTCGTGAGCCTCTCGTGCCGGACGTTCGTCTTCAAGGGCATGCTGCTCACGACGCAGCTCGACCAGTACTTCACCGACCTGCACAACCCGCTCGTCGAGACCGCGCTCGCGCTGGTCCACTCGCGCTTCAGCACGAACACGTTCCCGAGCTGGGACCGCGCGCACCCCTACCGCTACATCGCCCACAACGGCGAGATCAACACGGTGCGCGGCAACTCGAACTGGATGCACGCGCGCGAGGCGCGCTTCGCGACCGACGCGTTCGGCGAGGACATCGAGAAGATCCGCCCCATCATCAACCCGAACGGCAGCGACTCGGGCATGTTCGACAACACGCTGGAGCTGCTCTACCTGGCCGGGCGCTCGCTGCCGCACGCGGTGATGATGATGATCCCGGAGCCGTGGTCGAACCACGACACGATGGACGACGACAAGCGGGCCTTCTACCAGTACCACTCGAGCCTCATGGAGCCGTGGGACGGCCCGGCCTCGATCGCGTTCACGGACGGCCGGCAGATCGGCGCGATCCTCGACCGCAACGGGCTGCGCCCCTCGCGCTACTACGTCACGAGCGACGACCTCGTGATCATGGCGTCCGAGGCCGGCGTGCTCGACGTCCCTCCGGAGACGATCGTGCAGAAGGGCCGCCTGCAGCCGGGCCGCATGTTCCTCGTCGACACCGAGCAGGGCCGCATCATCGACGACGCCGAGATCAAGCGGACGATCGCGACGCAACGCCCGTACCGCGACTGGCTCGACCAGTACCTCGTGCACCTCGACGACCTCCCCGCGGCGCCCGAGGTTCCGGCGCCGGACCCGGACACGCTGCTGCAGCGCCAGGTCGCGTTCGGCTACACGTTCGAGGACGAGCGCGTGCTCCTCACGCCGATGGCGCGCGACGGCGTCGAGGCCGTGGGCTCGATGGGCAACGACACGCCGCTCGCGGTGCTGTCCAACAAGCCGCGGCTGCTCTACGACTACTTCAAGCAGCTCTTCGCGCAGGTGACGAACCCGCCGATCGACTGCATCCGCGAGGAGCTCATCACCTCGGCCGAGACCCGCCTCGGCTCCGAGGGCAACCTGCTGAATCCGCAGCCCGCGGACTGCCGCCGCCTCGAGCTCAAGTGGCCGATCCTCACCAACGAGGAGTTCGCGAAGGTCCGCCGCATGGACCTGCCGGGCCTAAAGGTGGGCGTGCTGCCGATCCTGTTCCGCGTCTCGCGCGGCGAGAAGGGCCTCGTCAAGTCGCTGGAGGAGCTGCGCTTCATGGCGCGGCGACTCATCGAGGAGGAGG
>Ga0105090_10000549_pt1 | contig 18761 bp, 17 predicted proteins | sample PPLLak3March2015_FD_79110 | JGI IMG/M metagenome (GOLD analysis project Ga0105090, IMG submission 79110) | Freshwater sediment microbial communities from Prairie Pothole Lake near Jamestown, North Dakota, USA - PPLs Lake P7 Core (1) Depth... | ecosystem: Environmental > Aquatic > Freshwater >... | reverse complement strand
CGCCGCGCGAACGCCCGGCCCCGGTGGTGCGCGAGGCACCACGGGCAGCACCGCCGCCACCGGCACCAATGCGCGAAATGCCGCGACCCGAGCAGCGGCCGCCAGCACGCGACGACCAGGGGGGGAACAAGGGCCACAACGACCGCCGCGGCGATCGCGACCAGCGCTGAATGCATGCCGCGGCCGTCTGGCCGCGGCCATCCTCAGTGCTGCTTGTGGCCGAGGCCGAGGTAGCTTTCGATGACGCGCGGGTCGGCGGCGAGTTCGCGGCTCGGCCCCGCCAGCGACACTTCGCCGGTCTCGAGCACGTAGCCATAGTCGGCGACATGCAGCGCGGCGCGGGCGTTCTGCTCGACGAGCAGGATGGCGACGCCGGTTTCCTTCAGTTGCGCGATGACGCGGAAGATTTCCTTGATGATCATCGGCGCCAGGCCGAGGCTCGGCTCGTCCAGCATCAGCAGCTTCGGCTTGGCCATCAGCGCACGGCCCATCGCCAGCATCTGGCGCTCGCCACCGGATAGCGTGCCGGCGAGCTGAGCACGGCGCTCCTCGAGACGCGGGAAGATCTCGAACACCTCGTCCATCGTCTCCATATGGTCGCGATGGCCGCTGCGAAAGCGGTCGAAAGCGCCCAGCATCAGGTTGTCCTCGACGCTCATCTCCGCAAACAGCTCGCGCTTTTCCGGAACCAGCGTCATGCCCTGGCGGACCAGCACCTCGACCTCGCGCTGGTGACCGCGCGCGTGGCCGAGATAGACGATGCTGCCTTCGGACGGCAGCAGGCCCATCAGCGCCGCCAGCATCGTCGTCTTGCCGGCGCCGTTGGGCCCGATCACGGTGACGATCTCGCCGCGCCGGATGGTCAGGCTGACGTCGTGCAGCGCCTCGACCTTGCCATAGCTGACGCGCAGGTCCTTCACTTCGAGGATCACCTCGTGTTCGTGCAGGTGGGGAAGCTTGCTCATCACTCGACACCGCCCAGGTAAGCCTCGAGCACCCTGGGGTCGCGCTGCACGTCTTCCGGCAGGCCTTCGGCGATCTTCTCGCCGAATTCCATGACGACGACGCGATCGGCCAGGCCCATGACAAAATCCATGTCGTGCTCGACCAGAAGAATGCCCATGCCTTCGCTGCGCAACTTGTCGAGCAGTCGGGCCAGCGCCTGTTTTTCCATGTAGCGCAGCCCGGCGGCCGGCTCGTCAAGCAGCAGCAGGCAGGGGTCGGAAGCCAGCGCGCGGGCGATCTCGATGATGCGCTGCTGACCAAGGGACAAGCTGCCGGCGGGGTCGAACATGTGCTCGGCGAGGCCGACGCGCTCGATCTGGCGGGCGGCCTCGGCGAGCAGGCGGTTCTCCTCGGTGCGGTCGAAGCGCAGCGCCGCCGCGATGAACCCCTTGCTGCCACGCAGGTGGGCACCGATGGCGACGTTCTCGAGAACCGACATCTGCCCGAGCAGGCGGACGTGCTGGAAGGTCCGGCTCATGCCGCGCCGGGCGATTTCACGCGAGGCGAGGGCTTCGGTCGACTCGCCGAGGAAGGCGATTTTCCCTGCGGAAGCCGGGTCGACCGCGGAAATGCAGTTGAACATCGTGCTCTTGCCAGCGCCGTTCGGGCCGATCAACGCCATCACCTCGCCGGCCTGCACGGTCAGGTCCATGCTGTTGTTGGCGACCAGGCCGCCAAAGCGCTTGGTCACTTCACTGGCGTCAAGCAGCAGTTTGCCGGCTGCGGTCGACGCCCGTTTTGGCAGGATTTCCGCAGCCGGCATGTCGCGTTTCAGCGAGCGGCTCGGCAGCAGTTTCATGATCAGCGGCCAGATCCCGGAGCGCGCCTTTTGCAGTACCAGCACCATGGCGATGCCGAAGACGATGATCTCGAAATTGCCGCTCTGGCCGAGAATCTGCGGCAGCCAGTCCTGCAGCCATTGCTTGAGGACGGTAATCACGCCGGCGCCGAGAACAGCGCCCCAGACGTGGCCGATGCCGCCGACCACCGCCATGAACAGGTATTCGATGCCCTGGGTCAAGGAAAACGGCGTCGGATTGACGAAGCGCTGCAGGTGGGCATAGAGCCAGCCGGAGACGCTGGCTAGCAGGGCGGCGATCAGGAAGATGACGATCTTGGTCCGCTGCGTGTTGACCCCCATCGCCTCCGCCATCACCACACCCCCGCGTAGCGCACGGATCGCCCGCCCTTCGCGCGAGTCGAGCAGGTTGCGGATCGACAGGATGGCGAGTAGCACGACCAGCCAGATCAGGTAGTAGAAGTCGTTCCCGGACTTGAGATCCCAACCGAACAGCGACACCGGCGGGATGCTGGTGATGCCGGTGTGGCCACCGAGGAAGTCGACGTTGCCGAACAGGAAGTAGAGGCTGATGCCCCAGGCGATGGTGCCCAGCGGCAGGTAGTGGCCGCCCATGCGCAGCGTGATGAAACCCAGCGACAGCGCGACGCTGGCGGTCAGGGCCAGGCCGATGGGCAGCGTCAGCCACGGCGAGACGCCATGCACGGTAGTCAGCCAGGCTGTGGTGTAGGCGCCGAGGCCGACGAAGGCGGCCTGCCCGAACGAGGTCAGGCCGCCGACGCCGGTGAGCAGCACCAGCCCGACGGCGACGATGGCGTAGAGGCCGATGTAGTTGAGCAGGGTGATCGAGAATTCCGGCAGGAGATGCGGGGCAGCCAGCAGCAGGCCGACGAACGCGGCGAGCGGCAGGTGGCGCAGCCAGCGCCACCTGGCCGGATTCTGCCGGGGATCGATGCTCACCACGTCGGTATGTTCGTCGTCGTCCTCGACATGGCGCGTGGTGAGCGAACGCCAGAGCAGAACCGGGATGATCAGCGTGAAGACGATCACTTCCTTGAAGGCGCTGGCATAGAACGACGAATAGGATTCGAGCAGGCCGACCAGGATGGCGCCGAGCGCGGCGACCGGATACGAGGCGAGACCACCGATGATGGCGCCGACGAAGCCCTTGAGGCCGATCAGGAAGCCGGAGTCGTAGTAGATGGTGGTGATCGGCGCGATCAGCACCCCCGAAAAGGCGCCGATCGCCGCGGCAAGAGTGAAGCACAGCCGGCCCGCCAGGGTCGGCGGGATGCCCATCAGGCGGGCGCCGGTGCGGTTCATCGCGGTGGCGCGCAGGGCCTTGCCGTAGATGGTGCGCTCGAAGAAGAAGTAGAGGCCGATGATGAGCACCGCCGAGGCAACCACGACGAGGAGCGTCTGGCCCTGCAGCGGCGCGCCGGCCAGTTCGAAGCTGATGTCGGTGAAAGCCGGCGTGCGCGATCCCTCGGCGCCGAAGAACAGCAGCCCGAGTCCGATCAGCGCGAGGTGCACCGCCACCGAAACGATCAACAGCACCAGCACCGAGGCGCTCGCCAGCGGCTGGAAGGCGATGCGGTAGATCATCGGCCCCATCGGCACGACCAGCATCATCGACAGCACCACCTGCGCCGCCAGCGGCAACTGGGTCGGCGGCACGGCGAAGAGGGCACCGGCGAGCGCCAGCGGAATGCCGATGTTGAGGATCAGCAGCGGCGGCAGCCGCCGGTAGCGCCCCTCGCGCAGCAGCTGCCAGCCGTCGAGGGCAACCACCGTCGCCCCCATCGCCAGCAGCAGCCAGACGGTACCCGGCACCTTGCCGGCCTGCAGGCTGGCCAGCGTCAGCGCCCCGTAGGCGACGAACTCGCCCTGCGGGATAAAGATCACCCGCGTCACCGCGAATACCAGCACCAGCGCCAGCGCCAGCAGCGCATAGATGGCGCCGTTGGTGACGCCATCCTGGCCAAGAAGAAGGAATATCTGCAGGTCCATCAGCAAAAGTGACCGTTCGGGTGGCAGTCGGGGCGCGAGCGGGCGCCTACTTCACGAGTTTCCAGGTACCGTTTTCGATGGTGACCATGACGCGTGCGCGCTGGTCGAAACCCTGGTGATCCTGGACACTCATGTTGAAGATGCCGTGCGCAGCCGGCAGGTTGTTCGTTGCCTCAAGCGCGTCGCGTAGCGCCTTGCGGAATTCTTTGGTCCCCGGCTGCCCCTTCTTCAACGCCACCGGGATGGCGTTCTGCAACAGCACGCCGGCATCCCAGGCGTGGCCGCCGAAGGAACTGACGCTGCCCTTGCCGTGCGCGGCCTCGTACCTGGTGACATATTCCAGCGCCGACTTCTTGACCGGGTGATCGGCCGGCAGTTGCGCCGCGACGACCATCGGGCCGACCGGCAGGAAGGCGCCCTCGACGTCCTTGCCGCCGACACGCAGGAAATCGTTGTTGGCGACGCCGTGCGTCTGGTAGATCAGGCCCTTGTAACCCTTTTCCTTGAGCGTCTTCTGCGGCAGCGCGGCCGGCGTGCCGGCACCGCCGATCAGCACGGCATCGGGCTTGGCCGCCATGATCTTGAGGATCTGGCCGGTCACCGAGGTGTCGTTGCGCTGGAAGCGCTCGCTGGCGACGATCTTCAGCTTGCGCGCCTCGGCGATTTTGGCGAATTCCTTGTACCAGCCTTCGCCGTAGGCATCGGCGAAGCCAACGAAGGCGACGGTCTGAACACCCTTGTCGGTCATGTGCTGGACGATAGCGGTCGCCATGTGCGCGTCGTTCTGCGCCGTCTTGAAGACCCACTGGCGCTTGGCATCCATCGGCTCGACGACGATCGCCGAACCGGCCATGGAAATCAACGGCGTTTCAGCGTCGACCGCGACATCCATCATCGCCAGCGAGTTGGGCGTGGTGGTCGAGCCGATCACCACGTCGACCTTGTTCTCGCTGATCAGCTTCTTGATGTTTTTGGTTGCCGCCGTCGGGTCGGTGGCGTCGTCGAGGACGATGTAATTGACCTTCTGGCCACCAATGGTCGTCGGCAAGAGGGCGATCGTGTTCTTTTCCGGGATGCCGAGCGATGCCGCCGGGCCGGTTGCCGAAACCGACACGCCGACGTTGATGTCGGCCAGGGCCGGCCCGGCGATACCGGCGGCAAGGACGGCCAGAATGGTGCGGAACTGCTTGCGAAGCATGGCGAATTCCCGAAGAAAGCGGCAAGGGGCGGGAGTTTACCACGCCCGCCCCTTTCCCCCGCCTTTTCAGTCGCTTACTTGATCAGCTTCCAGGTGCCGTTTTCCACCCTGACCATGACCCGGGCGCGCTGGTCGAAGCCGAGGTGGTCCTGCGCGCTCATGTTCACGACGCCATGGGCGACCGGCAGGTTCTTGACGCCCTCGAGCGCGTCGCGTAGCGCGGCGCGGAACTCCTTGGTCCCCGGCTGCGCCTTCTTGAGCGCGACCGGCGCAGCAGCGTTCAGCAATAGGCCGGCATCCCAGGCATGGGCGCCGAAGGTCGACACCGTACCCTTGCCCTGCGCGGCTTCGTACTTGCTGACGTATTCAGTGGCGGATTTCTTCACCGGGTGGTCGGCCGGCAACTGGTCGGCCACGAGCACCGGGCCGGCCGGCAGAACCGTGCCCTCGCAGTCCTTGCCGCAGACGCGCAGGAAATCGGCATTGGCGACACCGTGCGTCTGGTAGATGACACCCTTGTAGCCCTTTTCCTTGAGCGCCTTCTGCGGCAGCGCCGCCGGCGTGCCGGCGCCGCCGATCAGCACCGCGTCGGGCTTGGCGGCGAGGATCTTGAGGACCTGGCCGGTGACCGAGGTGTCGGTCCGGTTGAAGCGCTCGTTGCCGACCAGCTTGATCTTGCGCGCCTCGGCGATCTTCGAGAACTCGTTCCACCAGCCCTCGCCATAGGCGTCGGAGAAGCCGATGTAGGCGACGGTCTTCACGCCGTGGTTAGTCATGTGCTCGACGATGGCGGTCGACATCTGGGCATCGTTCTGCGGCGTCTTGAACACCCATTTCTTCTTGTCATCCATCGGCTCGACGATGCGCGCCGAGGCGGCCATCGAGATCATCGGTGTCTCGCTTTCGGCCGCGACATCGATCATCGCCAGCGAATTCGGCGTCGTCGTCGAGCCGATGACAACGTCCACCTTGTTCTCGCTGATCAGCTTCCTAGCGTTCTTGACCGCGGTCGTCGTGTCCGAGGCGTCGTCGAGGACGATGTAGTTGACCTTCTGGCCGGCGATGGTCTTCGGCAAGAGTTCGATCGTGTTCTTCTCGGGAATGCCGAGCGACGCGGCCGGGCCGGTGGCGGACAGCGTCACGCCGACGTTGATGTCGGCCAGTGCCCCGCCGGCGACGGCGGCCAGCAGCATGGCCAGTGTGGTCTTCTTCATGTCTCTCTCCTATTTGGTAAAGGTAGAAAGCTATTATCAACCGGGCGTTCGCGCAAGCCCGTCGTCAATGGACAGTGATAAAGTTCAATTTTCGCTTGATCGGTGTCGCCCATGTTTTCCGGAATCATTGCCGCAATCGGCCGCATTACCCATCTCACCGCCCGCGAGGCGGGTTTCCGCCTGCATGTGGAGGCTGGCAGCCTCGGCCTCGACGATGTCGCGCTCGGCGACTCGATCGCCTGCAACGGTGTCTGCCTGACCGTCGTCGGCAAGGAAGGCAACCGGTTCATGGCCGACGTCTCGCCGGAAACGCTGTCCTGCACCGTCGGCCTCGACGCGCCGGGCGAGATCAACCTGGAGAAGGCGCTGCGCCTCGCCGACCGCCTCGGCGGCCACTTGGTCTCGGGCCATGTCGACGGCGTCGGCGACGTGCTGCGCTTCGATCCGGTCGGCGACAACCGCCTGCTCGAAATCTTCGCGCCACCCGAGATCGCCCGCTACATCGCGCGCAAGGGCTCGGTTACGGTCAACGGCACCAGCCTGACGACCAACGAAGTGGCCGGCGAACTGTTCACCATCAACCTGATCCCGCACACCCTGGAAAACACCACGCTCAAGTACCTGACGCGGGGCAGCAAGGTGAACCTCGAAGTTGACCTGATCGCACGCTACTGCGAGCGGCTGCTGAACGCCGGGCAGGATGACTGAACGCCAGCCTCCGTCGCGCGCCGAAGCGCAGCAGCGGGCCGATGACATTCATGTCTTCCGGGCCGAACTGGCGCGCCTGGCGGAGGAAGGCGTCCTGCGCTTCGACCCCGGCCAGCAGGCGGCCGTGCAAGCGCACCACGAACGCCTGCTCGGCGAATATTCCGCTTCTTTCGACGTCGACCGCGACAGCCGCGCCAGGCAGCTTTCGCTCGGCATGCGCGTCGCGTCCTTCCTCGGCGCGCTGGCGCTGGCGGCCAGCGTCTTCTTCCTCTTCTACCAGTTCTGGGGCCACTTCGGCGAAACGGCGCAGGTCGCCATCCTGATCGCCGGTGCGCTCGCCTCCTTCGCCCTGACGATGGCGATCCAGCGGCGCGACGCCAGCGGCTACTTCACCAAGCTGGCGGCGCTGGTCGCCTTCGCCTGCTTCGTGCTGAACATCTCGATGCTCGGCCAGATCTTCAACATCACGCCGACCGACCGCGCCCTGCTGCCGTGGGCGGCGATGGCCTTCCTCCTCGCCTACACCTGCGACCTGCGCCTGCTGCTCGCCGCCGGCATCTGCTGCGTCATCGCCTACTTCTCGGCGCGTGTCGGTACCTGGCACGGCGTCTACTGGCTGCACACCGGCGAGCGGCCGGAGAACTTCTTCCCCGTCGCCGCACTGCTCTTTGCCTTCCCGCTCGCCGTCGATCATCGCCGCTTCCCCGGCTTTGCCGGCACCTACCGTGTCTTCGGCCTGCTCTGCCTGTTCCTGCCGATGCTGGTCCTCAGCCATTGGGCGCATGGCAGCTACCTCGACATCGACACACAGGTGATCGAGGGCGGCTATCAGGTCGCCGGTTTCGTCTGCAGCGCCCTCGCCATCTGGCTCGGCGCCCGCCGCGGCTGGCCGGAAACGGTCAATACCGGCATCGTCTTCTTCGTCATCTTCCTCTACACGAAGTTCTACCAATGGTGGTGGGAGATCATGCCGAAGTACCTGTTCTTCCTCGTCGTCGGCCTGACCGCGGTGCTGATCCTGCTCGTCCTCAAGCGCCTGCGCCACACCTTCCTGCCGCCGGAGGAAGCACCATGAAGCGCTGGACACCTGGACACACGGTCGCCGCCGGCATCGCGCTGATCACCCTGACCAACGCCGTCGCCCTCGGCGGCGTCTGGTGGAACCGCTCGCCACCGGCCGAGAGCGCCGTGACGCTGAGCGAGCGCGAACTCGGGCTGCCCTGGCGCAGCGTCCGCCTGCAGGAAAACAGCGGGCTGGCGCTCAGCCTGCGCTGGCGGGTCATCAATCCGGGCAGCGGCGCCGACGTCGTCAGCCCCTACACCTTCAACGGCGGCACGCCGGAATGGCTGGACGGCGAGCGGCTGCGGGCGCTCGGCTTCGCAGTCGGCGACCTCCAGTCCGATGCCGGCCGCCGCCATTTCACCCGCCAGTTGCCGCGCGAGGCCGTCTTCGTCCTCGAACTCGACGGACCGGCCCGCCAGCAGGCGCTGGCCAGGGCGCGCGAGAATGCCGAGCGCCACGCCGCGGCGGCTTCCGTCAACCCCGGCAGCAAGGAATTCGCCAACCGCGCCAAGGCTGCCCAAAACGCACTGGCAAGCGAAGAAAACTCGAACAGCCGCCTGTTCGTCATCGACGCCGGCCCCGACGCCCTGCAACTGCGCCAGAAATACCCCGACCGTACGCGCTTCATGCTGCTCAAGGGCAGCGTGCGCCCGACACTGCGCGACCGCCGCGGCAGCCACCAGCAGCCGACCGGCTCCATCACGCGCCTGGCCACCGCCAGCCTGAACGTGCCGCACGCGCTGCACCCGGCGCTCGAAGGCATCCATCCCCGCACCGGGGTCGAGCACCCCGCAGAAAACCGCTTCAGCGCCGTCGTTCAAGTCGGGCAGCGCCTCGAACCTTGGATCTCAGAGCTCGAATCAGTGTCGAAGTCCCATGAATAGCGGTCTCTGGCAAAAAGCGGAAAGGTCACCGATGAAGGCCATCGCCATCCTTATCTTTGCCCTTCTGTTCGCCGGCTGCGCATCCTACGATGGACGAGGGCTGCGGCCGGGTGCCAGCACCCTGCAAGATGTCGAAGGGGTCATGGGGCAGCCGGCAATGCGCTGGCAGGATGCGGACGGTAGCCAGACCCTGGCCTACCCGCGCGGACCAGCAGGCGTCCACACCTACATGGTGACGATAGACAAGGACGGCCTCCTTGTCAGCCTGGAGAATGCACTCGAGCCAAGGCATTTCGCCCGCATCCGCGAAGGCATGACACAGGATGACGTGCTGCAGATCATCGGCCCGCCTTTTCCGGGATGGACCGTGTATTTCGCGGCGCGTGACGAACTGGTCTGGGAGTGGCGCTGGTGTGACGACTGGAGTGAACCGGCGCGTTTCAACGTGCTGTTCGACGGCACCAGCGGCAAGGTCCGCAGTACCGCCAACCTCACCGAACGCCAGGCCGTCTCTGGTCGCGGCGACCGACGCAGCTGGTGCAGCCGCTAGAAGCAACCGCTCACTGACCTCCCGTCACAAGATCAATGGCCACCGGGGCAAGCAATCGCCCAAAAAGACTGGAGTGGCGAGCTACGACTTTAGGCATAATATCTCCAACGAACTTCGATCAGGCATACGAAGCAGGGGGAGAGAATGGATACCAGGACAACGCCGAACCGCCGGGTCGAGGTGGAACGACGCACCGCGGAACTGGGACCGCCCGAGAGCGTTGAAGACCGGCGCCGGCAGGCGGAGCGCCGGCATCCGGAGGTCAAGCATGTCGATTTCGACGAGCATGTCGAGATGACACCCGCCGTCCCGGAACTGACCGTCGGCTAGTCGCTCAGGTCGGGCCGAGCCACCAGCCCGAAGTCCTGCGGGCGGTGGATCGCGCTGGTCCACAACCGGATACCCACAAGAGTGCGCCCATGCTGGGCGCACAAAAAAGAAAGCCAACCGCGGACGGCTGGCTTTCTGGTACTGGTGGAGCCGGGGGGGATCGAACCCCCGTCCGCAAGTCCTCTACAGGCAGTTCTACATACGTAGTCCGGTCATTTGGTTTTAGCCCTTGCGCGCCGGCCGAACAGGCTCGTTTCGGGCGATCTGCTTTCTTTTCGTGACCCGCCACGCAGCAGAGCGGGTCCTTATCTGACTAAAGTGACACTGCTGCCGGTTGCCCGGCCCGGCTCGTCAGAGAACCGGTGCAGCGCCAGCCACCTAAGCGGCTAGTGCGAAACGCTCGTCGTTGGCGTTTATTGATTTCCAGCGGATTTACGAGGTAACTGGCCCTCGGTATGCCCTGTCCTGCTTCGCAACCCACGTCGAAGCCATGTCGGCCCCAGTGATTTGTTCAGCGACCTTAAGACCGGCCGCTGTCGAGCAAGTTCCCGGATTCTACGCCTGCCTTCGTCAATCATCCAGCCGGAAGACAACGGGTACGCTGACGGACCCTTCGACCGGGTCGTCGCCGCGCCGCGCCGGGACGAAGCGCCAGTTGCCGACGGCCCGCCGGGCAGCCTCGTCGAGGCGTTCGAAATTGCTGCTCCTTTCGACGTCGACCGCAACCGGATGGCCGTCGGCGCCGACCCGGACCCGGAGCAGTACCTTGCCTTCCTCACCGAGGCGCCGCGACAGCGGCGGGTAGGCGGGACGCGGATTGTGCAGGTAGGCCGCATCGTAGCGGGCGGCGGAACCCGAGACCGGCACATTGCCGGTCGCGCCAGACTGCGCCGCCGCCGGACGTTCTTCGGCAGCAGCGACAGCACTTTCGGCGACGGAAAATGGCGCCGGTTTTGTCCCCGGCTGCACCGCAACTGCCAGTAAGGCCCGCCTCGGGACAGGCGGCTGGCGCGGCCGGTCGGGAAGCGCGGGCGCCTTGGGTGCCGCGGCTGCGGGTGGCGGTGGCGGCGCCAGCGGAATAGCCAGCGTTGCCGGTTGCTCGAAGGTAACGGTGACAGTCTGCGCCAGCGGGATGTCCGGTCTCTCCGGCAGGAGGCTTGGCGTCAGGACCAGCACCAGCGCGTGCAGGGCAAGCGCAATGGTGAGGTAGGGGCCGCTGTGCCGCCATTCCGGCATCGCCAGGAGATCGGCAGTCATGGTGCAATTCCAGGGCAGACGAGCGGGCTCAGAATTCGCCTGCAACAAGTCCGGCGAATGCGGCATCGCCATCCGGGCTGGCCGTGGTTCGGCTTGCCGCCCGTGGCCTGATCACGCTGCTGCGGTCGACAGTGGACAAGAGGCTCATTTCAAGATTATCGGTCTCGAAGGTCGAAAGCCCCGGCATGTGCCGGGGCTGTCCTGGCCGAAAAATCGGCTGACCGGATCAGAATTTGAAGGTCAGGCCAGTGTAGATCGAGCGGCCCATGCCGGGAACGGCGGTCCCCCACGCCGGGTTGCCGCTCGCCGGGTTGAGCGCCATGGTTGTTCCCTGGCCAACGTAGGCACCGCCGAGCGGCAGCGAATAGAACTTGTCGAACAGGTTGTCGACACCGAGGTCGAAGCGCACCCGCTTCCAGGTATAGCTGCCGCGCAGGTTGGTCAGCCCGTAGCCCGCCGTCTTGATTTCGTTGCGCACGTCGGACAGATCGTCTTTCGCTGCAACTGCGACAAACTCGACGCCACCGTTCCAGCCGCCCAGCGTGTGCGTGAGAGCCAGCTTGCCATTGAGCGGCATGATGTTGTAGAGACCGTCATCGGTGTCGCGATTCTTGCCGTGGGTGTAGGTGAGCACGCCGGTGAGGCCGAAGTCGCCCACCCCGGTCGAGGCGAGCGGCAGACGCCCGGAGACATCGAGGCCGTAGAGCTCGGCCGACTGGTTGGCGTACTGGAGCACGACGAACTGATTGGTGGTCGTCCGGTTGGCCGGCGTACAGGAGGCGCCGGCCGTGCAGCGAATGGCATCGATGTAGTCGGTGACGCGTGTGTAGTAGGGCGTGACGCGGAATTCCGAACGCCGGTCGGCGGAATGCAGGTCAAAGGTCGCGGAAACGGTATGCGCCTGCTCCGGCTTGAGGTTGATGTTGCCGATGTAGCCGTTGCCGTCGCCGACGAAGTTGTTCATGACGGCAGCCATCGACCAGGTCGACCAGGTGTAGCGTTCATACAGGTTGGGGGAACGCACCTTGCGCGCGACACCGAACTCGATGTCGCTGTTGGCATCCGGCGTATAGCGGGCGAGCGCCGTCAGATCCCAGTTGTTGTCGGTACGTTCGCGGTCTTGCGCGTTGAAGGCGGCGGCATCGGCAAACTGGTTCCCCATCGCGGTACGTGCGGTACTGTAGCCGCGAACATTCCCGGCATCGGTCTCGACGCGTTCATAACGCGCACCGAGCAGGGTCAGCCATTGCGCATTGAGGTGTGACTCCCACTCGCCGAACAGCCCGAGGCGGTCGCGCGTGCCATCGTTGATGTTGTCGAAGGTGCCAGGCCACATGCCGGCGCCTGAAGGCGGCCACCAGTCGTCAAGCGCGTAGTGCTGGTAGAGGCCGCCGACGCGGAGCAGGTTCTGCTCGTCGAGATTGACATCCGCCTTGACGGTCACGCCGGTGTTGCTGCTCTTGGTGTACATCGGCATGCCGGCCGCGCAGCCGACCATCGCGCCGTTCACCATGCGGGTTCCGGAAATCGGGGAGCATGGAGAACCGTTGGCCGCGTTGTCACCTCCGGAACCTGTCGGCGGCGTGCCAGGGCCGTACCAGAAGCGCTTGTCGGGGCCGAAGTCCATGAAATGCGGGTCGACCTTCTCGTAATAGGCCCGTGCCTCCAGCAGACCCCAGTCGTACTGGCCGAGATAACGCAGGTTGAAGCGTTGCTGCTCGTTGTCGAGCATGTCCATGCGCTGGTTGGGATAGAGCTGTTCGGGCGTCTTGACGAAGGTGTATTTGGCCTCGACCAGGTTGCCACTTCCCTTGAAGCCAACCGCCAGTTGCTGGCTCCAGGTGTTGTAGGCAGTGGAACCCACTTCGTCGAGGGGGAGCGTATGGCCGACCCGGCCGGTCGCCGTCGTCGTCTTGAAGTTGCCGCCGGCGGTGTAGTTCTCGGCCCGGGCGGTCGACCCCGTGTAGGCGATACTGAACGACTCGTTGGCCAGCGCGGCCGAGAGGTTGCCGCCCCAGGCATCGCCATTGCTGCGGTAGAAGGCGCCGACTTCGCCAGTGGTGAGCAGCCCCTGGCCGGGGGCTGCGAAGGGCAGCGGGCGCGGATCGGCGACGATGGTGCCGGCGATGCTGTCACCGCCGAGGCTGACCGGGGTGATACCGGCAAAGACTTGCAGATTGCCGACGTTGCTCGGATCGAGGTAAGACAGTGGCGAATTCATGTGGTTGGGGCAGGAGGCGATCAGGTCCATGCCGTCGACCTTGATGCGGATGCGGTCATCGGCCATGCCATGAATGGACGGCAGGCTCGAAACGCCGCCCGCACTGTAGATGCTGACGCCGGGAATGTTCCTGAGCAGGCTGGCGGTATCGCTGGTTGCCGGACGCATCTGCTCGATGCTGCCCGGGCTGACCGTGCTCGAAACCGGCACCGGCTGGAGTTTGCCGGCACTGACGACGACCTCGTCGAGGACCGGCGCGCCCCCGGCCGGGACGGCTTGTGCGATGGCCGACGACGAAAAGGCAACGGCCACGGCAGCCGCCAGCGGATGAATGCGATACCCCATGAAACTCTCCCTTGAACGATCGAACTTGAGCGGGCGCTGATTCTCCGCTTTCCGCCGTGGCAGGGGAATGTGACAAATTGCCACGCACCGATGTGTCTAGTTCGAAAGAGGGATGATAGGCCGGCGATTTCCGGCCATCCGGCGGCGTCGACCGCGACAAAGCGGCCGCGCTTCAGGCGTTGAGCTTCTCCAGCGCCTCGCGCAGCTTACCCGGCTCGTCCAGGCGCAGCATGCGGCGCACCGTCGGCGCCAGTTCGTTGACATCGGCCTTGAGCACGCGGCTCTTGACCTGAAGGATCTGGGAGGGGTGCATCGAGAAGATACGCAGCCCCATGCCAAGCAGCAGGCGGGTCAGTTTCGGGTCGCCGGCCATTTCACCGCAGACCGAGACCGGGATGCCGACCTTCTCGGCGCTCGCCATCGTGTGCGCCAGCAGCATCAGCACGGCGGGGTGCAGGGGATCGTAGAGATTGGCCACCTGCTCGTCGGTGCGGTCGATCGCCAGCGTGTACTGGATCAGGTCATTGGTGCCGATCGACAGGAAATTCAGGCGGCGCAGGAAGAGGCCGATGGCCAGCGCGGCAGCGGGGATCTCGATCATGCCGCCGACCTCGGTCTTTTCGTCGAACATCACCTTCTCGCCACGCAGGCTCGATTTCGCCTGCTCGACGGCGGCCAGCGTCTGGTCGATTTCGTGGGCGTGCGCGAGCATCGGGATCAGCAGCTTGATCGGCCCGTACTTCGTGGCGCGCAGGATGGCGCGCAACTGCGTCTGGAACATCTGCGGCTCGGCCAGCGACATGCGGATGGCACGCCGGCCGAGCGCCGGATTGGCTTTGACGCGGTCGCCCCGGCTGAAGGTGGGATGGATGTCCTTGTCGTTGCCGAGATCGAAGGTGCGGATCGTCACCGGCCGCCCCCCCATGCCCTTGACCACCTTCTTGTACGCTTCGTACTGCTCGCGTTCGTCCGGCATGTCGCCGCGGTCGAGGAAGAGGAATTCGGTACGGAAAAGGCCGATGCCCTCGGCGCCGGCTTCGAGCGCCCCCGGCACGTCGCCGGGCAGCTCGATGTTGGCGTAAAGCCTGACCTCGACGCCGTCGATGGTTTCCGACTTGGCGGTCTTGAGGCGCTTGAGCTTGGATTTTTCCAGTTCGATCTGGTTCTTGCGGAACTGGTATTCCTCGAGAACGCGGTGATCGGGGTTGACAATGACGACGCCACGCCTGCCATCGACAATCAATTGCTCGCCGTCGCGGATCAGCGCGCGCGCGTTCTCGAGGCCGACGACCGCCGGAATCGCCAGACTGCGCGCGACAATCGCGGTATGCGAGGTCGACCCACCGACGTCGGTGATGAAAGAAGCGAAGCGATGATCCTTGAAGGCGATCACGTCGGCCGGCGAGAGGTCGTGGGCGACGACGATCAGCATCTCTTCCTTGGCGCCCCTGGCCGTCTTCGCAAGGGGCCGGCCGACGTGGCCCGACAGTTCCTTGATGACGCGCTCGACCACCTGCACGACGTCGAACTTGCGCTCGCGCAGATAGGGGTCGTCGAACTGGTCGAACTGCTCGACCAGATGCTCCATCTGCTGGACCAGCGCCCATTCGGCATTGCAGCGGCGCTCGCGGATGAGATCCTGGGGCTTGACGACCAGTTCCGGATCCTTGAGGAACATGCTATGGATGTCGATGAAGGCGCCAAGTTCGGCCGGCGCATTGCTGGTCGATTCCTTCATCACCTCCAGCTCGCGCCGGACGACGGCGATCGCCGCATCGAGTCGGGCGACTTCTTTGTCTACCATGCGCGGGGCGATCGTCAGGTGCGACACCTCGATCGTCGCATGCGACATCAGCATGGCGCGGCCGATGGCGATGCCGCTGGAAACGCCAAGCCCGTGCAGGGTGAAACTCATGTCTTCACTCTCCTTCGCCGAAGTAGTCGGCGATCAGCGCGACCAACGCATCCATCGCTTCCTGCTCGTCGGGGCCGTCGGTTTCCAGCGTCACCTTCGACCCCTTGCCGGCGGCCAGCATCATCACCCCCATGATGCTCTTGGCGTTGATGCGACGCGGACCCTTGGCCATCCAAACCTCGCTCTTGTACTTGCCAGCCAGTTGAGTCAGCTTGGCGGATGCCCGCGCATGTAGCCCGAGCTTGTTGATGATTTCGGTTTCATGCGAAAGCATGCGCCCTCCGTCAGTGTTCCAGCATGTTGAAGACGCCGTCGCGGCCACCGTCACGGGCACGGGCGAGCAGGATTTCCCAACCCTTGTCGCGGTAGGTGAGGGCACGCAGCAGCATCGGCAGATTGGCGCCGGTCAGCCCTTCGACGCGTCCCGGTTCGAGCAGCTTGAGCACGAGGTTGGCCGGCGTCGCGCCGAAGATGTCGGTCAGCACCAGCACACCCTTGCCGTTGTCGACCAGATTCAGCATCTGCCGAGCCAGCGGCAGCAGGTCGAGCGGGTCGTCCTGCGCGGCGACGCCGAGCTGGTTGAGCTGGACCGGACGTTTGTTCAGCACGTGGCAGGCGTTCTGGACGAGCGCCTCGCCGAAGCTGCCGTGGGTGATAAGGAGAATGCCGATCATGTCAATGATTCTAACCCGAAGCGCGCGTCATGACCTGCGGTGGGAAACGGCAAAATGCAGCAGCGTCACAGCCGAAGGCATCAGCATGGCAAGCGCCGAGAAGCGCATCGCACCGAGGCGGGAGATCAGCAAGGTCGCCGACCGCCGCATCGGCGGGCGGCGCCGATGCTAGAGCGGGCGCTTGACGGTCAACGCACCCCGAATCTGGCCCTTGGCATAGCCGGTAGCCCGATCATGTGGATAGTACTTGCCGAGCTCCGCCTTCAAGCCGGCATCGAGGCTGTCGGCCGGACCATGGCACGCCAGGCAGACATCGGCAACCGGCAACGCCTTCATGTAGCGGAAGACCTGCTTGCCATCGATGGTCACGATCTCGCTCTTCTCCATGGTGTCCAGCTTCTCGCCATTGGCCGCGCGGATGTTGAAGTCGGCGAGCTGTCGCGCTTCCCAAAGATCGGGCGTTGCCCGCTCGGCATTGCGCGTCTTGAGGCTGACGCGGCGGATATCCCAGCCAGTTTCCGTGCGCTTTTCCTTGATCAGCGCCGGCGCCTCTTCCTTGCAGACCGGAATCGCCCCGGCCACACCCTTCGCGGCAACGGCTTCCTGCATCGCCTTGACCACCTTGGGCACGACCGGCAGCACGGTTTTCTTGGTATCGGCAGTCAGGGCAGCAACATCCTGCGCCAGGGCAGGCAGCGCGGCGAGCAGCAGGGCGATCGGGAGGAAGGTCTTCATGGTCGGCTCCAAGGCGAATAAGTGAAATCTTATTCTACGCCGACTGACCGAAAGTTCATCAGTTTCGCGGAGCAGCGCATATACCTATTTCGCGCCGACCAATCCCGCGCCATCAGCCTCCCAGAAAACTCAAGACCGCCGCTTACAACCCCGCGCATCTCGCCACCGCTGTCCATCTACGGCAAGTTTGATCCTCCAGCCCTGGTCTTCCGCAAGAAGGCGCTGCCGCTCTTGTCCGGCATCAACACAACATATTCATCTGCTTCTTGGCAAAACTCATCAATAGCGAGCTTCGCGCCGTTCCAATGCTGGCTTGAGTAGTCATGCAGGAAAAAAATGCCACCGCGAGACATCAATGGATAGAAAAATTCGAGCCCGGCTTTCATTGGCGCATACAGGTCGCAATCGAGACTGACGATGGCATAACGTCTTTTGCGGAGCGTGTCATCCACAGACAAGGGAAAGTGCCCTTTGATGTACTGGCAGTGTTCCTGGTGGCCAACGGTAGCATTGACCAGATCTATCGAGGTATTGGCGAACGACTTGCCTTTGTCGGCATCAATACCCTGCAGATCCTGGTTGTCGAATCCCTCAAAGGTGTCGAACAGGAATACCTGTCGGCCGGACAATGCCGCATAGTGCGCAAGCAGGGCGGCGGTGTTGCCACGCCATACGCCGAGTTCGGCGAAATCTCCCTCGATGTTCTCCGCGAGTATCTGCTTGCAGTTCAATGCAATGGCCCATAGTCGCGGGATGTCACCAGCATTGTTCCGGCTATTGTGGCGTGTGAATTTGACAAACAATTCATTGAATTCTGGGTGCGCGTCGAATCCCACATGGGAGTCCGGTTGATGCGCCAAATAGACATGCTTCCCATTGGAAATACCCCACTTGAATGGAAGCCCCTGTAACAACTGAATGCGACGCCGCAACCAGGCCAGGAAGTGGGATGTGTCATGAGATGAACGAATTGATGTAGTCATGTATTGAGCAAACGATTGCGATAGGACGACAATAACGGACAGACCCGAATAAGCCACTTTTGCATGATACCGACTCCGATGCGGGATCTCGGCCATTTGCTGTCGGGGCGTCAGGGGAAACCCGGGACAGACCACGGTTTTCCTACCCTTATCCACCAAACAAGTCGCCAGACTCCGGCTCCTGCATCCGGCGCGGCCGTCCTGATTTTCCAGGAACCGCGCGTCGGCCCAAAGCCGCCGTGACCTGCGCGGCGAAGCCTTCATTGCCCAGCGCAAAATTTCCATTGGTCGCTCGGCGGATTTCATCCACCAGGCCCGCTTCCAGTTCATGACGAAACAACTCGCGGTACGCCGCCTGACGGCTTGCCGCATCGGTCCCCAGCGCGTCATAGAGGGGATGCGGCGTCAGCAGCGCATTAGATTCACCTTGCGCATTCGCCCGATAACTCGACCAGCGGTAATCCGCCGGATGCACCACCAGGTTCGCGCGCACCGGGTTCAATTCGATGTAACGCTGGCAGGCAAGCAGATAGCGCTCTTCCTGTGTCAGGCATGAGCGGAAACGTCCTTCCCACAGCGTCCCGCTGCGGCGATACGTCCGGTTGATATACTGAACGTAGCGCTGCCCCAATGCCTTCATCAAGTCTCCCGATGCCTCCGGCTGGTCTGCCGAAACCAGCAGATGGACGTGATTGGTCATCAGTACGTAGGCATGAACACGGCAGCCAGTTCGGGCCGCGTGTTCGCGCAGCCAGTCGAGATAGAAGCGGTAGTCCTCGTCGGCGAAAAAGCACACCTGCCGGTTATTGCCGCGCTGGATGATGTGAAGCGGCACATTGGGGAGCGACAAACGCGCACGGCGGGGCATGG
>Ga0105090_10000547_pt1 | contig 18787 bp, 15 predicted proteins | sample PPLLak3March2015_FD_79110 | JGI IMG/M metagenome (GOLD analysis project Ga0105090, IMG submission 79110) | Freshwater sediment microbial communities from Prairie Pothole Lake near Jamestown, North Dakota, USA - PPLs Lake P7 Core (1) Depth... | ecosystem: Environmental > Aquatic > Freshwater >... | reverse complement strand
CCCCGTCCGATCGGGCCCATGACGCTCAGGGTCGCGCCCACCGGCTGCTTCGAGAGCGCCGCGAGGCCCGGGCCCACGATCTTGTAGAGGATCTCTATCCAGCCCGCCGCGGCATCCGCGCGCATGATCGACAGCGGCCGCCTCATGGGCAGCATCGGATCGCAGCTCAGGTGCGCGAAGCTGCCGGGCGTCGCGGCCGCGGCGCATTTCGGTGCGTGCAGCCGGATGACGTACTGGTGCTCGGGATACGCCTGCTGCGCGAGCAGTTCGGCGTCCTCGACGAAGATCGTCCCGCGGTGCGGACGGTCGTTCATCCGGCCCTCCGTCCCGCCTCGACGTTGCGCTCCTGCACGTTGCGAACGATCGTCGCGAGCACCGCCATGCGCACCGCGACGCCGTTCGTGACCTGCTGGCGGATCGCCGACTGTGCCCCGTCGGCGACCTCGCTCGTGATCTCGACGCCACGGTTCATCGGTCCCGGGTGCATCACGATCGCGTCGGGACGGGCGCCGCGCAGGTTCTCGGCGGTGACTCCCCACTCGCGGTAGAAGGTCTCCGGGTCGACCGTGTCGGCATCCGCCATGCGCTCGCGCTGGATGCGGAGCGCCATGACGACGTCCGCTCCCGCGACGCCTTCCGCGAGCGAATGGTGGCGCCGGGCTCCCTCCAGTTCGCCGGGCTCCGGCGCGAGGCTCGCCGGGCTCACGAGCCGGAGTTCGCCGACGCCGAGCGTGAGCAGCGCGCGGCTCGTCGAGCGCGCGACGCGCGAGTGCCGGATGTCACCCACGATCGCGACGCTCAGGTTCCGCACTTCGCCCTTGCGCTGGCGGATCGTGAGCACGTCGAGCAGGCCCTGGGTCGGGTGCGAAAGGTGCGCCTCGCCGGCGTTCAGCACGCTCACGTGCGGCGCGACGTGCGCGGAGACGTACGCCGGCAGGCCGGGCTCCGCGTCGCGCATGACGAACACGTCGACCAGCATCGCCTGCAGCGTGTAGATCGTGTCGAGCACGGTCTCGCCCTTGACGCGCGACGAGGACTGCATGTCGAGGTTCACGACGTCGGCGCCGAGGCGCTTCGCCGCGAGCTCGAACGACACGCGCGTCCGCGTGCTCGGCTCGAAGAAAAGGTTTGCGACGGTTCGTCCCCACAGGCTCTGGTCGCGGGCCGGCAGCTCGCCCGGCACGCGCACGTAGAACTGCGCGAGATCGAGCAGGTGCTGGAGCTCGTCGCGCGTGAGCCCTTCGAGCGTGAGGAGATGGCGCAGGCGGCCGGCCTGGTCGCGCTGCAGTTCGGCGCCGCTTTCGATGCTCAAGCCTGCCTCCCGGTGCGTTCCGCGGCCCCGCGGAGCCACGTCTCGAGGATGTGGCGCGCCGCGTGGGCGTCGATGTCCTCGCGCCGCACGCGGCGGGCGCGGGCGCCCGAGCGCCGGGCCTCGCGCAGGTCCGCCGTGGCGGCCGCGGAGGTCAGGCGTTCGTCGACGAACTCCACCGGCAGCGCCAGGCGGCGCGAGAGCTCGGCGCCGAAGGCGCGGCAGGCCGGGGTGAGGACGGTCTCGGTGCCGTCCATATTATAGGGGAGCCCGACGACGAGTCGCGCGGGCGACCACTCGCGCGCGACCCGCTCGATCCCGGCCCAGTCGGGTTCTCCGGCGCGCACCTCGACCGTGCCGGCCGGGCTCGCGGTGCCGGTGAGCGCCTGGCCGACGGCGACGCCGATGCGGCGCGCGCCGTAGTCGAACGCCATCAGCACCTCGCTGGTCTGGTTCACGTGGGCCCGGTGCTCAGGCGTGCCCGGCGTCCGAGCTCAGGTGGAGCAGGTTGACGCCGAGCAGCCGGCCTGCAGCGTGCCAGCGATCCTGTGGCGGCGTGCGGAAGAGGAGCGCCTCGTCGGCGGGTACCGTGAGCCAGGCATTCTGGGCCATTTCGGCCTCGAGCTGTCCGGCGCCCCAGCCCGCGTATCCGAGCGCGAACAGCACGGCCTCCGGGCCCTCGCCGCGCGCGAGCGCGTCGAGCACGTCCCGCGAGGTGGTCAGTTGCAGGCGCTCCGACACCGAGATCGTCGAGTCCCACGGCGTCCCGGCGGCGTGCAGCACGAAGCCCCGCTCGGTCTGGACCGGGCCGCCCTGCAGCACGGGGTCGCCGGCCACGCGCGAGTGCGTCGCGTCGAGCCCGAGCTGCCCGAAGACGTCCGCGAGCGTCATCCCGAGCGGCCGGTTGATCACGATGCCGAGCGCGCCCTGCGCATTGTGCTCGCACACCAGCGTGACCGTCTGGGCGAAGTTCGGATCGCCCATGCCGGGCATCGCGATCAGGAACTGGTTCTCGAGGTAGGAGCCGGACATGGCGGGCAGTATCCGGCCGTCGAGCCGTCGCTCACAAGCCGGGGTTCAGGGGGCGCCGGACAGCACGGCCCCGCTGCCCAGCTGGCCCTTGAGGAACTGCCACTCGTACGCGAACCGCAGCACCGGATAGCTGTCGCGCATCGCGGGCGGGAACGGATCGAACGGCGAGGCGATCCGCACGATGCCGACGGCGGCCTCGTCGAGTTCGCGATGGCCGCTCGAGCGGCGCACCAGCACCTGCTCGAGGCTCCCGTCGGCGCGGATCGCCACCTCGAGCACCGGATTGCCCGAAAGCGACCGTCGCCGCGCCTCGTTCGGGAAGTTGAGCGTGCCGACGCGCTCGATGCGGCGCTTCCACCCGTCGAGGTAGCCGGCGATCTGGCTCTCGCGCGTATCCGCCCGCAGCCGGTCGTCCTCCGACGGCGCGCCGCGCAGCAGCAGGGTCTCGTTCGCCGCCGAGGCGTTCGAGCCCACCTGCGGCAGCGGTCGGGCCTCGATCGGGACGACGGACTGTGCGGTGGCCGCCTGCTCGCCGGGCGCTGGCCGGTAGAGCGACGTCATCGACGTGACGTGCAGCTGCACGCCGCCCGCGGTCGCGCCCGGGTCCTGCGCAGAGTAGGCTTCCCCGAGCGCCTCGCCCTCGTTCTCGATCAGGCTGGCGGACGCCTCGGGCAGCGACGTGAGGCCGCGCGCCAGCGTCGTCCCCGACCCCCGCTGGTCGCGCTCGGCGATGTAGCTCGCGTCCGGGTTGTCCTCGTCGGCCGGACCGTCGGGCACGAGCAGCACCTCGAGCGTCGGCAGGGGCCGCTCGTCGCGATCGGGCGCCGCGAACCGCACGCCGAGGATCAGGAGGCCGTGCAGCAGCGCGGCCGCGAAGATCGCCGTCGCGAGGCGGTCCTCCGGGCGGCCGGTTTCGGCCCTGAGCTCCATCAGCCGTCGACCCGCCGCGCGATGGCGTCCATGAGCGCGCCCGCGACGTCGAGGCCGAACTGGCGGTCGAGCTCGCGTGCGCCGGTCGGGCTCGTCACGTTGATCTCGGTCACGAAGCCGCCGATGACGTCGAGCCCCACGAAAAGCATGCCCCGCTCCCGCAGGACCGGGCCGATGCGGCCGGCCAGCCAGCGGTCGCGGTCGTCGAGCGGGCGGCCGACGCCCTTGGCGCCCGCCGCGAGGTTGCCGCGGTTGTCGGCGGAGGAGGGGATCCGGGCGAGCGCGTACGGCACCGGCTCACCGTCGACGAGGATCACGCGCGCGTCGCCGGTCGTGACGATGTCGGGGATGTAGCGCTGCACGATCGCGTAGCGGGTGCCGTACTCGGTCAGCGTCTCGAACACGACGCTGGCGTTCTTGTCGCCGGCGTCGAGCACGAAAATCGAGCGGCCGCCCATGCCGTGCAGCGGCTTGCAGACGGCGCGCCCCTGCTCGCGCAGGAACGCATGCATGTCGCCCATGTCGCGGGTGATCAGCGTCGGAGCGCAGCACTCGGGGAACCAGGCCGTGTAGACCTTCTCGTTCATGTCGCGCAGGCCCTGCGGGCGGTTCACGACCAGCGCGCCCGCGGCTTCGGCGCGCTCGAGGATGTAAGTGGCGTAGATGTACTCGGTGTCGAAGGGCGGGTCCTTGCGCATCAGGACCGCGTCGCAGTCGGCGAGGCGCAGCGTCTCGGGCTCGCCACGCGTGTACCAGTCGGCGCCGTCGTCGCGCACCTCGACCGGGTGGGCACGGCCGTACGCCACGCCGTCGCGCAGCCAGAGGTGGCGCAACTCGAGGTAGGAGAGGTGCCAGCCGCGCCGCTGCGCCGCGAGCATCATGGCGAGCGTCGTGTCCTTCGCCGGCTTGATGTCCTCGATCGGGTCCATCACCACGGCCACGTGCAAGCGCTTCGCCGTCATCGATCGCCTCCCCTCGCCGCGCCGCAGGGCGCCGCGCATGTGAACCCCGTCATGTTATCGAAACCCGCCAATGGCAGGGCCGCATCCAATATGTTAAAACCCGCTCGCGAGCCGCGCCTCGCCGATTAGCGTCGTGCCCTCGCGACGCTCTTTCCCATCCGGGGGTTCTTGGAACATGGACAACACGGCAGCGACCAGCAGCCGACCGAGGCTGGCGGGCATGAAGGTGCTCGTGATCGACGACAGCAAGACGATCCGGCGCACGGCCGAGACGCTGCTGGCCCGGGAGGGCTGCGAGGTCTACACGGCCGTCGACGGCTTCGATGCACTTTCGAAGATCGCCGACCACCAGCCCGACGTCGTGTTCGTCGACATCATGATGCCCCGGCTCGACGGCTACCAGACGTGCTCGCTCATCAAGCACAACAAGGTGTTCCGCAGCATCCCGGTGATCATGCTCTCCTCGAAGGACGGGCTGTTCGACCGGGCCCGCGGCCGCATCGTGGGGTCGGAGCACTACCTCACGAAGCCCTTCACGCGCGAGGAGCTCCTGAGCGCCATCGAGACCCACGTCCACCGCTGACGGCCCGCGGCCGGAGGACCCCACCCGTGGCACTGGTACTGATCGTCGACGACTCGCCCACCGACGTGCACGTCATGCAGCAGGCGCTCGAGCGCAGCGGTTTCAGGACGGCCTCGGCCGCCGACGGCGGGGAGGGCATCCGCAAGGCCCGTGAACTGCACCCCGACCTGATCCTGATGGACATCGTGATGCCCGGCGTCAACGGTTTCCAGGCGACGCGCGAGCTCGCGAGCGACCCCGAGACGCGTTCGATCCCCGTGATCATGGTCACCTCGAAGGCCCAGGAGTCCGATCGCGTATGGGGTCTCAGGCAGGGGGCCGTCGACTACCTCGTGAAGCCGGTGGCCGTGGAGCAGCTGGTGAAGAAGGCGCAGGCCGCGCTTGCCGTCTGAGATGGAAGAGGTCGCCGCACTCCGGTCGCTGCGCGACCGTCCGTTCGATCTGCTGCGCGAGCTCGACCGCCGCGCGCGGATCGCAGCGCAGGGCAAGCCCGAGGCGCCCGCGTCGGGCGCGGAGTGGGTCGGCATCGCGTTCCAGCTTGGCGGCGAGGCCTACCTGCTCGCCCGCGACGAGACGCGCGAGGTGATGGGCTATCCTGCGAGCGTCACGCGCGTGCCGGGCGCGAAGAGCTGGGTGCGCGGCCTGTGCAACCTGCGCGGCCAGCTGATGCCGGTCGTCGACCTGCGCGCGTTCCTCGGCTCGGGCAATGCCACCGTCACGCGTGCCACGCGGGTGCTGGTCGCCAATCACCGCGAAGTCCCGGCGGGCCTGCTGGTCGACGGCGTGATGGGCTTCCGCCGTTTCTACGAGAGCGAGTTCTCGGCGGACCTGCCGCCGACGCTGCTTCGCTGCGAGCGCTACCTCGCCGGCGCGTTCCGTCGCGGCGCCGAGGTGTGGCCGGTCTTCAGCATGCGATCGCTGCTCGAGAGCCAACCTTTCCTGCAGGCGGCGGCGTCATGAACGCGCGCCTCGCCCCTGACGCACATCGGATACCCGTATGACCCAGAAGTTCGACGCCGCCACCTGGCAGCCCCGGCTGATCGCGATCGCTCTCGTCGCCGCGGTACTCGCCGCGCTCGCGCTGCTGCTGTCGGCGCGCATGAGCGGTGGGCAGGCCGAGACGCGCGAGCGGGCCACCGCCCTTGCGGCACTCTCCCAGAACATTCCTCTGCAGGCGGGGGCGGCGGTGCGCGGCTCCGCGCCCGCGTTCGACGCGCTCGCGGAGTCGCGGACGACGCTCGAACGCGTACTGGGCGAGGCGCGCGCCGAAGCCGGAGCGGGCCCGGGCGGCGAGCCGGGCTGGCCGGTGCTGCTCGAGCAGACGCAGGCGGTGCTCGACGGCCGGCAGGCCGCGCTCGACGCGCAGCGCGCGGCGGCCGGCGTTCGCGAGCTCACGCCGCAGCTCCTCGCTGCCGTCGCGAACCTCGTGCAGGTGGCGGGCCCGGGCTACGCCGAGACGTACGGCCGGCACCTCGACCGCTTCGAGCTGCGCGCGCAGGGACTCGAGCAGGACCTCTCGGCGCTCGCGGACGGCACCGCGCCGGTCGAGGCCACCACGCGCCGACTCGCGGACGGCCTCGCCTACATGGCGCAGGTCGTCGACGGCCTGAACGGCCGCGCCAACACGCTCGGCATGGTCGAGGTCCCGCAAGGCGCGCGCGAGGCCGCCGGGATCCTGGACGGAGCGTTCCGGACCCAGCAGTCGCAGGTCCAGTCCGTGATCTCGCTCGGCGACCAGCTCGAGCAGATACAGGCGGCGCGTAATGCGCTCGCTGAAAGCGGCGCCGGCCTGTATGCGAGCGTCGGGGCCGCAGCGCTGCCGGCGTCCTCCCCGTGGTTCGCGGGTCCGTGGCTGCCCCTGGCACTGGTGCTCGTGTCGGTGGGCGCGCTCGCGCTCGCGGCGTGGTTGCAGCGCTCCCTCGCGGCCCTGCGGCGGGCCGCCGACCAGCAGTCCCAGCAGAGCGAGCGCAACCAGCAGGCGATCCTCCGGCTGCTCGACGAGCTGTCGAGCCTCGCCGACGGCGACCTCACGGTGCAGGCGACCGTGACCGAGGACATCACGGGCGCGATCGCGGACTCCATCAATTACGCGATCGAGGCGCTGCGCGAGCTCGTGACGACGATCAACGGCTCCGCGATCAAGCTCGATGCCGCCACCCGCCAGACACAGGCGCTCTCGACGCATCTCGCGAAGGCGTCGGCCGCGCAGTCGAAGCAGATCGGCGCCGCGTCGGAGTCGATCGCGGCGATGGCGACCTCGACCGAGGAAGTCTCGGGCAATGCCGAGCGCTCGGCCGACGTCGCGCGGCACTCCGTCGACATCGCCCACAAGGGCGGCGACGCGGTACGCCGCACGATCGACGGCATGAACGCGATCCGCGAGAACATCCAGGAGACGTCGAAGCGCATCAAGCGCCTCGGCGAGAGCTCGCAGGAGATCGGCAACATCGTCGAGCTGATCAACGACATCGCCGAGCAGACGAACATCCTCGCGCTCAACGCCTCGATCCAGGCGTCGATGGCGGGGGAGGCGGGCCGCGGCTTCGCCGTCGTGGCGGACGAGGTGCAGCGCCTCGCGGAGCGCGCCGCGAACGCGACCCGGCAGATCGAGGTGCTCGTGCGCACGATCCAGGCCGACACCAACGAGGCGGTCGTCTCGATGGAGCGCACGACGACCGACGTCGTGGGCGGCGCGCTGCTCGCCGAGAACGCCGGCGCCGCGCTCGAGGAGATCGAGCAGGTCTCGAACCAGATCGCGAGCCTCGTGCAGAACATCTCCGCGAGCGCGCGCCAGCAGGCTACGTCGTCGCAGAGCATCTCGCGCAACATGCAGGTCCTGCGCGAGATCAGCTCGCAGACCGCGGAGAGCACCACCGCCACCTCGACCTCGATCGGCAAGCTCGCCGAGCTCGCCGCGCAGCTGCGCAAGTCGGTGACGGGCTTCCGGCTGCCGGAAGGGTCCGGGTCCGTCTCGGGCGAGTACCCGCTGCTGCGCACGGACGAGTCGCCGCCGGCGGATGCCACGGCCAAGCTGCGCCGCGTCAGCGGGCTCCCGGGCTGACGCGGAGGCGGAGACCCGCAGTGAGCATGCCTTACCCGCACGTCCCCGCCGCGGACGCGGCCACGCCGTCGGTTCAGGTCGTCGCGCGAGAGCTCGCGGTCGAGCTGAACGAGGCGCGGGCCGCGCTCGAAACCTATGCCGAGCGTCCTGACGACCGCACGGCCCTGCACCGCTTCGGTTCGCACGTGCACGTCGCACGCGGCGCACTGCGCGTCGCCGAAGTCTACGGCGGCGCGCTGCTGGCCGAGGAGATGGAGCAGGTCGCCCGTTACGTCGACGCGCACTCTGCACCGAACCAGGCGGACCCCGACGGCCTCGACGCGCTGATGCGCGCGATGGAGCAGCTGCCGGCCTACGTCGAGCGGGTTGCGTCCGGCGGGCGCGACGTGCCGCTCGCGCTGCTGCCCTTGCTGAACGACCTGCGAGCCGTGCGCGGCAGCGCGCTGCTCTCGGAGGGCACGCTCCTGCTCCTCAACCTGCGCTCCGACGAGCCCGCGCGTCCGGCGGCGGCCCAGGCCGACGGGGGTGACGTCGCGGAGCTCGGGCGTCGCCTGCGCCCCCGCTACCAGCTCGCGCTGCTCGGCTGGATCCGGGGCGAGGGTGTCGACGCGCAGCTCGATTCGCTCGCCGAGATCGCGGCGCAGCTCGAGTCGCACGCAGCCATGCAGCCGGTCTTCCAGCTCTGGTGGGTGGTGGGCGCGGTGCTCGAGGCGCTGCGCCAGGGCGGCATCGACGGCAACGTCTCGGTCAAGCGCCTGCTCGGCCAGGCGGATCGCGAGATGCGCCGCCTGTCCGACCTCGGGGAGGCGGCCTACGCGGCGACGCCGCCGGTCGAGCTGCTCAACAACCTGCTGTTCTACGTCGCGCGCTCGCGCACGGCCGGACCCCGGATCGCGGGCGTGAGGGAATCCTTCCGCCTCGACGAGGTGCTCGCGTCCGCGGGCCAGGCCGACGAGGCGAGCGAGACGCTGTCCGCCCCGAGCGTGCGGCTCATGAAGACCGTCGCCGCGGCGATCCGCGAGGACCTCACCCACGTCAAGGACGTGCTCGACATCTTCGTGCGCAAGGGAGCGACTCACGTCGACGACCTGGCGCCGCAGCTCGAGATGCTGCGCAAGATCAGCGACACGCTCGGGGTGCTGGGCCTCGGCGCGCTGCGTGACCGGGTGCAGGGCGAGATCTCGTCGCTGCAGCAGATCGTCGAGCGGCGCGCCGCGCCGGACGACACCGCGCTGCTCGGCATCGCGGCCGCGCTGATCGAGGTCGAGGACAGCCTCGACACGCAGCTCGTGCGGCTGATCCTTCCCGAGGGCGGCGACGGCCCGGCCGGCGAGCCGACGGACGAGGAGTTCCGCCAGGTCCAGGACGCGGTGCTGCGCGAGTGCATCGTCAACATGGCCCGGATCAAGGAGGCGATCTCGCATGCGCTGGCGGCGCCCGCCGAGGCGCAGGGGCTCGACCAGGTCCCGCAGCTCGTGCGCGGCATCACCGCCGGCCTGCTGATGCTGGGCCGCCAGCGCGCCGTCGAGGTGATGGAGGCGCTCGGCCGTGCCCTCGCGGGAATCGTGCGGCCGGATGCGAATGCGCTCGCCGAGCCGCGCCTCGAGCGGCTCGCGGACGCGATAGTCGCGGTCGAGTACTACATGGAGATGCTGCAGGCGGGGCGCCCCGACCCGCTGCCGATGCTCGACAGCGCGGAGCAGTACCTCGCGGCGCTCGAGTCCACGGGGCGGATCGTGACGCTGTGGCCGGCACGCGGCGAGGCCGCAGCGGCCGCTCCCGGGGAGATCACGGAACAGCCGGTGCGACCGGCGGCTCCACGTCCCGCCGCGGAGGCGGCGGTCCAGCCGCCACCCGTCGAGCCCGCGGCTCCCGCCGAGGCTGCGGCCGCCACGGCCGCCGACAGCGAGTTCGTGCTGCTCTTCGCCGAGGAGGCCCGCGAGAACATCTCGCGCCTCGAGTCGGCGTGCGCGCTATGGGAGCAGAATCCCGCCGATGCCGCGGCGCTGCGCGAGGCCCGGCGCGTGTTCCACACACTGAAGGGCAGCGGCCGCATGGTCGGTGCACGGCGCGTGAGCGAGTTCTCGTGGAGCATCGAGAGCCTGCTGAACCGCGTCATCAGCCAGACACTCGAGCGTACGCCCGACATCGTCGACGTGGTCCGCGACGCCGTCCGCACCTTGCCGAAGCTGATCGACGAGCTCGAGCAGGGCGTGCCTGCGGACGTCGACGTCCAGGCGCTGATGGCACGGGCCGACGCCATCTCCGGGCGCGAGGCGACCGGCGTGCCGCCGCCACCCGCGGCGCGTCCCACGGAGCCGGCGCCTGTCATAGCGCCCGAGCCCGAGCCGCCCGCCGTGCCGGAGGAGTACGCCGCCACCGGCATGGATCCGGTGCTGCGGGAAATCTTCCGCAAGGAGACCGCGGGACACATCGGGGTCGTGCGGCAGTTCATCGACCGATGCGTCCACACTCCGGCGCCGCATCCGGTGACCGAGGCGCTCTATCGCTCGTGCCACACGCTCAGCGGCATCGCGAAGACCGCGGGCGCGCGCCAGGGCATCAAGGTCGCGGAGCCGATGGAGGACTACCTCCGCAAGCTCTACGACAACGGCCACGGGCTGCCGCAGGAAGGCCTGACGCTGCTCCGTGACACGGTGCACGTGCTCGAGACCGTGGTCGAGCACGTCGACGAGGACACCGGTTTCTTCCCCGACCAGGGCCGGCTGATCGCCGGCTGGCACGCGCTGGATCGCGCACTCGATGCGGAACTGGCCCGACTCGCCGAGGCTGCCGAGCGCACGCTCGAGACCGTCTGGCCTCCACTCGAGGGCGCCGACGCGCGGGCCGACGCGCCCGTCGAGATCCCCGCGCCGCCCGAAGATCTGACGGAGCCCTCGCTGCAGGCACTCGCAGATCGCGTCGAGGTTCCCGCCGAGCCCGACGCCGACTACACGTCGCGCCTCGTGGTGCTCGACGTGCCCGCCGCGCCGCCCGAGCTGCCGCCCCCGTCCGTGCCGTCGGTCGTGGCGTCCGAGCCCGAGTTCGACGCCGACATCGCGGCCATCTTCAGCGAGGAGGCGAGCGAGCTGCTCGAGCACGCCGACGCCGCGCTGCTCGACTGGAGCCGCGACCGCGCCGATCGTCGGCAGGTGACGGAGCTCAAGCGATTGCTGCACACGCTGAAGGGCGGCGCGCGCATGGCGGGCATCCGTGCGATGGGCGACCTGAGCCACGAGCTCGAGTCATTCCTCGCGGCGGTCGAGACGGGGCACGTCGCTTCCGACGGCGGCACGATCGCCTTGCTGCAGGCCGCGCTCGACGAACTGCACCGCATGCGAGACACGGCCAACCTCGGCCAGTCGATCGTTCCTGCGGACGAACTGATGGGACGAGTACGGTCCGTCACCGCAACCGGCAGCGCGGAGTCGCCTGCCCTCCCGGCCGTTGCGGAACCGGCGCCGCCCGAGCCTGAACCGGAGCCGGCATACGCTTCCGCGCCGGACGACGTGCCCGAAGCGATCGCTGCTGTGCCGGAGCCTGTGCCAGAGCCTGCACCCGAGCCGACGCACGAGCCGACGCACGAGCCGGCCCCCGAGCCCGTGCTCGAGCCCGCTCCCGAGCCCGAACCCGTAGTCGAGGCGGCACTCGAGCCGGCGGCGCCGGAAACGTACGCCGAGGTCGAGGCCGTCGTGGCCGCGCCCGAGGAATCCCCGCACGTGGCCCCGCCTGCAGAACAGCCGGCGTACCCGGCGGCCGCGCCTTTCGTCCCTCGCGCCGTGGAGCCCGAGCCCGAATCGGTACCCGAACCGGCGGCTGCCGTGATGCTGCCGGGCCGCGAGCCCGCCGCGCCGGCCGAGCGGCACGAACTCGCGCGCGTGAGCGCGGATCTGCTCGACGAGCTGCTGAACAACGCGGGCGAGGTCAGCATCTTCCGTGCCCGCGTCGAGCAGCAGATGACCTCGATCGAGTTCAACCTCGCCGAGCTCGGTCGCACGGTGACGCGCCTGCGGGAGCAGCTGCGCAAGCTCGAACTCGAGACCGAGGCGCAGATCCTGCACCGGCACCAGGACGACGTGCAGGGCCGCGCGGACTTCGATCCGCTCGAGCTCGACCGTTACTCCGCGATCCAGCAGCTCTCGCGCGCGCTCGCCGAGTCGGTAAGCGACGTCGCGAGCATCGAGGGCCTGCTCGCGAACCTGAACCGCGAGGGCCAGAACCTGCTGCAGCAGCAGGGCCGCGTCGTGGCGGACCTGCAGAACGGCCTGATGCGCACGCGCATGGTGCCGTTCCAGCGGCATGCGCAGCGCCTCACGCGGCTCGTGCGGCAGGCCGCGCAGGAAACCGGCAAGCTGGCCGAGCTCACGGTCGAGGGCGCGAGCGGCGAGCTCGATCGCCAGGTGCTCGAGCGCATGCTGCCGCCGTTCGAGCACATGCTGCGCAACGCGGTCGTGCACGGCATCGAATTGCCGGGCGAGCGCCTCGCGCGCGGCAAGCCCGAGACGGGCCGCATCACCGTGCGGCTGCAGCGCGAGGGCGCCGAGGTCGTAATCGTCGTCGAGGACGACGGGGCCGGGATGAACGTCGCTGCGATCCGCGCGAAGGCGCGCCAGATCGGGCTGCTGCGGCCGGACCAGGACCTCACGGACGAGGAGGCGCTGCAGCTCATCCTCGAGCCCGGCTTCAGCACGGCCGACCGGCTCACGCAGCAGGCCGGCCGCGGCGTCGGCATGGACGTGGTCGCCACGGAGGTGAAGAAGCTCGGTGGCGGGCTCTTCATCGAGTCGACGCCGGGGCAGGGCGCGCGCTTCACGATCCGGCTGCCGTTCACGCTCGCGATCACGCAGGCGCTGATCGTTCGGGTGCACGACGAGTTCTACGCGCTGCCCGTCGCGACCGTCGAGGGCGTCGCACGCCTGCCGCGCCGGGAGATCGAGCGTCACATCGCCGAAGACCCGTCCACGTTCGACTACGGCGGGCAGCTTTACCGCTTCCAGCACCTCGGCTCGTTCGTCGGCAGCGGCCCGTCCGTGCTGCCCGATACGGACACGGCGCTGCCGGTGATCCTCGTGCGGGCCGGCGAGCACTCGACCGCGCTCGTGATGGACGAGCTCGTCGGCAGCCGGGAGATCGTCGTGAAGTCGGTCGGCCCGCAGATCGCGTCGGTGCGCGGCATCTCGGGCGCGACCATCCTCGGCGACGGGCGCATCGTGGTCATTCTCGACATGGGTGCACTGGTTCGCTCGGAGTGGCGCGGCCGTGTGACCGACGCGAGCGTCCGCGCGACGCGCGACGAGCGCACCTTCGCGCTGGTCGTGGACGATTCGATCACGGTGCGCCGCGTCACGCAGCGGCTGCTCGAGCGCAACGGCATGCGCGTGATGACGGCGCGGGACGGCGTCGACGCCATGGCGCTGCTGCAGGAGCACGTGCCCGACGTGATCCTGCTCGACATCGAGATGCCGCGCATGGATGGCTACGAGGTCGCGTCACACATCCGCGGCGACCCGCGTCTCGCGGACGTGCCGATCATAATGATCACCTCGCGCGTCGGCGAGAAGCACCGGGCCCGCGCGATCGAGCTCGGCGTGGACGACTACCTCGGCAAGCCGTACCAGGAGAGCCAGCTGCTCGACGCGATCGAGCCGCTGGTGCTCGCGCGGCGCCGCCAGGCCGTCTAGGAGGGAGTCCATGAGCGCCGCCGACGAACTCTACTGCCTGCTGGTGCCGCTCTCGGAGGAGCGACTGCTGTTGCCGCGTGCGTGCGTCACGGAGGTGGTCAACTACCAGGCGCCGGCCCCGATGGAGTCCGCGCCGCCGTGGTACCTGGGCACCGTCGCGTGGGGCGGGCGCCGGGTCCCGCTCGTGTCGTTCGAGGCCGCCTGCGGGCGCAATCCGCCGCGGGTCAGCGGCCGCACGCGCATCGTCGTGATGCAGGGCATCACCGCGCGCTCCGAGGCCGTCGGCGGCCACTTCGCGGTCCTCACCCAGGGCTTCCCGCAACTCGTGCGGCTGAGCCGCGACGTCGTGCACTCGGACGAGTCCCGCGTCTTCGGCGAGCGCGTCCCCGTCTTGTGCCAGGTGCGCATGATCAACGAGTATCCGCTGGTCCCCGATTTCGAGCGGCTCGAGCAGATGATCGCGGAAGAAACCCGCGCGGCGTAGTGAAGGGGGAAGGGGACAGAGACCAGGGGAGAGGGGACGGGGAAGAGAGAATCGGTCCGGTCTACTTCGCACCCGCCGCGCAGACCGTCCCGGCGCGCGGATCCCGGGTCTTCAGCCGCTCGACCAGCGCCTTGAATCGCGGCGCGCAACGGATCGGATCCAGCGCAGGGAGCATCATCGTCCACTCCGGGGGGTTGGTGGTGCTCTCGGGTTCGTCGACACTTCGCTCGAGGTAATCGAGTGCAAGTTCCGGCGCACCCAGCAACACCAGCAGTGCAGGCGTGTCGATCGTCGTGAAGATGTTGCCGCTGGACGGATCAAGGGCGCTGCGGGCGGAGAAGGCTGCGAGGCGTTGCGCCGCTGTCCGTCGATCACCTTGGCCCGCGAAAGCGTCGATCACCTCGTCGACGAGGGGCAAGGCGCTGCCATCACGGGTCCGGGCGATGGCATGCAGGTGCGGTCGTGCCGCCACTGGGTCACCGCGCAGCAGTTCGGCGAGCGCGACCAGCTGCTGGCAGCCAACGAAGTCCGGCGCAAACGCCAGCACACGCTCGCAGTTCGCGCGGGCGTCGGCAACGCGTCCCAGAGTCAATAGTACGAAGGATCGGTTGTGTGCAACGATCCGGGAGCGGGGGTCCAGTTCGCTGGCGCGATCCAGAGCGGCGAGCCCAGCCTGTGGATCGCCGCCCGCCATCGTATCGGTACCCAGCCACTGGTAAGCGGTCGCAAACGAGGGGCGAATCGCGATTGCGCGCTGCTGCAGGGTGATGGCGGTATTCCGACGCCGCTCCCAGCTGGCCGGCGACGACAAAGCCGCATAGGGTTCAGCCAGGGTCGGGTCCAGCCCCAGCGCCATCAGCGCGGCATCAGTGGCCAGCCGGAAGGCATTTTCGTAGCTGATCCTGGCCGAGTAGTCCGGGAGGACGGCATAGGTCAGCGCCAGACCGCCGTGGGCTTGTGCGAACCTCGGATCGGCGGCTATGGCCTGGTTGAACAGGTCAACCGCCTGCAAGAGATTCTCCTCGTTTCGCGTATGCCAAAGCGCCGTGCCGCGCAGGTACAGGTCGTACGCCTCGAGATTCCGGGTGCCGGTCGATTCCTGGCCCGGGCTCGATGGGCTCGCGATCTTCACCTTGAGCTCGTCACCGATCGCCCGGGCGATCTCGTCCTGGATCGCGAAGATGTCCTCGAGCTTGCGATCGTAGGTCTGCGACCAGAGATGGAAGCCGTTCTGCGCGTCGATCAACTGCGCGGTGATGCGAACCTGGTCGCCCTGCCGGCGAACGCTGCCTTCGAGCACCATGCGCACGTTGAGCGCGGCGGCGATCTCGGGCACCTCCATCGGTTTACCCTTGAACGAGAACGACGAGGTGCGGGCCGCGACCTGCAGTTCCCGCGTGCCGGCGAGCACGTTCAGGATCTCCTCCGAGATGCCGTCCGAGAAGTATTCGTTGTCCGGGTCGCCCGACATGTTGACGAACGGCAGTACCGCGATCGACTTGTCCGGGATGTCCGCAGCCGCACCTGCGGCAACGCCCGGATTCTCGAGCGATGCCGTGGCGGACGAAGGCGCGTCGCTCGCCTTGTCGTAGCGCCAGAAGATCCCGCCACCCACGAGGAACAGCAGCGTGATGATGACCAGTTCCACTGCACTGACGCGCTGCCGACCCTGATCGCCGTGGTACCACGCCGTCACCAGGACGACGGGCAAGCCGATCAGCAGCCCAAGGGTCGCGAACTGCTGGATCTGGCGTGGCCAGTCGAACGTTTCGGTGACGTATTCGAGGCCCTGGAGCAGGCCCCAGGCACCCGCCGAGTAGACGATTCCCCACTGCACGACCTTGCGGCGGCGCAGCTTGTCCCAGGCGCTCTCGCCCGCAGTCCCTGTCGGCACGTCGGTCACTGGTTGATCTCCCCTCGCGGCCGGAGTCTAGCGGGTTCTGCGGCGCTCGATCGACAGGGTCGCTGGCGTCAACGCATCGGGTTTGCGATCCAAGGAGGCTCTGACTCAACAGGGCTCATGAGGCGATCGACGCTCAACTTGAGAGCTGGCATCGCGACAGCCGGTCGTTCTTGATCGATTCGTGGCGGCGATGGCCGGCGTGCAGGCCACGTTCAGCTGCAATCGGCCCAACCAGCGGGTCCCACGGCACCGACTGGTTCATCTCGGCCAGCAACTGCTCGTGCTGAGTGCGCTTGCGGTAGCGCTCAAACCAGCTCGCCGCCAATGTCTGCTGCTGCGGTCGCATCGCCTTACCCCAACCGCACCGTCGTGGCCGAAGTGGACGATGCCGGGCAATAGATCACAGCATCCCTTTCTGTCCCCTGTCCCCTTCCTCACTGCAGGTCGCCCCACAGCGCCTGCAGCACCGTGAGTGCCACGACGCCCGCGGTCTCGGTGCGCAGCACGCGGGGACCGAGGCGCACGGGCGCGTAACCGGCCGCGGCGGCGCTCGCGAGTTCGGCATCGTCGAGGCCGCCTTCCGGGCCCACCAGCAGTTCGACGCGCTGCGCGACCGTCGGCAGACCCGCGAGCGAGGCGGGGCCCGCAGGGCTCAGGACCAGCCGCTGGCCTTCGCGGGCCGCCTCGGCGAGGTGGCGCGAGAGGTCGCAGGGCGGGCGGACCTCGGGCAGTACGCTGCGCCCGCACTGCTCGCACGCGCTCGCGACCACTGCCTGCCAGTGGCGCAACCGCTTCTCGGCCTGGCGGTCGTCGAGGCGCACGACGCTCCGTGCCGCAATGACAGGCTGGATGCGCCGCACGCCGAGCTCGGTCGCTTTCTGAAGGGTCCAGTCCATGCGCTCGCCGCGGGACACGCCCTGCACCAGCGAGATCGACAGCGGGGACTCGCGCAGTCCGGCCGAGCGGGAACCGATGCGGACGCGGACCCGGTCGCCGTCGAGCTCGACGATCTCGCCCGCGTAGTCGTGGCCCGAGCCGTCGAACAGCACGAGCGGTGCCCCGGCCCGCAGGCGCAGCACACGCGCGACGTGATTGCCGGCCGCCTCGGGCAGCAGGATCTCGGCCCCCGGGACGAGGGGCTGCCCGCAGTGCACGCGGATCAGTCGCACGTCGCGGCCCGGATGCCGTCGCGAGCGGTCGCGACCAGCCCGTCGATCTCGGCGGGCGTGATCACGTACGGCGGCATGAAGTACACGACGTTGCCGATCGGCCGCAGCAGCGCCTCGTGCCCGAGGCCGTGGCGGTACACGCGGAGGCCGCGTCGCTCGCGCCAGTCGTAGGGCTGCCGGCGATCGCCGTCGCGAGCGAGCTCGACGGCGACGATCATGCCCTGCTGCCGCACCTCGGCGACGTGGTCGAGTTCGCCGAGCTCGGCGCAGCGTCGGCCGAGATGCGCGGCGAGCGCGCGATTGCGCTCGATCACGTCGTCCCCGGCGAAGATGTCGAGCGTGGCGAGCGCCGCCGAGCACGCGAGAGGGTTGCCGGTATAGCTGTGGGAGTGCAGGAAGGCCCGGAGCGTCGCGTACTCATCGTAGAAGGCCTCGTACACGGTCTCGCGCGTGAGGACGACCGAGAGCGGCAGGTAGCCGCCCGTGAGCCCCTTCGAAAGGCAGAGGAAGTCGGGCGTGATGCCGGCCTGCTCGCAGGCGAACAGCGTGCCGGTGCGCCCGAAGCCCACCGCGATCTCGTCCGCGATCAGGTGCACGCCGTGGCGGTCGCAGGCCTCGCGCAGCTTCGCGAGGTAGACCGGGTGGTACATGCGCATGCCGCCCGCGCACTGCACGAGCGGCTCGACGATCACGGCGCAGAGCTCCTCGGCGTGCCGTGCGAGCGCCTGCTCCATCGGCTCGAACATGCGGGCGCTGTGGCTCTCCCAGTCCTCGCCGTCCTCGCGCAGGTAGCAGTCGGGGCTCGGCACGGAGAGCACGTCCATCAGCAGCGGATGGTAGATCTCGCGGTACAGCTCGACGTGCCCGACCGCGAGCGCGCCGAGCGTCTCGCCGTGGTAGCTGTTCGTGAGCGTGAGGAACCGGCGCTTGCGCGTACGGCCGGCGTTGCGCCAGTAGTGGAAGCTCATCTTGAGCGCGACCTCGATCGCGCTCGAACCGTTGTCCGCGTAGAAGCAGCGCGACAGCCCCGGCGGCGCGAGCGCGACGAGACGCTCGGCGAGCTCGATCGCGGGCTCGTGCGTGAAGCCCGCGAGCATCACGTGCTCGAGGCGGGCGGCCTGTGCCGAGACCGCGCCGCTGATGCGTGGATTGCAATGGCCGAACAGGTTGACCCACCACGAGCTCACCGCGTCGAGGTAGCGGCGCCCGTCCGCGTCGACGAGCCACACGCCCTGGCCGCGCACGATCGGGATCATCGGCAGCCATTCGTGATCCTTCATCTGCGTGCAGGGGTGCCAGACGGAGCGCAGGTCGCGGCGGGCGAGTGAGGCGAAATCGTTCATGGGCCGGACCGCAGCAGGGTGGTGCCGGGATTCTAATCTCCGGGGCCGGGGCGCCGCCTGCGTGCGCGCGCCGCCGAGGCGGTGGCAGGGCCGGCGGGGTCCGGGCATCATGCACGGATGCTCCGACCGTCGTCCCGTCGCACCGACCTCGCCGGCACGCAGGTCGACGTCGCGGCCGGCCGTCTGCTCGGGGCACGTTTCCTCGAGTCACCGAACCGGGACGCGCGCCCGCCCGGGCAGGTGCCCGAGCTCGTCGTCGTGCACGGCATCAGCCTGCCGCCGGGCGAGTTCGGCGGCCCCTGGATCGACGCACTCTTCACGAACACGCTT
>Ga0105090_10000546_pt1 | contig 18802 bp, 14 predicted proteins | sample PPLLak3March2015_FD_79110 | JGI IMG/M metagenome (GOLD analysis project Ga0105090, IMG submission 79110) | Freshwater sediment microbial communities from Prairie Pothole Lake near Jamestown, North Dakota, USA - PPLs Lake P7 Core (1) Depth... | ecosystem: Environmental > Aquatic > Freshwater >... | reverse complement strand
ATTCAGAATTCAGGCGGGCCGGAGTGGTTAGGGGGGCGGATCGAAGAAGTATTGAAGGCCGACATCAGGCGTTCGCTCGTCTTCTCACTGGTGGATCTTCCCAGTATCGGGATCAAAGTGCGGGATGTAGGGACCGGCCCACACCCGGTGTTCAAACAGGCGAAAGAAAACGGGGTCTCGGTGCTGGTTTGGGGGAAGGCGGGAGCTAAGGAGGGGGATAAGGACGCCGATGTCAGCATGGATGGATTCGTCTACGATGGCGAATCGGATGAAATCGTTGGTGGAAAGCGCTATGTCGGGTCTTCATCGGTCGTACGTCTGATGGCGCATCGCTTTGCCGACGAGCTGGTATTTCGGTACACTGGAGAACCGGGTATTGCCCGCACGAAAATTGCTTATGTTTCCGAGCAGGGGACGGCGCGAGAGCTGTTCGTGATGGACTACGACGGGTATGAGCCACGCCAGCTGACCTCGGATGGATTTTTGAATCTGATGCCACGCTGGTCTCCCGACCGCCGTTTTCTGGTGTTTACGGCATATCGCAATCGCAATACGCAGGATATCGATATGATCGAATTGGCCACCGGTAAGCGATGGACGATTGTATCGTTGCCCGGATTGAACATCACTCCGGCGCTGTCGCCCGACGGCAATTTCCTGGCGTTTGCGTCGAGCCATGAGGGCAATTCAGAGCTGTACAAACTGGATACCAGAACGAAGGCGATGCAGCGAATGACCACTCATGCTTCCGGTGATCTCTCCCCTTCCTGGGCTCCCTCGGGGCGGGAGTTGGTGTTTGCGTCGGATCGGAGCGGGGGGCCCCAGGTTTTTCTCATGAGCGCCGATGGCACGAATGTTCGTCGCTTGACGTTCGAGGGGGACTACAATGCGGCGCCGGCCTGGTCGCCCAGGGGAAACTGGATCGCGTATGTATGCCGGACGCCCAGGAAAGAGTATAAGCTGTGCCTCATCACCCCGGACGGGCAGAAGCGCGTGCAGCTCACAGCAGGGCCCGGCGTGGAGGATTCGCCATCCTGGTCTCCCGACGGGAGGCATCTCGTGTTCAGTTCGACTGTCGACGGGAAGAGTCAGATTTATATGATCAATGCAGACGGGAAAGATTTGGAGCGGGTCACGTTTACAGGAACGCACAACAGTGCGCCGGCCTGGTCGCCGGCGTCGTAATTCACCTGGTCGATAGATACGATTACACATTGAAGATGTCTTGCCGGATAGGCGGGAGATGTCTCTAGAAGAAGGAGAGAATCTATGCGAGCGACGTTGTCACAATGGTCGATTCCGATGTTGGCCGGTCTGTTGCTGGTCACGATGCCGGGCTGTTCGAAGAAGTCGGTGCAATCAGGCGGGGACACCCAATCCTCGCAATCTGGTATGGCCAAAGGGGCTCCTGGTGCCGGTGGACCAGGCGGACCAACCAGTGGCGGGGTCAGCTCCAATTTCCCGGATACCTCGCTGGCCGGTCGGGATGGATCAGGCGGGCTGAGTGGACTCGATAAGAATCCCGGTGCGGAGCGTGTGAACGGCGGCACCATGACCGCGAAGTTGGATCCCTCCCAGAGCGGCCGTCAAATGGACGAAATCCGGTCCGAGCAAGCGGCGGCCGATGCAGCAGGATTGCGGGACGTGTTCTTTGCCTTTGACAGCTTCGTGATCTCTGAGGAGGGACGGCAGTCTCTCTCGCGTGACGCAGAGTGGATCAAGTCGAACCTGGGATCGCAGCTAAGGATCGAAGGGCATTGCGACGAGCGCGGAACTTCGGCATATAACCTGGTGTTGGGTGAAAAGCGAGCGAAGGCTGCCCGGAACTATTTGGTCGAGCTTGGTGTCAGCGCGAATCGCTTGAGTGTCGTGTCATACGGGAAGGAACGTCCGTTTTGCAGAGATCATAATGAGTCGTGCTACGCGCAGAATCGTCGTGGCCATGTGATTGTAAAGTCCGGGAAGTAACATCGAATGCGTTTGGACGCTGCACTGATGGCGAGAATGGATAGGGATCATCTCCAGCAAGTGAGGTGCGGGGTGGCTGTCGTTCTAGTCATGCTCTTCACGCTGTTGTCCGGATGTGTGGCGCAACAGGCGGACCTCAAGCAAACCGAGCGGGCGTTGCAGCAGCGAATCAAGCAGCAGGATGAACAGAACTCACAATCCAGGGCCAGGCAGGGCGCAGAACTCTCCGAGTTGCGGGACAAAGAGCTTCCGCGGCTGCAAGGCGAACTCGAGAAGGCCTTGCACCAAGCCCAGGAGCTACAAGCCAGGCAGGATGATCTTAAAGCCCGTTCTTCTCAACTGGAACAGCAGACGAAGAAGCTGGAGCAGCTGGCCGCCAAGCTGGAGACTGATACGAATACCCGTTATGTGTGGCTGCAGAAAAGTCTCGAAACGCAAGATGCCAAAGTGACCGCGCGTCTTGATGAGTTGTCCAAGGCGGTGAGCAAATCGACAGAAGATCTTAAGCGCGACGTACTGACGGCCGTGAAGCAGAGTAATGAGGGGTTGGATCGGAAAGTTGCGGAGCGGCTTGACGGGCAGCGGAAGGAGCTGGAGGCCGGCCAGCAAAACCTGGATCAGAAGGTCTCGCAGAATCTGGTCCAGTTCAACCAGTCACTCACCGGATTCAAGACGGCATTCACCAGCCTGAGCGATCGTGTGAGCCAGGGGGAGCAAGAGTCCCGGGCTATTTCGACCAAAGTCGATGCCGACAACAAAGCGGCGGTCTCACATATCAACGAGGCGAACAGAACCATGACCGGCCACCTTGACGGCGTGAACAAGAGTGTGGCTTCGGTAGTGAAGACGTTGGAGGCTGTGAGCCAAAAGTTCTCGGCACGGTTTGACGAACAGGATCGACGGATCGATTCATTGGGCCGGTCTCTTGAGCAAGTAGGGCAAAAGAACGGAGGCCGGCCGCAGAATCTCAAGCAGGCTCAGCGGGCCATCCCGTCCATTTCCGCGGAGGCTGCTGCGACAGTGCGGCATGACCAGGATTCTGAGTCCGCTTCAACTTCGTCCCAGGCTCAAACTCAACCGCCCTCATCCGATGAGACAGAGACGCCGGTTGCCCCTGTGGCCTCTATCGCGGCGCCGGTCGAAGCGCCGGTTGCCGCAGTTCCCCGTCCTGCCGAAACGGCGGCGGATCGCGCGCAGTATGAACGGGTGCTGGCCTTGTTCCGCGACGGCGATCTGGAGGGAGCACGAAGGGGATTTACGGCGTTCATCGCCAGCTATCCGAATTCCGATCTTGCCCCGAATGCCCGCTATTGGCTCGGAGAGGCGTACTATGGGTCGAAAGATTTCAAGCGGGCGATTGACGCCTATGACAAAGTCGAGTTGGATTATCCCCGAAGCGAGAAAGTGCCTGCCGCCATCCTCAAGAAGGGGTATGCGTATCTCGCCCTGAAGGATAAGAAGCGGGCCTCGTCTGCATTTAAACAAGTGGTCACGCTTTATCCGAGGAGCCCGGAAGCTGGAAAAGCATCTGACAAGCTGGTTCAGTTGAAGGAGGGTCGATAGATTTCATGCGAGCCTATATTCTCCCTTGTATGATGACGATCGGAATCGGTGGGGCCTTGTTGACCCTGTCAGGCTGCGCCAAGCACGCAGACTTTGTCGAGCTGCGGGATCAACTCTCGACGGTGTCGCGCTCCCAAGAGCAGGACCATCAACGGGTGGATGCGGTACTGCGGCGTCTTGAATCGGTTGAGCGTGTCAAAGATGTTGAGGCGGGGAAACCGCGAGTTGATGAGTTGGCGGTGCGTATTCAAAAGCTTGAGTCGAAGCTGGCCAAGCTTGAGGAGAGTGCAGGGCTGTCATCCTTGCGATCCGACGTCACTGTGCCTGATGCGGCCAAAACGGCGAAGCAAACCAAGCCACCGGTTCAGGGCGAGAGCCCCTCGATTGTGGCTGGCATGCCCGGTATCACGCCGACGTCCGCGTTCAATCTCGCGTATAACGATTATTTGAACGGCAAGTATGATCTGGCCGTAGCGGGTTTCCAGAGGTTCATCAAAGATTTCCCCGGAACCTCGTTGACGCCGAACGCCCATTACTGGCTGGGTGAGTCTCTGTATAACCAAAAAGACTACGCGCGTGCCGCCACGACGTTCGAGTATCTCGTGGCGGAATATCCGGGGAATGAAAAAGTTCCTGCGGCGCTGTACAAGCTGGGGTTGGCCACGGCAGAGACCGGCGATTTGGTGAAGTCGCGGAAATACCTCAAGCGGGTCATCGAGGAGTTTCCTGCTTCGGACGAAGCCAAGCTCGCAAAGAATAAGCTCGCCGAAATTCGATGACCGTCGCGGGCGCACGATTTCCCGCCTCACATCTTCAGCCTCCGTCGCGATGCTGTGGAGCGTAGTGTTGTGCTGACCACCAGTTCGAGCGGAAAAATTCGCATCCTGCCGGGAGACGTTGTGAGCCGGATTGCCGCCGGCGAAGTCGTCGAACGTCCTGCCGCCGTTGTCAAAGAGCTTATTGAAAACAGCGTGGATGCGCAGAGCCGGACCATTACCGTCGAGATCAAGGACGGGGGCCTTGCCAGCATTCGTGTGACGGACGACGGCGAGGGCATGAGCCGAGCCGATGCGCCGCAGGCCTTTGAACGTCATGCCACCAGCAAACTGCGGTCCGATCAGGATTTGTGGTCCATTCGCTCGATGGGATTCCGCGGGGAGGCCCTTCCCAGCATTGCCTCGGTCTCGAACGTGCGACTCTTTACGGCGATGCAGGCGGATTCTGTGGGTACCGAGTTGCAGATGCGGGGAGGAGCGACCCCGCAGGTCCTCGATGCGCCTCCGATTGTCGGGACACGCATCGAAGTCACCGATCTCTTCCGCAATCAGCCTGCACGCAAAAAATTTCTCAAATCTGTCCCGACGGAATCGTCCCATATCACGCGCGTCGTTCAGCAGGCGGCGCTTGCCTGGCCGGGGGTGCATTTCAAATTGATCAGTAACGGGCAGGAGACGTTGAACTATCCCGCCGTGGGGACGGACCGGGACCGTATCGGCCAGGTCTATCCCCGGTTCATGCTCGATCAGACGGTGCCCGTAGAAGCCGGACAGCCGGGAGCAAGGCTCAGCGGGGTGATCGTCGATCCGAACCACGCGAAGGCGTCGCGAATCCCGCAGGAATTATTCGTCAATCGCCGGCCGGTCCGGAGCCCTGCCGTTTCCCATGCGATCGCAGAAGGATATGATTCGTTCCTCCCCAAGGGACAGAGTCCTCTGTTTGTGTTGTTTCTTGAGATCGATCCGGATCGTGTTGATGTGAATGTGCATCCCTCGAAGCGGGAAGTCCGTTTTGCGGAACAGGAAGCGATCCATCAGCTCGTCCGGCGTGCGGTGCGACAGGCGCTCAGCCGGAACGAAACGGTAACCGGTGAGCCTGTTGTCTCGCGGGGGACGAGCCAGTCGATCGCCGGTACGGAGCTGTCGCGGTCGTGGTTTCCGGCTCAGGCGACGTCTCCCCCGGAGGGGGCGGCTCAGACAGGACCCCGGAATGTCAGCAGCGTTCCTCCAGGGGCAGCCGATCAGCTCACGTTTGTGAACGAAGCCGCTGAGCCTTATGTGCAGGTATCTTCGTCGGAGGTGATGGCTCTCGGGCAGCTTCATCACACGTATCTTGTCGTGCAGGTGGGAAGCTCGCTCACGATTCTTGATCAGCATACGGTTCATGAACGAGTGTTGTTTGAGCGATTGTATCGGGCATGGGTGGCGCGTGGAATGGCGTCGCAGCCTTTGTTGATTCCGGAATCGGTGGAGCTCTCCGCTCCTCAAGCGGCGCTGCTACAGCGCTATCAGAGCGATCTTGAGAAGCTGGGACTCGAACTCGAACCATTCGGCATGGCCGCCGTACTTGTGCGGAGTGTGCCGCTTGGGATCGGCGCGATCGACGCTCCGGCTTTCCTGCAAGATTTACTGGAGGATTTAAGCCTCTGGGGGCAGGCTTCCAGCCTTGAAGAGCGCGTTCGTCCCGTCCTGGCTTCACTGGCCTGTCATAGCGCGGTACGGGCCGGTCGGTTGATGGGCCTTCCTGAGATTCAGCAGCTGACGGAAGACTGGCTTGCTGAAGGGAAAATCCAGACCTGCCCGCATGGACGGCGGACGGTTTTTCAATTGACCGAGGGTGAGCTTGAGAAATTGTTTGGTCGGGTCGGATGGTAGCGGATCGGGATCGTCACTATGCCTACTCAGCCCGACATGTTTGCCGACACGATTCGCCGGCATCGCCCTCTCGTAGTCCTGCTGGGGCCTACGGCGGCAGGGAAGAGTGCCGTAGCGGTTCAGGTAGCCAAGCGGTATGGCACCGAGATCCTGACGGCCGATTCCCGTCAGGTCTATCGCGGGATGGACATCGGAACCGATAAGCCGTCGGTGGAAGAGCGGCAGGGTATCGCGCATCGGTTGATCGATCTCGTAGATCCCGATGAGCCCTATAATACCGGGCGTTATCGGCGGGAGGCTTTAGCGGAAATCGATCGTGTGATCCGGGATGGCCGCCTTCCTCTGGTCGTCGGCGGAACCGGGCTCTATATCCGCACGTTGATTCGGGGAATCTGTGAGGCGCCGGAGGCCGATGCCGAAATTCGGCGGGAGCTCATGGCGCTCGTGGCTTTGCAAGGGCGCGCAGGTCTCTATGCAGAGCTTGTCCGAGTGGATCCTGTGACTGCGGCGCGGCTCCATCCCAACGATGAGTCGAAAGTGATTCGGGCACTGGAGGTGTATCGGTTGGCTGGTTGTTCGCTGGCCTCCTTGCATGCGCGTCATCAGCTTCAAGGGGCTGCATTCCCCGCGCTGCTGATCGGGCTTCAGCGTCACAAAGAAAGTCTCTATCGTCGGATCGAAGCGCGTATCGATTGGCAGCTGGCGCATGGCATGGTAGAAGAGACTCGGGCTCTACTGGCTCGCGGGTATAGCCGGACCCTTGGCTCTATGAAAGGGTTGGGGTATCGGCACCTCGCGGCACATTTCGCCGGCGAGTATGATACGGCAGAAATGGTGCGACGGTTCAAGCAGGACACCAGGCAGTTTGCGAAACGCCAGATGACCTGGTTTCGAAAGGAGCCAGGCATTGCGTGGTTGATGATTGATGAGCAGGAGTCTACGAGTCAAACCGCCGATCGGGTGGTTGAACGAATTGAGCAATTCATGGCATCGCTCGGCACCACGCGTGTCTTGCCTGTCTAGGTCCCTGACGCAATAGGAGCATGAGTTCATGGCACGTAAGGGGAACGGGTCTCAGGCGTCGATCGGAGTGATCGGCGGAAGCGGGTTGTATGACATTGAGGGACTGAAAGATGTTCGCGAGGTGCGGGTTCGCACGCCCTTCGGGGCGCCGTCGGATGCGATTCGCGTGGGGAGGCTGGATGGCGTGTCGATCGCGTTCCTGTCTCGCCACGGCCGCGGACATCGTCTAAACCCTTGCGAAATCAATTATCGCGCTAATATCTATGCGATGAAGTTGTTGGGCGTTCAGCGAATCATCTCCGTGAGCGCGGTCGGGAGCATGAAGGAGTTGATTGAGCCGGGCGACGTGGTCATTCCGGATCAATTCATCGATCTCACGAAGCGGCGGGTTTCCACATTCTTCGAAGGGGGCATCGTGGCGCATGTGGCCTTGGGCGAGCCGATTTGTGCTTCTCTGGCCCAGGCTCTTGGGGCTGCGGGTGAAGGGGTCGGCGCGAACATTCATCGCGGCGGCACATATCTGTGCATGGAAGGGCCGCAGTTTTCGACAAAAGCGGAGTCACGACTCTACCGGCAATGGGACGTGGATGTGATCGGGATGACCAATATGCCGGAGGCCAAGCTAGCGCGGGAAGCGGAGCTCTGCTATGCGACGATGGCCCTCGCGACCGACTATGATTGCTGGCATGACACCCAGGAAGCTGTGACAGTTGAAGCGATTCTCGCCACGCTCCACAAAAACGTGGCCCTGGCTAAGGATATTCTTAAGACAGTGGTGCCGTCTGTGGCCAACGCTCCGGCCTGTCCCTGCCATCGGGCGCTGGACAATGCCATTGTGACAGCTCCAGCGAACATCTCAGCGACCGTCCGGAAGAAGTTCGGGGTTCTCACAGCTCGTGTCTTGGGATCGAAGAAAGGAGCGCGTTGAAGCATGGGGAAGTTGTTGGTAGTGGGATCGGTTGCGCTCGATACGGTGAAGACCCCGTTTGGAGAGGGGACCGATATTCTGGGCGGGTCCGCGACCTATTTCTCGACGTCGGCCAGTTTCTTTACATCTGTCGCGCTGATCGCTGTGGTGGGAGAGGACTTCCCCGCGCAGCACATTGCGTTTTTAAAGAGTCGTGGAATTGACCTGACGGGATTGGAGCAGCGACCCGGGGCGACCTTCCGGTGGAAGGGGGAATATTCCCATCAATTAAATGAAGCGAAGACGCTCGACACGAAACTGAACGTGTTTGAAACATTCCGCCCCAAGATCCCCGAAGCCTACCGGTCACCCGATGTGCTGTTTCTTGGAAATATCGATCCTGAGCTGCAGCTCGATGTCTTGCAGAAGGTAGAGCGTCCCGGCCTTGTTGCCTGCGACACGATGAATTTCTGGATCAACGGGAAGCGCGATGCCTTATGGAAGGTACTGGAGAAGATCGACATCCTGATTATCAACGACGGTGAGGCGCGCGCGCTGGGACAGGATTCCAATCTGGTCAAGGTGGCGAAGCAGGTGCTGGCAAAGGGGCCCAAGCATCTCATCATCAAGCGAGGCGAGTACGGCGTATTGATGTTCAATGGCACGCAGGTGTTCGGCGCGCCGGCGTTTCCGCTGGAGGATGTGCGGGATCCCACCGGTGCCGGCGACACTTTCGCGGGTGGCTTTCTCGGCTATTTAGCCGCCACCGGGAATCGCTCTCCCGAGGCGATGAAGCAGGCGATTATCTTCGGCAGTGTGATGGCGTCTTTTACTGTAGAATCCTTTAGTCTTGACCGTTTACGTATCCTGGATTACAAAGAGATTCAGGCGCGGTTCCAGGAGTTCAAGCGGCTGACTCATTTTGAGGATGTGTCGTAATGCCTGATCGGGAACAGATCCGTGGACGAGGGAAAGTGAAGTGGATTGGACATAGTCTGCTAGTCGCTATCGGTCTCCTTGCAAGCGCCTGTGCGGCGACCGAAGAGTCGATCCAGAAATCCCAGGGCTATTATCAGGAAGGGGTCGCAAGTCTCGGCGGGGATCGACAGAAAGCGTTCGTGGCTTTTCAGAAAGCGGTGCAGCTGAACCCGAAGAATAAAGAAGCCCACTATGGTCTCGGCCATCTCTATGCCCTTCAAGGAAAATTAGCCCAGGCTGAAGAAGAGTTCAGGACCGCCATCCACATTGACGACGCTTACTCAGAAGCGCATACCTATCTGGGTCAAGTGCTGGCCAGCCAAGGGAAGTTGGACGAGGCGATTCAGTCCTACCGGTCCGCACTCGCCAATCCGCTGTACGCCACTCCGGACTTGGCGCGGTTTCATTTAGGTCGGGCACTGGCTCAGCGGGGAGATTTGCAGGAGGCGATGGAGACGCTGGAGGACGCCGTGGCTGCGAATCCTGCCAGTGTGCCTCCGGCATTGACCCATCTCGAACTGGGGCGTGTGTACGCCAAGTTGGGGTACACTGTCAAGGCGCGAGAGGCTCTCGGCAAGGTGAAAGCCTTGGATAAAGGGGGCGAGTATTCGGATGCAGCAACAGAACTTTTGGCTCGGTTAAAGTAGTCGAGGGCGTATGGAATCGGTTGGTGAATTTTTCAGGCAGGTTCGTGAGACCAAGGGGCTGACCGTCGACGAAGTGGCGTCGAAGACTCGTATCCGGGCGGATTTTGTCAAAGCGCTGGAGGATGGAAACTTCGCCAAGCTGCCGGACCAGGTCTTTGCCCGAGGATTTGTTCGATCATATGCCCGGTCTCTGGGCCTTGACGAAGAAGACGCCATCCACCGGTTTGTCCAGTCGGCGGGGGCCTTTTATGAAAAGCAGGATGAACGTGAGCGGCTGAAGGTTCGTCAGGTCGAGGAGGAGCGGAAGCGCCAAGCCAATCGGAAAGCTGTGGCGATCGCGATCGGGATTGCGGTGTTGACGCTCATCTTTCTTCTCAGCCGTGAACAATCGTCGGTGCTGCGTCGAAGTACGTCTGAGCTGACGTCCACTAAGCGAACCACTCATACGGCCAAAGACACTGCCGAGCCAAGTGCGCATCAGGAGCCGGAGCCAGCTCCTATTCCCGCTAAGGCGAGTGAAGTTGCGCCCCCGGTCGCTCCAAAGACAGCTATCGAGGTTCGTACAAATGAGCCGGCCGGAGCTCATGCTCCAGCGGTTGCGGTGAAGCCTGATTCTGACCTTCTTTCGACTGCATCCCCTGGCACAGATGGTCCGCTCGGCGGAATTTCAATCGACGGAGTCGGGGCGTCTTCTGACGGGCAATTGGTGCTGGATCTCGAGGCGAACGAGTTGAGCTGGGTCGTGGTTCAGATCGACAGTGGCAGCCCTCAGGAGGCGCTGTTGCGTCCCGGTGAAAAGGCTCATTGGAAGGGGCAGGATCAATTCGTCTTGACGCTGGGGAATGCCGGCGGCGTGAAAGCGGAGCTGAATGGAAAGCCCCTCAAGTCATTCGGTCCAAGCGGAAAAGTAGCCCGGGATGTGGTGATCAAGCGATAGAATCGAATTCTCGCGTCTCTGTTGTTTTCGTCGTTCTGGCTACAGGCGCGTGTGCTTCCGCCGCAGGTATGTGACGCCAGGCCACGTTCTCAATCGATCATTCCATGCAACCATATGCCGGCCATGATGCGGGCGCTCCACGCTTGTGCCTGAGGCAGCTATGAGGGTCTTGTGGCGCAAAGGTGTCACGATGGGAGCGGATTAGGAATGTGATCAGAAGCGGCCGTTCTAAGTGATGAGAATATGGTGCTTCCTAGTGGGGGTGATTGTGGCACGGCCCTTGATACATGTGATGAGTGTAACGGGCGGAGGTTAGCGGGTCCAGGGGATTTTGAGAGACGATGGACATCGAGCAAGATCTGGATTTCTTGACAAGAAATGAGCGCGGTTGCTATAGTCCGCCCGTTTAAGTGCACTCTTATGGTACAGGGATTCTAGAGCCAGCGGCCTGAGGCCGAGTTCACGTGTGGTGGGTTCAACACAAAGGAGGACGTGCGATGGGTTACTTCTCGAAGTTCTTGGGAGTCACGGCAGCCCTGATGCTCATGACTGCGACGGTGGCGGGAGCCGCGGAAAAAGATCCACTGAAGCCCCGTGTTCCAGCCGATCAGATGAGCGATGCAAAGGCCATGAAGAATCCGGTTGCGTCGTCTCCGGAGAGCATTGCCAAGGGGAAGGCGTTGTTCGAGGGCAAGGGCACCTGTTTCAATTGCCACGGTAAGGAAGGCAAGGGCGATGGACCGGCCGGCGCGATCTTGGATCCGAGCCCCCGGGACTTCACCAACTGCAAGTTCCACAAGAAGCGGAAAGATGGCGAGCTGTTCTGGGTCATTAAGAACGGCAGCGCAGGCACCGGCATGGTGTCGTTGATCCCTGCCGCGATCAACGAAGAAGAAGCCTGGAACATCATCAACTACGAGCGGAGCTTCTGCAAGGGCGAGTAATTCCCGCAGAGATCGCTGTGTTGAGAGAGGGGTGGGGGAGAAATCTCCCACCCCTCTCGCTTTTTCAGAGACGTGTTTCGGCTGATGGATTGAGCCGGGATCTTCTCTTTCTTACCTCTCTTGCCTCATCCTAGAACTGGCGCTCCCTGATGACATAAGTGCCCCCTGGGAGCGGGCCGACTCTCTGCCTTGGGCGGTAAGTCTGCTGGCGCGCGTAGTCCAAGCCGGGCAGCGGTGCTTCCCGGAGTCATGGACTATGGCGTTAGGATGATTGCGGAGATTACTCGCCTCGAATCGCAGCGAGTTTACTCAGCACCAGAGCAGAGGACGGATCCGCCTGTTTGAGTGGCGGAGTGATGAGCGGGCGCTGATCACTATTAAATTGAGTCTTGGCCGCCCATGTGACTTTCTGGCTCACATATGCGGCCACTTCAGCGAGGGTGACGGACCCGTCGCGGTTTGAATCGCTCTCTCCTCGTAGCGCGCGCAAAAGATAATACGTCATCAGTCCATGGCGGTGTTTCTCGTCTTCAAGACCCTTGCTGAAGTTGTCGCTGCTGACGATGCGGATGGTTGACGATCCTGCTGAGCTCCAGCGAGGAGGGGAATTTTTTGTTTTGGGGTCGCTATGGAGCTTCGACACCATGCCATCGAACAGCAGGATCGTTTGTTTTGCCTTGAGTCGTGCCAGCGCTGCTTCAAGGTCTTTCAGCGGATACAGGCGTGAGGTGGCGGTTGGGCTGCCCTCGTAGGGAACCAGGAGCACTTCTCCTGTATGGTTCACCAGAGCCTGGCCTGCGAAGTACACAATGACCACCGCGTCTTTGGTCATGTGTGGAGGCAGCCAGTCCAGCAGGGCCTCGTCGATATCCGGGCGTAAGGCTTTCCAGTCTTGTAGAAGGCGCACGTTGGCTGAAGGAACTCCTCCCAGCGCCTGAAAATAGTTAGCCACCATCTCCGCATCGAGTGACGCAAACTTGCGGGGCAGCAGCTGTTGGTCCCGGTATGATCCGATTCCGATCGACAGCAGGTAGGTATGCGGCTGGCGGAACTCGGTTGTGGCAACGGGGATTTGGTCCACGTCGTCGGTCTTAATCCCGGTTGCCTGCATCACGACCGTCAGCGTTTGGGCGGGGGCTGCGGTATGCGAGGTCGTTTCTTCAACGGTGACTTGGAGCTCCGCCTTCTGCGGCTGGATCGAAGGCGGCAGCGTGGCGACAAATTCAATCGACTTGGTTTCTCCCGGTTGCAACGTCGGCAGGGGCAGCATGGCTGACGGGAAGTGCGTGAGGAGCGCCGGGCTGCCTGAAAGAGACACAATAGCCTGTTGAATCGGTGTCAGCCCCGTATTCACGACATCCACTCGCACCCGGACGCGCTCACCGCCTTCCAATACGAGGTTCCCGTTCTCATCGAGCACCATCGCTTTGAAGCGGAGTGCTGAGGTGGCGGATGTTGCTGCGGCAGCCGTCTGAAGTTTTCCTGCCGGTATGACCACAGCAGACTGGGGGGTTGATCCCGGTGCAGTGGCAGCTGTTTGCGGAGATGCGGTTGCACCACTGAAAGCTTGTCGGACATCCATCGACACTTTGGCGGCAAAGTCAACGGAGGCGTCCTGAATAAAAGGATCGATGATGTAGTCGCAATTGCGTGCCATGGCCTCAAGGCGCAATCGTTCCTGGCGTACAACCTTCACCTCCGATTCGCGCAGAACCTTCCCCTTCATATCAAAGACCCGGGCGATCGCGTTCAATTGAAGGTTGGCCGGCACCCGGTCATACAGGCTGTCCTGCTGAAGTTTGAACGACCAATTTACCAGATCGACGCGCACCACCGCTTCTGGCGTCGCGTCTTTGCTTCCACCACCTTCATAGGAGACGGATTTAAACGTCCGATACGCGCCCTCTACAAGCGCTTCTTCGAGTCGAGCCCCGAGCGGGACCTGCATGAGATGCCCGCATCCGTCGGTATAGTCCGCCCGGAGTCCCTTTATCGCGGCGGGAATTTCCAGCTTCACCGAGACGGGCAGGGGTTCGCCCATTGGAGGAAACTCCAAGCGGCTGGCACATCCGACTATGGCGATCAGGGAGAGTGCAGCCAGGACGGTTCGAAGAGATTTCACAGGTGATCGGGAGGGCAAAACATAGCGACCGTTCATCGGATTTTCGCTCCGGGGCCTGGGGCCATTTCGAAGCGTCACCGTACCGGATTCAAAAGGTGAAAGCAACACAAGGCCGCCCGTCTCTTGCGGCGTAACGGCCGCTCGATCTATGCTCCTTTCCCATGTTCACGCTGGGCCTTTCCAACATGCGCGATGCAGCGGCCGCACTGGTGCATGACGGGCAGATTGTGGCGGCTGCTGAAGAGGAACGCTTCGTTCGCATCAAGCATGTCTCGGCGCTGCCCGTCCATGCTATCCGCTACTGCCTGAGGGAAGCCGGTCTTCGCTTGTCCGACGTCGATGCGGTCGCCGTTCCGTGGAAATATTGGGAGATCGGGACACGCGCACGGTTGGCGCTCGGCGCGATGCTCCGCTCGCCCCAGCTGTTTCGAGAGAAGAGCCGGCGGTCGATTGAGCGTCTGCGTCAGGAGTGGTGGGAACTCGCGTGCTTGCGCCGGAAGCTGAGCGGGCAGATTGACGGGACGCCATGTCCGTCCGTCACATTTCTCGATCACCACATGTGCCATGCCGCAAGTACATTCCTGGTCTCCCCGTTTGAACGAGCGGCAGTCCTGGTCGTCGATGGAGCGTCCGAGTCGCATTCGACGATGACGGCTCTTGCGGACCGGCGGCAGATTCAGGGGCTCGATCGCACGCGATTGCCTCATTCGCTCGGGCAGTTCTATGCGGCCATGACGGCGTATCTGGGGTTCAAGCCGGACCACGACGAGTACATCGTGATGGGGTTGGCCGCCTATGGGGAGCCGCGCTACGCCGGGACCATTCGCCGGCATCTGCTTCGGCCGCTTCCCAGCGGAACCTTTACGCTGGATACCGCCTTGCTGGATTTTCATTTAGCGCGAGTCGGGATCTTTGTTCCCGAGTTGGTGGCGTTGCTCGGACCATCCCGGTGCCCGGACGAAGAGGTGACGCAGCGACACCGCGACCTGGCGGCGAGTGTTCAGCTGGTGTTGGAGGAGGTGTTGCTGGACATGGCCCGCGCACTTCGCTCAAAGACGAAGGTCAACCAGCTCTGTCTTGCGGGAGGGGTAGCGTACAATTGTGTCGCGAATGGTCGCTTGTGGCGAGAGGCGGGCTTTGGGGAGATCTTTATCCCTCCCGCCGCCGGTGATTCCGGAGCCGCGATGGGTGCGGCCTTGTGGCACACGTTTCGACGCGGGGCGATGATCCGGCATCCGGTCATGACGACGGCCTATTGGGGGCCGCAGTTTAGTGAAGCGGATTGTCAGGCTGCATTGCGGCGAGCGGGCTTGCAATCCCGGCGGTTTGCCGATGAGGAGTTGTGCGATCGCGTGGCGCAGGAACTCTCGAACGGCAAATTAGTCTTCTGGTTCGAGGGGCGCATGGAGTGGGGGCCGCGCGCCTTAGGGAATCGCAGCCTCCTGGCGGATCCGCGCCGGGAAGACATCCGGGCGCTGATCAATGCCAAGGTTAAACAGCGCGAGCTGTTCCGTCCCTTCGCGCCTTCCGTGTTGGCAGAAGAGGCGGGTGTGTATTTTGACCTACCGGCTCCGTCTCCGTTCATGCTTGTGACGGTCCCAGTGAAGCCCAGCGCGAAGGGCATTATCCCGGCTGTGGTCCATGTGGATGGGTCGGCGAGAGTTCAGACCGTCGATCGCCGGGCGAATCCACTTTTCCATCGACTGCTGCAGGCCTTCGCCCGGCGAACTGGAGTGCCTGTTCTGCTCAACACCTCTTTTAACGTTCAGGAGCCGATCGTCTGCTCTCCGGAAGAAGCGATCCGGTGCTTCCAGCGAACCGAGGTTGATTGGCTGGTGTTGGGGAACTTGCTTGTGGCGAACCAGGCTGGTTCCCGGCTGTTATGAAGCGCCTGCGTCCAAAGGCCACACGGACGGAGCCTGGCGATCCCGCGGCGATCAGTACTCCCGCATTGAATGCGCTTCTGCTTCTGGTCATCGCGAACTTTGCACTGCAGCCGTTGACCGAGCCGGACTTTGGCTGGCATCTGCGGACCGGTCTGGATCTGCTCATGCAAGGAGGGCGGCTTCCGGCGATTGATCCCTACTCGCATACGATGCCGGATTGGCCCTGGGTGGAGCATGCGTGGCTGACGGATCTCGTGCTCGGGTGGTTCTACGCGAGCGGCGGAGCAGTCGGATGTCTGCTCATTATCGCATTTTTTGCCATGGTTTCAGCCACTGCCTGGATGGTTGCTGCGCAAGTCGGTCCGGCGATCCGGCCGATTCGTCTGGGAACCTGCGCCTTGTCCTTGTGGGTGGCACTGCCGTTTCTGGGGGCGCGCACGCAAGTGGTGACTTTGCTCGGTGTGGCGGTGGTGTTGGTGCTCCTTGATCGGTTGCGGCAAGGGGCAAGATGGATCATCTGGATGCTCCCGCCTCTCTTTCTCCTCTGGGCCAATCTGCACGGCGGATTCACGGCGGGGCTCTTTCTGTTGGCGGTCGTGGTTGGATTGAATTGGTGCATGGCCGTGGTTTCCCGTGTTTGGCCTGATGTGTTCAGAAGGTTTGATGAGACGCACCTCCCTTCAGCTGATTTGTGGGGGCTGACTCTGGCTACCGGTCTTGCCGGTCTGGTCACGCTGTTGAATCCATACGGCTGGCGGCTCCACAGGGAAATATTTGACTCGCTGGCGAATCAATTTATGGTGGCGACTTTACAGGAATGGCAACCGCCCTCACTGGAGACGTTGGCCGGCCGACTGTTTGGAATCTATCTGGGAGGACTGACGATCGCGGCGGTCTTCTGGTATCGGCGTTTTGAGCCGGTGCGCATGGGATTGTTGTTGGCCTTCCTCTTCGTAGCCTGCCGGCATCTGCGGAACATTCCGCTTTTTCTGATCGTCAGTCTGCCGCTCGCCGTTGAGTTGTCGCAGATCGGGGTTGACCGGTTGGGCTCGGTTCTGATGCTGCGGCAGCGTCGTCCAGCGCAGTGGGCCGCGGGTGTGACGGCGGCCCTTGCCTGTTTGCTGACCTTTCTGGGCCCGGATCATCTGCGGGACGTCTGGCGATTTGGTGTGAATCCAACGGCTGCGTTTCAGCGGACGTCCTATCCGATTGAGGCGGTGGAGTGGATTCGCGCTCATCGTGATCGCCTGGGTTCCCGGCCGGTCCATGACTATCAATATGGCGGCTTTTTGCTGTGGCAGCTGCCGGGAATCCGGACGTTCATCGATGGGCGAATGCCGGCCTGGCGGATCGGAGATCGGTGGATATTCAAAGATTATGTCGATCTTGTCACGGCGCCGGTTCCCCGGACGGATCTCCTCGACAAATACATGGTTGATTGGGCGTTACTGAAAAGAGAGACGCCGCTTGCAACGATGTTGGCCGCGACACCGGGATGGATCAACGAATACGAGGATATGAAGGTGGTGATTTATGTGAAGGGGAATTCCCCGGCTGGGGGCGCTACTCCGGGATCGGGGAGGTAGAGCCGAGCGGGGCGACGGTGTCAGGTGCCGCAAGCGGCAAGTAGCACCCTCTGACCGCATTCCGGTGAATCACGGTGAACTCCCGGAGCATGGCGATGCTATCCCGGAAGAGCCGCACTTTCGATCCCGGTTGATCGGTCCAATTCACGGGAACCTCTTCGATCCGATAGCCGCGTTGTTGAGCCACGAACAGCAATTCGAGATCAAAGCCATATCCGTTGATGGTCGACACGGAGAAGAGATCGCGAGCGACCGATCGTTCGAATAGTTTGAACCCGCATTGTGTGTCGCCGATCCCCTCGATCCCCCCCAGACGGACCATCGCATTGAAGCAGCCACCCAGGATACTCCGGTGCCAGCGGGCGTTGACCTCGAATCCGTGCTGCCGGGAGGCCAGGCTCCGCGATCCGATGGCTACGTCGGCTCCGCTCCGCACGGCCTGTTCAAGCCGGTCGAGTTCTGTAATGGCTGTGGCCCCATCGGCATCGGTGAATAACTGCAGCCGGCCTCGGGCCGCGAGCATGCCCTGCCTGACGGCCCCGCCTTTCCCCACGCAAGTGGGGAGCGGAATCACTCGCAATGCCGGTTCGGTTTTGGCAAAGCCGCGGACGACTTTGATGGTGTCGTCCAGGCTGCCATCATCGACGACGATGATTTCGTAGGATCGGTCTTGTCGGGACAGTGTGTCGCGAATCGAGTGCAGATGGGGAAGAATGCGTGTGGCTTCGTTGTGCGCAGGGATGACGACGGAGAGATCCAGCACCCTGTAGAATTCTTCCTGCGTCACCGGCATGCTCCCCCTAAGCGTCCTGCTTGGAAGTACCGTCGAAGTGATGTCACGGTAAAGGACTCTGTGCCCGATTTCAAGTGGGGCCGATCGATTCTAGAGGACTTGACAGATCTACCGAGGGGGAGCGAACTTGTATGTAAAGTGATGATCGATGCCTAGCTATCCACTTGAGCTTGGAGGTGCGACATGCACAATCTGGTTCGCGGGGCCTCTCTCCTGACAGTGTGTGTCATCGTTGTCGCCTGTGCGAACGCGGTTCCCCCGAGTCGCATTGACCAATATCTCACGTTAGACCAACCTGCAGCTCCCGAGTCGCTGCTCAAGGCAGAGCAGCGTCCATTAAAAGCCGGTTTGGTGCTCGTGCCGGATCAGGTTGATCAGACGGCTCCGGCCGTTTTGCCGGAAGAGGCGCTCGTGCGACTGGGAGATACGCTCAAGCAGGACATTGCGCGGGTGTTACCGGTGACGATGACCGAGGTGCTTTCGGCGGAAGGGGTGCGTCCCCGCGATCAAGGTGGAGATCTATCCCGGCTGGTCGATCTGGCAAAGAGCAAAGGGCTCGATTATCTGGCGGTGGTGGTGGTCTCGAGCACGGAGCAGGAATATCCCGTCACACTCTTCTTAGGAGCAACCACTCATGCGCAGCCTGGCTTTCGACGGGACAATTGGTCGCTCCTGGAATTTGCGCTGCTCGATGTGAAGTCCGGCAAAGCGGTCATGCAGGCCGAGGGCCGGGGATGGGCGACGTTGGATCGTCCGACCGCCCCGGGGATCAATCAATGGTATCCGGTTGTCTATCT
>Ga0105090_10000545_pt1 | contig 18803 bp, 19 predicted proteins | sample PPLLak3March2015_FD_79110 | JGI IMG/M metagenome (GOLD analysis project Ga0105090, IMG submission 79110) | Freshwater sediment microbial communities from Prairie Pothole Lake near Jamestown, North Dakota, USA - PPLs Lake P7 Core (1) Depth... | ecosystem: Environmental > Aquatic > Freshwater >... | reverse complement strand
CGTTTCGGGCAGTTAGCTCAGCGGTAGAGCACTGCCTTCACACGGCAGGGGTCACAAGTTCGAACCTTGTACTGCCCACCAACCCGAACAGGTTTTTCCAGCGCCCGGCTTGCCGGGCGTTTTTATTTTTGATTTTCATGATCAGAGGCAAGTCTGACGTCGGCCTCAAATTCTTCATACAAAATCCGCCTTCGAGGATAGCTGGAATTCATGTTTTACCCGCACTACAGCGGGTATACTTTCGCGCTATGAAGTTGGAGCGATTGCACTTCCCGGCCCTTTCCGGTCCGTCGATTTTTGACTCTGCCGCTCGCCTGCTTACTGTGGCCTTTGCTTTGGCGGCGGTCATTCTGGCGGGCCATTGGCTGACCGAACTCACCGCGCCGCGTCCGATTGCGGAACTTCCCTCTGCAATCATTGCCACTCCTGAATCAGCCGCTGGCACGGTCAGTCGATTGTTCGCCAGCGAAAGTGTGCAATCCCAGGATATTGAAGGTTTGAGCCTGACCGGTGTGTATGCCGGTTTGCGAGGTGGAGGATTCGCTACGATTCGCACACCAAAAGGCGACATGCATGTGTTTATCGGAGATGAAGTGGCCCCCGGGATTATTCTCAAGCACATGGAAAGAGACCGCGTGATTCTCCTTTCTTCAGGAGTCGAAAAGGAATTGATGTTCCCCGAAACTGCAGTGCCAACGGCGGAATCGTCGCCTCAGACTGTCCCCAATCGCCCCACGCAGCCTTTCCAGCCGGAAGAAGATAGATGAGTGCATCTATGAGAGGCTTGTATGTCTTCATGCTCTCACTGTCCATGTTCTGGACATGTGCTGCAGGCGCCGCCAAGGAACCTCCGAAGGGATGGGTCACCCTGAATTTCATCAACGCCGACATTGGCTCGGTGATCCAGGCGATGAGCGAGATGACAGGGCGAACCTTCGTGGTGGATCCCCGCGTCAAGGGAACCCTCAGAATTACCTCACCCCGTGCGGTAAGCCCTTCCGTTGCTTACGACATCGTCCTGTCGGCATTGAGAATGCAGGGTTATGCGGCGATACAGGTCGACGGGGTGGTGCGCATTGTCCCCGAGGCAGATGCCAAGTTCCATGCCACGCCTGCCCTGGGTAAATCCCGTGGCAAAAGGGCGGGCGGCGAGATGGTTACGCGTGTTTTCAAGCTGAGGCACGAATCAGCCCCGCAACTCCTGGCTGCCCTGCGCCCATTGGTGGGCCCCAGCGGAACCTTCAATGCTGATGCCTCAAGCAACACCCTGATCGTCACCGATTACGCCGATAGCCTTGCCGGTCTGGAACAGGTGATAGCGAGCCTGGATATTCCCTCGGTCGACGAGCCGGTGCTGATCCCGCTCAAATTCGCTTCCGCCAAAGAGATTGCCGCCTTGGTATCGCGTGTATTCACACCCGTGGCCGGGCAGGCGGCTGGGGGAGGGCTTGATCTTCTCCAGGTCGCGGTGGATGAGCGATCCAACAGCCTGATCGTGCGGGGCCGCGATCGCAGCCTGGTCGGCAAGGTGCAGAATCTGGCCGCCACTTTGGACGTACCCACTCCGGTGGCGGGCAATGTCCATGTGATCTATCTGAAGAATGCCCAGGCAGTGGACGTGGCCAAGACCCTGCGCAACATTTTGTCTTCAGATACCGGGTCCATGACTCAAACCACCGGCGCCCAGTCCCCGACAACGCAGCCGGTGAATCCCGCTCCCAGTTCAAGCCAGGACCTGGGTCCCGGAATGGTTCAGGCCGACGCAGGCAGCAATGCCCTGATCATTACTGCGCCCGAAGCGATATTCGCCAACCTCAAGGCAGTCGTTGAAAAACTCGACGTGCGCCGGGCTCAGGTATTGATCGAGGCCCTCATCGTCGAGGTGTCGGTGGACAAGGCGGCGGAATTCGGCATCCAGTGGATCGGCGCCGGTACCGTGTCAAGTAATAACACCCTGGGCGGCTTGTTCGGCAACAGCACTCCCGCCACCAATATCGGTGTCATCACCGCGGCTGCAACTTCCGGCTCGACTGCCGGCCTGCTCGGCATCGCCAGCGGCCTGACCGTCGGGTTCCTCAAAGGCGAGAATTTCGGCGTATTGGCCCGCGCCCTGGAAACGGAGGCCGGTGGCAACATCCTTTCGACCCCCAGCCTGCTTACCCTCGACAACGAGGAAGCGAAGATTTCCGTGGGCTCCAACGTGGCCTTCCAAACCGGTTCGTTCACCACGCCGACTTCGGCCTCTGATGGGATCTCCAACCCCTTCACGACCTTCGAGCGCAAGGATGTGGGCCTGACCCTCAAGGTCAAGCCGCAGATCAGCGAGGGGGGCACGGTACGCCTGCAGATTTCCCAGGAAGTGTCCCAGCTTCGTCAATCACCGGGGACGGACCCGACCCTCGCCTCGACCGACAAACGTGCCATCGATTCCGTCGTGCTGGTGGATGACGGACAGGTCGTGGTGCTGGGCGGGCTGATCCAGGATCAGATGACTGACGGTGAAGACAGCGTGCCGTTCCTGGGGGACCTGCCGATCGTCGGTCAGCTGTTCCGCTACAGCAGCCGCAAGCGCAACAAGACCAACCTAATGGTTTTTCTGCGCCCCATCATCGTGCGCACGGCGGCTGATGCCGCTGCGATGACCAGCCCGCGTTACGACTATATCCTCGGCCAGGAGAAAGCCCTGGCTCCGGGACGCAAGTTCATGCTGCCGGATGTGAGCACACCCCTGATCAGCGACCACTTGTATCTTGGGAGCAGTCCCGCAAGCAAGGACAGCGCTGCGGTCCCGCCCACGCCTGTCGCACCTTGAAACGTATTCCCTATTCATTCGCCCGCTCCGCGGGTGTCCTGGCCAGCCCGGACCCGTTCGGCGGGCTTGAAGTCAAGGTCAGACCGAATACGCGCCCGGAGACGCTCGCGGAATTGCGTCGCGAGTTCGGTCTTCCCCTGTCGGTGCGCCTGCTCAGCGAGGATGAATTCGAGGCGGCACTTTCCGAGATCTACTCGGATGGCGGCAGTTCCAGTGGACTTCTCGACGGTCTGGGCGACGAGGCGGAGCTGTCCAGCCTGATGCAGGACAGCAAGCGCATTCAGGATCTGCTGGAGACGGATGACGACGCGCCTATCATCAGGCTGATCAACATGGTGTTCATGCAGGCCCTGCGCGAAGGGGCCTCGGACATTCATATCGAACCTTTCGAAAACCGTTCCCTGGTCCGCTTCCGGGTGGACGGGGTGCTGAAGGATGTTTTCGAGCCTCCGCGGGCGCTCCACGCCGCACTGGTTTCACGCATCAAGGTGATGGCTGATCTGGACATTGCCGAGAAACGTTTGCCGCATGATGGCCGCATCGCCATCCGCATCGGCGGCCAGGCCGTCGACGTACGGGTGTCCACCCTGCCTACCGGGCATGGCGAGCGTGCGGTGCTTCGCCTGTTGGCGAAGAGTGCCGAATTCCTGCAGCTCGATCGCCTCGGCATGAGCCCGGAAGTTCTGCGGCAGATGGATCATCTGATCAAGGAGCCTTACGGGATCCTGCTGGTCACCGGACCCACCGGCTCGGGCAAGACCACCACGCTGTACGCTGCCCTGTCGCGCATGGATCACACCGAGTTGAACATCATGACGGTCGAAGACCCGATCGAGTACGACCTCGACGGGGTCGGCCAGACCCAGGTCAATACCCGTGTCGACATGAGCTTCGCGCGCGCCTTGCGATCCATCCTGCGCCAGGATCCCGATGTCATCCTGATAGGGGAAATCCGCGACCTGGAGACGGCGCAGATCGCTGTTCAGGCGAGTCTGACTGGTCACCTGGTCATCGCCACCCTGCACACCAACGATGCGGCCAGCGCGGTGACCCGGCTGGCTGACATGGGCATCGAATCCTTCCTTCTGGGCTCCAGCCTGATGGGCGTTCTGGCACAGCGACTGGTACGCAAGCTGTGCCCACACTGCAAGACGGCTTACGCCCCCAGTCCGCAGGAGTGGGCCGTGCTCGATAGCTCCACCCCTCCCGACAAGGTCTATCAAGCCAATGGCTGCGAAGAATGCAACCACTCGGGCTACCGTGGGCGCACCGGCCTCTATGAACTCCTCACAGTCGACGATCCCCTGCGCCGGCTGATCCACGACAATGCCGGCGAACATCTCATTCGCCAGCATGCCGAGTCCCATGGCATGAAGACGCTGAGGTCCGACGGCCTGCGCTGGGTGCTGGCGGGCGAAACCTCCATCGAGGAGGTGTTGAGGGTGACCCGGGAAGCGCTATGACGGCCTGGCGTTATGTGGCGGTGGACGCGAAAGGTACGCGCCACCGGGGTGAACTGGAAGCAGACCATCCGCGTGCGGTTCGTGCCCAGTTGAGGGAACAGGGACTGCTGGCGGAAACCGTCACGCCGCGTAACGATCCTGCTCAGAGCGGAGCGGGGGGCAGGCGGGTGCCGGCTCTGGCACTGGCGCTATTTTCCAGGCAACTCGCAACCCTGCTGACGGCGGGCCTGAGCATCGAGCGTTCCCTGGCTGCCTTGGTCGAGCAGCAGGAGGAGGACAGGGTGCGCGCAGTTTTGAGCAGCGTGCATGAGGATGTTCTCGCCGGGCATGGTCTTGGCCAGACCCTGAGCCGCCATAGCCGTGCTTTCCCTCGCTACTACGGTTCTATCGTCCAGGCCGGGGAAGAGGCGGGCGCCCTGCCGCAGGTGATGGAGCGTCTCGCTTCCTATCTGGAAAGGGGCCAGGCCCTGCGTCAGAAAGTGGGAGTCGCCCTGATTTATCCTGCTATCGTCACCGTGGTGGCCATCCTGATCGTGGGCGTGCTGTTGACCTATGTCGTTCCCCAGGTGGTGTCAGTGTTCGAGCAGTCCCGCCAGACCTTACCCTGGCTGACCCGTGCCATGATCATGGTCTCCGATGCAGCCCGCGCGACGTGGTGGCTCGGATTGATTCTGGTCTTCGTCGGAATTTTCTTCGCCCGTTACCTGCTGACCATCGATGTGATGCGCCTGCGCTGGCATGGTTTCCTGCTGCGCCTGCCGGTCATCGGTCGCCTCCGTGTCGGGTTGGCCAGCGCCCGTTTCGCCAATACCCTTGCGGTGCTGGTGGGTAGTGGCGTTCCGATCGTCAATGCCCTGGGTCATGCCGGCGCGGCGCTTGACGATGAAGTATTCCGCCGCGCCACCGCCGAGGCCGCAGCACGGGTGAGGGAAGGACAGAGCATCAGTCGCGCGCTGAAACAAAGCGGAGCCTTCCCGGGCATGTTGTTGCACCTCGTCGCAAGCGGCGAGGCCAGCGGCGAACTGGCACGCGTACTCGAGCAGGCCGCGCGGCAGCAGGAACTGTCAGTCGAGACCCGCCTGTCCGCCTTGACCGCCTTGCTGGAACCCCTGCTCATTCTGGTCATGGGCGGTATAGTTCTGGTGATCGTGCTGGCCATCATGCAACCCATCATCGACATGAATCGTCTGGTGCGATGAGCAAGTCATAGCTAGGAGATCGTTAAATATGCGAAATATGCGAAGCAAAGGTTTTACCCTCATCGAACTCATGGTCGTTCTGGTCATCCTGGGTGTTCTGGCCGCGATGATTGCCCCGAAAATCATGGACCGGCCGGATCAGGCCCGCATCATCGCCGCCAAGCAGGACATCGCTACCATAGTCCAGGCCCTCAAGATGTATCGCCTCGACAACATACGCTATCCGACCACCGAGCAAGGTCTGCAGGCGCTGATCACCAAACCCGTCATTCCCCCTATCCCGGACAACTGGAAATCGGGCGGCTATCTGGAAAAGCTGCCCAACGATCCCTGGGGCCATCCCTACATTTATCTCAACCCCGGACGCCAGGGCGAGATCGACGTCATCAGTTCCGGAGCGGACGGTGAGTCCGGGGGCGAGGGCACGGATGCAGACATCGGTTCCTGGATGCTCTGATTCGGCTTGCCGGCCGATAACCGGTCGGGGGTTCACCCTGATCGAGTTGCTGGTGGTACTGGTCATCATCTCGGTCGGTCTTTCCGTCGCCGTCATCGCCATGCGACCCGACAACCGGGCCGTGGTCCGTGAAGAAGGCAAGCGCCTGGCGGTTCTCCTCGGTCTGGCGGACGAGGAATCCGGAGTGAACGGCATGCCGCTGGCCTGGGTTGGCAACGAGAACGGCTATGAGTTTCAGGCGCGTCAGCTGACTGATATGGGGCCAGACTGGTCGGTGATCAGGGGCGACGATCTGCTGCATCCGCGACAACTTCCGACGGGCATGGTGATCCGCAGCATCCGGGTTGACGGACAACTCCTGGAGTACGGGCAAAGGGTCGCGCTGGGCCGCTGGGCGACGCACGAACTTTCCGTGGAAATCGCCTTGGGAGAGGATCGCGTCAAAGTCACAGGCAGGTCCGGCCGTTTCGATTCCGAGCCGATCAAGGAGGGCACATGAAGCAGGCTGCCCGGGGTTTCAGTCTGCTGGAAATGCTGGTCGCCCTGGCCATTGTCGCAATAGGCCTGACCGCTGCCCTGCGTGCTTCGGGCGTCGGCATCGAAGGAGTGGGCGAATATCGCAACCACATGCTGGCGTTGTGGCTTGCACAGAACATCGTGGCGGAACGAACAGCCCGGGGTGATTGGCCCAGTCCCGGCACGACGACGTCGGAAGAGGTGTACGCCAACCATCGATTCGTGGTTCGCCAGGAAATCAAGGCGACGCCCAATCGACGCTTCAGGCGCCTCGAGGTTTTCGTGGCCGATCGCGAGGAGCCGGCCAGAACACTGCAGCACAGTGCCGCGTTTCTGATTTCTCCGCAATGAGAGGCGCGCGTGGCTTCACCCTGATGGAAGTGCTGGTGGCAATGGTGTTGCTGAGTTTGTTTGCCGTTGTGACTTACCGTTCCCTGGATGCCGTGCTCAATATCCAGCAGCAGGCCATTGCAAAAATGGACAGGCTGAATGAACTGGCGTCCGCCTTTGCAATCATGGACAAGGATCTGGCAAATATCACGACACGTGTTGATCCCAGGATTCCGCTGGATGGCGGATTCCGTGCCTTGATGAGACAGGATGGCGCCGCCCAGTTCGATCTGTTGCGTCTGCATCCGGAAGATGCGGAAAATGGTCTGCAAAGGACAGGTTACCGATGCGCGGGAGAAACGCTCAACCGCCTGGTCTGGCAGGACGTCAACAACCCGTTCGACACCCCGCAGGAATCCACCCTGGTCGGAGGGTTACGTTCCTGCACGTTCAAATACATGAACACCGGGGGGCAGTGGCTGAGCGTGTGGCAAGCCCAAACCGGGAGACTGTTGCCTCGAGCGCTCGAACTCACAGTCACCGAATCGGATGGCACCCCTATTCGACGGGTATTCGCAGTGCAATGATCTTCTTTCGAGCGAAAGCCATCCATCACCCATGAACCGCAAGCACATGACCTGCCCGAAAGGGCAAGCCTTTGCCCCGCGGCAGCGTGGCGCAGCGGTGCTGGTCGCCATGCTGGTGGTTGCCATCGCTGCCCTGGCATCCAGCAGTTTCATGTTTCACTCCCGGGTTGAATGGCGCCGGTTCGAAAACCTGAACAGCATGGACCAGGCCCAATGGGTATTGCGCGCAGCGCAACAATGGGGGGCGACCGTGCTGCTGGATGACGCGCGCAACAGCAGTGTGGACCACCGTGGCGAGGCATGGGCAACCAGACTGCCCCCCGTGGAGGCCGAAGGGTATCGGATGTCGGGCCTGATGGAAGACCAGGAGGGGCGTTTCAATCTGAACAACCTGGTTGTGAATGGCGAAATCGACGAGCAGCAACTGGCTATCTTCATTCGCCTGCTGGGCGCCCTGCGATTGCCGGAAAACCTGGCGGTGGCTGTGGCTGACTGGATGGACACCGATGATGTCCCGTTTAATCCGAACAGTGTCGATTCGGCATATTACGCAACGCTTCCAACGCCCTACCGGGCCACCAACCAGCCACTGATCAATATCAACGAATTGCTGCGCGTGAAAGGTATGGACCGTAACACCCTCTCAGCATTGAGACCCTTTGTCACCGTTCTCCCGACCCGCACACCGGTCAACGTCAATACCGCCAGTCCCGAGGTCCTGGTCGCGCTGGTGCAGGGGCTGTCCTCCGAGGAAGCCTATAGCATGGTCGCCAAACGGGAACGCGTTTATTACCGTAATATCACCGACTTTCAACAGGCCTTGCCCAGCGGGATGACGGCGCCGGCAAGCGGGATATCCGTAAGCAGCCAGTATTTTCTGGTGCACGTACGTGCCAGTAATGAACGCCTGTCAGTCGGCAACCAGGCCTTGTACCGTCGGGTCGGGGCCGACATGCCAAAACTTGTGTGGAGAACCGAGTTATGAGTGAACTCCGCCTCTACCTGCGGCGAGACACATTTTCGGAAGGCACGGACTGCGCCTGGGCCCTGCTGGATGACCGGGGACATCTGCAGAGTAGTGGTAACCAGCTGGTGGACGTGCCGCGGGCGCGACACTGCCGACTGGTTCTGGCCAGCGATCTTGTCCTGACTCTCAAGGTGCCCCTGCCAGATCTGCCCGAGCGTCGGTTGACCCCCCTGCTGCGTGCCGCTGCCGAGGGAGCGACCCTGGTCGAGGCGGACACGATCCATGCTGCATTCATGGAACGCGCCGCCGATGGCGAGGCCATTCTGGCGGTGGTGGAGGATGCCTGGCTGAGCCGTGTCCTTGCCAGGCTTGCCGGGCTTGGTCTGCATCCCGAGAGCGCGCTTCCCGAATATCTGCTTCTGCCCTGGACCGAGGGTAGCTGGTCGGTCTGCTGGCGCAGCAACAACCTGCTGGCGAGATTCGGCAGGTGCGAGGGGATGTCGCTCGACGAGGGTGAACCGCCGGTCGGTCTGATTCTGGCGCTCGCCCAGAGAGGGCGTCCCGACGCAGTGAAAATTCATCTGCTCGAGAACGCCGGTTCGCCCGACTGGGAGCGCTGGCGCGCTGCCCTGGCCACGACGGTGGAGTCTGCCGGGGCCTGGGAATGGCGAACCGCCCAGTGGCCCGAACTGCCCAGCTTGCTGCAGGGCATCCATTCTCCCGGTCTCAAACGCCTGGACTGGACCCGGCTGGCACGCCCCGTCGCCTGGGGGGTGGCCGCCCTCGCGGTCATCCAGCTGGTCGGCCTCAACCTGGACTGGATGATGCTTGAACGGGAAAACGCCAATATCAAGCAGGAAAAGAAGGTTCTGGCCGAGAAAGCCCTGCCCGCCAATTCAGCCATCGTCGATCCGACCTGGCAAGTTTCGGAGCGGCTGCGAATCATGCAGACAGCCGACGGCAATCCGTCGCCGGATGCCCTGGTAGGTCTGTTGGGCCGACTCAGCCAGGCCTGGCCCCGGCTCGGCAATGTCCAGGTTCGGGTAATGAACTACGAAGCAGGCGGGCTCACCGCCTCGATCGACGAAGCGGACACGCTCTGGCTGGACCAACTGAAAATAGCGGCTGCTGCCCAGGGGCTGATCGTCAACTCGGAGGCGGACAAGGAAAATGACAAGGGCATCCTCCTCAGAATCAAGTCCGCCGGGAAGGAGGCCAGTCATGCCCAATGAATGGCACGACCGGATTCGTGGCTACCTGAGCGGACGAAGCACGAGAGAGCGCTCATTCCTGCTGGCTGGCGGCCTGGCCCTGCTGGTTCTCCTCGGTTACGGGCTGTTGTACGAGCCGCAGGATGAAGCGAGATCCAAACTGATCCAGCGCCTGCCTGCCGAACGTGCCGAGTTGCGGCTGATGCGAGTGCAGGCGGAGGAAATCCAGCGCCTGCGGTCGCGCATGGGCGATACCGGCAAGGGCGGCCTGGAACAGCGGGTCAAGTCGTCGGCCGCGGCTCTTGGTCTGGGGGAAAGTTTCGCCCAGTTCGTCACCTCGGCAAACGACCAGATCCAGATCAGCACCCAGCCGCTGCCGACCGACACCTGGATAGGCTGGCTGGCTGAACTCGAACGGCAGGGGGTGATGGTGGTGCGTTGTCGCATCACCGCCAGTGATCAGTCCGGACTCGCCAGGCTGGAGATGACGCTGACAGGTGGCCAGCGATGAGGCGCCTGCTGCTGGCAGGGCTCCTGCTTCTGGTTCTCGTTGCCAGCTATCTGGTGATGCTGCCCGCAACCTGGATGGACGCCTTGTTGCAGCGTGCCAGCCAGGGCGCCTTTGCCATGACCGCTACCCAGGGAACACTCTGGCGGGGGGAAGGCAGCCTTCAGGCACTTCTGCCGAGCGGCGAGGCAGTCACCCTGGTGCCGGTACGCTGGCATATCGTCACCGGGGAACTGTTGTCGCTGAAGCTGCATCTCAAGGCGCAATCCGCTCGCGACGACAAGCCGGTGCTGGATGTCGTGCTGGGGCAGGGCGAGGCCTATATACAGCAGGCCAAGCTGGATTTGCCGGCTGCGCTGCTGGGGCTGCTGTCGCCCACACTCCGTGAGGCCTCCCTGTCGGGCCAGCTTGCCTTGCAGGTGGACGAGCTGCGCATCAAAAACAGCCACGCTGCCGGCAAGGCGCAGGCCTACTGGAAAGGGGCAGGTTCAAGCCTGAGCCGCATCCGTCCTCTGGGAAATTATGTGCTGGTCATGAATGGCAAGGGCGATGGGATGGACTTCAATCTGAGCACGATGGGCGGCCCGTTGACCCTGAGCGGATCCGGCAACTGGATTCCAGGCAAGGCTCCGGACATCCGAATCATGGCGACACCGGAAGAAAACGCACGACAGGATCTTGCCCCGCTGCTGCGCATGTTCGGCCGTGAAACCAGCCCTGGCACCTACCAGTTGATCGTCGACCCGAGTGTTCGGGCCATCACCCCTTAGCCCGCAAGCCAGCCCTGGCCTATTTCGATTTCTGCCGGATCATGAGGGCGGGCATCGAATCCCGGGAATTCAATTCAGCGCACGGATCGACTGCATCGGCGGCACGCTAGTGACATGCCGTGTAGTGAGCCAGCCAGCGCTGCCGATCAGGCCGGCGCCGGCGAGCGGCAGCACGACCCACAGCCAGGGATGGATCTGCGGCGGCAGGTCGAACAGCCGCCCGGCGATCAAGGACATGGCGACTTCGGCGCACAGGCTGGCGAGCAGGCCTGCCAGCAGGCCCAGCGCCAGAAACTCGCTCCACAGACTTTTGGCCAGATAGGCGCGCTGCGCACCGAGGGTGCGCATCAGCACCGATTCCTGCTGGCGCGCGTCAAGGCTGGCGAGCAGGGTGGCGACGACGACGGCGACCCCTGCCGCCAGCAGGAAGCCGAGCAGCAACTGGATCGCGCCGATGACCTGGTCGAACACCGTCTGGATGTTGGCGATGAGCTTGTCCAGCGCGAGCACGGTGATGCCGGGAAAGCTTTTTATGAATTGCGGCATCATCGCGCTCGCATCCGTGGGCACGAACACGCTGGCGATGGCGCTCGCCGGCAGGGCGTCGAGCTGGCCGGGAGCGAAGATGACGAAGAAGTTGGGCTGCATCGAATCCCACTTCACGCTGCGAATGCTGCTGATGCGCGCGCTGATGGTCTGGTCTCCGATGCGAAAGCCGAGGCTGTCGCCCAGTGCAAGCCCGAGCCGCTCAGCCATGCCGGATTCGACCGAGATCTCTGCGGAAGGGTCGCTGCGCAGCAGCGGGGAACCCGCCGGCGTGCCCTTTACGGGTGCGTTAACGCGCTGCTCGCCATGCCAGCGCCCGGTCAGCACACTGTTGTTGGGTGGCAGGCTGGCGGTCCAGGTGAGGTTGAGTTCGCGGCGCAGGGTGGGGCTGTCGCGATCGCCTTCTGGCAGGGTGGATTCGATCGGCTGGCCGTTCTTTTCCACTACCCGGCCGCGCACCATCGGATAGAGCGCCGAGGCCTGGAGGCGATGTGCCTGCAGAAAATCGGCGACCGGCTGTTCCTGATGCGGTGCGATGTTCACCAGAAAAAAGTTCGGCGCATCGGGCGGCAGCTGCTGCTGCCAGCCGTCGATCAGGTCGCTGCGCACCAGCGCCAGCAGGGCGACGAGGAACAGCGCCAGGGTGAAGGCACCGAGCTGCAGGGTGCTGTCGAGGCGATGGCGCAGCAGTTGTGCGAGTCCGAAGCGCAGCGGCCCTGCCGCCATGCGCTGCACCAGCCTGCCGAGCAGCAGGGCGAGCTGCGCCAGCAGTGCCAGCACCAGGGCCAGCGCCAGCAGCGCGCCGACGAACAGCGCGACCAGCTTGGCGTCGCCGGCATACCAGACGGTCAGCGCCAGCAGGATGGAACCGCTGAACAGCAGGCTGATCCAGGCTGCCAGCGGCAGGGGGGGCAGGTCGCGGCGCAGCACCCGAAGCGGCGACACGCGGATCAGCCGAAGCAGGGCCGGCAGGGCGGCGGCCCCCAGCGCCAGAAGACCGCTGGCGACGGCGGCGAAGATGGGTGCAGTTCCCAGATCCGGCAAGCGTGCCGCAGCGCTGGGCAGCACCATCCCCGCCAGGACCTGCTGGGCGAAGGCGCCAATGACCACGCCGATCGCGCTGCCGATGAGCCCGAGCATCAGTAGCTGGGTTCCATAAAGCACACGGAGCTGCGCCGTGGTGGCGCCGAAGCAGCGCAGTAGCGCAGCCTGGTCGTAATGGCGCAGGGCGTGGCGGCGTGCGGCGATGGCGATGGCCGCGACCGCCAGCAGCAGGCTGACCAGTGCGGTGAGCTGGATGTAGCGCTCGGCGTTGGCGAATGCGCCACGCAGGGTTTCCACCCCCTCGCGCGAGCCGATCAGGCGCTGGGTGCGGTCGAGTTGAGGTTTGAGTGCGGCGGCGAATTCGGCCAGAGCTCCGGACTCGCCAGCGAACTGGTACAGGTAGGTAACGCGGCTGCCGGGCATCAGGATGCGGGTCTGTTCGACCTCGTCGGCGCGCATGAAGATACGCGGCGCCATGCCGAACACGCCACCGAGCTGCCCAGGCTCTTCGGCGATGAGGCCGGCGATTCTGAATTGCGCATCGCCGATCTGCACGCTGTCGCCGACTTTGGCCTCGAGCAGCGGCAGCAGGCCGGGATCGACGTAGACGGCCCCGGGTGGCGGCTGGGCCGGGCGCACCTCGCCCGTTGAGAAGGGCTGATCGGCGATGCGCACGGTGCCGCGCAGCGGATAGGCGGAATCGACCGCGCGCAGGGTGGCGAGCTGGAAGGCGTCTCCGCGTGAAGCCATGCTGCTGAATTCGAGTGCGGCGCTGGTTGTCAGCCCGACTTCGGGCCAGGACTCGATCGGGCGTGGACTGGTGACCAGCAGGTCGGCGCCGAGAAAGCTCGCGCCCTGTTCGCTCATCCCGCGTTTCATGCGGTCGCCGAGGAAGCCGGTAGTGCTGACGCTGCCGACGCCGATGATCAGTGCCAGCAGCAGCACCCGCCATTCACCGCTGGCACGTTCGCGCTGCAGCAGCCACAGGCCGAGGCGCAGGAAATTCATGCTTGTCCAGCCTCATGTGCGCGCCCGGCTGTCAGCTGCAGCCGGCGCTGGCAACGCGACGCCAGGGCGTCGTCGTGGGTGACGAGGATCAGGGTGGTGCTCGCCGTGGCGTTGAGCGCGAAAAGCAGATCGATGATGCGTGAGCCGGTTTCGGCATCGAGGTTGCCGGTCGGCTCGTCGGCGAAGACCACACTCGGGTCGGTGGCGAAGGCGCGGGCGATGGCGACGCGCTGCTGCTCGCCGCCGGAAAGCTGTCGAGGATAATGCCCCGCCCGGGCGCTCAGCCCGACCTGCTCAAGCCAGTGTACGGCGCGTTCGTGGGCGCCGGATTCGCCGGCCAGTTCCAGCGGCAGCAAAATGTTTTCCAGAGCGGTCAGCGCCGGCAGCAGCTGGAACGACTGGAACACGAAGCCGACACGTTTGGCTCGCAGTCGCGCGCGGGCGTCCTCGTCGAGGTCGTTGAGGCGCTCGCCGAGCAGCCAGACCTCGCCGCTGCTGGCCTGGTCGAGCCCTGCCAGCAGACCCAGCAGGGTCGACTTGCCGGAGCCCGAGGCGCCGACGATGGCGAGCGTTTCGCCGGCTTTGACCGCGAGGCTGACATCGGTGAGGATGTCGAGCGTACCCTCTCCGGTGGCGACGCGCTGCGACAATCCGCGTGCGGCGACCACGGCGGCGGGGAACTGTGTGGGGTCATAAGGCGTCATGCAGGCTGTTTAGGGAAGGAATGAGTGTTATGCATTATCGCGTGTTGCTGGCTTTGCTGTTGTGTCTGCCTGGGGCGCTGTGGGCCAGCCAGTGTACGTTGTTGATCGTCGGAGACAGCCTGAGTTCCGGCTATGGCCTGGCGCCGCAACAGGGCTGGGTCGACCGGCTGGGGATGCGGCTGGAGAAGGCGGCGCCGGCGTGGCAGGTCGTCAATGCCAGCGTCAGCGGCGACACCACGCAGAACGGGGTGCAGCGGCTGCCGTCAGCGCTGCAGCGGCAGCGGCCGCAGGGTGTGCTGATCGAACTCGGCGGCAACGACGCGCTGCGCGGCACGCCCCCTGCCGAGATCCGGCGCAATCTCGAGACCATGATCCGGCAGGCGAAGCAGTCCGGCGCCTGGGTGCTGCTGTTCGAGCCGCCGGTGTTGCCGAACTACGGCAAGTCCTATGGCGAAGCGGTGGCGCGTCTGTATCGCGAGATCGCGCAGGAGCAGGGCATCACCCTGGTGCCGTGCTTCATTTGCGATATTGGCGTCGATCCGACCTTGATGCAGGCTGACGGTATTCACCCCAACGAGCGTGCCCAGGCAAAAATGCTCGACGCGGTGTGGCCTTATCTTCGCCCCAGGCTGCGCTGCGCAGAGGCCAGGCGGCCATGACCCCGGGCGGACCTTGTCCCTGCGGCTCGGGCCAAAACTACGACGAATGCTGCGGGCGATATCACGTCCATGGCGAGCTGGCGCCGACTGCCGAAGCCTTGATGCGCTCGCGCTACAGCGCCTACGTACTGGGACTCGAAGACTATCTGCGCGCGACCTGGCATCCCGCCACCCGGCCGCCGGCACTCGATCTGCATGTGCCGCCACGCCCGCAGTGGCTGGGTCTGGTGGTGAAAGCACACAAGCCGATCGACGATACGCATGCCACGGTCGAATTCGTCGGACGCTACAAGCTTAACGGCCGTGCCCACCGCCTGCACGAAATCAGCCGCTTCGAACGCATCGATGGGCGCTGGTTTTATCACGATGGCGAGATCGGCAAATGAAAAGGGGAGGCAGCGAATGAGTGCGATCAAGCTCGGTCACGCGGTGCTGAAAGTCCGCAGCCTGGCCGTCTCCGTGCCGTTCTATCGCGACGTGCTGGGATTGCGGGAAGTGGCGCGCCACGGCGGCAGGATGGCGTTCTTTTCCTGCGGCGAGAATCATCATGATCTGGCGCTGCTCGAAGTCGGGGCGGATGCCGCGCCGCCGATGCAAAGACAGGTTGGCCTGTATCACGTCGCCTTCAAGGTGGGTGATTCGCTCGACGATCTGCGAGCGTTTCGTGACCGTCTTCTGGCACAGGGCGTTGCGCTGACCGGTCAGGCCGATCACCGCGTCAGCCAGGCAGTTTATTTCCAGGATCCGGACGGGCTGATGCTCGAGGCCTACGTCGATGCCGATCCGGCAATCTGGCAGAACGATCCGGGTGCCGTGGCCTTCATCGGCACCCTGGACCTGTAGGGCGGAACACGGCAGATCACCGGGCGCTGATCATCAGCCAGACCAGACGCCGCGCCATTTCCGATTTGCGGGCCTGGTAGCCGGTATCGACGCTACGCGCGCTTTCACCGGGGGCATAGCTGCCATCCCTTACTTCGACCCGCACTATGTCCGATTTGCCGCGCAGGGTGTTGCGCTCGCCGACCATGCGGTGTTTTTCGCTCGACACCATCCCGACGCGGTCGAACCCCAGTCCGGGTTTCACCACGTCGGCGTGAGCCAGGCTTGCCCCCATCAGGGCGACTGCGATCATCAGATTGAGTTTCATCATGCTCTCCTTCGTCATCAGGCTCCGCGCACCGTGCGCTGGAACATGGCTTCAGAGTAGGCGTGCATGAAGGTCGGGATAAGCAACCGGGTTCAAACCCGGTTGACTAACCGGGTTGGGGTTGCGGAGAGGCGCTGATCAGCATCGGGGTTTTTCTTTACCGGATCCCATGGTGGAAGCGAAATCCCTTGTAGTCGAGGATCACTCCGTCAGGCGTGATCTGCTCCAGGCTGAGGCCGTCGGCCAATGGCTCGCCCTGTCTGGCCATGTCGCCATTGATCATTACGCGACGTTCCCCGGGATTGTTCGAATAGGCATGAAACGAAATCGTGATCATTGGAATCTCGCGCCGGATGGAGGGAGGCAGATCATTCAATGCCATGATTTTTCTGCCTGCCTCGTCGGCCGTCCCGCTTGGCAACTGCCCAGCCGTTGCGTTCCGGGCGGCGGGTTCGGGTTGAGGCGAGGTGGGGAGGGACTCATGACCGGCCAGGGCCTGAATTTCCTGTTTCGTTGCGGCTCCCGCCGCTGGAGGGTGAGGCTCCTGTTTTCCCGTCGCTACCGGTGACCCGTCAAGTGGTGCTGGCACAGCGAGGTTTGAACCTGGCACGACTGGCAGGGAGGCGGGAGGCTCAGCCGCAGGAGCGGGTTGTTCTGGCTGCCATGGCCGCAGCCAGCCAAGCGCAATTCCAGCAGAGATCAGGACTACGGCAAGTACGCCGCTCATCAAATACCTGGGGCGCGTGGGGTCTGTCGGCGTTGCCTGTACTGTCAGCAGCGTCGGGGTCGAGCCGCGTTGACGCAACTGATCGGATTTCTTGAGCGCATCGAGGATGTACGACATGGTTAGATTTCCCCCGGCTCTCGTGACAGCTTTGGCGCCGTCTGATCCGCCAGATTGACCAAACGAGCCAGGGTTTGCGGGCCGGCGCTGCCGTCAGGTATCAATCCCTGGGAGAGCTGAAACTGCCTGATCTGATTCACCAAGGTGTAGTCGAACACCCAATCCTGCTTCTCTTCCACGACTCTTCCCTGCAACTGCGCGAGTTGCCTGCTGAGCCATTCGACTGCCTCGCCGCGATCGCCCGGCCGGATGACAGTCGGGGCGACAGGCGGCACACGCCACAGCAGGCTGTAGTAGCCCGACCATTGCGATGCCAGGGCGCTCAGCGCGACGGTCGTCGTAGTCGCGCCGATGGAGAAGGTGGCGCTGTCGGGGGTCAATGCTGTGAGCGTCGCGAAGAACTCGCGACCCTGTTCGTCGCGCATGCTCAGCACCGCCGGCCGGTTGGATTTGCGCAGCTCATCCAGTCCGCCGCGGCCCGCCTGACAGCGCAAGCCCAGCGTTTCGGCCTGCAGGCAGGCATCTGTTCCCTGATAGTCGGCGCCCCATGCCATGAAGAGTGCAGCGTAGGCCATATCCTTGCTTCGCTCGCTCGGTTCGCCGGCGGGCCAGGTCAGCACCTCCGGCAATCCCGCTTCCGGGTCGGTCTCCCGGGCCGGCTCTTCCGCTTTCACGTCCAGGGCGGGTGGAACCGGCTGCGACAGCGGTTGTTGCGTCGTGGCCAGCGTGATTTCAGGCAGTTGCCAAACCAGCACCAGCGCCAGCGCCCCGACCACGAGCACGGACAGGCTGGCCAGAAGCAGCCGTCGCATGCCATGGCGCAGGCTGGAGGCCTTTGGGAAAACTTCGCGTGCCGCCTGCTCGAGGGTCGCCCGGTCAACCTTCTCCTTGCCCTGCGCATAGGTGCCCAGCAAGGCCCGATCGCACAACACGTTGATGATGCGGGGAATGCCGCCGCTCAGTCGGTGCAGGCGCCCCATGAGCGCAAGCGGAAACAGCTGCCGCTGCGTGCCGGCCACCTCGAGACGGTGCTGCACATAGGCGGTCACTTCGGTCTTGCTCAGCTTTCCCAGGTGATAACGCGCCACGATGCGCTGCGCCAGTTGCCGCAGGTCCGGACGCTCCAGCATCGCCGCCAGTTCCGGCTGGCCGATCAAAATGATCTGCAGCAGCTTGCGTTCATTGGTTTCCAGATTCGTCAGCAGCCGCATCTGCTCCAATACTTCGGCGGACAGATTCTGCGCCTCGTCGATGATCAGCACTGAATGCCTGCCTCTGGCGTGGGCGTCGAGCAGGTGCGCGTTGATGCAATCGATGAAAACCTTGATGCTGGTATTGCCGGTCGGGTATGCGATGCCGAATTCCACGCAGATGGTCGAGAGCAGTTCCTCCACCGTGAGCTTGGGGTTGAAGATGTAGGCGACGTCGCAGGATTCAGGAATCTGCTCGAGCAGGCAGCGCGAGATGGTGGTCTTGCCCGTGCCGACTTCACCGGTGAGCAATACGAATCCGCCTTCGCCATTGACCCCATAGAGCAGATGCGCCAGCGCGTCCTGGTGGCGCTGGCTCATGTAGAGGTAACGCGGCGCCGGCGCGATGGAAAACGGCGCTTCGGCGAGGCCGAAGTAGTTCAGATACATGGGGGTCATGGGGGAAACGCGGAACTCAACTCGTTTTGCCTCATCGCCGGAGCATGGTGGGGGCGTGGCAAGAATGCCGATGGTCGAAATATACGACCTCAAGGTGAATGATAACAATGAACAAAGCCCGCTTGCGCGGGCTTTGTTCGGCTTCTAATCGAATACGGTGGGGTGGATGATGGGACTCGAACCCACGACAACAGGAATCACAATCCTGGACTCTACCAACTGAGCTACATCCACCATTGTCGTCGTCAGAGTGACACTGGCAACGGAAACCTTGGCCTGCCCGACAGGAATCGAACCTGTAACCCCCAGCTTAGAAGGCTGGTGCTCTATCCAGTTGAGCTACGGGCAGAGACTCTTCTCGGGCATACAACTCCGCAAT
>Ga0105090_10000544_pt1 | contig 18805 bp, 20 predicted proteins | sample PPLLak3March2015_FD_79110 | JGI IMG/M metagenome (GOLD analysis project Ga0105090, IMG submission 79110) | Freshwater sediment microbial communities from Prairie Pothole Lake near Jamestown, North Dakota, USA - PPLs Lake P7 Core (1) Depth... | ecosystem: Environmental > Aquatic > Freshwater >... | reverse complement strand
CCAAAGTGACGACCTCGTCGAATTCGGGCACCCGGCCGAATTCGGCCAGCAGCAATCCGCCGACCGTGTCGTAGTCGTCGTCGCTGAGATTGCTGCCGAATTTTTCGTTCAGGTCCTCGATCGGCGTCAATGCCTGGACCTGGTACCGGTTATTACCGAGCGGCAGGATCAGGACTTCGTCTTCCTCGTCGTACTCGTCGCCGATCTCGCCGACGATCTCCTCCAGCACGTCCTCGATCGTTATCAGCCCCGACACCCCGCCGTATTCGTCGATCACGATGGCCATGTGATTGCGGCTGATGCGGAAGTCGCGCAGCAGAACGTTCAGCCGCTTGCTCTCGGGAATGACCACGGCCGGCCTGATCGTCGCCGCCATGTCGAAACCTTCGCCGCCCGACGCCACGTGCGGCAGCAGGTCCTTGGCCAAGAGAATGCCGACGACTTCGTCCTTGTCCTCGCCGATGACCGGGAAACGGGAGTGCCCGGAATCGATGATACGCGGCAGAAATTCCTCGAGCCGCGAATCGTTGTTCACGACCACCATCTGGGAGCGCGGGATCATGGCGTCGCGGACCTGGGTCTCGGACATTTCGATGGCGCCCTCCATCATGGCCAGGGCATCGTCGTCGAGAATGCCCTGTTCGCAAGCCGCATACAGAACCTCCAGCAGCTCGTCACGGTTCCGGGGATGGTTGGCGAACGCTGCGCCGATTTTTTCGACCCAGGTTTTCTTCCCGGAACCGTTGCTCGATTGGTCTTCGCTCATTGTGCTCATCGCGGCGACGCGGTTCGCGTCATCCCGAATATAGGGCCCCGGAGGGTGCTAATCCAGTGTTTTCTCGATCAGCCGAGCGGGCGCGGCCGAAGATCATGCGTAGGGATTCGGGATGCCCAGGGACGCGAGCAGCGCGATCTCGATCCTCTCCATGGCTTCCGCCTCCGCCGCCTGGTGGTGATCGTAACCGAGCAGGTGGAGCACGCCGTGTATCGTCAGGTGCGCCCAATGCGCCTGCTCGGGCTTGCGCTGGGCCAGGGCCTCCTCGGCGACCTGCGGCGCGCAGATCAGGAGGTCGCCCAGCAGGTTGAGGCCGATATCTTTTGGCAGCTCGGCCGGGAAAGACAGCACGTTGGTCGGCGCGTCCTTGCCGCGATATTGCCGGTTGAGACGGCGGCTTTCCTCGCGGTCGACGATGCGAATGGCCAGCTCCGCGGGTGCCCGCCCGCGCAATGCCGTGCGGACCCACAGCCCGAACTGTTCGTCGGTCGGTAGCGGCCCCCAGGTGGTGGCCCGCTGCACCTCCAGCTCGACCGCCGGCGGGTCAAGGCTCATCGCGCCACTGTTCGTCGCGTCAATCGTCATCGGCTTGCTCGGCTTCCCGCTCGTATGCCTCGACGATGTGCTGCACCATCGGATGGCGCACCACGTCGGTGGCCGCAAAAAAGGTGAAGCTGACGCCCTTCACGTCAGCCAGGATCTGCAGGGCGTGCCTGAGGCCGGAAACGCTCTTCCGCGGCAGGTCGATCTGCGTGACGTCGCCGGTCACCACGGCGGTGGAGCCGAACCCGATGCGCGTCAGGAACATTTTCATCTGCTCCCTCGTCGTGTTCTGCGCTTCGTCCAGGATCACGAAGGCGTCGTTCAGCGTGCGCCCGCGCATGAACGCGAGCGGCGCGACTTCGATGACATTACGCTCGATCAGAGTGGCGACCCGCTCAAAGCCCAGCATTTCGTACAGAGCGTCATACAGCGGGCGCAGATACGGGTCGACCTTCTGGGCCATGTCGCCGGGCAGGAAACCCAGTCGCTCACCTGCTTCGACCGCCGGCCTCACCAGCACGATGCGCTGGACCTGGTCGGATTGCAGTGCGGCGACGGCGCACGCGACCGCGAGATAAGTCTTCCCGGTACCGGCGGGGCCCACGCCAAAATTGATGGCGTTGCGGCTGATCTCCCGCAAGTAGCTTTTCTGATTCGGACCACGGCCGCGAACGATGCCGCGCTTGGTCTTGACCGTAAACTCGTCGTCCGTGGCGCCGACCTCGTTGGCCAACTCACGGATGCCGGATTCCTGCAGGTGCAGGTTGATAACGTCCGGGGTGAGGACCTCGGTTGCGGACAGGCGGTAGAGACTCTGCAACAACCGGCGCGCGGCGCGCAATGTGCGCTCCGACCCGCGTATCGTGAACAGGTTGCCGCGACAGAGTATCTCGACGTCGAGGCGCGCCTCGATTTGCTTCAGGTGCTCGTCGAACTGGCCGCACAGGTTGGCCAACCTGAGGGTGTCGACCGGCTCCAGCTCCAGCGCAATGCGTTCGCTCATGCGGCGTCCGCTGAGTCCCGATCCCCGGGCACGAGGCGGCCTCGCAGCGAATGGCTCAGGGCCTCGGTGATGACGACGTCGGCGAAGGCGCCCAGCAGGCCCGGCGGGCCGTCGAAGTTGACGACCCGGTTATTCTCGGTGCGGCCGGCCAGCTGGCGCGGGGCCTTCTTGCTCCAACCCTCGACCAGGACGCGTTGCCGCGTCCCCACCATCTGCTGGCTGTAACGCGCGGCCTGAGCGTTGACCAGGTCCTGCAAACTCTGCAGACGCTCTTTCTTGACCTCGATTGGCAAATCGTCCGGCAGGCTGGACGCGGGCGTGCCCGGGCGCGCCGAATAGATGAAGCTGAAGCTCTGGTCAAAGTCCAGATCGCGTATGAGCCCGAGCGTGGCATCGAAATCACGCTCGGTTTCGCCCGGAAACCCGACGATAAAGTCGGAGGACAGGCTGATGTCCGGCCGCCGCTCGCGCAAGCGCCGGATTTTCTGCCGGTATTCGAGCACCGTGTGGCCGCGCTTCATCATCGCCAGAACGCGGTCGGAGCCGCTCTGCACCGGCAGGTGCAGATAGTTCGCGAGCTTGGGCACCTCGCCGTAGGCGTCGATCAGGCTTTGCGTGAACTCCACCGGGTGCGAGGTCGTGAAGCGGATGCGGTCGATGCCTTCGATCGCCGCAACGTAGTGGATCAGCAAGGCGAGGTCGGCGGTCGCGCCGTCGTGCATCGGGCCGCAGTAGGCGTTGACATTTTGCCCCAGCAGGTTGATCTCGCGAACCCCTTTCGCGGCCAGCACCGCGCATTCCGCGATCACGTCGTCGAACGGACGGCTCACTTCCTCGCCGCGGGTGTACGGCACGACGCAAAAGGTGCAGTACTTGCTGCAGCCTTCCATCACCGATACGAACGCGGTCGGCCCCCGGGCGCCGGGTTCAGGCAGATTGTCGAACTTCTCGACCTCGGGGAAGGACACGTCGACCACCGGCCGGCCGGTGCTGCGCACGGAGTCCAGCATGGCCGGCAGGCGATGCAGCGTCTGCGGCCCGAACACCAGGTCGACGAGCGGCGCCCGGTCGATGATGCCCTGGCCCTCCTGGCTGGCGACGCAGCCGCCCACGCCGATCAGCACGCCCGGGTTGTCGCGTTTGAGCTGTTTCCAGCGCCCCAGCAGGGAAAATACCTTTTCCTGGGCTTTTTCCCGGATCGAACAGGTGTTGACCAGGATCACGTCGGCTTCTTCCGCCCGGTCGGTCAACTCGAGGCCATGGGAGGCCGCCAGCACGTCCGCCATCTTGGCGGAATCGTACTCGTTCATCTGGCATCCGTGCGTCTTGATGTACAGCTTGCCCTTCATCCGGCTTGAACATTGTCAAAGTCGACCGCGTAGAATACACCCATGAAGGACGGATTCCTACTCGGGGATACGCTGCTGGCACGCCTGGCCCGGGCCCGGTCGGTGCTGGTGCTGACCGGGGCAGGCATGTCGGCGGAAAGCGGAATCCCGACGTTTCGCGATGCCCAAACCGGAATCTGGTCGCGCTTCAGTCCGCAGGAACTGGCTACCCCGGAGGCATTCGCGCGCGATCCCGGCCGGGTCTGGCAGTGGTACGAGGAGCGCCGCAAGTCAGTGCGCAGCGCACAGCCGCATGCCGGGCACCGGGCGCTGGTCCAGCTGGAAACGATGGTGCCGGAACTCACCGTGGTGACGCAGAACGTGGATGGTCTTCACCAGCTGGCCGGCTCGGGCAAGGTCTGGGAGCTGCACGGCAACATACTGCGATCCAGGTGCCACCTGACCCAGCGCCCCATCGGTAGCGATTGGCTCGCCGACTCGCCGCACAGCCCGCCGCGCTCCCCTTACGTCGAAGGGGGCCTGGCCCGGCCGGACGTCGTGTGGTTCGGCGAAGTGCTGCCCACGGCGGCCGTCGAGGCTGCGGCGGCAGCCGCCTCGCGCTGCGATTTCTGCTTCTCCATCGGCACGACCTCGCTGGTCCAGCCCGCGGCCAGCCTCCCGCTGGTCGCTCTGGAGCACGGCGCCGCGCTGGTGGAAATCAACCCCGCCGAAACGCCCTTGAGCCCATATGCAAGCTTGAGCATCCGGGGGAAGGCATCCGAGGTGCTGGTGACCCTGGTCAGCGAGTTCGCCGCCTGGACAGGGCACTATGAGGTCAGCCCGCACACCTAGCCGGACAGGACCGCCAACATGAAAGACAGTGAGCGATTCCAGCAGACCCTGAACGAAATCCGCGAGGCAGGCCTGTACAAGCAGGAACGCGTCATCACCACGCCGCAAGGCGTCTCGATCCGGGTGCAGGGCGGCCGCGAGGTGCTGAATTTCTGCGCCAACAACTACCTCGGCCTGGCCGATCATCCCGAGGTGATCGCCGCCGCGCACAGAGCACTCGACGACCACGGTTTCGGCCTGGCATCGGTGCGGTTCATCTGCGGCACACAGGACCTGCACAAGGAGCTGGAAGCCGCCATTTCCGGCTTCTTCGGCACCGACGACACGATCCTCTACACCTCGTGCTTCGATGCCAACGGCGGACTGTTCGAGACCATTCTCGGCCCGGAAGACGCCGTGATCTCGGACGCGCTGAACCACGCCTCCATCATCGACGGCATCCGCCTGTGCAAGGCGCAACGCCACCGCTACCCCAACAGCGACATGGATGCGCTGGAAAAGATCCTGCAGGATACGCAGGAGTGCCGCAGCCGCCTGATCGCCACCGACGGCGCCTTCAGCATGGATGGTTACATCGCCAGGCTCGACCGGATCACGCATTTGGCGGAGCGCTACGACGCCATGGTGATGGTGGATGACAGCCACGCTACCGGCTTCCTCGGCCCCACGGGACGCGGTTCGGCCGAGCACCACGGCGTGATGGACAAGGTCGACATCTTCACGTCCACGCTGGGCAAGGCCCTGGGCGGTGCCTCCGGCGGCTTCACGACCGGCCGGCAGGCGGTCATCGATCTGCTCAGGCAGCGCTCCCGGCCCTACCTCTTCTCCAATACGCTGCCGCCGCCGCTGGTGGCTGCCGGCATCCGGGTTTTCGAAATGCTGTCGTCAACCACCGAACTCCGCGACAGGCTGGAACGCAACGCGAAGTACTTCCGCGCAAAAATGAGCGCGGCCGGATTCGACATCAAACCCGGCGAGCATCCGATCGTCCCGGTCATGCTGTACGACGCGCCGCTGGCGCAGAAATTCGCGGCGAGGCTGCTCGACGAGGGCATCTACGTGATCGGCTTTTTCTACCCGGTCGTGCCGCAGGGCGAGGCGCGCATCCGCGTGCAGGTCTCCGCAGCCCACGCAACCGAACACCTCGACCGCGCAGTCGACGCCTTCACCAAAGTCGGCCGGGAGCTCGGCGTGCTGTCCTGATCCCGACCGCGCCGCCAGAGCGGATTCATCCGCGATTGTGGTTTGGTTGCTTCGATCCCGTCCGCTGTCGGGTGGGCCCTTCCAGGGCACGCTCCAGCCCGCAAGCGGGCTGGCCATCCCTGGGCGCTCGAGAATTTGTGTCCCGACAAATTACGGCCCCGGAAGGGCCCACCCGACACCGGCCTTTACGCAACGTAGTCCACGCTGCGAATGCGCGTCCGGGTTGGTGCCGGGTACCTGTTCTCAGGAATGTAGCGCGTAGGGAACGCGCTCCAAGCGCCCAGGGATGGCCAGTCTGCATGCAGACTGGAGCGTTTCCTGAGAACAGGTACCCGGCGCCGACCGTGCGACCAACCACCAGTCGCGGATGAACCCGCTCACAGGTGGGCTGAATTCAATCGTGACCTAGCCCAGTTCGGCGCGAACGGTGTCGGCCAGCCGGTTCGCCAGCAGTTCCACGAGGTCGGGATCCGCGCCTTCCAGCGTGACCCGGATCAGCGGTTCGGTTCCCGACGGCCGCAGAATGACGCGGCCGCGGCCATTCAGCTCGGTCTCGACCTGCCTTACGACTTCGCTGATGCGGGCCGACTTGGACAGGCGTTCCTGGGCGTCCGCCGAGACCGGGACATTGATCATCGTCTGTGGGAATTTCCGCATGCCCTGGCGGAGTTCGCGCAACGACTTGCCGCTGCGCATCATGACTTCGAGTATCTGCAGGGCACTGACGATGCCGTCGCCCGTGCTGGTGCGATCGAGCGACAGCAGGTGGCCGGAAGTTTCCCCGCCCAGCGTCCAGCCGTGCTCGATGAGCGCCCGGTGCACGTGACGGTCGCCGACGGCGGTACGCACGAAGGGTATGTCCATTTCGGCCAAGGCCAGCTCGAGACCGAAGTTGGTCATCACCGTGCCGACGACGCCGCCCGGCAGCCGGCCGTCGGCCTTGCGCGCGCTCGCAATGACAAAAAGCAGCTCGTCGCCGTCCACCAGTTCGCCGTTCGCGTCGGCCATGACCACGCGGTCGCCGTCTCCGTCCAGCGCGATTCCGACGTCGGCGCCAAGCCGCGTGACTTCGGCCTGCATGGCCTGGGGCTGAGTCGAGCCGCAGCGATCGTTGATGTTCATGCCGTCCGGGTCGTTGCCGATGACGTGCACTTTGGCGCCGAGCTCCCGCAGCACCGCCGGCGCGACCCGGTAAGTGGACCCGTGGGCGCAATCCAGCACCACCCGCAGCCCGGTCAGCAGCGTCCCGAATGGCACGGTGCCTTTGCAGAACTCGATGTAACGTCCGGCCGCGTCGTCGACGCGGGCCGCCTTGCCCAGGCGCGAGGAGTCGACGGTGACGAATGGCCTGTCCAGTTCGTCTTCGATTGCTTGCTCCACCTCATCGGGCAGCTTTTCGCCGTCTGCCGAGAAAAACTTGAAGCCATTGTCCTCGTAGGGATTGTGGGACGCCGAGATCACGACGCCGGCGCAGGCATACAGCGTTCGCGTCAGGTAGGCCACGGCCGGCGTCGGCATCGGCCCGAGCAGCAGCACGTTGGCACCGGCTGCGGCCAGCCCGGCCTCCAACGCGGATTCGAACATGTATCCGGAGATCCGCGTGTCTTTGCCGATGACCACCGCGCGCTTGTCATTGGCGGCCAGCACGGTGCCAACCGCGCGGCCCAGCCTGAGGATGAAATCCGCCGTGATCGGGGGTACGCCCACCCGCCCACGGACACCGTCGGTGCCGAAATACTTTCGTTTCATGATGCGATTTTACCCGCTGGAGCAGGGTTCTGTCTTTAACACGCAGGCAGCGCTCCCAGCGCCCGCGCCACCTTGAGGGCATCGACGGTTGCCGCGACGTCGTGGACCCGCAGCACGGCCACCCCGTGGGCGGCAGCCAGCACGGCAGCGGCAACCGAAGCCGCCACCCGGTCCTCGACCGGCCTGCCGGTCAGCGCGCCGAGCATGGTCTTGCGCGAGACACCGACCAGCACCGGGTAAGCCAGACTGCACAGGCGCGGCAACGCCCGGAACAGCGACAGGTTGTGTTCCAGAGTCTTGCCGAAGCCAAAACCCGGATCGATCAGGATGCGTTCGCCGGGGATTCCCGCGGCCCGGCAGGCACCCGCCCGGTCCAGCAGAAATGCTTCCACTTCGGCTGCCACGTTTGCGTAGCGGGGTTCGTGCTGCATGTCGCCGGGCCGGCCCTGCATGTGCATCAGGCACACGACAACGCCGAGGCGGGCCGCCGTTTCCAGCGCCCCCTCGCCACGCAGCGCCCGGACGTCGTTGATCATTCCCGCGCCGGCCGCAACGGCCGCCTGCATGACTTCGGGTTTGCTGGTGTCGACCGAGATAGTGGCGCGGGTTTCGGCCGCGATCGCCTCCACCACCGGAACGACCCGGTCGAGTTCCTGTTGAACGCTGACGGGGCTTGCACCCGGGCGGGTCGATTCCCCACCCACGTCGATGATGTCAGCGCCTGCCGCGACCATCCCGAGCGCATGGCGCAACGCCTGGTCACGATCGGTCCAGAAACCTCCGTCCGAAAAGGAATCGGGGGTAGCGTTGAGAATGCCCATCACCCGGGTCATGGCAGACTGGGGCGACCGGTTGCTGGCTTACACCTGTTCGGCCGGACCGCCCACCGCGGTGCGGTCACCGCTGTCGCTGGCATCGTCGGAAGTGCCGAACACGCCGCGGTCGCCCTCGTGCCAGTCCTCGGGCGGCTCGGGCTCCTGGCCCTGCATGATCTGGTCGATCTGCTTGCGGTCGATGGTTTCGTACTTCATCAGCGCGTTCGCCATCAGGTGCAGCTGATCGAGGTGCGATTCGAGCAGGTCGCGGGCCTTGCCGTGCGCCGCGTCGATGATGTCGCGCACCTCTTCGTCGATCAGCCGGGCGGTTTCGTCCGACATGTGCTTGTGCTGGGTCACCGAACGGCCGAGAAACACCTCGTCCTCGTCCTCGGTATAGGTCAGCGGACCGAGTCTCTCCGTCAGGCCCCAACGAGTCGCCATGTTGCGCGCGATCGTCGTCGCCCGCTCGATGTCGTTGGATGCGCCGGTCGTTACCCGCTCCGCTCCAAATACGAGCTCCTCGGCCACGCGGCCGCCGAACAGGCTGGCCAGCTGGCTTTCGAGCTGGCGTTTGGAAATGCTGTACTTGTCCTGCTCGGGCAGAAACATCGTGACGCCGAGCGCCCGGCCGCGCGGAATGATGGTCACCTTGTACACCGGGTCATGTTCCGGCACGAGGCGTCCGACGATGGCGTGGCCGGCCTCGTGATAGGCCGTGAGTCTCTTCTCTTCCTCCGACATCACCATGGAGCGGCGTTCCGCACCCATCATGATCTTGTCCTTGGCGCGGTCGAGGTGATCCATGTTCACGTTCTTGGCATTGTCGCGCGCGGCGAACAGTGCGGCCTCGTTGACCAGGTTGGCGAGGTCGGCGCCGGAAAAGCCGGGCGTTCCCCGGGCGATGACCTTCGGGTCGACGTTCTCGGCCACCGGGACCTTGCGCATGTGCACTTTCAGGATCGCCTCACGACCACGGATATCCGGCAGCGGGACGACCACCTGCCGATCGAAGCGGCCGGGCCGCAGCAGGGCCGGATCCAGTACGTCGGGCCGATTGGTCGCGGCGATGACGATCACACCTTCGCCGCCCTCGAAGCCGTCCATTTCGACCAGCAACTGATTCAGAGTCTGTTCACGCTCGTCGTGACCGCCGCCGAGGCCGGCGCCACGATGGCGGCCGACAGCGTCGATTTCGTCGATGAAAACGATACAGGGTGCGTGTTTCTTCGCCTGGTCGAACATGTCCCGCACGCGGGACGCGCCGACGCCCACGAACATCTCGACGAAATCCGAGCCGGATATGGAGAAGAACGGGACCTTGGCCTCGCCGGCGATAGCCTTGGCCAGCAGCGTCTTGCCGGTGCCGGGCGAACCCACCATCAGCACGCCGCGCGGAATGTGACCGCCCAGCTTCTGGAACTTGCCGGGGTTACGCAGAAACTCGACCAGTTCGCCGACTTCCTCCTTGGCTTCTTCGACGCCGGCCACGTCAGCGAAGGTTATCTTGACCTGATCTTCGCCCTGCAGCTTGGCCCGGCTCTTGCCGAAGGACATGGCACCGCGGCCCGCGCCGCCGCCCTGCATCTGGCGCATGAAGTAGACCCACACGCCGATCAGCAGCAGGATCGGGGCCACGCCCAGGATCAAATCGACGAATACGGAGCGCTCGGCCGGGGGCTCGGCCGTGATTTCGACCTTGTTCTGTACCAGGTCGTCGATGAGCTTGGGATCGGGTGGACCGAAGGTCTTGAATTCGTTGCCATCCACGCCACGGCCGCTGATCGCGTTGCCGCTGGTATTGCTCTCGATGTGGACCTCGGCTACCAGGCCGTTGCGGACGTTGCCGAGAAACTCGGAATAGGAAAGCGCATCCGGCACCGTCCCGACGCTCGCGTAATGATTGAATATCGAGACCAGCACGATGGCGATGATCGCCCAGGTCAACAGTTGCTTGGCAAGATCGTTCAAATCAGTTTCCTCGACTCCACTTGGCGTCCCTTTGAGCTCGCGAACTTCGCCGCTGCCTCCGCTACCGTCAATTTACTTGACTTGACGGTCCCGGGCCAGCAGGTAGACCTCATTGCTCCGAGGGCGGGAGGCCTTCGGCTTGATTACCTGCACCTTATCAAACAGGGACCGGACCTGGCGCACAAAACCGTCAAAATCGGCGCCCTGGAATAACTTGACCACAAAATCGCCCCCGGGTTTCAGGTGCGCCCTGGCAAATTCCAGCGCCAGCTCCGCAAGGTACATCGACCTGGCCTGGTCGACCGTCGCCATGCCACTCATATTGGGGGCCATGTCCGACAACACAAGATCGACCTCCGCACCACCGAGCGCAAGCTCCAGCGCCTGCAAGGGCGCATCCTCCGTGAAGTCGCCGTGGACGAACTCCACACCCGGCACCGGCGCCATGGGCAGGATGTCCAGCGCCACCACCCTGCCCGCCGAACCGACCAGCGGGCGCACGACCTGGCACCAACCGCCCGGCGCCGCACCCAGGTCGATCACCGTCATCCCGGGCCGGATCAGCGTGTATTTCTCCTGCAACTCGAGGAGTTTGAAGGCGGCGCGCGAACGCAGGCCCTGCTGCTGCGCCTGCTTGACGTAAGGATCGTCGAAGTGCTCTGCCAGCCACCGCCCGCTGCTTTTGCTCCTGGCCATTCCGACAGGTTTCCTGCGTGTTAGAATCCGCTGCCTCTGGCGTCCTCCCGCACATCCATGCGGCAAAGTACACCAGGACCAAGTTTGCCACATCAGGAATGCGGATATGACATTGAACGCGCGTCAGCGCAAACACCTTCGCGGACTCACGCACGCGTTGCAGCCAGTGGTCACGGTGGCCGACAAGGGACTGAGCCAAAACGTGATGACCGAAATCGAGTCGGCCCTGGATCACCACGAACTGATAAAGATCAAGTTGCGCGCCGACCGCGACACGCGGGCCGCCTGGGCGGAGGAGATTGCGAGCCGCTGCCGGGCCGAGCGGGTCCAGGCCATTGGCCAGGTCATCTGTTTCTTCAGGCGCAACGCGCAGAAACCCGTGATCGCGCTGCCCGAGTAACACATCCCCGGCCAACCTCGATGCTTGCGTAAGCCATGGACCTTAACCTGCAAACGCCCGGCAACCACCTGTACATCCGCTCGGTTTCCGACGCCGGCGTCCAGGTCGTGGACCGTTTAATGGTTGGCCCGATCATCCTGTCCGCCTCGCAACTGCTGACGGATTGGCCGGTTTCGCATTGGCGGCAGCTCAGCGAAGGCAGCCTGGAGCCGGTCTTCGCTTTACGGCCCGAAATCGTGTTGCTCGGAACGGGCGCGGTTCAGGTGTTTCCGCCGCCGGAGCTGATGATGTGTTTCCACCGCCGAGGAATCGGCATCGAGGTGATGACCACGCCCGCGGCATGCCGGACCTTTAACGTGCTGGTGGCGGATCGCCGCAACGTGGTTGCGGCCCTGTTGCCGCCGGGCCTGTCACCGGAGGCGTGAAGTTCAATCCATGAACGGAAATTCGACGTGGCCCTCACGGCTGGAAATGTCGCGCAACCTCGCCAGCGCGGCCAGTTGAACCTGGCGCACCCGCTCCCGGGTGACGCCGAGCAGCTCCCCTACCTCTTCCAGAGTCCTGCGGCCATGGCCGTTGAGCCCATAGCGGTGCTCCACCACGTCGCGTTGTTGCTTCGAGAGTTGTTTAAGCCATTGGCCCAGCATGCGCTCTGCCGCCCGGTCGGCATATTCCGCTTCGGGATTGCTGCCGTTCTCGTCGGCGATTGAGTCCAGAACCAACCGGTCGGAGCCCGCCCCCATCGGCTCGTCGGCGGAGGCAGTCGGTTCGTTCAGCCCGAACAGGCGCTCGACATTCTCCGGCGGGATATCCAGCTCCCGCGCGACTTCCTCGGCGGTGGGCTGGCGGCTGTGTTTCTGTTCGAGTTCCCGTGCGGTGCGCAGGTAGATCGTCAGCTCCCGGATCACGTGGATCGGCAGCCGCACGGTTCGGCACTGGTTCATGATCGCGCGTTCGACCGACTGGCGAATCCACCAGGTCGCGTACGTGGAGAAACGACAACCTCGTTCAGGATCGAACTTCTCGACAGCCCGGATCAGGCCGAGATTGCCCTCCTCGACCAGATCCAGCAGCGGCAGCCCACGCTTGATGTAGGCCCGCGCCACGTTGACGACCAGTCGCAGATTGGCTTCGATCATGCGCTGGCGGCTGGCCAGGCAACCCGCCCGCGCCGCCTTCGTGAGGGTGATTTCTTCTTCCGAACTCAGCAACCGTGCCCGCCCGATCTCGCTCAGGTAAATGCGGGTGACGTCGCTGCAGTGCGCAGTGTGCCGCTTGGCGGTGCCGCGTGGGGATTCGGTCCTGGAGTCAGAAAGTCCGGCCCGCGGACTGCCGGAAAAGGCAAGTTCCGCATGTCCGTTCGGGGCATCTGGCATCCCCCCCTCCTCGTGCATTTTTCACGTGCCGGACGGCCGGTCCGCCCCGTCGGTTATAACGACCCGGTCGTCCTGGTAGTGTAAAAGCTGACAGGGCGGACTGATGAAAATAGCACAAGTCAATAGCAAAGTCTGCATCGCATGACCGGGATCAGCCCGCCTGCCTTCAGGGGGCCTGGCGCCCCGGCAGGTACTTCAGCGGGTCCTGAGGAGCGCCGTTGACGCGGATCTCGAAGTGCAGCATGGGCTGATTGCGGTCGTTGCGGCCCATTTCGGCCAGTTGTTCCCCGGCCGCCACCCGCTGGCCTTCGACGACCAGCCGGCGCCTGTTGTGGGCGTAGGCGCTGAGCATGCGATCGCTGTGTTTGACGATGATCAGTTCGCCAAAGCCGATGAGCCCGCTGCCGCTGTACACGACCTCCCCCGCCGCGGTCGCCATCACAGGCTGGCCTTCGTCGCCGCCGATCTGAATGCCTTTGCGCGCGGGGTCGTCGGCGTGGAATCGGCTGAGCAAGCGACCCTCGGCCGGCCACAGCCAGCGCTCGGGGTCTGTCAGCGGCAGAGGTTCGGCCGGGGTCGCCGGGGTGTTGGCCGGCTGCGGGTCGCCGGCGGGCGGCGTGTCGCGAACAGGCGGCGGAGATTCGGCCAATGCCGGGCCGGCCGTCGTGCCCGGACTGTCCTGGTCGTCCGGGCTGCCATCGACGACGGAGTCTTCACCGCTGGCCGGGCCTTCCCGGCTGACCGCGCGCGCAGGCTCCGGCGCCGGACGGGTGACCACCTGGGTCGAAGGCTGGGCCCCCGGCGGCGACAAGCGGAGCTGCTGGTCGGGGTAAATCGTGTAGGGCTCGCGAATGTCGTTCCACTCGGCGAGCGCACGCCAGTCCAGGCCGTACTTGAAGGCAATTGCATGCAGCGAGTCGCCCCTCCGCACGCGGTAATGGCCATCGGACGTCATGGCATAGGAACTGCTCCCCGGGTCCTTTTCGACCGGGGACCAGGACGGCCCGCAAGCTTGCAGCACGACGGCGAGCAACCACGGCAGCAGGGCGGCGCGGCGCAGGGTCATGGCGCGCCACCGGGCGAGGCTGCTGCGGGCGACAGGTACGCGGTCGTCAAGCGCGGCCCCCTCAGACCAGGCCGCTCAGCAATGGAACGAAAATCACGCCACCCAGGTCCTGCTCCTCGCTACCCGCCTCCGTGCGCCGGATCGCGAGCAGCCGCTGCATGCCGCCCCGCTCGACCGGCGCGACCAGGATGCCGCCGATCTTCAGCTGCCCGATGAGTTCCGACGGGACGTAGCTGGCGGCGGCCGTCACTATGATGCCGTCGAATGGCGCCTGGCTGGGCCATCCCAGGTGCCCATCGGCGTGGCGCGTGTAAATGTTGTTCAGGCCGAGCTTGTGAAAACGCCGCCGCGCGAGCTTCAACAATTCCTCGATCCGCTCCACGGTGAAAACCTGAGGCACCAGGCAGGCGAGGATCGCGGCCTGGTATCCGGAACCCGTGCCGACTTCCAGGATCTTTTCAGGCGTGCCGCCGTCCAGCAGTGCTTCGGTCATCCTGGCCACCACCCATGGTTGCGAGATGGTCTGGCCGAGACCGATCGGCAGCGCCGTATCCTCATAGGCCCGGCTTGACAAGGCCTCGTCGACGAACTCATGGCGGGGGGTCCTGGCGATCGCCTGCAACACCTTTTCGTCGCGTATGCCGTGTTCACGCAGACGCTGGACCAGCCGGTCGCGGGTGCCTTGCGATGTCATTCCTATGCCCTTGGGCATCGTTTTCGACTTCCTGCGGTGGATCACGCGACACTCTCCGGTGCCGCGGCGTCGTCGAACGCTATTTCCGCCACCCAGCCGGCCACCTGGTCCAGGGCCTGGTATCGCGTCAGGTCGACATGAATCGGCGTAATCGAAATATAGCCCCTGCGCACGGCATCGAAATCGGTGCCGGGGCCGGCATCCTGGCCCGGACCTGCCGGACCGATCCAGTACATCGGCGTGCCCCTGGGATCCATCATGCGCACCACTGGCTCGGCCCGGTGGCGATGCCCAAGCCGCGTGACCTCGAACCCCCGGATGTCCTCCCAGGGCAGGTCCGGAACGTTCATGTTGAGAATGGTGTCGGCGGGAAGCGGATCCATGCGCAGGCGTTCCACGATCAAGGCCACGGCTTCGGCCGCAGTGGAATAGTATTCCGGCCTTTCGCTGAACACCAGCGACACAGCGATTGCCGGCAGCCCGAGGAAGCGCCCTTCCATCGCCGCCGCCACGGTGCCCGAGTAGATCACGTCGTCCCCCAGGTTGGCGCCGGCATTGATGCCTGAAACCACGATGTCGGGGTCTTTTTCGAGCAGGCCGGTGAGCGCTATGTGCACGCAATCCGAAGGCGTGCCCGTAACCCGGAAGCAGCGCTCGGCGATTTCGCGGATGCGGACGGGTGAATCGAGCGTCAGGGAGTTGCTCGCCCCGCTGCGGTTCTGGTCGGGCGCGACGATCGTTACGCGGCCGATGCGTTCCATGCGGCGCGCGAGAACTTGAATACCCGGCGCTTCGATACCATCGTCATTGCTGATCAGAAAATGCATGTCACTGATAAATGCGGAAGGCTGGTATTGTAAGGCCTCGGCCGGTGGACTGAAATGAAATCAGACAAGAAAAAAAATGACCGGGACCTGTTTCTGGAGGCAATGGCCGACGTCAAGCCTCTGCGTCCAGAGGACCGCGCGGAGTGCGCGCCGCCCCGCCCGGCCGCGCGGGTCCTGCAACAGGAACTGGACGACCGCGAAGTGCTGCGGGAACTGCTGTCGCCCGCCGACGCGGAGGAGCACGAGACCGGCGAGGAGCTGCTCTACCTCAGGCCAGGCTATCAGCCCGTCCTGCTGCGGCGGCTGCGGCGGGGACATTACAGCATCGCGGACACTATCGACCTGCACCACATGGATGTGGCAACCGCGAAGCAGGTCCTGCTCGATTTCATCGAGCGATCCCTGCGCGGACAGAGAAGCTGCGTGCGGGTCGTCCACGGCAAGGGCCTGCGCTCGCGCACCTTGCCAAAACTCAAGTTGATGGCCGGCCGCGAGCTGCGCCGGCATCCGCGGGTCATTGCGTTCGCCTCCTGCAGGCCGGTCGACGGCGGTACCGGCGCTACCACGGTCCTCCTCTCGGCACGCCCGGTCGCGGTTCCATGACGGGCCTGCTCATCCTGGTGGTGACCGGGCTGGCCGCGGTCGTCTGGTGGCGCCTGCTCAAGGGCAAGGAGCTGGCGCGCTACGCGGCCGCCGTGATTTGCCGGCAACACGGACTGGTACTGATGGACGACACCGTGATCCTGCACTCGGTCCAACTCAGGCGGGAAGACCCTGCGCGCGCCTGGGGCCTCAAATATCGCTTCGATTTCGCCCGTGACGGCATCCCGCGCAAGGGCGGCACCGTACTGATCGCCCCCGGGCATGCGCCCACGGTCATCATCGAAACCGACGGTGGCCCGCTGATCGAGCACTTGTGAACATGCCATAGGAGCGAACCTCGTTCGCGACCCGGGCCTGTCCCGAACAAGGTTCGGTCCTACTTCACGACCTTGAGATGAGGGCGTTTGATGGCTTTCGGGCCCCCGCCGGATTCATCGTCATCCGGCGTGGAGGGATCGTCATCCTGTGCAAACATCATGCCCTGACCGTTTTCCTTGGAATAAATGGCCAGTACGGCTTCAACCGGCACCGACACGTGGTGCTGGCGGCCGGAAAAACGCGCATTGAAGGTCAGCCAGTCATTGCCCATGTCCAATTCGCGCACCGCAGCCTGGTCGATATTCAGGATCACCTTGCCCTTCTGGATGGCGTGCTCGGGCACATTCACCCCCGCGATCCCGGCATCGACCAGGATGTGGGGCGTCATGTTATTGTCGGTGATCCACTGGTACAGCGCGCGCAGCAGGTACGGCCTGTTGGATGTCATCTCCACCGGGGGGCGTCACGCCCGCTCAGGCGGCGAGCACCAGGTCGCGTTCGGCCTGGGTCAGGCTGGCCTTGAAGGAGAAGCGGGAGAAGATCCGGTGCGCATAGGCCTCGACCGAGGCTCCCGGCTTGCCCAGCTTGACCCCGTAATGCGTGAGCCGCCATAGCAGGGGTGCCAGCGTGCAGTCCACCAGGGTCAGTTCGTCGCTGAGGACGAACGCCGACATGCGGAACAGCTCGTTGGCGGCTACGATGCCCTCCTTGAGCTGCTTGGCCGCCTGCTCGGCCTTCTTGCCGGAAGACAGATCGATGACCCGCGCCAGCGAATACCAGTCCCTCAGGATGCGGTGGTGCACGAGGCGCAGTTGCGCCCGGGACACCGGATCGACCGGCATCAGCGGCGGGTGCGGATACCGCTCGTCCAGGTAGTCGTTGATGACCCCCGCGTCGTAGAGGACGAGGTCGCGGTCGACCAGCGTCGGCGCCTCGTTGTAGGGGTTGAGTTCAGCCAGATCGGCGGCGGCCGACTCGTCCTCGGAAACATTGACGATCTCGACGTTGATGCCTTTCTCGGCCAGTACGAAGCGGACCCGGTGACAGTCCAGGGACGTCTCGGATGAATAAAGTGCCATGGTCGATCGACCGCGAACTGAAACTGCCACTTCTCTCTCCTGTTTCAGGGCCGGCGCCCTAGCGGGCGTTCAGCCGTAATTCGTGCTCAGTGCACGTCCCGCCAGTACTCCGCCTTAAGGGCGTATGCCACCAGCGCAAACAATGCCAGGAACAGCATGACCCAAATGCCTACGTTCCGTCGCTTGATTTCGGCGGGCTCGCTCAGGTACTCGAAGAAGGTGACCAGATCACGCATGGATGCCGCGTACTCCTCGGGCGACTGCAGACCGGGTTTGGCAAGCTGCAGGTGTTCGATCACCTGGCGGCCGTCGTGATCGGCGTACACGGGCTCCTGGATGCCCTGCATCTGCCAGAGCACATGCGGCATCGACGCATTCGGCAGCATCAGGTTGTTCCAGCCTCCCGTCTCGTCCCGGTAGAAGGTCAGAAAATAGGTGTAAAGCCAGTCGGCGCCGCGCGAACGGGCGATCAGCGACAGGTCCGGCGGCGCCTTCCCGAGCCATTCTTCGGCGTCGGCCGGCCGCATGGCGATATCCATGGTGTCGCCGATCTTCGCATCCGCGAACACCAGGCTCCGCATGACCAGCTCCTCGCCAAGGCCCAGGTCTTCCGCCAGGCGGTTGTAACGCATGTAGCTGGCGCTGTGGCAGGAGAAACAATAGTTTACGAACAGCTTGGCGCCGCACTGGATGGCCGCCGTGTCGCGGACGTTCACGTTGGCGTGCTGCAGCGGCCCCTCGGTGGCGGCCCCCGCGCCGGTCGCAACGGTGAGCAGCGCCAGCAAGCCGCAGAAGATTGCGCAAGGTCTCTTGTTGTTCATCAGTGGGTCAACCTCTCCGGCACCGGCTTGGTCTTGCCGCGCGGACTCAGGAAATACAGCAGGATGAAGAACGCGAAATAGACGAAAGTCCAGACACGCATCTCGACAGTCTGCGCCGGCGTGCCCTCCGACATGCCGAGCATGCCCAGGCGCACGAACGCGATCGCGAACAGCCCCAGCATGACCTTGTACCAGAGCCCCTTGTAGCGGATGGATTTGACCGGGGAGCGGTCCAGCCACGGCAGGAAGAACAGAATGCCCACCGCCGCGAACATCAGGATGACGCCCATCAGCTTGTCGGGTACCGCCTTGAGAATGGCGTAGTACGGCGTGAAGTACCATACCGGCTTGATGTGCGTCGGCGTCACCAGCGGATCGGCCGGCACGAAATTGTCGTGTTCCAGGAACAGCCCGCCCGCTTCGGGCCAGAAGAAGATGACGAAGGCGAACACCAGCAGGAACATCGCGACCCCGAAAATATCCTTGATGGTGTAGTAGGGGTGGAAGGGAATGCCGTCCTTCGGTATGCCGTTCTCGTCCTTGTTGGCCTTGATCTCGATGCCGTCCGGATTGTTCGAGCCGTTCTCGCGCAACGCGACCAGGTGCATCAGCACCAGGCCGAGAATGGCCAGGGGCAGGGCGATCACGTGCAGCGCGAAGAAGCGGTTGAGCGTGGCGTCGGAGAT
>Ga0105090_10000542_pt1 | contig 18819 bp, 22 predicted proteins | sample PPLLak3March2015_FD_79110 | JGI IMG/M metagenome (GOLD analysis project Ga0105090, IMG submission 79110) | Freshwater sediment microbial communities from Prairie Pothole Lake near Jamestown, North Dakota, USA - PPLs Lake P7 Core (1) Depth... | ecosystem: Environmental > Aquatic > Freshwater >... | reverse complement strand
GGCGACCCGGCACCGATCTACACTACGGGTTTTACCCAAGGGCGGGAGCGGGGTCCGGATCGCCGACTTGTATGCCTACAAGCCAACCGTAAATCGGTCAGACGAACAATACAAGGGCGGGAGTAACGAAGTGAATCCCGCCTTCTGATATTACACTGCACGGCGGGATTCGTTTCCCCCCAAGCAACCGTGTTTCGCGTCAAGCAATTTTCGGGCGCCATTGGGCCTTGTTCTTGATCATGGCATTCATGATGGTTAGTAGCTTTCGCATACAGGCGACGATAATGACCTTGGCAGGCTTCCCAGCCTGTTTGAGCCGCGCTGAGAAGGCTTTGATGTCATTGTTGCAGCGAATGGCAGAGACGGTAGCCATATACAAGACTGCGCGTACGTCAGCCCGACCGCCCCAGACGAAGCGCTTGCCGCGATGCTTGCCACTGTCGTTGGCCCTGGGCGCAACGCCCACCAGCGCCGCAATCTCACGCCGACTCAGATCCCCGAGTTCCGGGCACTTGGCCAGCATGGTCAGACTGGTTATTGCACCGACACCGGGAATGCCTCGTAGCAGATCATCCTTGGTTCGCCAGAGGTCGGATGCACGCAGGCGTTTGGTCAAATCATCATCGAGATCACCAATACGCTTATCGAGCCAGGCGATGTGTGCCGCGACGCTTTTGCGTTGGATCTTGGACGCTGTACCCAAACGGAGCGTTTCTTGCACACGCATGTCGATCAACTGACGGCGCCGCGTCACCAGATCGTCCAACTCGCGAGTGTCCACGTCTTTAATTGGGCGCACGGCGGGCCGGATGGCGCGGGCAAAGCGCGCCAGGACAGCCGCATCAACCGCGTCAGTCTTTGCCAATTGCCCTGTCGCTTTGGCGAAATCGCGGGCCTGACGCGGATTGATGACGGCCACGGGCAAACCCTTGGCCGCCAACTCACTCGCCAGCCGCACCTCCAGGCCGCCAGTAGCCTCCATCACGATCAGGGTAGGGGCAACCTGCATCAGCCGCGCGACCACTTGGGCGATTCCCTTGTCGTCGTAGGCGAGATGCAAAACCTCGTCGCCCGGTTCGATTCCAATGTCCAGGCTATCCTTGGAAATATCAATACCAACAAATGTATCCATGTTTTTCCTCCTTACCCGGCCTTGCGAAAATGCGGGCTTATCAGCCCAGGCAACCGTTCGGGTTATCAGAAAAAAACGACGCGACGCTCCTTGCTTGGGGACGGGCTTGATAACCCCAGGGGACTGCGAGCTGCCTCGCCGTAACCAAAAAGCAGAATACAATCAACTTAAGATCTTGGAAAACCTAACATACAAGGGGACTTCCTTCGGGGCGCACTCCTCCCGCCCTACGGGGTTATGCTGGTTTTAAGGTTTTTCAGACCACGCCTGCGTCATGCGCCTGCTGGTCGGCGTGGTACGAGGAGCGCACCAGCGGCCCGCTGGCGGCATGGTTGAAACCCATGCGTTCCGCTTCCGCGGCATACATGTCAAATATCGCCGGCTCGACGTAACGCAGCACCGGCAGGTGATGTGCCGAGGGTTGCAGGTACTGGCCGATGGTCAGCATGTCGACATTGTGCGCGCGCAGGTCGCGCATGACCTCAAGAATTTCCTCGTCGGTTTCACCCAGCCCGACCATCAGCCCGGATTTTGCCGGGATATGAGGGAAGCGTGTTTTGAAGTCTTTCAGCAGTTTCAGCGAGTGTGCGTAATCGGATCCGGGCCGCGCCTGCTTGTAGAGCCGTGGCACGGTTTCGAGGTTGTGGTTCATCACGTCCGGCGGACAGGCTGACAGGATGTCGAGTGCGACGTCGAGGCGGCCGCGGAAATCCGGCACCAGGATTTCGATGCGGGTCTGCGGCGAGAGTTCGCGCACCGCACGTATGCAGTCCTTGAAATGCTGCGCGCCGCCGTCGCGCAAGTCGTCGCGGTCGACGCTGGTGATGACCACGTACTTGAGTTTCAGCGCGGCAATGGTTTCCGCCAGGTGTCGCGGCTCATCAACGTCCGGCGGTTTCGGCCGGCCGTGGGCGACGTCGCAGAACGGGCAGCGCCGCGTGCACAGGTCGCCGAGGACCATGAAGGTCGCGGTGCCCTTGCCGAAACATTCACCGATGTTGGGACAGGAGGCTTCCTCACATACCGTATGCAGCTTCTGCTCGCGCAGGATCTGCTTGATTTCCTGGAAACGTTCGCTGTTGCCGAGCCGCACGCGAATCCAGTCGGGCTTTTTCAGCGGCGTCGACGGCACGATCTTGATCGGGATGCGTGCGGTTTTGGCGCGGCCCTTTTGCTTTTCGTCGATGTTCATTTTAATTCGTCTGTGATCCGCCGGATCAGTCGGGCAGCGATCAGCTCTTTGCTGTCGGTGATGCCCAGGCGCTGTGTGCTGGTGACTTCGAGGCCTGCGTAACCGCAGGGATTGATGGCCTGGAAAGGTTCGAGGTCGACGTCAACGTTCAGCGCGAGGCCGTGATAACAGCAGCCGTTTTTGATGCGTAATCCCAGCGCGGCAACTTTGGCTTCACCGACATAAACCCCGGGTGCATCGTTGCGACCCTGCGCCTCGACGCCGTAATCGGCAAGCAGCCTGATGACCGCCAGTTCCATGTGTCGCACCAGCGGCCGGATGGTCAGCCCGCGGCGGCGCATGTCGAGCAGCAGGTAAGCCACCAGCTGGCCCGGGCCGTGATAGGTGATCTGTCCGCCGCGATCAACACGCACCACCGGAATGCCGTTGTCGACACGCGGCCAGTGTTCGGTTTTGCCGGCGAGGCCGACGGTATATACCGGCGGATGTTCGAGCAACCACAGTTCGTCGGGGGTTTGATCGCTGCGTGCCAGCGTGAATTCGCGCATCTGTTCCCAGGTCGGCAAGTACGGCACCAGTCCGAGCCGACGCAGGACCGGCTGTTCGGCGGCAATCGTTACCGGATCTGTGGAAAATGGTGCTGTAGATGGTGTTGTAGAGATTCGGGACACCGGAGCAAGCCTGTAGACGGATAACGCAGATAATGAGAAGAGGAGCGCGCGGGCACTTCGCCCGCAGAATGATGGATAATCAGGCTGCATTATAAGACGATCAGGAGATGATGGTGCGTGTCGACGTTCTGGGAAAAGTGTTGCTGTGTGCGGTGTTGTCTGCAGGCTTGCCGGTTGCGGCGGCGGAAGGTCCCGGCGATTACGGTACTAGCCTGAGCACGATCTATCGGGCCCACCAGCGACTGCTGGCGCTGCGCGAAGCCTGCGATCAGGCGCTACCGGGGCAGACGAAAGCCAGTGAAAAAGCCTATGCCGTCTGGCAGGCCCGCCACAAGGCTTTGCTGAATGAGCTCGATGCGCGGCTGTCGCTGATGATCCGCCGCAATTCGAAAGATGAGAAAGAATACATGCGCAATTTCGGCAAGTATGAGGGGGCTGTCATCGATTATCGCAACAGTGAGCGTGATGATATTCTGGCGCAGCCGCGCGACGGCATGGAGCAGTTTTGCGCTGATTTCCGCAATTACCTGACGGGGTCGGGTTCGGATTTCCACAAGGATTACGCCGACGAACTGCGCGTACTGCGTAAACGCAAGTTGCCGAAATAAGCGCTCATGTCCTGCGCTGCAGCTACCGCCTGATGCCTGCCGGGCGTACAGTGATGGTGATTTGCACCATCTGGGGGCTGGCGCTGCTTGCGTCGGGGATTGCGCCTTATGACCGGCTGACCTGGTTCATGGAAGTGCTGCCGGTTCTGATCGCGGCGCCGATCCTGATCGCCACCTGTGGCAGGCTGCCGTTGACATCGCTGGTGTATGTGCTGATCGCGATTCATGGCCTGATCCTGATTTACGGCGGCGCCTACACCTATGCCCGCGTACCCCTCGGCTTCTGGTTGCAGGAACTGCTGGACTTCGAACGCAATCCCTACGACCGGATCGGACATCTGGCGCAGGGTTTTGTGCCGGCCATGGTCGCTCGCGAGCTGCTGTTGCGGGTGTTCCGCATCGAGGGCCGGAAAACCGTGTTTTTCCTCGTGGTGTGCATCGCGCTGGCGATCAGCGCGTTCTACGAACTGATCGAGTGGTGGGCCGCAGTGGCGATGGGCGGGAGCGCCGACGAATTCCTCGGCACGCAGGGCGATGTCTGGGACACGCAGTGGGACATGTTTTTGGCGCTGACCGGCGCGATACTCGCATTGCTGGCGCTGGGCCGCTGGCATGACCGCCAGCTGGCGCGGCTCAGGCTGAATACATCTACAACACCATGACGACCATCGGCAGGTCGCACAACTCCTGATACAGCGCGTCGAGCTGTTCGCGCGAGGTGGCACGGATGACGACGGTTACGCTGAGGTACTTGCCCTTCTTGCTGGGACGCATCTCCATGGTGGTTCCGTCAAAGTCAGGTGCGTGTCGTTTCACCACGTCGAGCACCGTTTGCGCGAACCCGGGCTGGGTGTGGCCGAGGATTTTCAGCGGGAAATCGCTGGGATATTCGATCAGTGACGGCTCGGTGCCGCCGGGGGGTGTTTCCGCGGTCACGCCGCCGTTCTCATCTGGTCTTTTTTGAAGGACTGATACAGCGCGTGCATGCGCCGGAACAGCAGGCCGGGTTTGCCGTCGCCGACGGGTTTGCCGTCCAGCGTGGTCACCGCAAGCACTTCCTTGGTCGAGGATGTCACCCAGATTTCATCGGCTGCGCGTACCTCGGCCTCGCTGACCGGGCGGACCTCGATTTGGAATTCGCGGGCGCGGGCAATTTCGATCACCACGTCGTAGGTGATGCCGGGCAGCACCAGGTTGTCCTTGGGCGGCGCCAGCACCACACCGTCCCTGACGACAAACACATTGCTGGCCGAGGCTTCGGTCAGCTGGCCGTCGCGGAACAGGATGGTTTCGGCGGCGCCGGCGTCCACTGACAACTGGCGCAGCATGCAGTTGCCGAGCAGCGACACCGATTTGATGTCGCAGTTGAGCCAGCGGTAATCCTGCGCGGTGATGCAGGCGACGCCGGATTCAACCAGTGCCGGGGCGGGTGTCACCAGTGGCGTGCTCATCATGAACACCGTGGGTTTTACGCCCTTCGGAAAGGCGTGATCGCGTTTGGCGACGCCGCGAGTAACCTGCAGGTACACCGACTGATCATCGCCGGCATTACGCTGGATGATTTCGCCGGTCAGGCGGCTCCATTCGGCGTCGCTGTGAGGGTTGGTGATGCGCACCCTGGCCAGGCTGTGCTGCAGCCGGCTCAGATGTTCGGCGAGGCGGAAGGGATGTTTCGAATACGCCGGAATCACTTCATACACACCGTCGCCGAAAATGAAACCGCGATCCAGCACGGGAATCCGTGCCTCTTCAATGGGCAGGAATTCGCCGTTCAGGTAAACGATATCGCTCATGGTGGTGACGCCGTTCGGTTGGTAAAAGGGGTTTGAAGGTGAAGTTTAAGTCAAAGCGGCTATTTGAGCAGCAGCCGCAGTGTGTCCCAGGCGCGGCCAAAAATGCCTGCCACCGGCATCGGCTCCAGTGCAACCACCGGCAGTTCCCGCAAGGGTTTACCGTCGATTTCCAGTTTCAGCGTCGCGACCCGCTGGCCCGCACTGACCGGGGCGAGCAGCGGCTGCAGGCTTTCGACAGTCGCCTTGATTTTGTCACCCTGGCCTTTGGGCACGGCAATATAGAGGTCGCTGGTGAAACCGGCCTTCAGCGTGTCGGAAGCCCCTTTCCAGACGCGCAATTGGGTGACCGGTTGGTTGCGTGCGTACAGGCGCACGCTGTCGTAGAACTGAAAGCCCCAGTTCAACAGTTTCTGGCTTTCGGTGGCGCGTGCCGATTCTGACGCTGCGCCCAGCACCACCGAAATCAGCCTGCGTTCTCCGCGTCGCGCCGAAGTGATCAGGCAATACCCGGCGTTTTCGGTGTAGCCGGTCTTGACGCCGTCCACCGTCGGATCCAGCCACAACAGGCGGTTGCGGTTGGACTGGGTGATGTTGTTGTAGCGATAGTCCTTTTGAGAATACAACGGGTAGTGCTCGGGGTAATCACGGATCAGCGCAACCACCAGTTGCGACAGGTCTTGCGCAGTCGAATAGAGTTGCGGATTGGTCAGTCCGGTGGCGTTGGTGAAATTGGTGTTGGTGAGGCCGAGGCGTTTGGCTTCGCGGTTCATCATCTGCGCAAACACTTCTTCACTGCCGCCGATGGCTTCGGCCAGCGCGATGCTGGCATCGTTGCCGGACTGGATGATCATGCCGCGCAGCAGTTCATCAACGGTGACCGGCTTGTTCGGTTCGATGAACATCCGCGAACCCTCGGCTTTCCAGGCGCGGGTGGATACCGGCACCACCTGCTCGGGCTTCAGCGATTTCTGTTTCAGTCCTGCGAATGCCAGGTACGCCGTCATCAGTTTGGTCAGCGATGCCGGTTCAAAACGATTGTCGGCACTCTGGCTGGCCAGAACCTGCCCGCTGTTGACATCGAGCAGCAACCAGGCTTTGGCTTCGAGCGCAGGAGAGGGCGGTGCCGCAAGTTGTGCCGAGGCGTTCAGCGGCAGGCAGGCGGTGAGTACGCAGGCAGTAAGAGCAAAGAAGAATCTGGAGAACAAAAGTTTCGAAAGTTTCATGTGCGGAAAAAGCCTGATTATAACCATGCGGGGTTGTGATTCCGGTGTTGGGGTGTGAATCGCCGTCAATATGACGTGCGACATCAGGCAGACCGGGGCCGGACAGTGAAGTTCCTCGGGCGGGTTCAGTCGCGGTCGCGGTAACGACGCAGAGCCTTGCGCATGAATTCAAGTTGCCGGTTGAAATTGCGGCAGCGGTTGCAGATCAGCAGGTGCAGCTCCAGGCGGATTTTTTCCGGCAGGGACAGCGACCGGTCCTGGGCCTGGGACAGCAGTTCAGAAGTGTGTTTGCAATTCGGGATCATGAGCCGGACTTTCCGAACCACTGCAGTTCGAGACATTCGCGCAGGGTCAGGCGAGCGCGATGCAGCATGACCCAGCAGTTCGTCGCGGTGATGTCGAGTTCCTTACAGATCTCCTCTGTCGGCATGTCCATGATTTCACGCATCATGAACACCCGGGCGGTGCGTGCCGGCAGACGCTGTGTGCAGGCCTCGAAGGCGACCCAGAAACGGCTGTTTTCCAGAGCGGTATCGGGATTGCCCCACTGCGCCGGAAAATCACGCCAGTGTCCGTCCGTGGCAAACAGTGCATCCACGGCCTCGGCTTCGGAACGGTCATCATCGTTTCCGGTCAGCGGCTGTTCGCGCCCGGCGCGGCGCAGGTGGTCGATGATTTTGTGTTTGAGGATGCCGGTGAGCCAGGTGCGCAGCGATGATTTGCCGGAAAACCGCGCGGCGCCTTCGAGGGCGGCGAGCAGGGTTTCCTGCACGGCATCTTCCGCCAGCGCCGGATCGCGCAATTGCAGCCGGGCGTAGCGCAGCAGGTAGGCGCGCTCGCGTTCAATCTCGGTGGCCTGGGCGCCGCCGGGGCTTGTATCCAGAGACAAAAATATCCTTAAAAACAATAAGTTATAACAATTTCCGGGTTGGCGATGGTGCTATGGCCGGTACCCCTTGAAATGAACCCGGGGGCACCCATATTTGAAACACTGGCGCTGCAAGCCATGACCCATTCAAGGAGAGCACTGATGATCAATGTTACCCGCTTTAACCCGTTTAACGACCAGGTGGATGAATTGCTGCGCGGCTTTTTCGTGCGGCCGATGGCGTTTGAAGGCGCACCGCAGACAGCGCAGACCATCCGTGTCGATGTGCGTGAAGACGATGTTGCTTACACCGTGCACGCAGAGATTCCTGGTGTGAAAAAGGAAGACATCCACGTCACCATCGATGCTGACCAGATCGCGATCAGCGCCGAAACGCGCAATGAACGTGAAGTGAAGGAAGGCGAACGTGTGCTGCGCGCCGAGCGCCATTACGGCAAGGTCTCCCGTGCGTTCACGCTCGGCCAGGCCGTCGACGAGGAAAAGGCCGTGGCTCGGTATGCGGACGGTGTGCTGGAACTGACGCTGCCGAAAAAAGTTACGGTCAGCGCCCGGCGTCTCTCCATCAACTGAGCGAAGCAGCTTGACCGGCAGTACATAGGAAAGAAACGGAAAGGCGGCGGGCCAAAAGGCCTGCCGCTTTTTTTATCGTCAGGTAGAATGAGTGAATCCTCACATTTCAATCCTTATTTCACTTCTTTATCTCTACGGTTCCTGCGCATGCCACTCTCCGCCAATAACGCCGCAAGCAAGGCAAAAACCCTGGCCGAAGCCCTGCCGTATATCCAGCGTTTCCACGGCAAAACCATCGTCATCAAATACGGTGGCAATGCGATGACCGACCCCGCGCTGAAGGAGGGTTTCGCGCGCGACGTCGTGTTGCTGAAGGTGGTGGGCATGAACCCGGTGATCGTCCATGGCGGCGGGCCGCAGATCGATGACTTGCTGAAACGCGTCGGCAAGAAGGGCGAGTTCATCCAGGGTATGCGCGTCACCGACGCTGAAACCATGGATGTCGTCGAGATGGTGCTGGGCGGGCAGGTCAACAAGGAAATTGTCAACCTGATCAACCGCTGCGGCGGCAAGGCCGTCGGCCTGACCGGCAAGGATGGCGGGCTGATCCGCGCGCGCAAGATGAAGGTGCGCAGTGCGCCGGGAAGCGACGAGATGGTCGACATCGGGCAGGTGGGCGAGGTTGAAAGCATTGATCCGGCCATCGTCAACCTGCTGCACACCGAAGATTTTATTCCGGTGATCGCGCCAGTGGGCGTCGGCGCCAATGGCGAGTCCTACAACATCAACGCCGACTTGGTGGCCGGCAAGGTCGCGGAAATCCTCAAGGCGGAAAAACTGATCGTGTTGACCAACACCGCGGGTGTGCTCGACAAGAACGGCAATTTGCTGACGGGCCTCACTGCGCGCAAGGTTGATGAATTGTTTGCCGACGGCACCATCCACGGTGGCATGCTGCCCAAGATCGGCTCGGCGCTGGATGCCGTCAAAAACGGCGTCAATACCTGCCATATCATCGACGGCCGTGTCGAACATGCGCTGTTGCTGGAGGTCCTGACCGATGAAGGTGTGGGCACGCTGATCAAGCGCCGCTGACCTCCGCCGCAGCATGACCAGCAATGTCGCGTGGATCTTCGATCTCGACAACACCCTGCACAATGCGACGCCGCATATTTTTCCGCACATCAACCGTGCGATGACCGCCTACCTGCAGCAGCACTTGCAACTCGACGAGCAATCGGCCGGCGAATTGCGACGTCATTACTGGCAGCGTTACGGCGCGACGCTGCTCGGCCTGATGCGCCATCACGACACCGAACCCGGCCATTTCCTGTGGCATACCCATCAGTTTCCTGATCTCGGGCGCATGGTGGTGCGGGAACCGCAGTTGCGGCACACGCTGCGACGTTTGCCGGGCCGCAAGTTCGTGTTTTCCAACGCGCCGGTGCATTACGCAAAAGCGGTGCTGGACGTGCTCGGTATCGGAAGCCTGTTTGATGCGGTGTTTACGATTGAGCGCGTGCGTTTCCGTCCCAAGCCCGACGCCTATGGTTTTCTGCGCTTGTGCCGCACCCATCACCTGCGGCCGCGACGCTGTATCATGGTCGAGGATTCGCTGGAAAACCTGCTCACCGCAAAAAAGCTGGGCATGAAGACGGTCTGGGTGGCGGAGGCGGGACGGGCGCCGGGCTACGTTGATGTGCATGTCCCCGGGATTTCCAGAATTTCCAATTACGCAGCAACACTGTACTGAGGAAACACATGGCACGCAGCGGCGAACGCAAAACCCAGATTCTGCAGACCCTGGCACAAATGCTGGAAGGGCCGTCCGCTGAGCGCATCACCACCGCAGCGCTGGCCGCTCGCATCGAAGTGTCCGAGGCTGCGCTCTACCGGCATTTCAAGGGCAAGGCCGACATGTTCGCCGGCCTTATCGATTTCGTCGAGCAGACCTTATTCTCACTGATCAACAAGATCACCACCGAGGAGCAGAGCGGGTTGCGCCAGACCGAGGCCATCATAACCATGCTGCTCGGTTTTGCGCAGAAGAACCGCGGCATGACCCGGGTGCTGATCGGCGACGCACTGGTCACCGAGGACGAGGCATTGCAGGCGCGAATCAACCAGATTCATGACCGCATCGAGGCTGCGCTGAAACAGGCGCTGCGTTTCGCGGTAACGCAGAAAGAAATCGCCGAGGATGTTGATCTCCCGGCGCAGGCCAACGTGCTGATGAGTTTTGTTGCCGGCCGCTGGCACCAGTACGCAAAAAGCGGATTCCGCCGCGACCCGGCGGAGTTCTGGCAGAAGCAGTGGAAGCAGCTGATGGAAGGCGTGCTCGCCTGATTGTTTATCCGGCATTCCAAGGATATGAGACGGAAAACCAAAAACAAGGAGTAAGCCATGGCGGAAGTGACTACAGAACAACTCGCGCAGCTGATGATGGGCGTGGCGCGGTCGCAACTGGCGGTGATCGACTCAATCGAAAACTCCAAAGCCGGTTTCAAATTCACCCATGCCCGGCCGACACTCGAGACCGCGTCGCGAATTCGTTCCAATCACGCGGAAACGCTGGCGGATTTCCCTTCGCGACTGCTGCTGCAAATGCTGGGCCGCAATTCGCCGGATCTGGATCGGGTGACTCGCGACCTTAAGACGCTGCTCAGCGGCCACGCTCCAGTTGCGGGAGATCCTGCCGCCGATTCGCTGGATATGACGCAGAACTGAAGTAACAGTAACGAGATCCGAAGCTGCGGGGTACTGAAGCAGCTAATGAACGGCGCAGACCGCGCAGGCAGGATCCTTTTTCAGGTTGATGGTGCGCACGTCCATGCACAGCGCGTCAAGCAGCAGCAGGCGTCCGGTCAACGGCTCCCCGGCACCAGTCAGGATTTTCAGTGCTTCGGCGGCCTGCATGGCCCCGATGATGCCGACCAGAGGCGCGAACACGCCCATCACCGCGCAGCGCATTTCTTCCATTTCACCCGTCTCTGGAAACAGGCAGGCATAACACGGCGCATTTTTGTCGCGCAGGTCGAATACCGCAAGCTGTCCGTCAAAGCGGATCCCGGCGCCCGACACCAGCGGTTTGCGCGCCTCTACGCAGGCACGGTTGACCGCATGACGGGTTGCGAAATTGTCGCTGCCGTCGAGTACCACATCGGCAGCGGCCACCAGTGACTGCAATTTTTCCCCGGCAACACGTTCGGCCACGGTATTGATGCGGATGGCAGGATTGAGCCCGAGCAGTGTGTCGCGTGCCGAATCCACTTTATTGGCGCCCACCGCCGCTTCGCGATGCACGATCTGGCGTTGCAGGTTGGTCAGGTCAACCGTGTCACCGTCGCAGATTGTCAGTGTGCCGACGCCTGCGGAGGCCAGGTACAGGGCGGCAGGCGAACCGAGGCCGCCGGCGCCGATCAGCAGTGCGTGCGCATCGAGCAGGCGCTGCTGGCCTTCGATGCCGATTTCCGGCAGCAGGATGTGCCGGCTGTAACGCAGCAGTTGATGGTCGTCCATGCGCTAATTTAGCTTTTGCCGGCGCCACAAACAACAACGCCCGGTTTACCCGGGCGTTGTTGGGAGAAGCGGGGCTCAGTTCGTTTTGGTTCCGGAGCGGCTTTTCAGGTAAGCCAGGGCCTGGTTCAGTTCGTAATCATTGGCCGACACGATTTCACCGGGTTGGGGACGCATCGTTTTTTCGTCGACGTCTTTCGGCCGCGGTGCCGGAGTGAACTTGTATTTCTGCGCCGATTTTGCGACAGCAGCCGCCTTTTCCTCCGGTGTTTCGACCGTCGTGGTTTCGCCCAGATGTTTGGTCAGGTCGGCTTCGCGCAGTTTCAACGCGGAGCGGTCAGTGGCGAACTCATCCAGTGGAATGTCCGGCGTGATGCCCTTGGCTTGAATGGAGCGACCTTTCGGCGTGTAGTACCGCGCGGTGGTCAGTTTGATGGCCGTGTTGTTACCCAGCGGCAGGATGGTCTGCACGGAACCTTTGCCGAAAGTCTGCTGGCCCATGATCACCGCACGGTCATGGTCCTGCAGTGCACCGGCGACGATTTCCGAGGCCGAAGCCGAGCCGCCATTGACCAGCACCACCATCGGCACAGTCTTCGCTTCCGGCGGCAAGCGCTTCAGGAAATCCTCCTTGTTGCGGCCGCGCAGGTAGTGTTCCGGGGTGGCATTGAGTTTCATTTTGGCGTCTTCGGTGCGGCCGTCGGTGTAGACCACCAGCGCGTCCTTGGGCAGGAATGCTGCGGACACCGCCACCGCGCCGTTCAGCAAGCCACCCGGATCATTGCGCAGATCCAGCACCAGTCCCTTCATCTTGCCCTGGTTTTCCTTGAACATGCGCTCGACCGACTGTGCCAGCGTGTCGCCGGTGTGTTCCTGGAACTGGCTGACGCGCACATAGGCGTAACCCGGCTCCAGCAGCTTGGATTTGACGCTCTGGATCTTGATGATGGCACGGGTCAGCGTCAGCACGATGGGTTTTGTTTCACCCTTGCGCACGATGGTGAGGACGATCGGGGTATTGGGTTTGCCACGCATGCGTTTGACCGCATCGTTTAGCGTCATGCCCTTGACCGATGTGTCGTCGAGTTTGACGATCAGGTCGCCGGCCTTGACGCCGGCGCGCGAGGCGGGTGAATCATCAATCGGCGACACTACGCGCACAAAACCGTCCTCCATGCCGACTTCGATGCCCAGGCCGCCGAATTGGCCCTGGGTGCCGACCTGCATTTCCTTGAAGGCTTCCTGGTCGAGGTAGGCCGAATGCGGATCCAGGCCGGTGAGCATGCCGTTAATGGCTTCGGTGATCAGTTTTTTGTCTGCGACCGGTTCGACGTAATCGCTTTTGACACGGCCGAACACTTCGGTGAAGGCGCGCAGTTCCTCGATCGGCAGCGGCTGCGCCACAGCGGCTTCACGCTGGGCTATGGCCGAATAATTGAGGCTGATCGCGACGCCGATCAGCACGCCGCCGACGACCAGGCCTAACTGACTGAATTTGCTACGCATCTGATGCTCCTGCCGCAAAATGCGGCTAATGGGTAATGACTAACGGGTATGTAGTGACGGAAATTGGCAACTTGTAACTTGTAACTGGCAAGGCAGGTTAAAAAGGGGTTAAAAGCGGTTAAAAGGGTAAGTGTAGGGCTAGCGCAATTTGACCCACTGGAGGGGGTCGAAAGGCCGACCTTCATGACGCATTTCAAAGTATAAACCCGATTCCGGATTGCCGCCGCTGTTACCCACGGTGGCGACGGTTTCGCCGCCGCGGATGGCGTCGCCCACCTGTTTCAACAGTGCTTCAGCGTTCGCGTATAGCGTCATGTAGTTGTCTCCATGGTCGAGGATCAGCAGATTGCCGAAGCCGCGCAGCCAGTCAGCATAGACCACCCGGCCATCGGCGACCGCCCGCACGTCGTCCCCGGACCTTGCTGCAATGAATAATCCTTTCCACGTTACGCCGCCATCGCTACGTGGACTGCCAAACCGGTTGCCAAGTTCCCCGCGCACCGGTAAAGCGAGCTTGCCGCGCAGCGCGGCGAATGGACTGTCGTCATTTCGGCTTGACGGCACGGTTTCGGTGCGTTGGCGGGGGCGGGTGCTTGGCGCCGGCTTGCGGACCAGTTTCGAGAGTTGGTCGACCAGTCGGGCCAGCCGGTTTTCGTTGGCCTGCATCGCGCGCATTTCGCGCTGCTGGACGCGGATGTCGCGCGATACCCGCGACAACACGCCGGCGCGGGCGCGTTTTTCCTGTTCCAGGCGTTTTCTCTGGGCAGTCTGTTCGGCGGTTATGCGGGTAATAGCCGCTGCTTCATCGGCGATCTCCGCCTTGAGGCGGTCGATTTCGCGCAGGTTGTTGCGCAGGCCCTCGACCAGTTGTGTGCGGGCGCGGGCGATGTGTGCCAGGTAGTGCAACTGACGGGCCATTTCATTGGGGTCCTCGCGATTCAAAACCAGGCGCAGCGCATCCGATTGGCCCTGCAGGTATTGCTGGCGCAGCATGCGGCCGAGCAGGTCCTGCTGGGTGCGCAGCGCATGGGCGGTGTCCTGTGATGATTTTTGCAGCTTGCCGAGCTTGGTGTTGGATTCGCGTGATTGGCGGTTGAGCAGGCGCAGTTCGCGGTTTGCTTCCGAGATTGCCTGCTCGGATTCGCGCAGTGCATCCGACACTTCCGATTTGATTTCTTCTGCAGCGGCCAGTTTTTTCTGCAGGGCGGAAATGCGTTCCCGCAGTTCACGCTGCTGTTGACGCGCTTCCTCCTGGGTTTTCGCCGGGTTTGCCGCAGCGGTCGCCAGCGGCATGGACGCCGCTGCGATCAGCGCCAGCAGTGCGGGCAGCAGGCGCGCGGTGTTAGTTACCCAAGTGCGGGTCACACAAACTCGAGCAGCGACCGCCCCGTCATCGCTGCGGGCTTGGGCAGTCCCATTATGGCGAGCAACGTGGGCGCGACATCCTGCAGCGCGCCGCCGTCGGCGATGTGCGCCTTGCGCCCGATGTAGAGCAGCGGCACCAGGTTGAGGGTATGCGCAGTGTGTGGCTGCTGGGATTCTTCATCGCGCATGGTTTCGGCGTTGCCATGATCCGCGGTGATCAGCACTTCACCGCCTATGTCGCGCATCGCCTCGACGATGCGGCCGATGCATTCGTCCAGCACTTCGATGGCGCGGGTGGCGGCTGCAAGGTTGCCGGTATGGCCGACCATGTCGCCATTGGCGTAATTGCAGACGATGGCATCGTACTGGCGTGACTGGATTGCGGCGACCAGCTTGTCGGTGACTTCGCGCGCACTCATTTCCGGTTGCAGGTCGTAAGTGGCCACCTTGGGTGAGGGCACCAGCACCCGGTCTTCGCCGGCGTACGGTGTTTCCACGCCGCCGTTGAAGAAATAGGTCACGTGGGCGTATTTTTCCGTTTCGGCGATGCGCAGTTGCCGCAGGCCCTGCTGTGCCAGGTATTCGCCGAAACCTTCGCGGATCTGCTGCGGGCCGAATGCCGCCGGGATGTGCGCGAAATCTTCGCCGTAACTGGTCAATGTGCAGTAGTAACCGAGTCGCGGGACGCGTTTGCGGGCAAAACCCTTGAACCCGGCATCAGTGAGGGCGGAGGTCAATTGCCGTGCGCGGTCGGAACGGAAGTTCATGAATACCACGGCATCGCCGTCGTTCATGCGCGCAGCCTGCCCGATGACGGTAGCCTTGACGAATTCGTCGGTTTCGCCGCGGGCGTATGCGGCTTTCAGGGCGGACAGTGCATCCGGTGCCGAGTACGGCGCAATGCCGTCAGTGATCAGCTCATAGGCGGTCTGCATGCGTTCCCAGCGCTGGTCGCGATCCATCGCGAAATAACGCCCGCAGATCGAAGCGATCCGCGTCTGACCCAGCGCCCGGCATTTGTCCTGCAGCGCGACGAGTGAGGCCTCAGCACTTTGCGGCGGTGTGTCACGGCCGTCGAGGAAGGCATGCACATAAACTTCTTTTGCACCGCCTTTTGCTGCAAGGTCGAGCAGCGCATGGATCTGTGACTCATGGCTGTGCACGCCGCCCGGCGAGAGCAGGCCGAGCACATGCAGCGCACCACCGCCCGCCTTGCTGATTGCGGTGTTGAGCACCGGATTGGTGGCGAATTCCCCGGTTTCAATGGCATGTTCGATCTTGGTGTAATCCTGGTACACCACGCGGCCCGCGCCGATGTTCATGTGACCGACTTCGGAGTTACCCATTTGCAGTGCCGGTAGTCCGACCCATTTTTCGGAGGCGTCGATGATGGTGTGCGGCGCGGTTTTCCAGAGGAAATTCCAATGCGGTTTGCGCGCCTGGCAGATGGCGTTGTCGTCGCAGGCTTCGCGATGGCCGAAGCCGTCCAGGATGACCAGCAACACGGGTGTTATCTTCATGATTTTAATAATATTTTTAAAAATAAGCTGCAGTATAATTCTAATTCATTTCGACAGGCTTGGGCGGCACCGGGAGTGTGATGACTGATCTGGTTGCAATGCTCGGACCTTCACCGGTGAAAACCGGCACGCACATCGTACGTCGCAGGCGCATCGCTTGAGCCCCGTTTTTTCGCGGGGCTGGTTTGGCCATGCAAGCCTGGCATGCGTAGCGCTGCTTTGCACGGTGCCTTTCCTGCAACCCATCCACCGTTTTCCGCTGACCGCGTTTTACTCGGAGTGGGTGGCCTTTGTGCTTGGACTGGGCGTTATGGCTGTTTTGTTCGACCGCCGGACTTGGATAGTCCCTGAGGTGCCATGGGTCGTGTTGTGGCCGTTGGCACTGGCGACCCTGCTGATGGCGCACGGTGCATTCGGCTGGTCGCCGTATTTCGGGCAGGCTCTGCTCGCGGCGCTGTATCTGATCTGGGTCACCGGGCTGATCATTGCGGCGCGCGCGCTGCTGCGCAGCTACGGATTCGGGACGTTGTCCACAATCATCGCCGCCAGCATCGCCGCGGGCGCGGTCCTCAGTGCGCTGGTCGGCATCATCCAGCATTTTAATGTGGTGACCCCCTTCAATGCCTGGATTGTGCGACCGGTCGGCGCCGCCATTTTCGGCAATCTGGCGCAGTCCAATCACTACGCCAGCCATGCCGCGCTCGGCTTGTTCAGCATTGCTTACCTGAGTTGCAGCCGGCGCCACGCCGCATGGGCGATTACCGCTGCACTGCCATTGCTTTTTGTCCTGGGTGTGTCGGGATCGCGCAGCGTGTGGCTGTACCTGTTTGCGGCGTTTGCCCTTGCGGTATTGCTACGGGTTGCGGCGCCGCAGGATCGCGCAGGTCAACACCTGTTCATGGCCTGTGGCGGGTTCATCATCGTGTATTACGCGATGCAACTCCTGGTTGATGCCGGATGGTTCCGTCCGCCTGATCGTGAAGTGGTGACCGCAGTCGAGCGGCTGTTTTCCGGCGCGGAAAGTATCGCTGACCGCATCAACCTGTGGCGGGCTGCGTGGTCGATGTGGCTGGAAAACCCGCTGGGCGGTGTGGGATGGGGGGCTTTTTCGGCGCGTTACTTTGACTTCATGACTGGTGCAAACACGCCGGGCGCATTCAGCCTGTTTCACAACGCCCATAATATTGGGCTGCATTTTCTGGCCGAGACCGGCCTGACCGGCACATTGATTCTGGTATTGCCGTTGCTGGTCTGGTTGCGTCAGTCCAGCCGCGGTGCGCCCGATGCCGGGCAATGGTGGTTGTTCGCGCTTGTTGCGGTTCTGGGATTGCACAGCCTGCTCGAATATCCCTTGTGGTATGCCTATTTCCTCGGTATTGCCGCGATGTTGCTGGGTATTGCGCCCGCCGGCGTGTTTGTGCCGCGGCTGGCGCGAATGGGACGGATGCTTGTGGTGGCAATGGCGACGATCGGGGCTTTCAACCTGATGACGTTATGGGCGGATTACCGGGAATTTGAGCGGGTATTTTTTACCTCCCCGGCGCAGCTTCGTGACCGGGATTTCTCCGAAACCATGAGCCGCCTGCACCGAAATCCGCTGTTGACGCCGTACATCGAGCTTGCGAGTGCGCTGCCCCTGAGCCCCGAGGAGACTGATCTGGAGCAACGGATTTTTCTGACGGAACGGGTTTTGGGCTTCGCGCCTCTGGCTACACTGGTTTACCGCCAGGCACTGCTGCTGGCCCTGGCTGGCCGGGCGCAGGAAGCGCAGGACTTGCTGGCGCGCGCACGGCGCGCCTATCCTGCTGCACCACCGGAATTCGAACGCGATCTGGCGCGTCTCGCCCGCGCGCACCCGGAACGTTTCCTTCCTCTGATAGAATCGCCGTCCACATCACGGGTCGTTAAATAATGCCTTCCCTAGAAGCTTTTGTTGTTTTTCTGCAGAAAAATCCGTTCAACATGATGTTGTTCGGCGGTGCGGTTGCCACCGGCCTGATGCTATTGTGGCCGCTGGTGATGCGTCCGTTCCGTGCCGGGCGTGAAGTGGGCGTTGCCGAGGCAGTGCAACTGATCAACCGCAAGGACGCACTGGTCATTGACGTGCGCGATACCGGGGAATACGAAGCCGGGCATATTGCCGGCGCCCGGCATGTGCCCGAAAAGCAGCTTGCCGAGCGTCTGAAGGAGCTCGAAAAATTCAAGAACCGGGCGCTGCTCGTGGTGTGCCGCAACGGAGTGCGCTCCAGCGTCGCGGTACAGGTGCTGCGCCGCGGCGGTTTCAACGAGGCGGTCAACCTGCAGGGAGGCATTGCTGCCTGGGGGCAGGCCGGCATGCCGCTCGAGAAAAGATAGCGGGGGGATCGGAAGCCATGGCCAGGGTTCGCATGTACACCACCGCCGTCTGTCCGTTCTGCCAGATGGCCGAGCGCCTGCTGCAGGCCAAGGGCGCCGAGATCGAAAAAATCCGCATTGACCTTGATCCAGCAGAGCGCGCGGCGATGATGGAAAAAACCGGGCGCCGCACGGTACCTCAGATTTATGTTGGCGATACCCATGTCGGCGGTTACGACGACCTCGCAGCGCTCGACCGCGCCGGCAAGCTCGATCCCTTGCTCGCATCGTGATTTTTTTGTTAACTGAACCTGAAAGTTTGTTGAAACTCTCGAAGGAGATGCTTTCAGCAGAGGTACCAGATTTTTCGACTTTCGTTAAATCAATGTCTTGTACGCGTGTGCGCTTGGTCGCTTCGCTCCCCACGCGCTCGCGCATCACTTTTTCAACAGAATGCTAAACCCCGTCTCGAGGAATTCCGGCAATGAGTGAGCAGCAGCAACCGCATTTCGGCATCGAAAAGATTTACCTCAAGGATCTGTCGCTGGAAATTCCCAATG
>Ga0105090_10000540_pt1 | contig 18820 bp, 15 predicted proteins | sample PPLLak3March2015_FD_79110 | JGI IMG/M metagenome (GOLD analysis project Ga0105090, IMG submission 79110) | Freshwater sediment microbial communities from Prairie Pothole Lake near Jamestown, North Dakota, USA - PPLs Lake P7 Core (1) Depth... | ecosystem: Environmental > Aquatic > Freshwater >... | reverse complement strand
GCTCGGCATGAGCCTGTTCGAGCTCGTGCTGCAGGGCGGCCACGACATGGACGAGCACTTCCGCACCGCGCCACTGGAACGCAACCTGCCCGTGCTGATGGGGCTGATCGGCATCTGGAACGGTAACTTCCTCGGTCACGGTTCACTGGCTGTGCTGCCGTACGACCGTCGCCTGCATCGCTTCTCGGCGTACCTGCAGCAGCTCGAGATGGAATCGAACGGCAAGAGCGTCACGCGCGCCGGGCACCCGGTCGGCTACGCGACCGGCAATGTCGTGTGGGGGGAACCGGGCAACAACGCCCAGCACTCGTTCTTCCAGCTGCTGCACCAGGGGACCGCGCGCGTCGCGATGGACTTCATCGCGCCAGTCAACGCGTCGAGCCGCTTCCAGGACCAGCACGACCTCGCGCTCGCCAATTGCTTCGCGCAGGCCGAGGCATTCGCTTTCGGGCAGACCGAGTTGCAGGTGCGCCAGGACCTCGCCCTCAGGGGCGAGACCGAGGCCGAGATCGCGCGGCTCGAGCCGCACAAGGTGCACGTGGGCAACCGGCCATCGAGCCTGATCCTCTTCCCGCGCCTCGGGCCTCGCACGCTCGGGCGGCTGATCGCGTGGTACGAGCACAAAGTGTTCGTGCAGAGCGTCATCTGGGACGTGAACCCGTTCGACCAGTGGGGTGTCGAACTGGGCAAGAGGCTCGCCGGCTCCATGGCGCCGGCGGTGCAGCAGGCCGCTTGGCCGGATGGGCCGCGGCACGTGCAGTCCCTGCTCGACGCGGTGGGGCGCTGGCGCGGCGAGTAGCGCAGCCAGTACCATTGCAACGATGAAGGGAAGCATCGTTGCCTGGCTCGCGGGTGTGCTCGCCGCCACGACCGCCGTCGCCGGGGAACCTTGGCTGGCGCCCGGCAATGTGCAGGCGCGTCACGACTTGCAGCTGCTGGTGGACGAGGGCGTCATCAACCTGCCCGTGTCCGGCTGGCCGATTGCGGTCTCGGACGTCGCGGCTGCGCTGGCGCGCGTGCCGCAAGCGAGGCCCTCACCCCAACCTGCTTCCGCCAACACGGCCGAGGGCAACGGTGACGGCTCCGAATTGACCCCAGCCCAATCGGCCGCCATCGCCCGCCTGCGCAAGCTGGCCTCCGAGGGCCAGGCCACGCTCGGCGTCGAAGTTCGCGCCGCAGGTCGCCCGACGATCCTCCGCACGTTCGACGACGAGCCGCGCGAGGAGGGTGAGCTGACCGGCTGGGCCAGCGGCTTCTTCGGCGACCGTTGGGGTGCCCGCCTCGAGGTCACCGCCGTTGCCGATCCCGATGACGATGATGCCTTCCGTCTCGACGGCTCGTACTTCGCCGGCAAGTTCGGCAACTGGATCGTCACCGCCGGCGCGCAGGATCGCTGGTGGGGCTCGGGCTGGCAGGGCAGCCTGATCCTCTCGAACAGCGCGCGGCCGGTGCCGGCGATCTCGCTCGATCGCGCCGTCTCGGAGCCGTTCGAGACCAAGTGGCTCCGCTGGATTGGCCCGTGGCGCCTGACGACGTTCATGGGCTACATGGAAGGCGATCGGCAGGATTTCGATCATCCGCTGCTGTTCGGCATGCGCGTATCGGCGCGCCCGCTCGACGGCCTCGAGATCAGCCTCGAGCGTACCGCGCAGTGGTGCGGCGAAGGCCGCTCGTGCACCTGGGGCGATTTCTGGAACCTCTGGTCGGGTAACGACAACGCCGGCGAGAACGTCGATGCCGAGGACGAGCCGGGCAACCAGCTCGCCGGGTGGGACATTCGCTGGGCCTCGCCAATCGGTGACTGGAATTATGCGATCTATAACCAGCACACCGGCGAGACCATCGACAACAAGATTGGTCGGCCATACCGCAGCATGGACATTGCGGGCCTCGAGACCTGGGGCAGCGACCCACTCGACGGGAGCTCGTGGCGCGCCAGCCTCGAGTGGGCGAACACCCGCTGCGGCGGCACGATAGACGGGGAGAAGATCTGGGACTGCGCCTATAACAACGGCATTTTCAACGTCGAGGGCTATCGTTCGAAAGGTCGACCGCTCGGCCACTCGATGGACGGCGACGGCGATACCTTTGGATTCCGCTACGTTCGGGTGAACGCCCGGGCCGACACGTTCACGGCGTTGCTGCGCTACACGGCGGTGAACGAGGGCGGTGTCGTGCCCGACACGCGGCATACGGTTGCGCCCGGTCCCGAGGACTGGTGGAGCCTGGACTTCACCTATCGGCGCCCCGTTGCAGGCGGGTGGGTCGAGGCAAGCGCCGGGGCCGACAACCGAGACCGCCAATGGAACGACACCTCGGCGCTGTTGCCGCGAGTCTCGATCTCGTGGCACCACGAGATCTGATCATTCGCGGGCGCGACGGGTCGGGAATCCGGCGAGGGCTCATGCGAACCAAACGACCTGGCTGGCTGCTTGCGTTCGCCTTGGCCTGCGCAGTCTCAGCGTCTGCCGTGGCAGAGCCATGGGTGTCACCGGGCGATCCCCGGTTGAGGCACGATCTGCAGCAGCTCTCCGACGCAGGGCTGTTGACGGGTCCCAATCTCAGCTGGCCGATCGGCTGGTCACAGGTGGCGCGTGAGCTGGCTCGCCTCGACATGGCCTCCCTCCAGCCCGGCCAGCGTGCCGTGGCCCAGCGCCTCAAGGCCCGCGCTGCCCGCGAGATGCGCTCCGGAGACATCGGACTGACGGCTGCTGTTTCGGGGGCGGTCGACCCCACGCCGCTGCGTACGTTCGAGTCCACGCCGCGCGAAGAAGGGGAGGTCACGATCGCCGCGGACTGGCTCGGTGAGCGCTTCGCGTGGAAGCTGTCGGCAACGGTCGTGGCCGACCCGGAGGACGATCGGCCCGTGCGTCCCGACGGCTCGTACGTCGCGATGAGCCTCGGCAACTGGATGCTCTCCGCGGGTTACCTCGATCGCTGGTGGGGCCCCGGCTGGCAGGGCAGCCTGATCCTCTCGAACAACGCACGACCGGTGCCCGCGCTGGCGATCGACCGCAACGAGTCCACGCCGTTCGACGTGCCGGTGCTGCGCTGGCTGGGGCCGTGGCGCTTCAGCACGTTCATGGGCCAGTACGAGAGCGATCGTGACTATGAGAATCCGCTCATGTGGGGCCTAAGGGTGGAGTTCCGGCCGCACCCGACGCTGCAGATCGGCATCAGTCGGACGGCGCAGTGGTGCGGCAAGGATCGGCCCTGCGGCCTCGACACGTTCTGGGACCTGCTGGTCGGCAACGACAATCGGGACGATGAACTGACGGAGGAGGAGGAGCCCGGCAACCAGCTCGGCGGCTTCGACGTGCGCTGGTCGTGGCCTGGCGGCCGCGTTCCGCTTGCTCTGTATGGGCAGGGCATCGGGGAGGACGAGGCGGGGTTCATGCCGTCGAAGTACCTCGGGCTGTTCGGCGCCGAGGTGTGGGGCGACGTGGCCGGCGGATCCTGGCGCGCCCACGTCGAGTACGCGGACACGGCCTGTGACTTCCTGGCAGACCCGCCCGAATTCGGCTGTGCGTACACGCACAGCATCTACACCAGCGGGTACCGCTACCGCGGCCGGGTGCAGGGACACTCGATGGACGCCGACGGGGAGTCGGTCGGCCTCGGGGCGTTGTTCATCGATGCCGGCGGCCAGCGCTGGGAGGTACTGGCCCGCAACGTCAAACTGAACCGGGCCGGCGTGGCTCCAGGACATTCGCTGGCGGACGGCGAGGCCAAGGTGCGCGACGTCGCAGTGACGCACGAGCGGGCCCTTGCATGGGGTAACATTACTGTTTTGTTAGGGTACGCGGACGTGGATTCCGCCGGGCCGACCGGCCTCGAGGATGGTGTGCGAGGGTTGGTCACTTGGTCCCGTGAGCTTCGGTGAAGCGCCACCCGGGGACGTGCCTGGGGGAGATAGGGAAGAGCATGCGAGGAATCTGGAACGTGTTGGTGCCCCGTTCATTGCTGATTATGGTTCTCGTGATGGCAGGACTCGGGTCTGCCGGTGTGGTGTATGGCCAGACACCGACCTCCGAACAGGTCGAAGCCTTCCGTGACCTCTCACCGGAGCAGCAGCGGACGGTGCTCGAGGCCATGGGCTCGGGCAGTGGGCAATCCGGGACCACACGATCTGACAACCGCATCCAGACGCCGCCAACGGTGCTGCCAAGATCGAAGGAAGACGAGCGCCTCCGTAATCTGACCCTCGACGGCGAGCCACGGCTGGCGGCCGGGGACACGTTGATCTTCGAACTGGAGCCCGTGCTTTACGAGGGCGAGGAGCGCGTGCTCACCGAGCGACCTCGCCAGCCGACCGACTCGCTGCAGGCGCAGGGCACAACCGCTGCGACCGGCATAGCGGGTAATGCTGTGCCTGGCAGTGCCGCCTCGCTTGGCCAGCAGAAGGCGACCGTCGGCGGTGCCCCGCGCAGGGAGATCCAGCGCACGAAATCTGAAGAGGCCGACCTGCAGCGCCTCATCGAGACGGTACGGCGAGCAAATCCGTACCGCCTCGACCGTACCGGTGCGATTGACGTGCCGGGCCTGGGTGTCGTGCCGCTCGCCGGTCTGACTGCGTTTCAGGCCACGCAACGGCTCGCGATCGAGCCTTTCCTGCGGGACTTCCGGATCCGGCTGACACTGTTGCCACTGGAACCCGTCGGCAGCGACGCCCTGAAGCCCTTCGGATACGACCTTTTCTCGGGTACACCGACCACGTTCGCGCCGGTGACGGACATTCCAGTGCCCTCGGAATACGTCGTCGGTCCCGGGGACCGGCTCGAGGTGCAACTCATTGGCAACACGCGCGCGCGTCATTCACTGGTCGTGAATCGCGACGGGCGCATCATGTTTCCCGAATTGGGCCCCATTACGGTTGCCGGCCTGCGCTTTGAAGAGGCTCGAGCGCGCATCGAGACCCGTGTAAGCGAGCAGATGATCGGCACCCAGGCCACGGTTTCGATTGGCGACCTGCGCTCGATCCGCGTCTACGTCCTCGGCGAGGCCGAGCAACCGGGATCGTTCACCGTGAGCAGCCTGGCGACGATCACGAATGCGATCTTCGTGAGCGGCGGCGTCAAGCCCATCGGATCGCTGCGCAATATCCAGTTGAAGCGCAATGGCCAGGTCGTCAAGCGCCTGGACCTGTACGACTTGCTGTTGAATGGCGACACCTCCGGCAACGTCCGTTTGCAGCCTGGCGACGTAATCTTCATCCCGCCAGTCGGTAGCACGGTCGGCGTCACCGGCGAAATCCGTCGCCCGGCGATCTATGAGCTCAAGGGCGAGAGCTCGGTGGCAGACCTCTTGCACCTCGGCGGTGGCCTGACCCCCGAAGCGGATCCCAGGCTCGCAACGCTCCAGCGCATCGACGACCGGCGTGAGCGAGTCGTGCTGGACGTCGACCTGACGAACCCGCAGTCCCGCGGTACGAGCCTGCGCAGCGGAGACCTGCTGCGCATTCCTGGAGTCAAGGCAACCTACTCGAACGCGATCCGCCTCGACGGGCACGTGCTCAGGCCGACGTCGGTCCAGTATCGCGGCGGTCTGCGGTTGACGGACGTGATTCCCTCGGCCGACGAATTGAAGCCGAATGCCGATCAGCGGTACGTGCTGATTCGCCGCGAGGAACCCGGCACGCGACGCGTGCAGGCGCTGTCGGCCGACCTCAGCGCGGCCTGGCGCGCGCCGGCCACTAGTGCGAATCCGCTGCTGGCACCCCGCGACCGGGTCTACGTATTCGACCTGGAGACCGGCCGGCGGGCAATCCTGGACCCGATCCTGCAGGAACTGAAGCTGCAGGCCGTGAGCACCGAGCCATCGCAGATCGTGCGAGTCTCGGGACGTGTGCGCGTGCCCGGCGAGTATCCTCTCGAGCAGGGCATGACTGTCAGTGACCTGATTCGCGCAGGCGGCGGACTCTCAGAGGAAGCTTATGGCGGGGAAGCTGATCTCGCGCGTTACGAGGTCCGGGACGGGCAGTCGCGCAAGACGGATGTCGTCAAGATCGACCTCGCTCGCGCCCTGGCAGGTGAACTGTCGGCCGACCTGGTGCTTGCGCCGTTCGACTTCCTGGTCGTCAAGGAAATCTCGCAGTGGTCCGCCCAGGAGACGGTTCGCCTCGAGGGGCAAGTCCGCTTCCCCGGCGAGTACCCGATCGAACGTGGCGAGACGCTGAGGTCGGTCATCGCCAGAGCCGGAGGCTTGACGCCACTCGCCTTCCCGCAGGGCAGCGTCTTCACGCGTGAGTCGCTCAAGGAGCGCGAGAGGCGCCAGGTCGAGATCCTGGTCGACCGATTGAAGCAGGATCTCGGGACTCTGGCTCTGCAAGCCACGCAGGTGACCGCTGGCGCTCCACAGCAAGCGTCTGAAACGCTGGCGATTGGCCAATCGTTGCTCGATGACCTGCGGAATGCTGAGCCCGTCGGTCGTCTCGTGATCGACCTCGACCGAATCCTGGCTGCGGAATCAGGTTCGGCAGCCGATGTGATTCTCAAGGACGGGGACGTGCTGCGAGTGCCACAGACAGCACAGGAAGTGACTGTGATCGGCGAGGTGCAGAGCGCGACGTCGCACTTGTACGATCCCGAGTTTGCCCGCGATGACTACATCCGCATGAGCGGTGGAACGACGCAGAAAGCAGATGACCGGCGCATCTATATCGTCAGGGCCAACGGGAGCGTGGAGATCGGCAGCGGCAGCCGCTGGTTCCGCAACGCCGGCTCGATCCAGCCCGGCGACACGATCGTCGTGCCGCTCGATGCGGAAAGGATGAGGCCGCTGCCGCTGTGGACCGCGGTGACGACGATCGTCTTCAACCTCGCCGTGGCTGTCGCAGCTGTGGCAGGCATCTAGTCAAGTGCCGCGGTGGACGGCTGTGACCACGATCGTCTACGACCTTGCCGTTGCTGTGGCCACGATCGGATTGTTCTGATGGCGTCGCTTCGACCGGGACAGCTATGAATACCCCAACGGTCGAGACTGGCAACGAAGCCTTGGACTCCGGGGAGTCTCTCGCCCTGCTGCGCCGCCGCAAGTGGCCGGTCCTGGGCGTCGTGGCGCTCTGCTCGACGGCGTTCTGCGCCACCGCCCTGCTGATGATCCCGGCCCATAGCGTCACCATGGTAACTGCACCTGCGCGCACCGAGGGCGGGTTGGGCAGGCTTGGCGGCAGCTTGGGCCGGTTTGGCAGTCTCGCTGCGCCGGCCGGTGTCTCGATCGGCGGTGGCGATGGAGCAACGGAGGTGGCGCTCGCCGTGTTGGGCTCGCAGGAGTCCACGCAGCGCTTGATTGTTGAGTCCAACCTGCTGCAGAAGCTCAACCCATCGAAGTGGGACGCGGCGGCTGTGAAGTGGGCGGTCGCGCCCGGCAAAGAGCCGACCCCGGCCCGCGCCGCACAGCGCTTCTCCAGGCAGATCCGAACCATCGCGCGCGACCGCAAGACCGGGCTCGTCACGATGAGCATCGACTGGCGTGACTGGCAGGAAGCCCGCGAGTGGAACCACAAGCTCGTCGAGACGCTGAACGAGGAGATGCGCCGCCGCGCAATGCGCGACGCCGACAACTACATCACCTACCTCGATGCAGAATTCGGCACGACCATGGTCGATACCCGGATCGCGATCAGCCGCTTGCTTGAAGCGCAGATGAAGCAGCGCACGACGGCCATGGTCACGCGTGAGTACCTCAAGGAACGGGAACGCCAACAGTTGCAGGGGCTAACAGGTCGTCTGAAGCAGGATCTGGGCACGCTAACGCTGCAGTCATCGCCGGTCGGCGGGCAGAACACGGCGCAGGCGGCGGACACGCTGGCCAATGGTCAGTCGCTGCTCAAGGAGCTGCAGTCCGCGGAGCCGGTGGGTCGTCTTGTCGTCGACCTCGGCGGCGTGCTTGCCGCACAGCCGGGTTCTCCGAGTGACCTCGTCATGCGCAACGGCGACCGCCTGCGAATCCCGAAGAAGCCGCAGGAGGTGACTGTCATCGGTGCAGTCCGGAATTCGACGTCGCATCTTTATGTCCCCGGGTTGGCGAAGGACGAATACCGTCGCATGAACGGTGGCACGACCAAGAAGGCGGCCGGCAAGCGCCTTTACGTCGTGCGCGCCAACGGCAGCGTAAATGCCGGCGGTGGCAGCCGGTGGTTCAGGTCGAACAGTGAAATGAGGCCGGACTGCAAGATCGCCGTACCGCTTGCCGCCGAGCGCGTGCGGCCGCTGCCGCTGTGGACGGCGGTGTCGACGATCCTCTACAACGTTGCCATCTCAGTGGCGACAGTGAACTTCTTCTGATGAACGCGTCCGATCGACCGATCAATCTCGTAGAACTCGCTGCCCTCGCCTGGCGGCGTAAGTGGTGGATTATCGTCCCGACGGTCATCGTGAGCGCACTCGCCGTGGCCTATGCGCTCGCGGCGACCTCGCGTTACCGGGCCGAGACGGTCGTGATCCAGCGGGAGCTCAAGGGCATGTCGGGGCTGTCGGGCCAGGTCGCGAGAATCGGTGGCCTCGCGGATCTGGCGGGACTGAACCTCGGCGACAGCTCCAAGCAGGAGCCGATGGGTGTTCTGCGTTCGCGCGGCTTCGCGCGACGGTTCATCGAACGCAACCATCTCGCTATCGTGCTGGCTCAGCCCGGCGGCGATGAGCCAGAGGACATCCGGGCCACCGTCGATCGTTTCAAACGCAAGGTTCTCTCGGTATCGGAGGACAAGAAAGCCGGACTCGTCACGGTCGCGGTCGAATGGAAAGACCCGGAGCTCGCGGCGCAGTGGGCCAATGGCATCATCGATCAGGTCAACGCGGAATTGCGCGATAAGGCGCTCGCCGAGGCGAAACGCAACATCGATTTCCTACGCCGTGCGCTCGCGGAGACGGAGTTGGTCGCGCTGCAGCAGCCGATTTCCCGGCTACTCGAATCGGAGATGCAAAACGCGATGATGGCGCAGGGGAACCGGGATTATGCGTTCCGTGTGGTCGACGAGGCGCAGCCGCCGTTTAAACGGTCGTTTCCGCGACGGACGATGATCGTGCTGCTCGCATTTCTAATGTCGCTCGTCGCCTCCATAACCGGCGTCGTCGTCGCGGAGCGATGGCGACAGCGGTGCGCCGCGCGGCGCTGACGCGGCGGCATTGTTTCTGGCGAGCGACCGAGGTGCACCGGTGTCGATAAGGAAGCCAATATACGTCACGCAGCCGTTTCTTCCGCCCCTCGCGGAGTTCGTGCCGTTGCTCGAACAGATCTGGGAAAATCGGATCCTGACGAACGCCGGTCCCTTCCACCAGCAGTTTGAGAGCGCGCTCTGCGAGTATTTGCGCGTGCCTCAGGTGTCGCTGTTCGCGAATGGCACGCTCGGGCTGATCACGGCGTTGCAGGCTCTGCGAATCACGGGCGAAGTCATCACGACACCGTATTCGTTCGTCGCGACGGCGCACGCGCTACTATGGCATAGCAATCGACCAGTGTTCGTCGACGTCGAGCCGGCGACGCTCAATATCGACCCAGCTCGAATCGAGGCGGCGATCACGCCGCAGACGACTGCGATCCTACCGGTGCACTGCTACGGCAATCCGTGTGACGTCGAGGCCATCGGCCGCATCGCCGACACGTACAACTTGCGCGTAATTTACGATGCCGCGCACGCCTTCGGCGTGCGGATCGGCGAGCGTAGTCTCATGGGCTTTGGCGACCTCTCGGTCCTGAGCTTCCACGCCACCAAAGTGTTCAACACCTTCGAGGGTGGCGCGATCGTCTCCGCCAACGAGCAGACCAAGCGGCGCATCGACCAGTTAAAGAACTTCGGTTTCGTCGACGAGCTCACCGTCGTCGCGCCTGGCATCAACGCCAAGATGAGCGAGGTGAACGCGGCGTTCGGGCTGCTACAACTGCGGTACATGGACCGCATCCTTGAGCGCCGTGCCTCGATCGCAGCGACCTACCGTGCGCAGCTGGCCGATGTCCGCGGCATCCGCTGTCTCGCACGTGGCGAGCAGGCGGTCGCAAACCACGCCTATTTTCCCGTGCTCGTCGAGCCTGATTACCCACTGAGTCGGGATGCCCTGTACGCACGGCTCAAGGAATATGACATCGTGACCCGTCGTTACTTCTACCCGCTGATTTCGAACTTCCCGATGTACCGCGGCATGGATTCGGCCGCGCCCGCCAACCTACCGGTCGCCAATCTCGCTGCCTCGCGTGTGCTGTGCCTTCCGATCTACCCGGCGCTGGGGGAGGATGATCTCGAGCGGGTCATCGATCTAGTGCGTGCCTGGGCGCAATCCTGAGATGGCGCTGCTAGGCGCGGAGGCTATCAAGAGGCTTGGTTTCGCGACCGTCGGCGAGGACGTTCGGATTTCCGACCGTGCCTCATTCTACGGGGCGCAGCGCATTCACCTTGGCAGTCACGTCCGCATCGACGACTACTGCGTGCTCTCGGCGGGCAGCGGAGGAATCGAGATCGGCAGCTACATCCATGTCGCCGTCTACACCAGCCTGATCGGCGCGGGCCGCATTCGCTTGCACGACTTCTGCAACCTGTCTTCGCGGGTCGCCATTTATTCGAGCAGCGACGACTACTCCGGTCGGACCATGACCAATCCGATGGTGCCCGACGAGCTTAAGATTGTGACGCATGCGCCGGTCGAGGTCGGGCGGCACGTCGTCATCGGTTGCGGCGCGGTCGTGCTACCGGGCGTCGAGCTCGAGGACGGCGTGGCCGTAGGCGCGCTAAGCCTCGTAAACTGCAACTGCTCGGCGTTCGGTATCTATGCCGGTATCCCTGCGCGTCGCGTCGCCGAGCGCTCGCGCGACCTGCTGGAGCTTGAGCGCAGGCTCCCGCCCGTTTGACTGGCGCAACATGAGGCTGCGATCCAACATACTGGTCAACTACGCGGGCCAAGCCTACATAACGCTGATTGGCCTCGTCGTCGTGCCGGTGTACGTCGCGTGCCTCGGGGAGGAGGCCTACGGCCTGATCGGCTTTTTCGCAATGCTGCAGGCTTGGTTCATGCTGCTCGACCTTGGCATGACGGCGACGCTGACGCGCGAAGCGGCGCGCGCGAGCGGTGGCGCCACGCATCCTCGCATCTACCGTCGGCTGTACGACTTGCTGTCGTCGGTTTCCGCCGGCATCGCATTAGTCGCGGCCGGTGCGATTTGGCTCTCATCTGAGGCGATTGCAGGGCGCTGGCTCGGTGAGCACACGCTGGAGCCGGGAGATGTCGTGTTCGCGGTCCAGGTGATGGCCGTCGCGATCGGTTGTCGCTGGCTGGCTGGACTATACCGCGGCGTGCTGGTTGGAGCCGAGCGCCTTGCGTTGCTTAATGCGCTGAACGCCGCGTTCGCGACGTTGCGCTTCCTCGCGGTAATCGCGACCATGGAGATCTTGGGCTACTCGGTCCGCGTGTTCTTCGCACACCAGCTCGCCGTCGCGTTGCTCGAGGCGCTGTGGCTGCGGGCGGTGGCGACTAAGATGGTAAGCGCGCTACCGGCCGCGCACGGCGAGGAGCCGGTGCCAGTCTCGCTGTTGCGTTCGAAATTTACGTTCGCAATGCAGGTAACGTTCACGTCGTCTGTATGGGTCGTCGTGACGCAATCGGACAAACTGATTTTATCGCGGCTTCTGTCCCTGTCAGACTATGGATTATTCTCCATGGCAACGCTGCTCGCGAGCGGAGTGATCATGCTCGCGGTGCCGATCACGGGGGCGTTGCTGCCACGCCTCGCGTCGATGGAAGCGGAGGGACGCTCGGTAGAGCTGGTCGACTTGTATCGCCAGGCGACGCGACTGGTCAGCGTGGTCGCGGGGGCGGCCATGTTGACGCTGGTGTTCTTCGCCGAGCCCGTGATCTACGCGTGGACGGGGCGGACCTCGTATACCAGGGAACTCTACTTGACCGTGATGCTGTACGCGTTCGGCAATGGGTGTCTGAACCTCAGCTCTTTAGTGTTCTGCATCCAGTACGCGCGCGGTCGCGTCCGCATGCATGTCGTCGGTAACGCGCTGCTGCTGGCCTGCCTGATGCCGTTGGTATTCTGGCTGGTGCCGCGCTGGGGCCTGGTCGGGGCGGGCGTAGCGTGGGCAACGGTCCACTTGGCATACCTGTTGTTCTGGGTGACTTACACTCACGCCCACCTGGTGCGAGGATTGGCGATGCGGTGGCTCGTATTCGACATCTTGGTCGTGCTCGCACCGGGGCTTCTCGGCGGGCTGCTGCTCGGCGCATTCGGGCTGTTCGATGGGTCGCGCGCCGCCACGATCGTGCACGTGCTTCTTGCCGGCGGCGCGATGCTGCTGCTCTGCTACGGCGGTCACCGTGTGAGCCGGCGCCTCGAAGCTCGCGTTTATGCGCGGTCGGAAGCCTGGGTGGCCGGATGACTCTGCACGTCTACTATCGCCATGCACCGGTGCGTAGGCTAGGTATTAAGGCGCGCCCGGAGACGTTCTCTTACGCCGGCTGCCTCGAGAACCTCGCCTGCACGCTTGCCGGGCCGCTTGCCGACGGCCGGGCTGTGCTGACGCTGGTGTTCGATGGCAGCACAGCGGAGTTCGCCGACGACCCGCTACGAGCGACGTTCGACTCTCTCTTGGCGCGGCATGTGTGCGCACAGGTGCCGCCGCGCATCGTGCACGTGACCGGCGGCGACCAGCGCAAGGCTTGGCGAGCCTGCATCGCACTCGTGTCGGCCGACGTCGATGCCGGCCGAGTCGCCACCGAAGATTATATCTATCTGCTCGAGAACGACTACCTGCATGTGCAGGGCTGGTTCGAGAAGTTCGAGGAACTGCGCCGCAGCCGAATTCGCTGGGATTACCTGACGTTCTATGATCACCTCGACAAGTACCCGGAACTGACCGACCTGCCCGACGCACGCCGGTACACGCGCCTCAAATCGCGGGTCTTCTGTGCGGGCTCGCAGCACTGGCGGACGACGCCGAGTACATGCGCGACGTACCTCCTGTCGCGACGAACCCTGCTGCGCGATCGCCGGCTGTTGGGGCTCGGGTTCTACGACTACAAGCTGTTTACGCTTCTGGTGCGCTGCAACGGTCGAGTGCTGCTGTCGCCCGTGCCGTCGCTCTCGACACACAGCATGTGCGACTTTCTTGCGCCGGCGGTCCGTTGGGAGTGGCGGTGACGGCCCGGCAAGAACTGCGTTGCGTCGTCTGCGCATATGACCTGGCGCCGACGGAGGTCGTCAAGCGGTTAGGTGTTATCGCCGCGCGTGAGGGATTGCGGTTGCACGGCATCGTCGTCGACAACCGTCGACGCGTGGGCACATTGATGCCGGAGGGCTGGTCTGCTCTGGATGGCAGCAACACGCTGATGGATTTCTCCGCGTACGCCGAGGGTGCGCGGAGGATTCTGCCTACGCTGTCCGCCCGAGAGTCGGTGCTGCTTCTAAACGACTCGGTGTTCAGCAAGCATCACGCGGGTCATCACCTCGGCGCGTTGCTGCCGTACATGCAGCGCATCGACGCGATGGCGTGCCCCGCGATCGCGGGCCGCGTCGACCGTTACGTCGATCAGTGCTACGCCAACCCATGGAGCGGCTTGCCAGTCTACGTCTCATCGTTCGCGTTTCTCGCCAACGCGCCCGCGCTCGCGCGACTGCTCGATTGCTGTGACTCGGTCGACACGGTGATGGGCCCGGCCGGTGCGATCGACACGGAGGCATGGGGCGCGGGGCTCACGTTACCTTTCCGCGAGTTCCTACGGACCCACGTGACGATGCCGCGCGCCGCCAGTGTCTGGTATCAGGCGGCGCGCTGGCAGTCGAACCCTGATGTGCTCGACCGCAAGGCGCGCTGCGTGTATCTGGAGCATCGACTGTCGGGCGAGGTCGGTCGCGACGGCGTAATCTTCTCGATCCACGCCTCGCCGCGCGCGACCCTGCGCGCGGTGGTAGCGGACCAGTGGGCGAAGGTCGGCCGGCGCTTGGGTCAACGCTGACGTGGCCAACCCGAGAATTCTCTGGCTCGCGATGTACCTAGGCGCCAACGTCGCGGCGCTACTCTGGTGTCTCGCGACAGGCGAACTAATGGGCGACGGCGCGGGTTTCGCCGTCAATGACGTCGAGCTCCTGTGGAAGGCGTTTGGGTTGCTCGTACTCGCGATGCTCGGGCTCTACGGACTGTTCAATCTACTGTGCCGCATCGATTTTGGGTTACGGCCTCGCAAGCCCGACAGCCGTCTCTTCGGCACGGCTCTCGCGGCGCTTCTGGTGTGCTTCATCGGCTACGTGCAGGTCACCGGGCTCTTCGTCGCCGGCAGCGCGGAACGCGGCGGTACGCTCGCGAGCGCACTGTTCGTGCTGTTCAATGCCGACCTGCTGTTCCTGATTTTCTACGCGACCAGTCGGGGCGACCCCGGCTTTCGATGGGTCGCGCTGCTGTGGCTGGTCTCTATCGTGCAGCGAGGCTGGTTCGCGTACATCTTCATTCTGGCGGCGATGGAGATGCTGCGCCTGGTCCGCCACGGCAGGCTGCGGCTGCGCTGGGTGGTTGCGATGGCGCTCGTCGCGCTGGCTTTCCCGTTCCTCGACGCGCTCAAGATATTCATCCGGATCAACCCTGGCGTCGACCTTATGCAGATGATTTCTGCGGCCCCGGCGATCCTTGCGAACGTCGACCTGAGCGCGCGCGAAGGACTCGCGTTTCTGTACGAGCGCGTCGTCGGCCGCATCCAGGTGCTGAGCCATGCCTACTTGATCATGGAACACGGGTCGTATTTCCGGATGACGATCGACAACGAGCTAATTGGCGGATTCTGGAGGGAGGGGTATTTCGGTCTGCTGTTCGACCGACTTTTCGGCCACGAGCGGCCTCCCGGGTCCGCGCAGGTGCTTGCGGAGTTCATTGCGCCAAACCTCGACAGCGCGTGGAACGTTAATCCGTCTATCGTCGGCTGGTTCTTCATCTACGCGGCTTCGTTCCCGCTGACGCTCCTGTACGTCGGGCTTCTGTGCGTGGCGTCGTTCTTGCTGCTCGGGCGCTTCGCGTCCGATCTGCACGCGCGCGACGCGCTGTGGTCCTACTGGGTTGTGTTTCTTGTGCCGGGATGGGTGTCGCAGTTCGCCTCGCTATTGGGCGCGCTGCTGCTGCTGACAGCGATCGACGTCTTCGTGCGCCTGTTCGATTTCCGGACCGAAGACGACAGTCACGTGGAGGCCGCGACGGGGCGGCAGGCCGGTTCATGACGATCCCTAGGCAAGTCCACCTTTGCTGGCTGAGCGGCGACCCGTTCCCGCCGCTGATTGATCGTTGCATCGCATCGTGGCGCAGGCACCTGCCGGACTATCGCATCGTGCACTGGGATGCGGCTGCGCTCGCGGCAGGAAATTGGCCGCGCTGGGTGCATGAGGCAACGGCGGCCCGGAAGTACGCGTTCGCGGCCGACTACATTCGACTGTACGCCCTCCACAGCCAGGGCGGCATCTACCTCGATGCCGACGTGCAGGTTCTGAAGACGCTCGACGACCTGTTGGACTCAAGGTCGTTCATGGGACGCGAGCGCGGCGGTGACCTTGAACCCGCGGTCATGGGCGCAGTGCAAGGGCTGCCGTGGCTTAGAGACGCAATGGACTATTATGAGAATCGGCGATTCCTCAAGCCGGATGGCACGTACGACCAACGACCCCTGCCCATCGTGCTGGCGGACGTGCTCGCCGCACGTTACGGGCTCGAACTCGGTCGCGTGGCGGTGAACGGCGATGAAGTCTTGGTGTCGGACGCGCAGTTGCGCATCCTTCCCGCCGAGGTGTTCTCACCGAAATGCCGCATAACGGGCAGTGTGCATGCCACCACGCGCACATGCACGATCCATCACTTCGACGGGCAATGGGTGGACCGGTCGCTGGCCGCGCGCCTCAAGCTCGCGGTCCACCGGTTGCTGATTCGCGTGCTCGGCGATGGGGGCCATGCGCAGCTCGTCCGCTGGATCCGTGCGGTACGATCGTCTTGAACTTCTCGGTGCTGATGTCGGTGTACTACGGCGAGGACCCGGCGCACCTGCGGGATTCGCTGCAAAGCTTGTTCGACCAGACGCGGTGTCCGGGCGAGATCGTGCTGGTTGAGGATGGTCCACTGACGCCCGGCCTCGAGCGCGAAATCGAGCGCGCGCGGCAGGCTTTCCTGAGCCTCAGGACGCTTCCTTTACCGCAGAACGTCGGTCTCGGCGCCGCGCTGAACGCTGGCCTCGCGCATTGCGTAAACGAACTCGTCGCACGCATGGACACAGACGACCTTGCCGTGCCAGATCGCTTTGCGCGGCAGCTCGCCGAGTTTGAGCGTGACCCAGAGCTTGTGCTGGTTGGTTCGAGTGTCGCGGAGTTCGAAACCGACCCGACGCGCGTTGAGCGCGTCCGCTCCGTGCCGACGTCGCACGAGGAAATTCGGCGTCTTTTCGCTCAGCGTTGCCCGGTCAACCACCCGACCGTGATGTTCCGCAAGTCGGCCGTTCAGGCCGCGGGCGGGTACGATGCGAAATTCGTCCAGGAGGACTACTACCTCTGGGGCCGGATGCTGGCGCTGGGCCACAAGTTCCAAAACCTCTCGGAGCCGCTGGTGTTGATGCGCTGCGGCGCGGGGCTTTTTGCGCGACGGGGGGGGTTGCGCTACGCGCTCTCGGAGGCGCGGTTGCAGTGCGAGTTCCGCCGGCTCGGCCTCATCGGTGCGGGCCAGGTCGTGGTGAACGTGCTCGCCCGATTTGCCGTACGGTTGATGCCGGATGCGCTGCGCAAGTCCGTATACACTTACTTCTTGCGCAGCCGTGCAATGCCGGCGCGTGCAGTCGACCAATGGTAATCGATATGATGTTGAGGCGATATCTGGTCCGGTGTCGATACCTCGCTGTGGACCTGCTCCATGGATCTGCGTTTTCCGTGCCGCATGCGAGCGGCGTGGAGCACCTGGTGCAGGCGGCGGGGCGGGGCGCGACGTATACCCGCGCGCTCGACCTCGGCTGCGGAAAGACGCCAAAGAACCCGTTCGGCGCACGCGAACTCCACGGCGTCGACGTCGACTATGGCATCAGCGCCGAGGCACGCATCGTGCCCTGCGACCTTGGGATCGAGCCACTGCCTTACGAGGACGCATCGTTCGACGCGGCGTCGGCGTTTGACCTAATCGAGCACATCCCTCGGTTGATTTACCTCGGTTCCGAGCGTCGCTACCCGTTTATCCAGCTGATGAACGAGATCTACCGTGTGCTCAAGCCCGGGGGGCTGTTCCTGTCCGACACGCCGGCGTGGCCGCGCGGTTCGGCGTTCGTCGACCCGACGCACGTCAACGTAATAACCACGCAGACTTTCTCGATGTATTTTTGCAAGCCCCACGTCTGGGCATCGCGTTACGGATTTGCGGGTTCCTTCGTGCTTCGCCAGCAGGCTTGGTGCGGCGAGAACTTAGTCTCGATCCTCCAGAAGAACTAAGCCTCGATGGAAGCGTAGGTCAGTCGAACACCGGCGCATGCTCGAGGCGCTTCGCGGCGCGATCCTTGGCCGACAGTACCGGCGAGCCGATGCTGGGCGGCCATTTGATCGCAAGCGTGGAGTCGTCCCAAGCCACGGTGACTTCGAACTCGGGGTAGTAAAAGTCGGTCGTCTTGTAGAAAAAGTCAGCGTAATCACTCAGCACCAGGAATCCGTGGGCGAATCCCGGCGGAATCCACAACTGCCGGTGGTTCTCGGCGCTAAGTTCGACACCCTCCCACTGCCCGAATCGCGGACTGTTGCGGCGGACGTCAACCGCCACGTCGAAGACGCGGCCGGCCGTCACCCTCACCAGCTTGCCCTGCGCGTGCGGCGGCAGCTGGAAATGCAGCCCGCGCAACACGCCCCTGGCAGAGCGTGAATGGTTGTCTTGGACGAAGTCCACTTCGTAACCCACGGCGTCGTTGAAGGCGCGGCGGTTGTAGCTCTCGAGAAAGAACCCGCGCTCGTCGCCGAACACTCTGGGTTCGAGGATCAGCAATTCAGGCAGTCGCGTCGCCCTGACTTTCATCAGAACGCTCGCTCGCGCAGCAGCCCCATGAGGTACGCGCCGTAGCCACTCTTGTTCATCGGCACGGCCAGCGTCTCGAGTTGCGCAGCATCGATCCACCCGGAGCGGTAAGCGATCTCCTCCGGGCACGACACCTTGAGGCCCTGTCGCTTTTCCAGCGTGGCGATGAACTGGCTGGCTTCGAGCAGGCTGTCGTGCGTGCCGGTGTCGAGCCAGGCATAGCCACGCCCCATGATTTCCACGTCCAGTTGACCCTGTTCCAGGTACCGCGCATTGACCTCAGTGATCTCGAGCTCGCCTCGTGCACTCGGCTTGATGCTCGCCGCCACGTCGCACACCTTTTCGTCGTAAAAATAGAGGCCCGTCACCGCGTAGTTGCTGCGCGGCGCCTTCGGCTTCTCCTCAATCGAGATCGCGCGATGCTGCTTGTCGAACGTCACCACTCCGTATCGTTCGGGATCCGTCACGTGGTAAGCGAATACCGTGGCCCCCGCCGTCCTCGAGTTGGCGCGGCGGAGCAGTGCTGCGAAATCGTGGCCATAGAAGATGTTGTCGCCGAGCACCAGGGCGCTCGGGTGATCGCCGACGAAGCGCCGGCCGAGGATGAATGCCTGCGCGAGCCCGTCCGGACTCGGCTGCACGCAGTAGCTGATGTGCATGCCCCAACGGCTGCCATCGCCCAGCAGCGCCTCGAAGCGCGGGGTGTCCTGCGGCGTGCTGATGACGAGCACGTCCCGGATCCCGGCGAGCATCAACGTCGACAGCGGGTAATACACCATCGGCTTGTCGAAGATCGGCAGCAGCTGCTTGCTGATCGACAGCGTG
>Ga0105090_10000538_pt1 | contig 18861 bp, 10 predicted proteins | sample PPLLak3March2015_FD_79110 | JGI IMG/M metagenome (GOLD analysis project Ga0105090, IMG submission 79110) | Freshwater sediment microbial communities from Prairie Pothole Lake near Jamestown, North Dakota, USA - PPLs Lake P7 Core (1) Depth... | ecosystem: Environmental > Aquatic > Freshwater >... | reverse complement strand
TTTCCTGGTTTTTAAATCATATACATAGATCACATTATTAAATCCCAGGCTGTAAATATCATTTTTCACAGCATCTGCCATCCCTGGGTCTCCAAATACACCAACCCCATTCAAACTCTCCTGATCCCTGCCGAGGTATTCCCCCCACATCTGCGCAGCTCCGCATGCATCCGACCGGGTATAGATGTTGATCTGCTTGTCTTCCCCTTCACCATATAATTCTTTCCATTTTACGATCTCTCCTTTGATGAATATTTTTTCAAACTGATCATGGGTAATCCCTGTTTTCCGGATTTGATCAATCCATGGATTCGCAGCATTAATAGTAGGTAAAACCGCATCTTTTGTTACAGCTACCCACCAGCATCCTTTTGCATTTTCCTCATCCGTTATGCCTCTGGAGAACATTCCAAGATCAACCATGCCCGACAAAGCATCGGCCATACCTTTTCCAGCACCTCCGGCTGAAATATCAATTCTCACTTTTGGATTAATCTTCTGGAATTCCTCCGCCCATTTCGCTGTAAGGGGATACAAGGCAAATGCGCCTGATATGGAAATGGTGCCCTGTAATTCACCTTTATCATTCTTCCCCTGATTACCGGGAGGATTTGTATTGCAGGCATATAATAAAACCGCTATTAGCAGCATGGTCATGACTCTAGGCAGGAATGAATTTGGTTTCATAATGTTTAAGTTTTAATTAATTAAACTTCCATTTCGAACTTATTTAGAAAAAGCTAAAGTTAAAAATTTACGAATTGCGAAGTTACTGCAATGTATTAAGATGATCAAGATATTATTGAAAGAAATATTTTACTTAAAAAAGTGAAATTTTACATCTTTAAAGTTGAAATTAGTTGATCATCAAATTATAAGATAATAATATCGGTCTGATCTGTTTATCGATACTCCACAAATTAAAAAAGGCTTTCATCGAAATAATGAAAGCCTTTCTATTATTATAAAGAAAATATCAATATTTTTTTAAGCTGCCTGCGCCCGATACATCGGTTTGAATAAGCCTGGGTTCTCCTTTATATTTAAGGCTGGCCGCACCTGAAACGTTCACAGAGAGTTCACTCTTCACGAAAATTTTTGCGTGAGAAGCTCCGCTGATATCGGCAGAAAATTTATCTGTTTCCATTTCCAACGCATCCAGGTCAGATGCACCTGACAGATCGAGGCTTACTTCATTTGCACTTCCAAACATATCCACCTGGCTGGCACCACTAAAATCAAGATCCAGGTTATTAGCCGCTAATTTAAGTTCAACATCCGATGCACCGCTGCATTCCATGTCCAGGTCATTCAACTTAATCTTGTTTTCGCAGGAAAGTTTGCATGCACCGCTTATTTCCATTTCCTTAAGATCAGTGATGGTAAGGTAAATGTTAAGAGCTTCTGAATTGCTAATATCCTCAGTCGTTGATATCTTCAATCTATTTCCAACAACAGAAGTTTTGATAACCTCGAGGAGATTTTCATCCGCCTCTATTGTCAGCGATTCTTTATCTCCCTGGGTAAGAATTACCCTGAATGCTCCCCCCACTTCCAGCGAATTGAATGATGAAATTTGTCGCTCCTGTTTTACCACATTTCCATTTCCTTTGATGCCGTGAAAAGCATAAGTACAACCCGATTGTAATGTCAGCAGGAATGTGAGCATCACTGCCAATCCTGCAATTTGTCTAATTTTTGAAGTTTTCATGTTTAAATTTATTTAAGTTTAAATTGAATTAAAAGTTGACCCGATTGACTATAAATAGAAGTCACCAGATTATTAGCGATAATACAAAGTTACACCCGAATTCTGCGAATCAATCATCACTTTTGATTGTGTGTCAGTATTACCGCCAATCAAACCTTCATATTTGCTGGAGGTGTACGACATTTCAACTACCGAAAGCTTTGCCCTGTCCTGCGGATAGGATAAGTCACCCATTTTTACAGTAGCATTTATCCGGTAACTTGCCTCAGGATTGAATCCAATATTGGCATCGGAAAAACTATTGGTAATATCAACAAGTTTGAAAGCCTTACCCATTTCTTTCACCTTGAGTTCGCCATAATCAAAATTAGCGGTTAAGGTTTGCTCAACAATCCTGATTTCGACATCCGAAAAGTCCGCTTCCACATCAATGTTTCTGACGGATCCTATAAAATCTTCATCGTAACCGGTTTCAAGGGTCAGGACATCTATCTTCCCGATGTTCAGTTCTGAGAACTTGGATTCTGCAGTCATGTCAGCGATCTCATCAACTTTAAGCTCAGAATATTTCAGGTCCAGGTTTGCACTTTTTATATAGCCAATATATCCATCACTAAACTCAATATCCAAAGCATTGGAGCTGCCTGATAATTTTTTAATATCAATCGTACCATAACCCAGATTGATATTCGATGTTCCTCCAACCTCAGCTACGATAATGTCGCCAAATTTATTATTAAGCTCTACATTTATTGTCCTTGGCATATTGATCATATAGTCAACGCTTAGTTCATTACTGCCTTTACCAAAAATGTTATCCTCCATTGAAGTGATCGCTGTTACCAGGGAATTTGTTCCGGTTATGTCAATTTTGATCTTGTCGAAGTACTTATTGGCCTTTTCCTGGCTGGATGCCTGCACAGTGATCGTTACCTCGATAGAGATGGAATTCTTATCCCAGTTCTCGCAGTGCACTTTTCCAAATTTGTTTTTTACCGAAAGGGTTGCATCCTTATTTACATCAAAGGACTTGCTGATCTTTTTGGTAAACTCATCTTCTGCCTGAAGCTGAAAGCCCATGATGGCGCTCAGCAGAATGACAAACAGGCTTGATCTCATTGTTTTCATACGTTTAAATTTATTTAGTTAGTCTGGCTTAATGTATTTAATATCTTGTCTAAAATTTTAGCTTTCTCCCGCTGATTCAGCAAAAGGGCATTTATTATCCGTTCGTTATTCGGATTTTGCGCATATTCATTTTCTAAATCAGTTGTACTTTCTTCAAGGGCTTTTAACTCGGTCATGGCTTTTTCTTTCACCCGGCTGGCTTCATCAGTCGAAACTGCAAGTTCATCAATCTGGCTTACTTTTTTATCCGTCAGGATGTTGTAATATTGCATCACCTCAACCAATTCCATAGGTAGTTCTGATGAAACAAGACGCTGTGTGAATAAGCCTTTAATACCGGGAAACCGGTCTGTAAAAATTAAGGAAGCGACAGCGACAAACAGAACCACAGCGGCGGCTATCCTTATTGGAATGGCATACCGCTCGAGCCAGCCTTCCCTGTGCCGATGGTCTGCAGCAAGCTTTTCGGTGAACCTCTCCAGGTGCCCATCCCGTGGTTCATTTTCGCTGAAAGCTTCTTTGTTCTTTTTAATGATGTCTTCTATGCGTTGCATGACGTGCTTAATTTTTAATTCGGATGAAACATTTTAATCGAACGCTGATCAGCCAGTATTTTTAAGAGTTTGCCTTTAGCACGGGAATAGCGGGTACGTGAGGCGTTGTTTGAGATTTTAAGTATCTGTGCTATTTCTTCGTGATCATATCCTTCGAAAAGGAAAAGCGATAAGATAATACGGTGCTCCTCATGAAGCAAAGGGACCGCTTTTTTGATTTCTTCCACCCTGTATTCCACTGATTCTGCAAAACCATTGGGTTCATCTGCCAGTTCTGAAACATTATTTTCAAGTGGAAGCATTTCTTTTCTCTTCTTAAGTGTGTCAATGGAGTTATTCACCACGATCCGTCTCAGCCAGCCCCCGAAGCTTCCCTCACCCTTGTACTCATCCATTTTCCTGAAGGCATCAAGGAAGGACTCCTGCATCACATCTTCTGCTTCGGCTTCGTGGTTCAATATTCTGAGACTTGTGTTGTACATCGGTTTGTAATAAAGTTTATAAATCTCAAGCTGCGCTTTCTGGTCGTTTTTCCGACACCTTTCAATTAATTCCTGGTGAATATTTACAGAAGCAGCTTCCAATTTTTAAAACGTTTAATATAATGACTTCAGAAAAAAATGAATGTTACAAAAAGCTGAATAAATAAAGAATTTTTAAAATAAATTAATTAAAATTTGTTTCGATACGAAGTTATAATTAATTTTGACGGAATAACCCACTTAACCAGGGATTATGAATAATATAGTTCGTTTTAACCTCGTTTGTTTTCTTACCTATTTGATGAATGCCAATGTTATAGCACAAAACGTGTATATTCCGGATACAATTTTTAAAAACCAACTTATTTCGGTTTATGGAATCGATAAGAATGGAGACGGAGAAATCAGTTACTCTGAAGCCGCAATGGTATTTAATTTATATGATCTGCACAGTTTGGGGATCAGTGACCTGACAGGTATAGAAGCTTTCATTAATCTCAGGCGATTAGACTGTTCGTATAATAATCTTACCAGCCTGGATGTATCCAATCTTCATCATCTCGATACCCTCTACTGCTATTACAATCAAATTGAAAATCTTTGGCTGGATACGACCAATCAGGGCCAAATGGATAATGTAAGAGCTCAGCATAACCTGCTCACTAAATTTTCCTGTTACTCAATTGACTATTGCGATATCAGCTGGAATGCAATAACCGAATTAAATACCCAATGGCAGTTTCATACGCTGAACTTTTCGCATAATCAAAGTCCTCTTTTTCTTACTTCTGAATGGGATGCCACTTACCTGGATTTAAGCTGGAATACGATAAACGAAATGTATGGTGGCATGTCATTTAACAAGCTCAATCTTTCCCATTGCTTGTTTCCGTTCCACGACCTGATCTTTGAGCCTGCCGTAATATATCAGCTAAACTGTCAATCCCTTTCGGTTGAAAGCATTGATGTGTCAAAAATTGGAAATTTGAACCTGCTGGACATAACGGATTGCAGTAATCTGAAATCCATTTGTGTGGAATACCTGCCTCCTCCATTTAATATTATCGATAACAATACCGATTATCATTTATATGTTTGTCATCCCCTGGTTGGTAATACATTTACAGCAGGCCAAACACAAAACACCGATTATCATTTATATGTAAACCTACCGGTTATAAATAACGGAAACTACGACCTGGATGAAGATGGATTTAGTGATGTTGAATATTATTCTGTTATGGAGTATTCTTATCCCTATTGGGTAAATAGACAGTACATGACGCCTATATCTCCCACTAAATTTGGTCATAAAGCATCTGGAAGCTTGGGTTTTTGCGAAGGCGAGATCATTAATTCAATTCAAAATTACTGGGATTATGATATTTTTCATTACTGGACATCATGGTCAAGCCCTTATGGAAGTTTTTTTGATCTTAATGAAAGTTATCTTGCCTTTCGAATGGCAAATGGGAATGATACCGTGCATGGTTGGCTGCAATGTGGCCTCACCAACACTCCTGTAATTAAATCATATGCCCTGTGGAAACCATGTAACCCTTCGGTTTCATTGGGTGCTGATACCAGTGTTTTTCAGGGCGACACGATTGTTCTGGATGCCGGGGAGGGATATGATAATTATTTCTGGAATACACTCGATACGACACAAACCATTTCAATTTATACCGGCGATTATGGACCCGGAACCCGGAAATTCATGGTTTACACTCAGTATGATTGGTGCTTTTATGCTGATACAATAATACTTACAATACTTCCGAATTCTTGTTTGCCGGAGGGAATTATTTTTTCCAGTCAGGCAGAAATTGATAGCTTTAATCAGCATTATCCAGGATGCTTTAAAATAGAAGGAAATCTTACTATAAGTGGGAGCGATATAATAAATCTCAATCCACTGTTAATAATTGATTCCATAGGAGGGATTTTGTCAGTCCATGATAATCACATACTCGCAAGCCTTTCAGGATTAGAAAATATCAATCCAAATTCTATCAACCAGTTGGAGATTTATAGTAATGATTTATTATCACTCTGTAATATTGAAAATATTTGCACCTACCTTACAAATCCTGATGCTGCTGTCAACATACACGACAATTCAACCGGTTGCAATACTGAAGTGGAGTTACGCGATTCGTGTAATTTACTATCCGTCCACACTTTTCTTTATGACGGAAACTTGTTGATTCTTCCAAATCCCGGTAATTCTTCCGTGACAATAAGAACAAAGGATGGAGAATACATTGAAGAATTGGTCCTCTATAATCAATGCGGGCAAATGGTATTAAAAGAGCAACCCAATGATGGCGAGTTTATTCTTTATAAATTAAAACCTGGATTATTTATTCTCGAAGTTACAACCAGGGACTGGATTGTCAGAAAAAAGTTGTTAATCAAATGAAACGGCAATGTGAAAAAGGCCGTCAGGTGGAATTAATTTAACGTTTATTCCTTTTACTTCACCACCACCTTCTTCACCCAAACATTTGTCCTGCCTTGCACTTCAACAATATAAATTCCCCTGCCTTTGTCTGTCAGATCGATGTACTTGTTTGTTTTTCCATCGCTGATAAACGCAGTTTCATAAACAAGGCGTCCCTCAAGATCAGATACCTTTATTGTTACCGGTCCGGTTATCTCTTTCAACTTTAAAGTGAATGCACCACCTGATGGATTGGGGAAAATTGAAATTGGATCCGATTCAGGTTTAACCTCGTCCGTGCCGCTGAGTGTGCCATTGATCTTTACATTATCAATAAAAATATTGTTTCCAAAACCATTAAATGTTTCAAAAATAATTTGCAGATCGGGAATGCCAGCCCAGGCTGAAAGATCAAACGATGCACAGAGAGGATTACCTTCTGCACCGCACCAATCTTCAGCCGATTGAGGAATAAAATTTTGAGTATTGGGAGGTGCAGTAGCAAAAAGATTCAGACTGTCTTCGCCAAATGCAAGCAGACGATGAAATTGTTGGCCACAACCATCTGAAAGGTAAACAATCAGCGAATCGGTGTATTGAGCAAATCTTTGCGCATAAGCAAACTGAAATTCCAGGGAAGCCTGGTTGTAATCCTTTAGGTTTATAATCGGACTGATGAGCCTGTCGCGCTCGTAAAGGCCATTGTAGCTCTTTATATGAACATAGGCAGCATTATTTCCGGGTTCATTACCGGCTACGGCGGTGATCTCCCAGGTTTTACCGCCATCAGGGTTTTCAATTGTCCAGGATTTATCTTTAAATAACAAGGATTCAAAATCATCTTCAAACGGCAGATACATTCCTCCGGGATAGATCAAATCAGTTTTTATAAGTGTACTTGAACCGTTCAGGTTTGAAGCGGATAAAGTAACATCATAAGGAGTTGGTAAATCAAAAATCACCTGAGGATGCTGAGAGTTTGCAGTTGTTCCGTTTACAAATGTAACTGAGTCGGGGTAAAATGTCCATTGCCATCCGATGGGGTTATAAATGGTGGCATCGGAGAAAAGGACAGTATCAGTTGTACAGGGCTTTATTTTATCTGCAGTAAAAATGATTTCAGGTAAAATAGTTGTATTGGAATTGATATAATCTTCCATTACAATTGTATCCGAACCCAGGTAATTAGTAGCAATTAGGGTTACATCAAATAATCCTGAGTTTTGATAAATGATATTTTGCGGATTCTGAGCAGCAGAAGTTGCTGGATTACCGCCTTCAAAAATCCAGAGCCATTCAGAAGGTTCATATTTCGATTTATCAAAGAAATTTGCGCCGCTTCCGGTAGGAACAGAGGTTATGTTCACATCAAAATCTGCTGAAGGTTTCGCATCAAGATTAATGTAAGCCCACCATGTACTCCATTGGTCCTGTGATCCGGGCAGATCGGCATATTCCTGTAAAGTCCAGAAATCAAGGTCATCAATCGGATCGACTACGGTGCCAGTATAATCGCCCCATCGGTTGCGTTCTGCACCATAGGTTTTATAATAAGGTGCAAGGCCATCGATATACTGGTAACCATCACGCAGGGTATTTGGGGGGTCATCAGCATAACGGAAGGAGTAACTTCCACTCGCATACTGTTCGGGCGAAAAGCTTGCATAGCCTATCATAATATCTTCTCTCGAATTTACAGCAATAGTAGCAAAAGCATAACACCGGTTGCCAAACTCATCATCAACCCTTCCGCGCTGGAGGATGGTGCCATCCAATGCCAGCTCGAACCACTGTACGGAGCACCGGGTGGGATTTTCAACAGGAAGATAAATATGATGTGTACACCATAATTTTCCATTCCTGTATACCATATTCTCCATCCGCGCATCGACTGTATTTATCTTTTGATCACTGCCCAATTGAGGAGCAAAATTTCCGCCATTGGCATAAGAACCATTATTCCATGGATCGGCAATTTCAATTAATCCGATGTTTTCAACCAGTTCGTTTCCATATCCCCCGGTCACTCTCCACAAATCTAAATATCCTTTGCCATTAATATTTCCACCGGCATTGTTTACAATATAAATATCTTCTTCAATGGTGTCATAGGTGAATGCAGGAACCAGGGTAAATCCGTCATAAATCTCAAATCTCGAATAATCAGCAACAGGTTCATTGTTGTATAGATCTTTTTTATCCAATACAAATAAAGAAGTATAACCAAATCCCGAACCGAACATATTCCCTGTAACAACAATCCAGTTCTTATTAAATCCGAAGTTAGGATAATCGAACCAAAAGCTGTTGGCAGGATCGGTATCGAATACATACCTGTACCAGTTACCCGTAGGATCGGAATCTTCAGAAACTGCAACCAACAACCTGGATAAATTAATATCAGAACTACTAGGCATAAGAAATATCCACCTGCCTTCGTTAGGATCATAAATAATTTTTGGGTCAAAAGTATCTCCGGCACCAGGCATGGAGTACCAAAAACTGCCAGTACCGACAGTCGAAATAGCGTTGCCATCTCTATCCATGATCCTGACTTCAGTGTTCAGGGTGATCATCAGGTGATTCGGCCCGGCTGCGCCGTTTACATCAGGTGGAATAGAATTGTTGTTATCCTTTAAACCCAGAAAATCCTTTGCAGGTAATGGCGAAAGATCTTTAATCTGATTGCTTTGACCTGAGTTTTGCTTCATCTCATCTCTGTAAAGTATTTTTTTACCTTCAATTGCAAATTCAGGGTAAACGAATGCCTCCTTGTTTGGGACTTTCATTTTGGGTCCTGCCGCCGGGTTTTCTTTATCCCAGGCTTCAATTTCCTTTAAGCTTGTAGTCGATTTGAAAGTGGAGGTACCTTTGTACTTATTGTATTGCTGGCCGATACTATTGGAAGTGAAGAATAATACAGCAAGAAAGGTAAAGAATGTATTTTTCATTTTTTACAAAGTTTAAGAATGATCATTTTTTATTTCCTTAACAAAAGTAGGAATAGTTTTACAGCCTACCAATTAAATGAAAAGTGAATTCCGATCCCCATCAAAATTTCATCCAGTAAGTTTCAGTTTTACTAAATCACAAGCAATATTAAAAAAAACAATTGTATTGAAAGAACAGATTAAAATAAAAGCCGGCACCCCATCAGAGATGACGGCTTCTATAGCTTATCATTTATGACCTCACTTCAGAATCACTTTTTTAACCTCATTTCTGTGCCCGTTCATTACACGGATGAAATAAACACCCTTTCCAAATGCACTGAGATCGGCGGTGACTGATTCGTTAGCTGCACCCGTAAACGACTTATAAACCAGTGTACCCTGCGGAGAATAAATTGAAACTTCTGCGCCGGCAACTGCATCAGGAATTATTATATTAACCAAACCAGTTGCAGGATTAGGAAAAATTTGAATTTCATCATTCGAAATTTGCTCTTTTACATCCGTAAGTAAACCAATTGAAACATTATCGATGTAAAGGTTATTGCCGAAGTAATTATAGGTTTCGAAAGCTACCTTAATATTTTCCTGCCCGGCCCATGCCGAAAGATCAAGGAAAACGCAGTCGGAACCCCAGCCATTGCCGCACCAATCATCTTCTGTTTGCGGCACAAACAAAGTCGTCATCAGTTCATGGGTTGCAAAAACACCTGTTCCATCTTCACCTCCGGCGAAAAGCCGGGTCCAGTTTTCTCCACAGTCATTTGAAATATAAACAATGAGCGAGTCTGTAACGCTTGTATGTCGCTTGGCATAAGCATGTTTAAAGGTCATATAAACCTTATCCATTCCCTCAAAATTCAGCACCGGGGTGATCAATCGATCTCTTCTTCCGGGAGGTACAATGTATTCAAAGAAATTAAGAAACGCTGCTTTATCACCGGGAACTATTCCTCCAACGGTCGCAATATCCCAGGTAATATTATAATCAGGGTTTTCCAGGCTCCATGATTTTGATACCAGCGTTCCCGATTCAAAATCATCTTCAAATGGAAGATTAATACCACCCACATGAATGTAATCCTCCTTAACTAAAATACTGTTACCAACATTGTTCGAAACAGTAAGGCTAATGTTGTAGCTTCCCCCGCTGGTAAAAATAACATGGGGATTTTGCGAATTCTGACTGGTTCCGTTTACATAGCTATAGGTCATAGGAGTAATTTCCCAAAACCAACCGGTCGGGCAATTGGAACTAAGATCGGTAAATACAATTTCATTGCCTGAACATGTAATGGAATCGCTTGCAATAAAGTTTACCTCGGGCAGAGCTGTTCCGGTAACGTTTATATAACCATTTACAGTTTTGGTATCATATCCTTCCGAATTGCTTACCATCAGCGTAACGGAGAAAGTTCCTTCGGCCAGGTAAATGATACATTCCGGGTTTTTTTGGATCGAAGTTGCAGGTGTACCTCCTTCAAATGTCCATGTCCATTCAGTTGGAACACCGGACGAAAGATCAAAGAAATTAATAGCACAACCCACCGGGACTTCGGTCTCAGAGGCTTCAAATTCGCAAACCGGCTGATTATGCCACATCGGTGAGGACCACAATCCTCTTCCGTATGTACCTGCCCTAATAACATCTTCTGCAGGAATTGCAGGATTATGGTAAATTTCTATTTCATTTATTGAAGCATCTACCGGCAAACCATTGCTGAACATCACCCAGTCCGTCATTGAGGCGTCGCGATAATAAACTCCTGCATCCGATCCAACATAAATGCCATCGAAACTATTTTCATAAAAAGCAAGCGAATTCATATTTATAGCTGGAAGGCTTCCCGTGATGTCAGTCCAGCTAAAGCCCTTATTCTCCGAGCGGAAAACCTTACTTCCACGGGTGATAAAGACAATGTTCTCATTAAAAGGATGAGCTTCCACATCAAATACATTCCCTGTGCCGGGCAGGTAAGAAGTAAGTGTTGTCCATTCAGGGGTTTCGCTCATCACATTATCACTGCGATAAAGCTGGCTTCCTCTTGAATAGTAGAACACTTCGTGATTTGCCGGTGAATGTTCCACGACACTGATGTTATCTGCATTATCATCGGTCAGTTTTTTCCAGATAAAATTATTTGTGGTTTTAACCCCAATTGCTCTCCAGATATTCTTAAAGCCACCAAACATAATGTCATAATCATTTTCGTGCTGAGGATAAATACAGAACGGAGTGATCCAACCCCCGCTTTCGGTTAAGCCATGATTACCATTTCCTGCAATTTGATAAGCATTTCCGTTATTAAAATGCCTGTAAATATCGCCGTAGTAGATAGTAGAATACGAATACGCCGGATTTACATCGTCGAATGCACATTCCATACCATCGCCGCCATTGGTTGTCTGCCAATTGCTGTTGCCGTAATAGGTGGATGTACCATTATCCTGGTAGCCATTGATCACCTTGTTAACATCCGTTTTTGCCTGTCCGATCTTATACACCTGGCTGATGGGCAATCCATCGGTAATTTCAGGCCAGGAAGTTCCGCCATTGGCAGTGTAATAAATACCCCCGTCATTACCGGTATAAAGCCTGTCGTTTAAAGGATTGTATTCGAGCACATGCAGGTCGGCATGAACAGAAGGCACTCCGCAATCGCCCCACCAGTGCGAACTGATTTCCCATGTAACTCCACCATCAATGGATTTAAAACAATTTACTCCACCTGCAAAAACAGTGTTTTTATTGCCGGGATCCACTGCAACATCCAGGTCATACCATGCCTGTCCGCCGTCTCCACCCTCACAGCCCCAGCTCATGATGTTGGGCGTAGTCGACATTTCAGTAAAGGAAGTTCCACCATCTGTCGAACGATAAATCCCTTTATAAGAATCTCCATTCGAAAGAAGGCAATAAACATAATTCGGGTCATCAGGCGTTACCGCAATCACTGACCTGCTTCCACCGGGTAATCCATTGGTGATTTGTTGCCACGTAGAACCGCTATCAATTGAACGGAAAAAATTCCCGCTTCCGCCGGCATACATTACATTGGTATTTCCGGGTTTAAAAACAATATCTTTAAATCCGCCTGTTTTAATCTGTGACCAGTTTGCACCGGCGTTTGTCGATTTATAAATCCCGGAACCCGTGGCAGCGTATATGAGGTTCGGGTCTGAAGGGTGCTGTAAAAGCCTGCCGACAGTAGTATTCCCCATTCCGGTATTCGATTGCTCCCAGGTCAGGCCGCCATCCATACTTCTGAAAACACCCATTCCTGCTGCATCACCGGCATCACGGTCTCCTGTTCCGATCAGGATATTATCGGGATTATTCCAATTGACAACAATGGAAGAAACGCCGAGGGTTGGCAGCACATCTGTGGTGCTCATCCACTCACTTGTTACAGCATTATATTTCCAGCATCCGCCGGCAGGAGCGCCAATAAAAACGATATCCGGGTTTGAAGGGTGAAACGCAATGGCATTGATCCTGCCCAGTCCGGCATAACCTTTCGATGGAACGTCCATGGGGCCAAGATTTGTCCAGTCGGCATCGGATTTGTCAGTCCCGGGATGCAAAGCCAGGTACTTATTATATTCTTTATAAACCAGGTCGGCTTCATGACGGGTTCCGTTAGGATAAATATGCCGTCCTTGCCACCATTCCCAACGCTTGAAGGGTTTCCAGCCATTACCCTTAGTAATCTCACGATTCTCCCAATAGGCATTAAATGCTTTCTGCACCTCGTAAAAATTAACTGATGGATCCTGCATCATTTCGATCCAGTAAGGATAGGTTGTATAGTCCGCATTCGGACTGGTGCCGGTTTGTGTAAAAGAATTTAAACTGATCATTAAACCGGCAAGGACAAATAGCAAACTTTTAAACTTTTTCATGATATAACCTCTTGTTATATTGTTAAAGAATTTCAATATATTTATATCCAAGCAAAATTAGTCATACTTAGGAATTAAACACTATTCAGACACAGGGAAATTCAGAAGGGTTGCAAGTTTATAATGCTTATAAATTATACTATGAAAATTCATTATTCATTCCCCGGTTGGGCGAAGTTTGTATCTTCTACCTTTGCCTTATTTCCATATTTTCTGATTTACGTTAGTATAGGAGAAAATACCGTTCAAACATTTCATTCCGCCTATCTTAAATTCCCGATTCATTTATTGAAAGTCTTGTGACCTATCTTTGTACTGAAGAAAAATTAAATTACTCTTTCCAGGAACAATCAATTGCGCATGACAACTAGCTTTTCAACACCTAAAAACAACTGATTGCTAAAAATGCCAACATGGTATATTCCGACTTCCAGCTCAGAAATATTTAGTATTACAGGTAATTCCTTAGGCACTAATTCTTCTTTTACCAATTGTCCTGAAGCATTATAAATCCGGATGACAGGATTTGATTGTTGATCCATTCCGGTAATTTGAAATTCATCCTTTGCCGGGTTGGGAAAAACCCTGAAGCCATCTTCAATCTTGCCAATATTCAAACCTGTAATTTCAGATAGATGAATGATCCGTATAGCATGATTGTTATAATCCACAACATATAACCTATGGGCATCATAATCCATCACACATCCTCTGGGAAAATCAAATGTTGCCAGGGTATCAGGTCCGTTTTCGAATCCTGTTTCCCCCGAGCCGGCAAACGTTGTTACCATCCCGTCGGTGCTGATTTTACGAACCCTCTGGTTCTGGCCATCCCCAACATAAATCGATCCGGTTAAACTCACATGGCAAGCGGTTGGCACTTTAAACATTGCCTGTTCAGCCGGTCCATTTTGAAACCCTCCCCCATCAGGTCCCGATTCCCCGCTTCCGGCAACTGTGGTCACCATTCTTTCCGGATCAATTTTCCGGATTCGATGATTATAGGCATCAGCTACGTATATGTTGTTTGATGGATCAATGGACAATTCGCACGGAGTATAAAAACGGGCTGCCGTATCGCTTGCATCCACATAATCGCCGACACTCTGCACACCAATGGTGGTTCCACCACCAGCCCAGGTGCTAACCATTCCATCCAAAGAAATTTTCCTGATACGGTGATTCCATGAATCTCCAATGTAGATATTGCCGGTATCATCAAGGCAGATACCTCTCGGATAATTAAACTTAGCCTGAGCAGCTTGTCCGTCCAGCAAGCCAGCAACTCCAGTTCCGGCAATGGTCGTGACCATCATATCTGTTGAAATCTTCCTGATTCGCTGGTTAAGAAAATCTGACACATACATATTTCCTGAATCGTCCAGACAAATATTGATCGGCTGATTGAATTTGGCTTCCATGGCTGGACCGTCCAAATAACCTGCCGTTACGGTACCGGCATATGTGGAAACTATTCCATCTGTGCCAATTTTCCGGATGCAATGATTGTAAGCATCAGCCAGATATAAATTTCCTTCCTGGTCAATGCAAATACCAAATGGTTTGTTAAAACTTGCTACGCTTGTATCGCCATTCACAAACCCGGGACTTCCTGTTCCGGCATAGGTTGTAACATAATTTTGAGTGTAAATGGCTGTAACCGGAAATAAATTTACCAGCCCTAAAATTATTAATCTAAAGTAAAGTTTATTCATGCTTCTGTTTTTCTTTATGGTCTAAAATTACTCAAATAATTGAAAACAGGAATACCACGAAAGGGACAATCACTTTTGAAAAAAATGATAAAAGCGAATTCCTGATAAATTGCCGGTAATGCAAAAATTACTAGTGAATAATTAATAATAAACAAACTTCATTCGCGCATTAGCGGCATGAGGGATATCCCGAATTTAGAATTCATTTAAAAAAACCTAATTTTGCCGGTCTTTTACAAAACAAATAAAGAAAAGCAGTGTTATAGACAGGTAAATTTACAATGAATGAAAAAACAGATTTTTTTGTTTCCCGCATTATTTATTGCCATCCTCACTTTCGCTCAGGATACTGAGAACCATGAAAACAAATTCCTGTCAAATACCCGCCAGTTGATTTATGACGGAAATCGCTCGGGTGAAGGATATTTTTCAGAGAATGGTCAGTTCCTGATTTTCCAAAGTGAAAAAGAGCCTGACAATCCTTTTTATCAAATCTATATCCTCGATTTTGAAACCGGTGATATAAACAGGGTTTCACCCGGATATGGAAAAACAACCTGTTCTTATTTTCAATGGAATGGCGACCGTGTAATGTATGCCTCCAGCCATCTTGATCCTGATGCAATAAATAAACAAAAAGCAGAACTCGAATTCCGGGCATCAGGCCAAAAAAGGCGTTACGCCTGGGATTATGAACCGACAATGGATATCTTTACATCAAAAAGGGATGGTTCGGATATCAAACAACTCACCAAAGAAAATGGCTACGACGCTGAGGGTTCTTATTCACCCGATGGAAGGTCGATTGTTTTCAGTTCTAACAGGTATGCATTTAACTCGAAGCTTACAAAAGAAGAAGAACAAAAAAAGGAAGTCGATCCCTCCTATTTCTGTGATCTCTATTTGATGAATGCCGATGGCAGCGGACTAAAGCAAATAACAGATGCTCCGGGATACGACGGCGGGCCTTTCTTCTCAGCGGATGGGAAAAAAATAATCTGGCGCAGGTTTAGTGAAGATGGAATGAATGCCGATGTTTATACCATGAACATTGACGGAACCGATGTGAAAAGGATCACTGACTTTGGAAGTTTAAGCTGGGCTCCTTTCTTTCATCCTTCAGGGGACTATATCGTTTTTGCTTCCAATAAACAAGGTTTTTCAAACTTTGAAGTTTATCTTGTTGATGCTGACGGATTAAGGGAACCGGTCAAGGTAACCTATACTGATAAATTTGATGGCCTTCCCGTGTTTTCTCCTGATGGCAAAAAGCTTGTTTGGACTTCCAGCAGATGTACCGATGGTAAAACCCAGCTTTTTATTGCCGACTGGAACGATACCTTCGCAAGGGAACAATTGGCAAAGTCATCTTTCCGCAAGAATACTGCCGGAAGCCTGAATTATCAGTTTAAACCGGACATTCTTGAATCTGAGCTACAGGAAAAATTGTCTTATATTGCCTCAGATGCCTCTGGAGGTCGAATGACAGGATCTAAAGGAATCCAGATGACAGCGGATTATATTACAAACATTTTTAAAACACAGGGTTTACAACCATTAGCTGGCCATTCTGATTATTACTGGGCATTTGATTTTACCGCTGATATTAAATCTGAAGCGGGTTCCAATCATTTTATTCTGGATGGAAATTCTTTTGACTTAAATAAAGATTTTATTCCTCTTTCATCTACCGAGAATGGAGAATTTGAAGGAGAGGTAGTATTTTCAGGCTATGGACTAAAAATTAACAATGGCGCCAGCTATGAATATAATTCCTATGAAAAACTCGATGTTAAAGATAAAATCGTGATGGTGTTAAGTGGAATTCCCGAAGGACTCGATTCCCTGAAGGAAAAACTGTTTGAACGTAACATTGCCAGTGGTTTCAAGCAGATGCTTGCGCGTCAAAACGGTGCAGCAGCAATTATGTTTATTACTCCCAAGATAAATGACGAAAAAAGCCATGAGATTGTTGGCACTTCAGGGATCATTTCAGTTAATATTTCGGAAGACTTAGCTAATAAGATTCTGGCAAAATCAAACCAATCGATCGAAGCCATAAAAGATAAACTCAAGGAGGGTGATCCGAAAGGCAATGAACACCTGTTTGCAACTGGCGCCAATGTAAAAATTGTTGCCAAAATTGACCGAGTTATCGAACAGGATAATAATATCGTAGGTATGATTTCGTCTGACAATCCGGAGGCAGGCTATATTTTCATTGGTGCTCATTACGATCATCTTGGACTGGGAGAAATCAACTCCCGATCAACTGGTGAGCATAAAACCGAAGTTCATAATGGCGCCGATGATAACGGATCAGGTACAGTTACTGTAGTTGAGCTGGCAGAATATTTTTCCGGGTTAAAAAAAGAGAATCCGGCTTCTATCACATCTAACCTTGTTTTCTGTTTATGGTCGGCTGAAGAAATGGGACTGCTTGGTTCTAATAGTTTTACTTCCAAATTACCCATTGCTGAAGATAAGATTAAAGCCTACCTGAATTATGATATGGTTGGCCGGTTAAAAGATAACCGCCTTGATCTGCAGGGTATCGGATCAGCAATAGAATGGAAATCGATCGCTGAAAGGAAAAATGTGGTCTCTGGATTTAATCTTGTTATGGGTGAAGATCCTTATTTGCCTACTGATGCAACTTCATTTTACCTGAAAGGGATTCCGGTGGCAAGTTTCTTTACAGGGGTTCACAACGATTACCACACATACAATGATGATGTTGAATTCATCAATTTTGAAGGTATGCAGCGAATCGCAAAGTTCTCCTGTATGATGATCCGGGAGATTATGAAACCCGATCAACCGCTTACTTTCCAGGAAGTAAAAATAAATCGTCCCAAATCAAGCAAAGGTGCAGCATCAGTTTCATTAGGCACCATTCCTGCTTATGCCGGCAGTGATGAACCCGGCGTTCAGATCCAGGGTGTTCGTCCGGGTGGACCGGCTGAAAAAGCCGGCCTCACCGCAAACGATATCATTGTCAACCTGAATGGCAAAGAGGTAAATAACATCTATGATTTCATGAACATCCTGAATGGACTCAAACCCGATGTAGAAATTGAAATAGTTGTAAAACGATCGGGGGAAAAGATAACAAAGAATATTATTCCGGAAGTTAAAAATTGATTTCAGTAGATGGATAGTATCTTTCGAAGTTCAATCTACCCGATTTTTTAAGTCCTGTTTCTTTTTACTATAGAATCACTGCAACCTGTGCATGGTGCGGCAAGGCCTTATAAATAGAGCGGGCATCGTTATGTGGAATTTCTATCCTGATCCAGGGATCATAAACCGGAACCTCAAACTTATAAAGATAACTCCACATCTTGCTGATTTTTTCATTTCGAATATGCCGGTTATAATCTTTATATATTAAAGGACGCAGCGTATCCGTCTGCCTTATATCTACCATCAGCCCACGGTCGAGATAAAGCGTAAAATAAACCGGGTCTTTAAGCGTGGTGTCAGGCATTGTTTTGGGCGCCTGGGCAGCAATGGTATCTTGAGGCGCATATTTGATATTGAAGAACTCTTTTGGGATGGTGCAATAATCGCTGTCGATCACAAAGGGTTTTGAAAAATATTCGTAGAAGGCCTGTTTTTTATAGCGTGGGAAAATTTTACTTGAATAAATCTTTTGAATCCTTGCTTCGATCAATTTAACACCCTGAATCTCCATGACAATAGTACTATCCACCAAATTGATCGATAAGCATGCTGAATCAGCTTCAGCCATTTTTAGTCTTGCCCGTAAATAAATTTCTTCCTTTTCTAACTTAAGTTGCTCCTGCGAAATATCTTCAACGAAGCTGGTATCAGGATAATTCTCATTGACAAGCTTAATAGCCCTGATGGGTGACATTGCTGAAAGAACGATGAATGTTAATGAAATGGCAACCAACAGGCTCAATATCAAAATTATAACCACTTTGCTTTTCATGAGTCTGATTATATTA
>Ga0105090_10000537_pt1 | contig 18865 bp, 17 predicted proteins | sample PPLLak3March2015_FD_79110 | JGI IMG/M metagenome (GOLD analysis project Ga0105090, IMG submission 79110) | Freshwater sediment microbial communities from Prairie Pothole Lake near Jamestown, North Dakota, USA - PPLs Lake P7 Core (1) Depth... | ecosystem: Environmental > Aquatic > Freshwater >... | reverse complement strand
CTTCCTCGCCGCCGCCTCGCTCATGCTGGGCGGCTGCGGCTACAACACGCTCCAGTCGCAGGACGAGGGCATCAAGGCCTCGTGGTCGGAGGTGCTGAACCAGTACCAGCGCCGCTCCGACCTCGTGCCCAACCTCGTCAACACGGTGAAGGGCTACGCGGCGCAGGAGGAAAAGGTGCTGACCGAGGTGACGCGGGCCCGCGCCAGCGTCGCCGGCATCAAGGCTACGCCCGAACTCATCAACGATCCCGCCGCATTCCAGAAATTCCAGGCGGCGCAGTCCGAGCTCTCCGGAGCGCTCTCGCGCCTGATGCTCGTCGTCGAGAACTACCCGAACCTCAAGTCGGACGCGCTGTTCCGCGACCTGCAGTCGCAGCTCGAGGGCACGGAGAACCGCATCACGGTCGCGCGCAACCGCTACATCAAGACCGTGCAGGAGTACAACACGACGGTGCGCCAGTTCCCGACCAACCTGACGGCGATGATCTTCGGCCACAACGTGAAGGCGAACTTCGCGGTGGCCGACGAGGCCGCGGTGTCCAAGCCGCCGACGGTCGACTTCGCCAAGCCGGCGCCGACTCCCGCTCCCGCCCCCGCGCCGGCATTGCCTGCTCCGACGCAGCCCGCACCCGCGAAGACGTCGGACGCGAGCGGCGGCGACACCGTGTCAGTTGCAGGCGACCTGCTGAAGAAGGGCTACTGACCGTCCCCGTACGCCCGGCGCGCCGACCGCGCCGGGTGTGACGCGGGGCGGGGCTGGTCGCGCCCGCCACGAATAGGGTTGGCCTCGCCATGAGCGCGTTCTCGTCTGCCTTGCGGTCGTTCGCCGTGCGCATGTCAGCGGTGCTCGCGCTCGCGCTAACACCGCTCGTCGCGCTCGCCCAGGCACCGGGCTGGGAGACCGGCACCGACGGCCTCGCGCCGATCCCGCAGCTGGTCGCGCGGGTCACGGACGTCACCGGCACGCTCAATCCGGCCGAGCGCTCGGCACTCGAGGCGAAGCTCGCGGGATTCGAGCAACGCACCGGCGGGCAGTTCGCGGTGCTGCTGGTGCCCTCGACGCGAGGCGAGCCGATCGAGGCGTACGCGATCCGCGTTGCGGACGCGTGGAAGATCGGCCGCAAGGGACAGGACAACGGCGTGCTGCTGCTCGTCGCGAAGGACGACCGCAAGCTGCGCCTCGAGGTCGGCTACGGCTTCGAGGGCGTGCTCACCGACGCGATGAGCAAGCGAATCGTTGCCGAGACCATCACGCCGTTTTTCCGCCAGAACCAGTTCGCGGCCGGCATCAACGCCGGCGTGGACCGCGCGATCGGGGTGATCGGCCAGGACCCCGCCGCGGTCGCTCCACCGGGCGGGCGCCAAACGCCGTCCGGTCAGATAGGACGCGGAATCGACCTCGGCTCGCTGCTCGTCTTCGTCCTGGTGATCATCCCCGTGATGGGCAGCGTGCTGCGCCGGATCTTCGGCAGGATCGGCGGCGCGACCGTGGGCGCGGGACTCGTCGGCACCGGTGCCGCGGTCGTGGCCGGTTCGATCGTCATCGGCATGGGCGCGGCGTTGGTCGCGTGGGCGATCCTGCTCTTTGTCGGCAGCGGGGCTGGACTCGTCGCCAACGGTCGCCGCGGCGGCCTGCCGGGTCCGTGGATCGGCGGTGGCGGCTGGGGCGGCGGCGGTGGCGGTGGCGGCGGGAGTTGGGGCGGTGGCGGCGGCGGCTTCGGCGGTGGCGGCGCCTCCGGCGGCTGGTGATCCTTCAGAGGCGAGTGACGACGATGCCCTGGCGTGCCCCCTACCGCTTCTGGCGCCACGCATTCGGCGACGAGGCCGACGTGCGCCGCGCGTTCCTGCCCGACGGCATGGTGCGCATCGAGCGCTCGATCCGCGAAGGCGAGGCGACGCACCGCGCGCAGGTGTGCGTGGCCGTCGAGCCCGCACTCCCGCTCGCACGCGTGATCGCAAAGCTCGCGCCGCGCACCCGCGCGCTCGAGGTGTTCGGCCAGCTGCGCGTCTGGGACACCGAGGAGAACAACGGCGTGCTGATCTACGTGCTGCTCGCCGACCGCGACGTGGAGATCGTCGCCGACCGCGGCATCGACCGGCGCGTCGGCCACGCGGCGTGGGAGGAGGTCTGCCAGCACATGGAGGCGATCTTCCGCGAGGGCCGCCACATCGACGCGGTGGAGGCGGGCGTGCGCCAGGTTTCCGCACTGCTCGCGCTGCACTTTCCCGGCGACGGGAAGGACCGCAACGAGTTGCCTGATCGGCCGGTGGTCCTGTAGAAGCGGGGTCGTGTGCCGCGTTCCGCCCGTCGGAACGCGGAGGAATCAGGGTCAGACCCTGTTCCGAAATGCAGGAAACAGGGTCTGACCCTGATTCCTAGTGCGGCTTCTCCATCCCGATCAGGTGCAGCGAATCCCCCTGCGCCTGGTTGTGGCGGTGGCGCAGCAGCACGAACAGCATCGACACGCTGACGAACAGTCCGAAGATCAGGATGACGACCTTGATCGACATGTCGGCGCGGATCATCAGCGCGTAGCCGGCGAGCATCGTCAGGATCGAGATGTTCTCGTTGAAGTTCTGCACGGCGATCGAGTGGCCCGCGCCCATCAGCACGTGCCCGCGGTGCTGCAGGAGCGCGTTCATCGGCACGACGAAGAAGCCTGCCAGGGCGCCGACGATCATCAGGATCGCGCAGGCGATCACCACGTAGTAGGGCACGTCGACGCTGCCGAACGTGAAGGCGCCCTGCGGGCCGAGGCCGCGGTCGTACATCGCCAGCACCATCACGATGAGGCCCATCGCGATGCCCACCGGCAGGATGCCGGGGCTCTGGCGCAGCGAGACCTTCGTCGCGGCCGTGACGGCGCCCACCGCGATCCCGAGCGCGACGACCGCCTGCAGGATCGCCGCCTGCGACAGATTCATGCCGAGCGACACCTCGGCCCACTTGAGCACGATGAACTGCAGCGTCGCGCCCGCGCCCCAGAACAGCGTCGTCGTGGCGAGCGAGATCTGGCCGAGCTTGTCGCGCCACAGGAGCCCGAAGCAATGCGAGAACTCCTGGATCAGGAACAGCGGATTGCGGCTCGGGATGCGGTGGTCGACGCCGGTGTCGGGGATGTAGAGGTTGAAGACCGCGGCGATCACGTAGACGAATGCGATCACCGCGATCGCCGCCTCGGGCGGGGTGTCGATGAACGTGTCGAAGGCGGGGAGGTCGATGCCGAGCAGCACCCTCGACACCGCGGGCGAAACGAGCGCGCCGCCGAGTACCGTGCCGAGGATGATCGAGCCGACCGTCGTCCCCTCGATCCAGCCGTTGGCCGCGACCAGCTGCTGCGGCGGCAGCAGCTCGGTGAGGATGCCGTACTTCGCGGGCGAGTAGGCGGCCGCGCCGAAGCCGACGACCGCGTAGGCGGCGAGAACGACGAGGTATTCGGGCATCCCCGGCGGCGACAGGAACTGGTGCAGCAGCATCAGCAGGCAGCCGGCGACCTTGATCGCGTTGGTGATGAGCATCACCTGGCCCTTCGGCCGGCTGTCGGCGAACGCGCCCACCCACGCGGCGAGCACCACGTAGGAGACGACGAAGAAGAACTTGAGCATCGGCACCATCCACGCCGGGCCCGCGAGCTCGAGCAGCAGAGCGATCGCGGCGAGCAGCAGCGCGTTGTCGGCGAGCGAGCTGAAGAACTGCGCCGCCATGATGGTGTAGAAGCCGCGTTTCATTCGGTTCCGGGTCGGGGACGCTCGCGGAGTTCGTACGACGCGCCATTTGATATCATCGTCGGGCGCGGAAGGCCGGCGCTTTATACCATGAACGCGCCGGCCCGCCGCGCTCGCCCGGGACCCCGGGGAATGCCGGGCCGGCACGGCCGGAACCGACTGCCCGCACCGCCCCGCCGCCATGGCCCGCCCGCTCGTTGCGCAGATCAACCTCGCCGCACTCGAAGCCAACCTCGGGTGCGCGCGAGAGAAGGCGCCGCGCGCGCAGGTGCTGGCGGTGGTCAAGGCGAACGCGTACGGGCACGGCCTCATGCGCGTGCTGCCGGCGCTGCACGGCGCCGACGGGCTCGCGCTGGTCGAGCTCGACGCTGCGCTGGCATTGCGCGACGCGCACTACTCGCGCCGCATCCTCCTGCTGGAGGGCTTCTTCGAGGCGCGCGAGCTGCCCGAGATCGCGCGTGCGCGCCTCGCCGTGGTGGTGCACGACGAAGCGCAGGTGGCGCTGCTCGAGCGCGCGGTGCTCGCGCGACCGCTGGAGGTGTTCGTCAAGGTCAACACCGGGATGAACCGGCTCGGGCTTGCACCGGGCGAGGTCGCGCGCGCCTGCGAGCGGCTCGGCCGCGCGCCCGCGGTCGCGGCGCTGCGGCTGATGACGCACTTCGCGCGCGCCGACGAGGATGACGGCGTGGCCGAGCAGCTCGCGGTCTTCGAGGCGGCGTGCCGCAACCTTCCGTACCCGCGCTCGCTGGCCAACTCCGCTGCCGTGTTCCGCTACGGCGAGGTCGGTGGCGACCATGTGCGCCCCGGCATCATGCTCTACGGCGCGACGCCGTTCGCCCACAGCTCCGCGGCGGTGCTCGGCCTTGCGCCGGTGATGACGCTGCGCAGCGAGATCATCGCCGTGCGTGAGCTCAAGGCCAACGACGCCGTCGGCTACGGCGGGGCCTTCACCGCGTCGAAGCCGATGCGCATCGGCGTCGTTGCGTGCGGCTACGCCGACGGCTACCCGCGGCACGCGCCGAATGGCACGCCGATCCTGGTCTGCGGGCGCAAGACGCGCCTGGCCGGCCGCGTGTCGATGGACATGATCACCTGCGACCTGTCCGACATCCCCGAGGCGCGCGTGGGCAGTCCGGTGGTAGTGTGGGGCGAGGGCATGCCGGTGGACGACGTCGCTTCCGCGGCGTCCACCGTCGGCTACGAGCTCCTGTGCGCGCTGGCGCCGCGCGTGCGCGTGGTCGCCACGCGCGTGGGCCGCATCGACCTTTCCCTCTGACGAACGCCACTTCAGGACCCCGATGCTCGAAGGCATGCTGATCGTCGTCACCGGCGCCGCCGGCTTCGTCGGCGCAAACCTCGTGCGCGCGCTCAACGAGCGCGGCCAGCGGCGCATCCTCGCCGTCGACAACCTCGCGCGCGCCGAGAAGGTGGCCAACCTCGTCGATCTCGAGATCGAGGAGTTCGTCGACAAGGACGACTTCCTGCACCGGCTCGCCGACGGAGAGTACGAGGACGAGATCGGCGCCGTCCTGCATCAGGGCGCGTGCTCGGACACGATGGAGGCCGACGGCCGCTACATGATGCGGAACAACTACCGCTTCTCGCTGGCGCTGCTCGACTACTGCCAGGACAACGACGTGCCGCTGGTGTACGCGTCGTCGGCGTCGGTGTACGGCGCGGGCGGGGACTTCCGCGAGCGCCGCGAGTGCGAGGCGCCGCTCAACGTCTACGGCTACTCGAAGTTCCTGTTCGACCAGGCGGTGCGGCGCGCGCTGCCCGAGCGCACCGCGCCGCTCGCGGGCCTGCGTTACTTCAACGTGTACGGGCCGCGCGAGCAGCACAAGGGCCGGATGGCATCGGTGGCGTACCACTTCTTCCGCCAGTACCGCGCCGAGGGTTGCGTGCGGCTGTTCCAGGGCTCCGGCGGTTACGCGGCGGGCGAGCAACGGCGCGATTTCATCCACGTCGACGACGTCGTCGCGGCGAATCTCTGGTGCCTCGACAACCCGGACGTGTCGGGCATCTTCAACGTCGGCACGGGACGGGCGGCGACGTACAACGCCATGGCGGCCGCCGTGGTGAACGCCGTCGACGCGCGCGAGGGCAAGCCGCGCCGCAGCGTTGACGAGCTCGTCGCGGCAGGCGTGATCGCCTACATGCCGTTCCCGCCTGCGCTCGCCGGCCGTTACCAGAGCTTCACGCAGGCCGACGTCTCGGCGTTGCGCGCGGCGGGCTACCGCGCGCCGTTCGTCGACATCGACGCCGGAGTCGCGCGCTACGTCGAACGGATGATGGCGGAAGGCTGACGGCGCGCCGTATCGTCCTTCGTGCCGGCGCGTTCCTGCGCCGGAATCCCGCACGGAGGGCACCATGAAGCAGCTGTTCCCCGCACTCGCCGCGCTGCTGTTCGCGCTGCAACTGGCCGCGCCGGTCGGCGCCGCCGTCAATCTCAACACCGCCACCAAGGACGACCTCGTCGCGCTGCCGGGCATCGGCCCGGCGAAGGCGCAGGCGATCGTCGACTACCGCAACCAGCACGGCCCGTTCCGCGCCGTCGAGGACGTGCGCAAGGTCAAGGGCATCGGCGAGAAGCTGTTCCTGCAGATCCGTCCCGAGCTCGCGGTGTCCGGCGCGCCGCGCGCGGCGGCACCGGCGGCGAAGGCGGATGCCAAGCCCGAGGCGAAGGCGGATCCGAAGGCCGTGCCACGCACCGGGACAGGCGCCATTGCCCGCGACGACAAGGCGAAGAAGTGAGCTCCCATGGCGGCGGCGGTCGTCGCAGGCGGGCGCTACAATGAACATCCGTCACGACGGCTGTCTCCGCCATGTACCCGACGCTCGCCGACACCGTCGGCAACACGCCGCTCGTCCGCCTGCAGCGCCTGCCCGGGGCGACGAGCAACGTCGTCCTCGGCAAGATGGAGGGCAACAACCCGGCGGGGTCGGTCAAGGACCGACCGGCGCTGTCGATGATCATCGAGGCGGAGAAGCGCGGCGAGATTCGCCCCGGCGACACGCTGATCGAACCGACGTCCGGCAACACCGGCATCGCGCTTGCGATGGTCGCGTCGATGCGCGGCTACCGGATGGTGCTGGTCATGCCCGACAACCTGTCCGTCGAGAGACGCCAGGCGATGACGGCCTACGGCGCCGAGCTGATCCTGACGCCGAAGGCCGGTGGCATGGAGGGCGCACGGGACCTCGCCGAAGCGATGGTGCGCGAGGGCAAGGGGAGGCTGCTCGACCAGTTCGCCAATCCCGACAATCCGCTTGCGCACTACCGTGGCACCGGGCCGGAGCTGTGGCGGCAGACGGAGGGGCGCATCACTCACTTCGTGTCGGCGATGGGCACCACCGGCACGATCATGGGCGTGTCGCGTTATCTCAAGGAGCGCAACCCGGCCATCGTCGTCATCGGCGCGCAGCCGGCCGAGGGGGCATCGATCCCCGGCATCCGCAAGTGGCCGGAGGCCTACCTGCCGCGGGTCTACGACGCGAAGCGCGTCGATCGCATCGAGCAGGTGACGCAGGGCGAGGCCGAGTCGATGGCGCGCGCTCTGGCGGCGGAGGAGGGCATCTTCTGCGGCATCTCCGCCGGTGGGGCGTGCGCGGTGGCGCTGCGCATCGCACGGGAGGTCGAGAACGCGACGATCGTCTTCGTGGTCTGCGACCGGGGCGACCGTTACCTGTCGCTGGGCGTGTTTCCTTGACGCGTCTCCACGCGGGGGGCAGTTGATGGCAGCGGTGCTGGTGTTCGACATCGAGACGGTGCCCGACGTCGCGGCGATCCGTCGTACGCAAGAGATCCCGGCCGACATGCCCGAGGCCGATGTCGCCGCGTGGTACGCGCAGGCGCGCCGCACGGCCACCGGCAGCGACTTCGCTCCGCTGTACCTGCACAAGGTCGTGGCGATAGGCTGCGCGGTGCGCGACGGCGCCAAGTTCAGGATCGGCTCGGTCGGCGAACTGGGCGACGACGAGCCGGAGCTGCTCCGGCGCTTCTTCGAGCTGATCGACCGCTTCACGCCGCAGCTCGTGTCCTGGAACGGCAGCGGATTCGACCTGCCGGTGCTGCATCACCGCGCGCTGGTCCACGGCATCACCGCCGCGCGCTACTGGGAATGGGGCGACGACGACCGCGACTTCCGCTACAACAACTACCTGTCGCGCTACCACACGCGACACATCGACCTGATGGACGTGCTCGCCGCCTACCAGCCGCGCGCGAACGCGCCGCTGGACGCGATGGCGCGGCTGTGCGGCTTCCCCGGCAAGCTCGGCATGGACGGCAGCGGGGTCGCCGCCGCCGTCGCGGCGGGGCGGCTCGCGGAGGTCCGCGACTACTGCGAGACCGACGTCCTCAACACCTACCTCGTCTATCAACGCTTCCGCCTGATGCGTGGCGAAATCGCCGCCGCCGAGTACTCGGCCGAGCTCGCGTTCATCCGCGAGCGCATCGCCGGCTACGACGCGCCGCACTGGAAGGCGTACCTCGCGGCGTGGGATGGCGAGAACGGCACGGCGGCGGCGGGCGTGGCCGTGTAGTCGTTGCGTGCGCCGCGCCGCTCGGCCCCGTGTCCGTGCGGTCAGGCCCTGACCAACGCGATCTCCTCGAACCTGCCGCCCAGTACGTCACGCGCGCCGATGTCCCACCAGCGCTGCAGCACGGTGGCATAGACGCTGCGGAAGTCGAGCGTGTGCGCGACGTTGCCGTCGTCGTCGAGGCGCGAAAGATCCGGCATCGCGCCGTACAGGCCGCCGCGTACGGTGCCGCCGAGCGCGAAGTGCACGCTGGCCGTGCCGTGGTCGGTGCCGCCGGTCTGGTTCTCCTTCGGGCGGCGGCCGAACTCGGCATAGGTGAGCACGAGGGTGTCGTCCCAGCGGCCGAGCTCCTTCAGCGCCGCTTCCAGCGCGACGAGCCCCTGCGCCAGCTCGGCCAGCAGCCTCGCCTGCGTGCCCGCCTGGTTCGCATGCGTGTCGAAGCCGTCGAGCGTGAGGCGCACCACGCCCACCCCGCTCGGGTTCGCGATGACCTCGCACGCGGTGCGCACCGCGTTGCCGAACCCGCCCGACGGGAACGCGGCGGCGAACTCGCGTTGCACCGACAGGCGCGCGGCCGCCTCGCGAACGTCGGCCTCGACCCTGCGGATGTGCGCAAGCGCGCGGTTGCCCGTCGCGGCAGCCGGCTTGGCGAGCCGCGCGCGGCGCTGGAACGACTCGGTGTCGGCCAGCGCGATGGCGCGCAGCTTCGTGCCGGCGAGCGGGCCGAGCTCGTTGCTGCCCACGACCACGCCATCGGCGGCAAAAGTCGCGGGCCGCGGCGCGGCGGCAAAGGCACGCGCGAGCCAGCCGTCGGAGAGGAACTCGTCGCTGCGCGAGGCGGTGTCCCAGATCTCGATCGACCGGAAGTGCGAGAGGTTCGGCGCCGGATAGCCCACGCCCTGCAGCACGGCGAGCGTGCCCTCGCGCCACGCCGGCAGCAGCGGCGCGAGCGAGGGGTGGAGGCCCACCGCGTCGGAGAGCTGCACGACGGCGTCGCGCGCGATCGCGATACGCGGCCGCAGCGCGGCGTAGGCGGCATCCGCGTACGGCACGAGCGTGTTGAAGCCGTCGTTGCCGCCCTTGAGCTCGACGAGGACGAGCAGGCGGCGCTCGCGTGCCGTCGCGGGTGCTGCGGCGAAGGCAACCCGTGCGCTGCCAAACGATGTCACCGCCGCGAGGGCGGCGCTGCGGGCGAGGAGCGTCCTGCGGGCGAGGTTCACCATGCCCGTGTTGTCTCGCATGGAAGCCTCACTTCAGTTGAAACGCAGGGTCGAGCAGCGTCGTCCGCACGAGGATCGCCGGCGGCGCCTCGTCGGGCCCCGGCGATTGCGGCGGAAGCGGCAGAAGCAGCGAGCGCACCGCGCGCGCCCTGTCGCCCTCGCTCGCGGATTGCGCCGCGACCCAGGCGTTGGCGTCGAACGCGGCGTCGCGCATGCCGCGCTCGATGGTGCGGCCCGTGCGCGTGCGCCGCTCGCGGTCGTCGTCGAAGACGGCGGCGATCGCCTGCGCGCCGCTGCCGTCGTCCATCTCCGCCGTCCGCCGCATCGCGGGGCCCATGCCGGCGTCGGCGCGCGACAGGCGCTCGAGGTATTGCTTGCGCGCAAGCAGCGTGTTGGCGTTGATCCACGACTCGCCGCCCGGCCAGCCCTTGACGTTGGGCGGCGAGAACAGGTTCTGGCCCATGCCCGAGGCCACGATCGCGAAAGGGAGTCCGTCGGAGGGGGCAAGGTCGAGCTGGCGCAAGGCGCCGACGACCAGCTCCACCGGGCTCTTGACCAGCACGCCGCGATTCTCGCCGGCGTAGAACGCGTCGGCGGTCAGCAGCTCGCGCAGCGCCACCTTGATCGCGTAGTCGGAGCGGCGGAACTCGGCCGCGATGCGCCGCACTTGCGCGGCATCGGGGTCGGGCGACACGAACTCCTTCCACAGCTTGCTCACGATATGGTCGGCGGTCGCCTCCTGTGCGAGCAGCACGTCGAGCACGGCATCGCCGTCGAACCGCCCGCTGCGGCCCAGCACGCTCTTCTCGCCGGCGTCGTGCATGCCGCGGCGGAACACGAAGCGGCCCGTTTCGCGGTCCACGCTCCAGCCGGTGAACGCGCGCGCGGCCTCCTTGACATCCTGCTGCGCATAGCGGCCCTCGCCGAGCGTGAACAGCTCCATCGCTTCGCGCGCGAAGTTCTCGTTCGGCTCGCCGCGGCGGTTCTGCGCCACGTCGAGGTAGACCAGCATCGCCGGGTCCTTCGCGGCGGCGTGAAGCAGCGCTGCGAAGCTGCCCAGCGCGTGCTCGCGCAGCACGACGTTCTGGCCGTGCATCAGGCGCGCGAAGCGCACCTTCTGCTGGCTGGAGACGAAGTGGTTGTGCCAGAACAGCGTCATGCGCTCGGTGAGCGGGGAGGGCGTGGTCAGCATCTCCTGGATCCACCACGCGCGGAGCTCCAGTCCCTCGCGATTGTTGCGCTGGTTGAACGCGCGGCGCTCCTCGAGCGTGGCGTTCGGGCCGGGGAAGCGCAGCGGATCCAGCGCGAGCATGGACGTCGGCGGAGGCAGGCGCGCAGTCTTGTGCGTGCCCGCGAGCAGCTGTTCGACCGCTGCCGCGCGGGTCAGCGGCGCGAGTGCTGAGACCTCGGCCGCGGTCGGGCCGAATCCGGTGCGGGCGAGCAGGTGTCGAGCGTCGTCGGGACCGAGTACGTCCTGCGGTGCGGCGCGCGCGCCCGCTGCGACGGCCAACGTGGCTCCGAGGGCGAGCACGGCGAGGATCGTGTTCCTGTTCATCGGAACCTCCTTTGGGACGGCGCCGCTGCCTTGCACGACGCGCTTCCGGTGCGCCAGATTCTGCGCCGACATCGACGCACCGCCGGTTTCGGTTTGTAACCGGCCGTTACGCTCGCGGCGTCTCAGTGCGGTAGCGCAATCGTGCCACGGCCGATCTCGACCACGCGTCCGCTGACGCGGATCGAGCGGTCGGCGCGCACCTCGAGGCCGAGGCGGCACGGGCGCCCGACAGCCTCGCCCTGGCGGATCGACAGCGTTTGTGGCAGCGCAGCACCCGTGGCGAGGAGCCAGCCGCCGAGGTTCGCGCACGCCGACCCGGTGCCCGGATCCTCGATGATCGCGCCGTGCTTGGGGAAGAAGAAGCGGGCGAGCACCTCATCGCCCTCGCGCGTGAATACGTAGGCCATCGCGCGGGCCGCATGGCTCGCGTGCTGCAGCAGGAGCTCCGCGCGAGGCGCGGCGTGCCGCACGGCTTCCGCGCTCGCGAGCGGGATCACCAGCTGCTCGCTGCCGGTGTCCACCCACAGCGGAGTGCTCGAAATGGCCGACACGTCGAGTCCGAGCATGCCGGCGAGGTCGGCGTTCGACGCGCCCGGCGTACGGTGCTTCGGTGCGTTCGCCTGCAGCGTCCACGTGTCGCCCTCGGCCTCGACGGGAATGATGCCGGCGGTCATCTCCAGCGTCACGCGGTCCCCGGCGCGCGCGAGGTCCCGCACGACGTGCGCCGTGCCGAGCGTCGGGTGGCCGGCGAACGGCATCTCGTAGGTCGGCGTGAAGATGCGCACCCTTGCCGTCGCGCTGGACGAGGGGAGCACGAACGTCGTCTCCGAGAGGTTGAACTGCAGCGCCAGCGCCTGCATGGTCGGCGTGTCGAGCGACGAGCCGTCCTCGAATACGCACAGCGGATTGCCGCCGAGCGGAGTCTCGGCGAAGACGTTGACGATGCGAAACGCGAGTCGCCTCATCGCTTGCCTTCCACGTCGGCGATCAGCCGGAGCGCGACGGCCCGGTACGCCTCGGGGTCGGTCCCGCGCGGCGCGACGGGGATCGCACGCTCGATCGCCGGGAAGTTGCCGCGGATCGAGCGCTCGTACATCGGATCATAGTGCCGGTCGAGCAGCTCACCCACCAGCGTGTCGAAGTCGCCCGCCTCGGCCAGCGCGGCCCAGCGCGCGAGCAGCTCCCTCCCGAGCATCGGCGCCAGCGGATCGAGCCGCAGACGCAGCAGCGCGATGTCGGCGAGGAAGTGCCGATACTCGTCCTCTAGCAGCGCAATGCGCGCCTCGCGGGGCAGCTCGACTCGCGCGCACTCGGCGGCGCGCATGCGCTCGAGCAGCGCGTCGGGCACCTGCAGCCGGCCGATGCGCTTGCTCTCTGACTCGACATACACCGGCCGCGCGGGGTCGAAGCGCAGCAGGGCGTCGAGCAGCAGCGAATCGAAGCGCTTCTGCGACGGCTGCGGCGACCCGGGCAGGTCGCCGAGCAGCGACCCGCGGTGCTTCGCGAGTCCCTCGAGGTCGAGCGCCTGCGCTCCCTCGGCGGCGAGCGCGTCGACGAGCCGGCTCTTGCCGGACCCGGTCAGCCCACAGATCACCCGGTACTCGAACATCGCCGGCACGCGCGCCAGCTCGGCGATCACGTGCCTCCGGTAGGCGCGATAGCCGCCTTCGAGCTGCACGGCATGCCAGCCGATCTCGTTCATCACGTGCGCGAGCGCGCGGCTGCGCTGGCCGCCGCGCCAGCAGTAGATGAGCGGCGCCCACTCGCGCGGCTGGCCGCGGAAGCGCTCGACGATGCCGGCGATGTTGCGCGAGATCAGCGCCGCGCCGAGCTTGCGCGCCTCGAACGGCGAACTTGCGTGCAGCGTGCCCACCTCGGCGCGCTCGTCGTTGCCGAGCACCGGGCAGTTGATCGCGCCCGGCACGTGGTCCTCGGCGAACTCGGCGGGTGTGCGCACGTCGATGCGCCCGGGGTAGTGTGGCAGCTCCGCGGGCGGCACGCGCCGCGGATCGCGGGGATGCATCACCTGGCGAGCAGCGGCCGCAGGGCCGGCCAGACGGTGGCAAGCATCTTCGGCTGCGCTTCGCGCGTCGGATGGATGCGGTCGGCCTGGAAGAACGCCATGTCCTCGCCGAAACCGTCGAACAAGTACGGCACGAAGGCCGTCTTGCGCGACTTCGCGACTTCGGCGAAGACCGCGTCGAATTCGCGCACGTAGGCCGTACCGTAGTTCGGCGGCAGCTTCATCCCCACGATCAGCACCTTCGCGCCGGCGCCCTGCGCCGCCTGCACCATCGCGTCGAGGTTCGCGCGCGTGGCCGCGAGCGGCTGGCCGCGCAGCGCATCGTTGCCGCCGAGCTCGACGACGACCACGGACGGGCGATGCTCCTTCAGCAATGCGCTCAGGCGGGCACGCCCGCCGGCGGTGGTGTCGCCGCTGATCGACGCATTCACCACGCGCTGCGGCCACTTCTCGGCGCGCAGCCGCGCTTCGAGCAGCGACACCCAGACCTCGCCCTGGGCGAGGCCATAGCCCGCCGAAATCGAGTCGCCGACGACGAGCACCACCGGCGCGCCCGCCGCAGGCGCGGCGAGCGCCAGCACAGGAACAAGCGCGAGCAGGGCGAGGGCGAAGCGGCGTTGCGGCGACAAGGGTTGCGTCTCCGGGCAGGCACGCCATTGTAGAGGCACGCGGGGTATACTCGCCGCCCGGCGACGAACCGGTCCTTTCCTGCGGCGCTTGATTCGGCGGGCCGGCGTCCGCATCTTCGGCAAGTCGACCGCCCCTCGCCGGCGCTTCCCCTCTCCGCCATGTCCCGACCGATCCTCCGCGCCGACGCGCTGTCCAAGACCGTGCAGAGCGGCGACGCGCCGCTCGTCATCCTAGACGGCGTGACGTTCGCAATCGAGGGTGGCGAGTCCGTGGCCATCGTCGGCGCGTCGGGCTCCGGCAAGACGACGCTGCTCGGGCTGCTCGCCGGGCTCGATCGACCCACGTCCGGCGACATCTGGCTCGATGGCCACGCCCTGTCCGGCGAGGACGAGGACCGGCGTGCGGCGCTGCGCCAGCGCCTGCTCGGCTTCGTGTTCCAGTCGTTCCAGCTGCTGCCCGCGTTGACCGCGTTGGAGAACGTGATGCTGCCGCTCGAGCTCGCCGGCGCCGACGACGCTGCCGCCCGCGCGCGCGCGTGGCTCGATCGCGTGGGGCTTGCGAAGCGCGTCCACCACTACCCCCGGCAGCTCTCCGGCGGTGAGCAGCAGCGCGTGGCCATCGCGCGCGCGTTCGCCGGCGAGCCCAAGCTGCTGATGGCCGACGAGCCCACAGGCAATCTCGACAACGCGACCGGCGAAGATGTCGCCGACCTCATGTTTCGCCTGAACCGCGAGCACGGGACCACGCTGGTGCTCGTCACGCACGACCTCGATCTCGCGGGACGCTGCGGCAGGCGGCTGTCGCTGTCGGCGGGGCGGCTGGTCGGTGACGAGAAAGCAGGGTCAGACCCTGCTCTTCACGCTCGTCCAGCGACTCTGCCCGGCTCGATGGAGTCGGTGGGAAATGTAGGGTCTGACCCTTCATGAAGACGCTCGCGCTCGCGCTGCGCATGCTGCGCCGCGACTGGAGCGCCGGCGAGCTGCGTGTGCTCGTCGCAGCGCTCGTGCTCGCCGTGGCGAGTGTGGGCACCGTCGGTTTCTTCACCGACCGCGTCAAGGGCGCGCTCACGCGCCAGGCCAACCTGCTGCTGGGCGGCGATCTTTTGATCAGCGGCGATCGGCCGCTACCAGGCGCCTTCGCGGAACGGGCGCGCGCAATGGGCCTCGCCACCACGCCGGTCATCCGCTTCAACAGCATGGTGCAGCTCGCGGGAGAAGTTGGGGTCAGACCCCAGAATTCGGGGTCTGACCCCAATTCCTCCGCGGCGATCCTCACCGACGTCAAGGCTGTCGGCGCCGGCTATCCGCTGCGCGGCAGCGTGATGCTCGCCGACGGCGCGCAGGGCGAGGATCGCGTGGCGCAGGGCATCCCTGCGCGCGGCGAGGCGTGGGCCGACTTGCGCCTCGCGCAGCGCCTCGGGCTCGCGAAGGGCGCGAAGCTCGCCGTCGGCGAAGCCACGCTGACGGTGACCGAGATCATCAAGTCGGAGCCCGAGGTCGCCGGCGTGGTGTTCTCGCTCGGGCCGAAGCTCCTGCTCAACCTCGACGACGTGCCGGCGACGAACCTGCTGCAGCCCGGCAACCGCGCGTCATACCGGCTGCTCGCGGCGGCGCCGACCGAGGCCGGGCTCGAGCAATTCCGGCAGTGGCTTGGCGGCGAACTCAAGCCCGGCCAGCGCATGGAGAACGTGCGCGACCTGCGGCCCGAGGTGCGCCAGACGCTGGAGCGCGCCGAGAAGTTCCTCGGCCTCGCCGCCCTCGTCGCCGTGCTGCTCGCGGCGGTCGCGGTGGCTCTGGCGGCGTCGCGCTACTTGCGCCGCCACCTCGATGCGGCGGCGATGCTGCGCTGCTTCGGCGCGACGCGCGCCCGCGCGCTTGCATTGTTCGTCGTGCAGTTCGTTGTGCTCGGCATCGCTGCCTGCGCGGTGGGCGTCGCAGTCGCGCTGGCCGGACAGGAGCTGCTGGTGTACACGCTGCGCGCGATGATGGACGCCGGCCTGCCGGCGCCGACGCTGGGTCCGGCCGTTGCCGCGTTCGCCACCGGCCTCATGCTGCTGCTCGGCTTCGCGTTGCCGCCGCTGGTGGCGCTCGCCGGCGTGCCGCCGCTGCGCGTGCTGCGCCGCGACCTGCCGCGGCCGAAGGTCGCCGGCGTGCTTGCGTACGCGCTCGGGGCCGCGACGGTGGCGCTGCTTATCGGATGGCAGGCGCGCGAGGCGCAGGCGGGCGCGATCATGGTCGGTGGCGTGGGGGGATTGCTGCTCGTCGCGGCGCTGGCCGCGTGGACGCTGATCGCGTTGCTGAAGCGGCTGCCGCAGCGCGGTGTGTCGTGGCGCTTCGGACTCGCCAACCTCACGCGGCGCCGCTTCGCCTCGTCGCTGCAGATCGGCGCGCTGGCGATCGGCCTGATGGCGCTGCTGTTGCTCACGCTGGTGCGCGGCGACCTCCTGGCCTCGTGGCGCGCGAACCTGCCGCCCGACGCGCCCAACCAGTTTCTCGTCAACGTGCTGCCCGATCAGGCGGACGACGCGCGCGCCACGCTGTCGCAGCGCTTCGGCCGCGAGATCGCGTTCTCGCCGATGGTGCGCGGGCGCCTGGTCGAGGTGAACGGAGCGGCGCTCGACACGACGAAGTTCAAGGACGCCCGCGCGCGCCGGCTGGCCGAGCGCGAGTTCAACCTGTCGTGGGCGAGCGCTCTCCCCGGGGGCAATCGCGTCGTTGCCGGCCGCTACTGGGACGCGGATGCGCGCGGCGCCGAGCACGGCATGTCGCTCGAGGACGGCATCGCCGAGTCGCTGGGTGTTGCGCTCGGCGATACGCTGACCTTCGACATCGCCGGGTCGCGGACGACGGCGGCGGTGACCAGCCTGCGCAAAGTCGACTGGGACAGCTTCCGTGTCAACTTCTTCGCGCTGTTCCCGCCGGGCCCGCTCGACGACAAGCCGACCAGCTACATCGCCGCGTTCCGCGCGCCGGACGCCGACAACGGCTGGCTCGCGCCGCTGGTGGCCAAGCACCCGAACATCCTCGCCATCGACGTGGGCGAAGTGATGCGCCAGGTGCAGGGCATCGTCGATCGCGTCTCGCGCGCGATCGAGTTCGTATTTCTCTTCACGCTCGCCGGCGGCCTGCTGGTGCTTCAGGCCGCAGTGGCGGCCACGCAGGACGAGCGGCGTTTCGACGCGGCGGTGCTGCGCACGCTCGGCGCCTCGGGCCGCCAGCTGCGAGCGGCGCACATCGCGGAGTTCCTGCTGCTCGGTGCGCTGGCCGGGCTCGTCGCCGCGGCGGGCGCCACCGCGATCGGCTGGGCGCTGGCCGATCGCGTGTTCCGCATCCCGTTCGACGCCAATCCGCTGGTGTGGCTCTACGGGGTTGCCGGCGGCGCGATCGCGGTGGCGATCGCCGGCTGGCTCGGCACGCGCAGCATCGTGCGCCAGTCGCCGCTCGCGGTGATTCGCCAGCTCGGCTGACCATGGCCGCCAGCGGCACGGCGCAGAATGTAACACCCTATGACATTCTCGACGGCGACGCGGGCGTGCGCGCGCTGGTCGAGCGCTTCTACGACCTGATGGACCTCGAGCCCGCGTACGCCGAGTTGCGCGCGGTGCACGCCGCGACGCTGGACCATGCGCGCGAGAAGCTGTACCTGTTCCTCAGTGGTTGGCTGGGCGGACCGCAGCTCTACGTCGAGCGCCACGGCCACCCGCGGCTGCGCGCCCGGCACCTGCCGTTCGCCATCGCCTCGCGCGAGCGCGACCAGTGGCTCGCGTGCATGGCGCGCGCGCTGGACGACGTCGCTTGCCCCGCGGAGCTCACGCCGCGGCTGATGGAGGCGTTCTTCCAGACCGCCGACTGGATGCGCAACCGCGACGGCTGACGTTACTTTCCGGCGAGCACGGATTCGCGCGACCACAACCTGGCGACACCGGCGAGCGCCAGTACGGCCAGCCCCACGGGTACGGCCCACGATACCGCGAGCTCGAGAAGCGGGATCGCCTCGCCGCGCAGCGCGCGGTTGAGCAGGGCGTACTGGCCCGACACCGGCACCAGCGCGATCCAGTCCGGCTCGCGTCGTTGCGCGAACAGCTGGATCGCCGGCACCAACGCGACGACGAACAGCAGCACCGAGACGTTCGCCTGCGCTTCCTTGTAGGTGCGCGCGCGCGCGCCCACCCACAGCAGGATGGCCGGCAGCAGCGCGATCATCGGCAGCAGGATCGCGAGGAAGCGGCCGAGCTCCTTGGCGCCGAACAGGAACGGGATGCCGACCGGCGGCAGCGGCGCGAACGACAGCGTGGCCCAGAACCCGGCCAGCGTGACGGCGACGACGATCCCGTTGAACAGCGTCGTGGCGAGCCACTTGCCGGTCACCAGTTCCAGCGTGCTGGCCGGCGTGGTGAGCAGCGGCTCGAGCGAAGCGCGCTCCCGCTCGCCCGCGGTGGTATCGAGCGCGACCGCCATGCCTCCCATGATCGAGGCGAACAGGCCGTAATAGGCGACCAGGAACAGCACCAACGCCCCCGACTGCTGCGGCGTGGCGAGATTGACGGTGCGCACTTCGAGCGGGCTGCCGACCTCCGGGGCCACGCCGCGCAGCAGCAGCCGCATCCGGCCCCACTGCGCGTTGTAGGCGCGCAGGAGCGCCTCGGCCTGGTCGATCGACACCCGCGCGCGATCGCGCGAGCGGTCATGCACGAGACGCACGATGCCGGCCTTGCCGGCCTTCACATCGTCGGCGAAGCGCGGGTCGACCACGAGCACGACGGCGAGTTCGCCGGCGCGGATGCGCGCCTCGAAGTCCGCGGGGGCCGGCACGACCTTCACTTGCTCGCGTTCCAGAAAGGCGATCAGCGCGCTCGCGTGCTCGGCGCCCTGCACGGGCAGCACGAGGTCGCGCGCCCGCTCGCTCTGCTGCGCCATCATGTTGAAGATCAGCACGAGGAAGATCGGCCCCGCCAGCGCGGCGGTCGCGAGCGTGACCAGCATCGTGCGCCGGTCGCGCAGTGTGTCGATGATTTCCTTGGCAGCGACAGTAAAGATACGATGCACAGGAAGCTTCCGTCTAGGCCGCGAGACCTTCACCGGACCCCAACAGGCCGACGAATGCGTCCTCGAGCGTCGCCGCGCCGGATTGCGCTAGCAGCTCCGCGGCCGTCCCCGCCGCCACGACGCG
>Ga0105090_10000536_pt1 | contig 18867 bp, 16 predicted proteins | sample PPLLak3March2015_FD_79110 | JGI IMG/M metagenome (GOLD analysis project Ga0105090, IMG submission 79110) | Freshwater sediment microbial communities from Prairie Pothole Lake near Jamestown, North Dakota, USA - PPLs Lake P7 Core (1) Depth... | ecosystem: Environmental > Aquatic > Freshwater >... | reverse complement strand
AACAATGCCCAGTCCGTGATCGATCTTTATATCGCCAGCGGCGAGGCCAAATGGCAGCGCCTGAGCGGGCTGGTCCTGCTGCTGCCCCACGGTCTGGAAGGGCTCGGCCCGGAGCACTCCAGCGCGCGCCTGGAGCGTTTTCTGCAACTATGCGCGGGGGACAATCTTCAGGTCTGCAATGCCACCACCCCGGCCCAGTACTTTCACCTGCTGCGCCGGCAGGCCCTGCGGCCGGTTCGCAAACCGTTGGTGGTCATGACCCCCAAGAGCCTGCTGCGGCACCCGCTGGCGGTTTCGAGCCTGGGCGAGTTGAGCAGCGGCGGCTTTCAGGAGGTGTTGGGGGACCCGGAGACCCCCAAGGCGCCCCGCAAAACCCTTTTTTGCAGCGGCAAACTCTACTATGAACTGGCTCAGCGGCGCCGGGATCTGAAAAAAACCGACATCGCCCTGGTCCGCCTGGAACAGCTCTACCCTTACCCCGAGGCGCAGCTGGCGGCGCTGATCAAAAAGTACAGGCGTTGCAAGGAGTGGTGCTGGGTCCAGGAAGAGCCGGCCAACATGGGCGCCTGGAGTTTTGTCTGGCCGCGGCTTGAAGCGGCCCTCGGCGGCGAGCTGCGCTATATCGGGCGGGATGCGGCCGCCAGCCCCGCTACCGGATACCCCCACATCTATCGGCGCGACCAGGCCGCCATCGTCAGCAGCGCCGTGGGGCCGACGCCGGCAAACGGGCGATCCAGCGTGAGCTGAGGCGCGTCTTGCGACCCAGCGTCGCCCGATGCCCGCATGAGCGTGCGCTTCCGCCCCTTTGTGCGGGGCGCACCCCCCCCATTTTCACCACCCAACCACAGGAGTCGTCATGAAGTTAGAGATCAAAGTCCCCAGCGTCGGCGAATCGGTTAAAGAAGCCGTTCTGGCCCAGTGGTTCAAGCAGGAGGGTGAGCAGGTCCAGAAGGACGAGGCCCTGTTCGTGCTGGAGACCGACAAGGTGACCCTGGAGGTGGTTGCCGAAGCCGACGGTGTGCTCGCCATTGCCGTAAAAGAGGGCCAAACCGTTGCCATCGGCGCGGTCGTCGGCACCATCGACACGGCCGCGGCACCCGCCGCGGCAGCTGAAAAACCGTCGCCACCGGCGGCCAAACCGTCCGTCGCAGCGCCGCCGACGGTCGACCAGGCACCGGCCAAAGCCGCCGCGCCGCCCCCGCAGAAAGAGACCGGTAGCCCCGCGGCGGCGGCGCCGGATACCCTGCCGCCTTCGGTGCGACGGCTGGTGGCTGAGAAAAAAGTCGATATCACCCAGGTCTCCGGCACCGGCCCCGAGGGGCGCATCACCAAGGGGGATGTGCTGCTTTTCCTGGAGGCTGCCGAAGCCGCCCCGCCTTCCGCAGCGACCACCGAGGCGGCCGCTGACGTCCGGGGCGCCGCGCAACCGGCTGCCGAAGACGCCCTGACCCGGCGCAAGCCCATGAGCCCCATCCGCCAGCGGATTGCCGTGCGCCTGCTCGAAGCCAAGCAGAGTACGGCGATGCTGACCACTTTCAACGAAATCGACATGAGCCGGGCGATGGCCCTGCGCAAACGCTACAAGGACGATTTCCAGAAAAAGTTCGGCGTCGGGCTGGGGTTTATGTCCTTTTTCGTCAAGGCGTCGGTGGACGCCCTGAAAGCCTGCCCCGAAATCAACGCTTACATCGACGGCCGTGACATCCTCTACCACGACTATTGCCACCTCGGCATCGCCATCGGCTCCGAGCGCGGCTTGGTGGTGCCGGTGATCCGCCACGCCGAGCGGCTGGGGTTTGCCGGGATCGAGCAGGCCATCGTCGATTACGTGGTCAAAATCCGTGAAAACCGCCTGGAACTGGCCGACCTGGAGGGCGGCACCTTTACCATCAGCAACGGCGGGGTCTACGGGTCGCTGCTCAGCACCCCGATTCTCAACCCGCCCCAGAGCGGCATTCTGGGGATGCACAAAATTGAAAAGCGCCCGGTGGTGGTGGACGATCAGATCGTCATCCGGCCCATGATGTACGTCGCCCTGAGCTATGACCACCGCGTCGTCGATGGCAAGGGAGCCGTCGGCTGCCTCAAGCGAATCAAGGAATGCCTTGAAAACCCGGAACGCATCATGATGGAGATATAGCCATGGCAGACAAGCATCGGCTTGACCTGGTGGTGGTCGGCAGCGGCCCCGGAGGATACGTGGCGGCCGTGCATGCGGCGCGCTTGGGGTTGACGGTGGCCTGCGTCGAAAAAAACCCGCGCCTGGGAGGGGTCTGCCTGAATGTGGGCTGCATTCCCAGCAAAGCCCTGCTGGACAGCAGTGAGTTCTACCACCTGGCCAAAGACAAGCTGGCCGGCCATGGCGTCCAGACCGGACGGGTGGGGCTGGACCTCGGCGCCATGATGGCCCGCAAAGACAAGGTCGTTGCGGAGTTGACCGGCAATGTGCAAAAGCTGCTGGAAAACCACAAAGTCCAGATTGTGCAGGGTCAAGCCCGGCTGAGCGGACCGGATCAGGTGACGGTGGCGCCCGCCGACGGCGGCAAGCCGCAGACCCTGACGGCCGGGGCCATTCTGCTCGCCACCGGCAGCGAGCCGGTGACCGTCCCGGGCTTGGCCTTCGACCATGAGCGCGTGGTCAGCTCCACCGAGGCGCTGGCGTTCGATGCCGTTCCCAAGCACCTCGCGATCGTCGGCGGCGGCTACATCGGGTTGGAGCTCGGATCGGTCTGGCAGCGGCTGGGCGCCAAGGTCACCGTCATTGAAATGCTGCCGCAGATCGCTGCAGGGCTCGACGGCCAGATCAGCCGTAAACTCAAGCAGGTGTTGACTCGACAGGGTTTTGTTTTCCGTCTGGGCACCCGGGTAACCGAGGCCAGCGTTAAAGGCAAGACAGTGCGGGTCACCCTCGCAGGCGGCGACCAGGCCGAAACCATCACCTGCGACCGGCTGCTGGTGGCCGTGGGCCGCCGGCCCCTGACACGCGGCCTGGGGCTCGAGGCGGTGGGGGTCGAGACCGATCCCAAGACCGGCCGGGTGCTGGTGGATGCGGCCTATCGGACCAAGGTGCCGACCGTTTACGCCATCGGCGATCTGATCGCGGGGCCCATGCTGGCCCACAAGGCTTCAGCCGAGGGCATGGCCGTCGCCGAAATCATCGCCGGGCGCTATAGTGAGGTCAACTACGACGCCATTCCTTCGATCGTCTACACCTGGCCCGAGGTCGCCGCGGTGGGGCTTACCCAGGAGCAGGTCAAGGAGCGGGGCATTCCCCACCGCATCGGGACCTATCCCTTCGTCGGCAGCGCGCGCGCGCGCTGCATGGGCGAAACCGAGGGGCTGGTGAAACTGATCGCCCACGAAAGGACCGATCGCATCCTGGGGGTGCATATCATCGGGCCGCGCGCCTCGGACGTGATCGCCGAGGCCGTGCTGGCGCTGGAGTTGGGCGCCGCCGCCGAGGACATCGCGCGCACCGTGCACGGGCATCCGACCTTTGCCGAGGCCCTGATGGAAGCCGCCCAGGCGGTTCAAAAATGACGGTCCCGCAAAAAGTCCAATTTCTGCGTTGCCCTGCATCTCGAAATCCCTGCGGCGTACGTTAAGTACGCCGCACCCCGCGATATTTGCGGGCCGCCGGCGGGGGCCGGTCCCGGTCGGCAGGACCAGGCCGGGCGGGCCTGCTGCGGATCAGGCCATGTCAAGCAGCGCCTCGATTTTTGGCTGGTGCTCGCTGAATCGCATGATGATTTCCTGGATGTCCCGGTCCGAGATCTTCAGCCGTTTGAGGGTCTCGCCGTAGAAGTGGTAGGCCAGACCGTCCGACCCGCCGCCCAAACCCAGCATCATGCCCACCGTATCGCCCAGGTAGACCAGGTTGATCTCCAGGTCATCGCGCACTTCCGGACAATCCAGATGGTGGTGCTGGATGATGGCTACCAGCTTGTCGCTGAATTGCCATTTTTTGGCCACGATGGCCCCCAATTCGGCGTGATCGACGCCGATGACCTTTTTTTCGGCGGTTTTAAAGCTCATTCCCTGGGTCTGGACCAGGTTGTCGATCATGCCAAAGCCATCCGCCACAAAGCGGTCCAAAATCACCTTGCCGATATCCTTCAACAACGCTCCGGTGAAAATCCGGGGTCTCGCCTCCGCCGCCAGCCTTTCGGCCAGATCACTTGCGATCAGCGCGGTGGATACCGCGTGACGCCACAGGTCGCCCTCCTGGTGGCCGTAGCCTTTCTGGGCCCGGCCGAGATTGGCGCGGCAGCACTTGATCAACACCAGATTGACCACTTTTTCGAGGCCCAGCAGGGTGATGGCCTCCTGGACGGACTCGATTTTGCGGGGCAACCCGAAATAGGCCGAGTTGCACATCCTGAGCAGATCGGCGGTGATGAGGGGGTCGTGGGTGATGATATCGGCAATCTCCCGCATCGAGGCCTGCGGGTCATCGGCAATTTTCATCAGGTGGCTGGCAACCTGTGGCAGGGGTTTGAGCTGGTCGATCGCCTGGACCAGTTTTTGAACCGATATCATAGGGTCATCTCCCCGTGGCCTGGAATCGCGATGCGGATCCGGCCGCTGTGGAGTTCCAGCCGCAGGGTACGGTAGAATTGGCCCCCGACGACTTCATGATGAATGGGGATCTGGCTGGCTTGCAGGATCCTGCGCAGTGCCAGCAGGTTGCGCTGGCCGATATTGAAGGGCCCCTTCTGGTCGAGACCGCCCGCGCCCCCGGCCACCGTCACCTGCAGCCGCGAGATGTCCCCCCCGGCACCGCTGAGCGCCTGGAGCAGTGCCGGGATGCCGGTGTCGGCAAACATGCAGGGGTTTTTTTGCGCCCTGGAGCGGTTCAAGCCGGCGTCCGGCAGCAGAAAGTGAAGGATGCCGCCGGCACGCGCAACCGGGTCAAAAGCCGCCAGACCCACGGCGGTCCCCAACCCCTCGGTTGCCAGAACATCTTGTGGATTGACGGACACCTTCATGTCCGCGGGTGCGACCAAGATTTCCATACGGCTATTATCGGAAAAACCGCCCGGAGCTTGACCCGTTTTCCCCACCCCAGGCGCTGGCGGGCGCCCCCTATCCGGCGGGCGCTTTCCGGCGCTTTCATTTTGCTGTTTCGTGCCTATCATACCCTCAGTCGTTTTGACGGGCGAGGATAAAACGGTTTTTGTTCAAACCCCAGAACCCGGTTTTGTCCTGGTGGGAGCGTGAGTTGAAGGCGGGTGACCATGGCCGATGTTTATTTTTTCAGAGCGCTGCTGAAGCTGCCACATCGCGATTGTCGCGGCGGATCGTTTTCTGGGTCTTCGCCAGCGTGATCCTGATCGAGGCCATCATTCTGGTGCCCTCGGCGCACAAACGCAAAGGGGAACTGCTCGACCGGCTGAAGGAGGTCTCCGCGGCCAAGGTGTCGATGGTGATGGCCTTCGCCCCTTCCGGAATCGGTGACGGGGACCTGCTGGCAAGGCTGATGGTGATGCAAACCCATCCCTTTGTCCTGGGCGGCACCCTTTACCGCGCCGACGGGGTCAAGGTCGGCAGTTTCGGCGAGCCCCCCGAGCTGAATTTCGCGGCCTTTAAAACCGAAAACCCTTCGGGGGTCGAGCACCGCGATCCCCGGCGCTATGACGTGGTCTGCCCGCTGGACCGGCTATCGCCGTCACGCATCCTGGTCCTGCGGCACGATGCGGCCTGGGTGCAGCGCGAACTGTATGCCTTTATCTTTCGGATTACCGGGCTGGTGATCATCATCTCACTATTTGTCACCGTCGGCGCCTGGGTGGCGCTGGACCCCATCGTGGTAACCCCGATCCTCAATCTGCGCAGGGATCTGATTACGGCCGGTGAGGCCATCGTGCGGGATGCGCCGGCGCCTGCTTTTTATGCCGCCACCGTGCAGCGCCAAGATGAACTGGGCGAGGTGATCACAGCCTTCAACCGCATGTACCGCCAGATTTCCGAGGCCATCGAAAAACGCAAGGATGCCGAAGCCGCCCTCAAAGAGAGCCTCCAGCAGGTGGAAGCCTATTCGGCGACCCTGGGCAAGGAGCTGGAAAAGGGGCGCCAGATGCAGCAGAATTTTCTGCCGGAACGTCTGCTTCAAAAGCCCGGGTGGGAGATTGCCGCCTTTTTCGAGCCGGCCCGCCAGGTGGCGGGGGATTTTTATGATGAATTCGAACTGCCCGGAAAACGCATCGGCCTGGTGATTGCCGATGTCTGCGACAAAGGGGTCGGAGCCGCCCTGTTCATGGCGCTGTTTCGCAGCCTGATCCGCATTTTTTCGGGTCAGAGCGCGCTGGAGGGCGTGGGGCTGCCCACGGCCGACAACCCGCTGCCGGGCCAGGCCCCGGATCCCTGCCAGAACCAGATGCTTCGCGCGGTCAGCCTCACCAATGACTACATCGCCCAGAATCACGGGGACCTGGGGATGTTTGCCACCCTCTTTTTCGGAGTGCTGGAGATCCCCAGCGGAAAGCTGACCTACATCAACGGGGGGCACGAGCCGTCCCTGATCGTCGGCGGGGGCGCCATCAAGCGCTTTCTGGTACCCACCGGGCCGGCGGTGGGGATGTGGCCGCATGCGGATTTTCAGCAGGGCGAGGCGACCCTGGCGCCTGGGGACATTCTGGTGGGCTACACCGACGGGGTGACCGAGGCCCTCTCACCGGAGGGCGAAATGTTCGGCAAGCAGCGGCTGCTGGATCTAGTGGTCAGCCGGACGTCCTCGGCCGCCGAAATGGTCGAACAGATCCGCGCCCACCTCTTCGACCACATCGGCCAGGCCCAGCCTTTTGACGACATCTCGATGATTGCCGTTCGGCGCCGTCCCGAAAAAAAAACGGCCTGAAGCCACCGGGGCGGCAGGCCGTATAGTCGACTGGCAGGCGACGGCCTGGTTTTCAGCCGTTCTTTTTTTCGAAGGTCCGCATGAAGTCCACCAGGGCCTCGACCGCCGCCAGTGGGGTGGCGTTGTAGATCGATGCGCGGCAGCCGCCGACGGAGCGGTGACCCTTGAGGCCCCCGAGGCCGTTTTCCATGGCCTGGGCCACAAAGCGTTTTTCGAGGTCTTCGCTGGGCAGTCGGAACGTGACGTTCATCAGGGAGCGGCTGTCGGTGTCGGCGGTCCCGCGGTAAAATTCGCTGGCATCGATGGTCCCGTAGAGGACGTCGGCCTTGCGGCGGTTGAGGGCCGCCATCGGCGCCAGGCCCCCGATGGTGTCCTCCAGCCATCTGAGCACCAGTTGGACTGTGTAGATCGCAAAGCACGGCGGCGTGTTGTAAAGCGAATTTTTGTCCGCAAAGGTGGTGTAGGAGAGCATCGTCGGCAGTGTCGCGGGAACCCGGGTGAGCATGTCCTCGCGGATGATGACCATGCAGACGCCGGCCGGTCCGATGTTTTTCTGCGCCCCGGCGTAGATCATGCCGAATTTTGACGCGTCGAAGCGGCGGCTCAGGATGTCCGAGGACATGTCCGCCACCAGCGGAATCGCACCGCTATCGGGAAATGCGGGCCACTGGGTGCCCTTGATGGTGTTGTTGGACGTGATGTGGACATACGCGGCATCGGGGGTGAAGGCGATCTCCCGCGGGATGTAGCTGAAGTTGCGGTCCTCGGAGGAGGCCACCACCTGGACCTGTTTGTTTAGAATGCGGGCCTCTTTGATCGCCTTGGTGGACCAGGTGCCGGTATTGACGTAGTCGGCGTTCTCCCCGTCCCGCAGGAAGTTCATGGGGATCATGCAGAACTGCAGGCTGGCCCCGCCCTGCAGGAAAAGCACCTTGAAACGATCGTCAAGTTGCAGCAGGCGCCGGGTGCGGTCGATGGCGTCGTTGAGAACCGCCTCAAACTGCTTGGAGCGGTGGCTGATCTCGGTGATGGACATCCCGGTGCCCTCGAAATCCAGGAAGGACGCCTGGATTTCTTCCAGTACGGGCAGGGGGAGGGCGGCAGGGCCCGGGTTGAAATTATGGATTCGGTTTGCCTTCATCTATCTCCTCCAGTAAAGTTGCGATTGCCTGAGTGCGCCATGACAGCCGTTCGGGCTGGCATTTGTTCAGATCGACCGCCGGAAGTCAATCTCAATTTTGAGCATGGGTTCAAAATGTTCGGCACCGCCGGTCGCCTGAAGAGAGTTGACAGGATCCGCCGGTTATTTTATCCATCCCCCCGCGGTTTTCGCCGATGAAAGCCTCCTTTGGCTCCCTGCGGCGGTCCCGCCAGGGAAGCACCACGGTCTAAAAAGGTCTGCTGCCATGAAAATTTTTTCCTTTCCCTCCGCTGCGGCCGAGAAACGCCTGGCCGCGATCGTCAACCGCGAGCTGGCCGTCCGCAAAAAAGACCTCCAGGCGGTCGGCCGGATCATCGACGCCGTTCGTCGCCGCGGCGACAGCGCCCTGGTGGAATACAGCCGTCGTTTTGACGCCCCCGACCTGACCGCGGCCGAAATCGAGGTCAGCCCGGAAGAGATCGCAGCCGCCCGCAGTCAAGTTGACCAGGGCTTCATGCGGGCGCTTGACCGGGCCGAGCGTCAAATTGCGGATTTTCACCGACAGCAGGTCGGCCAATCCTGGATCCGCACCCAGCGGCCGGGTACGGTCCTGGGGCAGATGGTCAACCCCGTGGACGCCGCCGGGATCTACGTGCCGGGCGGCAAGGAAGGCAAAACCCCGCTGGTCTCCTCCGTTTTGATGGGTGCCATTCCCGCCCGGATCGCGGGTGTTCGGCGGCTGGTGATGGTGACCCCACCCACCCGCGACGGCAAGGTCAACCCCCACCTGCTGGTAGCGGCCCAAAAAGCGGGGGTCGATGCGGTCTACCGCGTCGGCAGCGCCTGGGCCATCGCGGCCCTGGCCTACGGCACCGAAACCATCCCGGCCGTGGAGGTGATCGTCGGGCCGGGCAATGTCTACGTCACCCTGGCCAAAAAGCTCGTGGCGGGCACGGTCGGTATCGACATGATCGCCGGGCCCAGTGAAATCCTGGTGATCGCCGACCGCTCCGCGCGGCCGGCTTTTGCGGCCGCCGACCTGCTTTCCCAGGCCGAACATGACCCCCTGGCCTCGGCTGTTTTGCTGACCGATTCGGCCGAAATCGCCACCGCCGTTGTGGCTGCCGTCAAGGATCAGCTGCCGCGTCTGGCGCGCCGCGAAATCGCCGAGGCGTCGCTGGCCCGCTTCGGCGCGGTCCTGATTGTGCCGGATATCGCTGCGGCGGTGGCGCTGGCCAACCGGATCGCGCCCGAGCACCTGGAACTCCAGCTCGAGGCGCCTTTCGACTGGGTCGGTCGGATCCGCAATGCCGGCGCCGTCTTTCTCGGCCATTTCACGCCCGAACCGGTGGGAGACTACATCGCCGGTCCCAACCACGTGCTGCCCACGGCGGGCACCGCCCGGTTTTCCTCGGCCCTTTGCGTGGACCACTTCACCAAGAAGACCAGTCTGATCCATTATTCGCCGGCGGCGCTGCAGGCTGAGGCCCGGGATATCATCCGGCTTGCTGAAACCGAGGGGTTGGGCGCCCATGCCAATGCCGTGCGTGTCCGGCTGGAATCGCAACCCGCCGACACCCCAAGCCCCTGACGTCTGCCCTGCCGCCCCAGGCTGCAGGGCAGACGGCGGCTAACCGGGATATTCGTAGATTTCCCCTCGATAGTTGGCCACGCACAGCCGGTTTTGATCTGCGCCTTGAACATAATCGGGCAGCAGCGGCACCTTGCCCCCTCCGCCCGGCAGGTCGATCATGTACTGGGGGATGGCCATGCCCGAGACGGCGCCGCGCAGGCTCCGCATCAACTCTAACCCTTTGCGCACCGGTAGCCTGAAGTGGGCGGTGCCCCGGATGGGGTCGGGGTGGTGCAGGTAATAGGGCTTGACCCGCATTTTGAGCAGCCCCCGCAGCAGGGATTGCATCACGGCTGGGTGATCGTTGACCCCCTTGAGCAGCACGGTCTGGCACCCCAGCGGAATGCCCCCGTCGGCCAGGGCCGCGCAGGCTTGGGCGGCTGCGGGGGTCAGTTCGGCCGGGTGGTTGAAGTGGGTGTTGAGAAAAAGCGGGTGAAAGCGCCTCAGGATGCCGACCAGGGTCGGCGTGATGCGTTGGGGCAGGGTGCAGGGGATGCGCGAATGGATTCGAATGGTTTCCACATGGGCGATCGCCCGCAGCTCCGCCAGCAGCGCCGCGATGACTTCGTCGGCCAGCATCAAGGGGTCACCCCCGGAGAGGATCACGTCCCGCACTTCGGTGTGATGTCGGATATAGGCGACGCCCTCCCGCCGCGTTGCGGCTGTGATGCCAGCGGGGCGGCCGACCTTGCGTTTTCGCATGCAGTGCCGGCAGTACACGGCACACTGGCTCGAGACCGCGAACAGGACGCGGTCCGGGTAACGATGGGTCAGGTTGGGAACGGGGGACTGTGGCTCCTCCCCCAAGCCGTCGGCTGCGAGATCCGTATCGCGGATCTCCGCCGGGTCCGGGACCGCCTGACGCCAGATGGGGTCCTGTTGCTGCCGGATGAGCGCCAGGTAGTAAGGGGTGATCCGCATGGGGTAGCGCTGGATGACCGTCCGGATGCGGTCCGGGTCGACGGGCAGATGCGCCGCCAGGCCTTCGGCGGTGGTGATGCTGTCCGCTATCATCCGCTGCCAGCTGTCGCTGTCGTCTGCGGGGTGGTGGGTGAAGGGCGTGCAGAGCGCGTCGGGGGCCATTCGGGGGCTTTCTTTGTGAAAATCTGATCGTCTCGACCAAAAAGATTCTATACAACGCTCGTCCGAAAAAGTCGAAAGTAAAAATTTTGAGAAAGTGGCCGAAGCCGCCGCCCGCATCGGATCAAAATTTGACGGGCCGGCTGAAGCGGTTTATCTTGTCGTAACCGTTTTAGCGGCGAAGCGTTGACAGCCGTTCCCGCGGTTACAGCCAGCGGTTTTCAGAATCGCCGGTAGAAAGGTCTCATCAGGTGCAGCAGCCCCACGGTGCAACAGACCTGGCCTGTCTTTTCGAATTTCTGCGGCGGCTTTACGAGGAACAGCTGCCCTTCAACCGGGTGCTGGGGCTGGTGGTGCGCTCCCTGGGAGAAAAGCAGGTCCAGGTGGCCATTCCCATGCAGGCGTGCCTGGTGGGCAATCCCCGCTACGGCATCCTGCACGGGGGCGTGATTTCGGCCGTCGTGGATGCCGCCGGAGGGCTTGCGGTCACCGCCGGGATCCTAAACCAGCTTGTCGGCCAGCCCATGGACCAAATCGCCAGGAAGGTCGCCCGGATCAGCACCATCGACCTGCGGGTGGACTACCTGCGGCCCGGCAAGGGAACCGAGTTTTTGGCCACCGGCGTTATCATGCGCACCGGCAGCAAGGTGGCCGTCACCCGGATGGAGCTGCACAGCGATGCCGGGGTGCTGATTGCCGTGGGCACCGGTACCTATATCGTGGGGTGATTTTCGCACCCACCGGGGATTCAGGCCTGACCGCCCCGGGGTCGTCGAGCGGCCCGCGGGCGGCTTGGCTTCGGCAAAATAAGGAAAAGAAAGGAACCGCATGTTTTCAAAAGATGCCATTCACGCCACGGTGGAACTCTTCAGCGCGCGCGCCGTAATGTTGTATTATGCCTGCCAGTTGTCGCAATTCGAGGCCTATCTGCGGGTCGGTAGCCTGACTTCAGATGCGCACCTTCAGCAGGCCGGCTTTGGCGCTGAGGCCGAAGGCGGCGGCACTGGCACGGCGTCGGTGACTGCCCCGCGGTCGATTTGTCTGCACCTGACAGATCCGGGCGTGCCTTTCGCCCGAGATCTGCACGCGCTTCCCGCTCTCGGGGGGCCGATCGTGTTTCAACTCAAGCCGACGGCCTTGACAAATGCCGCCGAGCTCGCCATTTGCCTGAAGTCCCGAGATGCGGCGGGTTTCGACCCCGGGCGTCACACCCTGGCCGCCCCGGGTGATGTGGCGCATCTTTTCAAGTACACCGCGGAGGCCCCGTTGCCTGAAAAATCGTTTCTCAAATCCGCGTCTGAAATCCGGGCGGCTTTCAACTGCGAAGATGCCGCCGAGCCCCGTATTTACTGCACCCCGGCGGCGGGTGGGGTGCCCTTTGGCGCGATTGCCTCGGTATGGGTCGACAACTATCTCATCGAAAAACGGCAGTTGCGGGATTGGGTGCACGCGATCCAGGCTTATTACGATTATCGCTTTTCCATCCAGCGCCGTTACAGCCCGGCGGATATCGGCGGTCTCCTGGCAAACGGGATTGTTGCCTGTCTGCTGGCGGGTGTTCCCACCCTGACGGATGTGGCGCGTGAGGGAAGCCCTTTGCTGCGGAAATGGGCCGCGGAGATTGCAGAAAAGGGTCTGGAGCAGGATTTCGAGACATTCGCCCGTTCTTTCCGGGAGGAAACGATCCTGCCGATCGTCACCGGCCGCAAGAGCCTGGGTGAGGGCGCCGGCACGCATGTGAACGGCCCCCCGCCGATATCCCTCCCCCGGGGAAAGCGGGAACTGGTGGACCGCCTGCTGCAGGAGAAAATTTCCGTTGCCAGCATCGCCCGCATCACGGATTTGGACGAGAAACTGATCCAGGCCTACGCGACCCGTAAATAGGATTGGTGCCCGTGATGGCCGCTATCATACGGGGCGCCCCTGAGGGGCTTCACGTATGATGGTTCCGCAAAAGTCCAAAACTTTTGACTGCGCTGCATTTCGAAGCCGCTGCGGCGCACCGTAGTGTGCACCCCGGTTCGGGTTGGTGGACCATAAGGAGGGGCTATCGCCGCATCGCCGTTTGCCATAGCCAATATCCGGCTCTTCATTGCCTTCAGGATTTTCTTCAACGCCCGGTTCTACTACCCTGTTTTTACCATCCTTTTCCTCGATTTCGGCCTCTCGCTGGAACAGTTTGCCCTTCTGAACGTGGTCTGGGCGCTGACGATCGTGCTGCTGGAGGTGCCCTCCGGGGCATTGGCCGATGCCATCGGACGCAGAAAACTGCTGGTCGGCAGTGGGGTCCTGATGGTCGTTGAAATGTCCATCCTGTGCTTCGCCCCGATGGGCCATCCGAACCTGTTGTTCATTCTTTTCATGGCCAACCGGGTCCTCAGTGGCACCGCGGAGGCGGCCGCCAGCGGCGCAGATGAGGCGATTGCCTACGATTCGCTCAAAAGGGAGGGGAATCCCAACGACTGGGGCAGGGTTCTGGAATTCCAGATGCGAGCCCAGTCCCTGGCCTACATCGGCGTCATGATCATAGGGGCGGCGGTATACGATCCACTGGTGGTGCGAAAGATGGCCGCCTGGCTGGGGTTGCCCTTTCAGTTTTCCCAGCAGGTGACCCTGCGCTTTCCCCTCTACCTCACGCTGATCATGGCCTTCGGCGCCCTGTTTGCGGTGCTGCGGATAAAGGAAGCGCCGCTGGAATCGGAAACCTGCACCGACGGCCAGGCGGCCTGCGGTAAATCCGTCTACCAGGCCTTCCAGCTAACCTTAGGCGCCGGCCGCTGGCTTCTGAAAACCCCCTTTGCCCTGGTGATCATCCTGGCCGGCCTGCTGTTTGACCACATCGTGCGGATGATCGTCACGCTGAACAGCCAGTACTACCGGTTGATCGAAATTCCGGAGGCGTTCTTCGGCCTGATTGCCTCGGGAATGGCCGTGCTGGGTCTTTTTCTCCCTCGAATCGCGCGCTGGTTGGTCGAAAACCGGACCCCGGCCGCCAACCTCGCCATTCTGTCCTTTGTCACCCTTGCCGGTCTCGCGGGGGTGTCCTTTTTTTGGCCGGTGTGGGGGTTGCTGCCGATGGTGCTGCTGCGCACGGCGATGCTTTTCACCGCCTTTTTCGTCAGCCACTATCTCAACCGGGTCACCAGCTCCGACCAGCGGGCCACCGTCCTGAGCTTCAAGGGGCTGGCCTTCAACTTCGGCTACGGCCTGATCGGGCTGATGTACGCGACACTTCTGGCGGTGCTGCGCTCCGGAAATGGCACCGAGGCCGCGCTTCTGTCTTCCGACGGCGGTGAGGCTGCGATTTTTCGCGATGCCATGCACTTCTTTCCCCCTTATTTTTTGATGGGCCTGCTTCTGCTGTATGGTTTTGCATGGTGGCAATTGCGGCGTGGCGACGGGTATCGAGAAGTTGGGTAAAAAAACTCCCATCAGGGTCGGTTTTCCTTCCTTAAGTCTAATCCAGAAACCTCAAGTTGGGTGCCGGTTTTGCTTCGAATAAAATCATAACCAACCGAAATTAAATGTTTTTGATGTGAATTAATGGGTTTGGCGTGATCTTTGAAGAGCCCTTGGCAGTCGTCCCGCGCAGTTGCATTTTTTCTCTCACACTTTTGGAGGAGCGGTAATGAGCCATTCGCAGCAACTCAACAGTCCGCAGCAGTCGCTTTTGAAGCATTATCAAAACTCCGAGTTTCGTCAGCGGCGGTGCAAGCCGCGCAAGTCCTGTAAAATTCCGGTCGCCTTCTCCATCGGGACCGAGGAGCGCTGCTCCGACCTGATGGAGAACATCAGTCTCGAGGGGGCCTTTATCAGGACGGACGCTTATTTTTTTCCCGGCGAAGTGTTGACCGTCTCGATTCCTTTTTCCAGCCGCAACAAGCAGGTGCGGGTTCGGGGAAAGGTGGTTCGGCGCAACGAGCAGGGCATCGGAATCAAATTCGAAAAGCGTGCCGTCTCCCCGGCCAAAGCCAAATAACCCGCCATCCTGGCCGGTAAAGTTTGTGGCGTTCCAACCGATTACTGAAGAAGTCGATCTTTTCGATCTCAATTCGGGCGAACGCTTTCAGGCCGTGTGCTCTATGACGGGTAAAATGACCATTGCCCTGCTGAAGCGCGAAGCGGAGCTTTATCGCACCCAGGGGCTTCACCGCGAGGCGATCAGCGTCTACGAAAAAATTTTAGAAGCGGGGAGTGCGCTCGATGCCGAGGTTTGGCAGGCGGCGCAGTGCCGGGTAGAGCAGTTGTCGCAGGAACTGGCGGTCCTGGAATGCGCGCCGGGAGACGCCATTTCGCCTGCGGCGGTCGATCTCATCCGGGGCGTCTGGGAGGGCCGGGGCGATACCTGCGATCCCCACAACAGTGCCAGCGCTTTCCGGGAGATGGGCCTTTTTGAAGAGGCGCTGGCGGAGTATGCCAAGCTCTATCAGCCGTTGCGCCCGGCGCCGGAAGTGCTCGCGGGGCTCTGTGAATGTCTCTCGCGGTGCTGCACACCAGCAAGCCTGCCGCAGCGCTTCGCCCGCCTGCTGGCACCCCACGGCCTTGATGTCCAGGAAACGGCCGACGCCCAATTTGATCTGGCGGCAACCGCAGAGAAAGCCGGGTTCTCCGAGACAGCCCTGGCACTCTACCGCGGAGTCCACCGGATTGCCCCCGATCACCCTGGGCTTCGCCAGCACCTGGACAAAATGTCCGGTCGCGCGAAATGGCCCCTGGTGCCTGCAACCCTGTGGAGCCGGGTGTGTTCTCAGTTGGTTTCCGAAAACGGCGCGTGCCGGGGATTTACCCAGCGCCTGCGACTGCTGCTTGCGGTGCTGGCAAACCGTTGGCGGGCAAAAGGGTATCCGGCGGTCCGCCACTGAGTGGCAGCGGTCGACTTTTTGCCGGCTTCGCTCCGCCGGGAGCCCTGCGATGGTGCCGATCCTGGAGTGATTCCCAGCCCCCGCGCATCCCCAAGCGGCGGGGTGACTGTTTGAGGGCCGCAAGCGGGACCTCGGGGAAGCCTTGACGCTCATTTTTCGATCTTGACATCCTGCAACAAGAAAACATATATATTCGGCCCGATACCTTCATGGCTTGTTGAAGGATGTTCGTTGCTGCACGATCCTCCGCTCAACGACAGACCGGCGTATGATGAGTCGAGGCGGAAATCGTCGCGCCAGCATCCCAATCCGCACCGTCCAACCGCATTTTTTGTCAGCAGGCCCCGCACCCGGTTTGCGGCTTGCCCTTCGGGGTTGCACGGAGGCGGATCACCCCTCCGAACGAGAGACGCCGTCATATCCCACTGATCCCTGAGGAATCGTCGGATGAATTCTGTCGCTGAACTGAAAAGGCCGGTGGCCCGGCTCGGAGCTGCCGCCATTGGAATTGTCCAGGAGTTGGGGGCTTACACGCTGTTCACCCTCAAGGGCCTGTGGCACATCTTCACCTTCCCGCTCCAGATTGCCAAGATCCTTAATCAGGTCTATTTCATCGGGATGAAATCGGTTCTGGTCATTTGCCTGACCGGGGCCTTCACCGGCATGGTGCTCGGGTTCCAGGGCTACTACAGCCTGGTGAAATTCGGTTCCGAGGGGTTTTTGGGCGCGGCCGTGGCGCTCTCCCTGGTGCGTGAACTGGGGCCGGTGCTGACGGCGATTATGGTGGTCGGCCGCGCCGGCTCGGCGATGGCGGCGGAAATCGGTATTATGCGGATTTCCGAACAAATCGATGCCCTTGAAACCATGGATATCGATCCGCTGCGGTTTTTGGTCAGCCCCAAAATCGCCGCTTCGCTGATCAGCTTTCCGCTGCTCACGGCTATCTTTGATGTGGTCGGGATTTTCGGCGGCTACCTGACAGGCTCGATCCTGCTGGGGATCAACCCGCACATTTACTATGCCCGGGTGGAGTCGGGGGTCCTGCTGGAGGACGTCACCGGCGGTTTCATCAAGTCCGTGGTGTTTGGCTTGGTGGTGGTGACGATCTGCTGCTATCAGGGGTACTATACCCACAAGCGGGCCGATGGTTTCGGGGCCAAAGGCGTCAGTCTTGCGACCACCTCGGCGGTGGTCAAATCCTGTGTGCTGGTCCTGGTCGTGGACTATGTGCTGACCTCTTTTCTGATGTAGGCCGTGATGAAGCAGCCCCTGATCGAATTCAAAAACGTCAGCAAAAGTTTCGGTGCCAACCACGTACTGCGGGGTGCCAGTTTCCGGGTTTTTCCCGGTGAGGTGACGACTCTGATCGGTAAAAGCGGTTCGGGCAAAAGCGTCATGCTGAGGCTGATCATCGGGCTGCTGGCGCCCGATTCGGGTGAAATCCTTTTCGACGGCCGGCCGCTTGCGGGCATGAACAAGCAGGAGCGCAAAGCGTTCAAACGGAAATTCAGCTACATGTTTCAGGGCTCGGCGCTGTTCGACTCCATGACCGTATTTGAAAACATCGCCCTGCCCCTGATGGAGCGCACCACGTTGCCCAAGGCCGAAATTCAGCGGCGCGTGCGCGACAAGATGCGCCAGTTGGACCTGCACCAGATCGAAGACAAGAATCCCGCGGTGCTTTCCGGGGGCATGAAAAAACGGGTGGCCCTGGCCCGCGCTCTGGTCACCGACCCGGAAATCGTGCTCTTCGACGAGCCGACCACCGGCCTGGATCCCATTCGCAAAAACGCCGTGCACAGCCTGATTTCGGATTACCAGAAGCGTTATCGCTTCACCAGTGTGGTGGTCAGCCATGAAATCCCGGATGTTTTTTACATCTCCCAGCACATCGCCATGATCGACCAGGGACGGATCCTGTTTGAAGGCTCGCCGGAAGAAATCCAGAATGTCTCAGATGCCAATATCCAGTCTTTCATCCGGGGCATGGAAAGCCGGCGGGACGAGTTGACCGGCCTGTCCCACCGACGCCAGGGTGAACGGCGCTTCAGCCAGGAGATCGCCCGGCTGAAGCGGCACAATAGCGCATTTTCACTGGTCCTGCTGGTCTTCGAAAATCTTCCGGAGATCAATGCCAAAATGGGCCATGAAGCCGGCCAGACCGTCTTGAAGGAATTTGCGATTGGGCTTCAGAAACACCTGCGGGTTACCGATACCTGCTCGCGCTACGGGATGGACAAGATTCTGATGCTGCTGCCGGACACCACCCGGGAGCAGGCTCATATGGTGTGCTCAAAGCTGACCCACGAGTTCAGGCGCACGGAAATCGCCCCATCCAGGAGCCTCGAGAGCCTCTGTTTTGTCGTCAGGGCGGGGTTCGCTGAGGCGATGCAGGACAATCGCATCGAAGATGTCCTGGAAAGGGCGGAAACAGCACCCGACACCATTTTTGAATTTCGGATCTGTTAGCTTGTGGAGGAAAGTAAATGAAAGCGTCCGTCGAAACGGCGGTGGGGATCTTCGTACTGATCGGGATCCTGAGCGTCGCCTATCTCACCGTCAAACTGGGCAAACTGGAACTGCTGGCGGATAACTACTATGTCCTCGATGCCCGTTTCCAATCGGTTTCGGGGCTCAAGAAAGGCGCCCAGATCGAAATCGCCGGTGTGCCGGTGGGCAAGGTGGATACGATCACCTTCGATCATGAGCGCCAGGTGGCTCTGGTAAAACTGAAAATCGAACTTGGCGTGGTGTTGACCGACGACGTGATCGCTTCGATCAAAACCGCCGGTCTGATCGGCGACAAGTACATCAAGCTCTCTCCGGGAGGCTCCGATACCGTGCTGAAGGCGGGCGACACGATCATCGAAACCGAATCGGCCCTCGATATCGAGGAGCTGATCAGCAAATACGCGTTTGGCAAGGTGTGAACCCCGGCAGCAGTCGCGTCCGGGTCTTTTGGCCAAACCTGGAGCAACCGGTTTACGGGAAAGGGTGGCAATCCAAATGAAACCGACACTCGCGGTATTCCTGGCCGTCGTGCTGATGGCCGCAGCGGCCGGCGCCCAAGAGGCGCCTGGGCCCCTGGAAGCGCTCAGGGGGCCGGTCAACACGGTGCTGCAAATTTTGCAGGACCCGCAATATGATCCCCCGGAACAGCGACAGGTTCAACGGGATAGAATCTGGGGCGTAACGCGCGATATCTTCGACTTTACCGAAATGGCCAAACGGGCCCTGGCCGTCAGCTGGAGAGAATTCACCCCCCCCCAGCGCAAGGAATTCACCGAGCTTTTTT
>Ga0105090_10000535_pt1 | contig 18882 bp, 10 predicted proteins | sample PPLLak3March2015_FD_79110 | JGI IMG/M metagenome (GOLD analysis project Ga0105090, IMG submission 79110) | Freshwater sediment microbial communities from Prairie Pothole Lake near Jamestown, North Dakota, USA - PPLs Lake P7 Core (1) Depth... | ecosystem: Environmental > Aquatic > Freshwater >... | reverse complement strand
TTGGTGCCGCTCACTAGCGGACGGGCGGAAATGGCGCGAAAACACTCCTGCGTATACCATCGGCGCAGGTGACGGTTCCGCGACCTGCTGCGAGCGGCCTATGCGAACCCGTTGCAGCTTCGCCCTGGTCGGCCAGGGCTTCGGAAGAGGAGAGGTATGATGCAATGGAATATCAGAGCACTGGCGCTTGCGCTGGGGCTCGCGTGTATGGCGGGAATCTCGATAGCGGCACCGATGGCGGTGCCGGGTGTGCCGAGCGCCGGCAGCAACGCGAAGATCGAGGCGATTCTGAGCGCTTGGCAGGTTGTGCCAGTATCGCAGGGCTCGGACGTCGCTCGCTGGCGCGACATGATGCGCATCCAGTTGAAGCTGGCTAGCCCAGCAACGCTGGAATCGCTCTACAACATGGGCGCACCGGCCGATGTACAGATGGCCAGGCACCAATTCGCCGGGTTCATGAACGTGCTAGGTGCCGACATCGGGCAGCGGGTGAAGGCGCAATATGCGGGTCAGTCAAGAGCCGCGCAGGCCGTGCAGAGCGGCTCCGCCGATTCGACGCGTGCCGCGCGAGCGGTCGTGAGCGCCAAGGCCGAAGCACCGCTGCAGATTGGAAGTCCCGACTTCGACTTGACGTATACCCCGATCACGCCCTGCCGGATCGTCGACACACGCTGGGTCGGCGGCGTGTACGGGAACTTCACCACCCGCAACTGGTACTTCTATACCACTACGAACGCGTGGGACTGGTTCCCAATACAAGGTGGGGTCTATGGTGCGGGCGTCAATGCCTGTCCGGAGACGTTGATCAGCGTATCCACCCCTGGCGCCGCGGTATTGACGATCACCGTTGTGGGGCAGGGCGGCGCGGGCAACCTGATCGTCTGGGGCGGCGAGAACCCCGTTGCCTCCGCCAGCACGATGAGCTATCCCGCCTTGGGTGACACGTCGACGCTGGCCACGATTCCGTGGGGTGGCCGTACCGGAAGCGGTGCCGGCGGTAGTGTCAAAGATTTCGGGGTGATGGTCAATGCGCCGACAACGACCCACGTCGTAGTCGATGTCGTTGGCTACTTCATGGAGCCCCAGCCCACACCGCTGCAGTGCGTAGCCGGCGCGGATGGGGTGGCGAACGTGAACGCAAACAACCGCAACTACAACGTGCCCGCCGGGGCATGCCCGACCGGGTATACGCTGACCAGCGTCTCGTGTCAGGCGAGCGGCGATTTCTTCGCTCTCAAGCAGAGTGGCTTTGGTGTCTATGCAAGCGGTGGGGCGAACTGCTTCGGGCGGTACGATGGGACTTTGACCGCAACCGATGCAGCAACCGTGACCGCGCAGCCATGGTGCTGCCGCGTGCCGGGTCGCTAGAAGCACAGACCAGAGCCCAGTTGCAGGCCGCCTTCGGGCGGCCTTTTTCTTGGCTGCGCAAGCGCGCGTACCGGCCACGGTATCGGCGCGGATCTTGCTCGGATGACAGCTCCGTCCGGTCGCGCGAACTCGGGCTCAGGATGAGAGCAAGAGCGAAATCGTTGCCAAACAAGTGGATGCACTGGATAGCCTAACCGACCGCGTGGGCGTAATGCGTGGTTCCCGGCATTGGGCTGCCGGCGCGCTGCGGCTCGTGGTGACTCTGTGCGTCGCCGTGGCGGGCAATGCGCACGCCGCGCCCGCACGCCTGACTGCATCGACCGCCGACGTCCGCGGCCTATACAGCCCCTCGACGGGCACCGTTTACGCAGCCACGGCCGGCGGCGGGCTGTGGCGGTCGAGCGACAACGGTGCGAATTGGGCCCGGGTGGCCACGTTCCCCGCGCGCTACGTGGCCGCTGTCGCCGGATCAGCGACCAATCCCTCGATCATCTTCGCCGCCACCCGCGACGGCGTCTTGCGCACGATTGACGCTGGCGCGTCATGGACGCAGCTGACCTACGAATCTGCGACTGCGGTCGCCGTCGATCCTTCCAACGACCAGGTTGTCGTGATCGGCGTGCCCGGCGCCGGGATCTACCGCTCGGCTGACCGCGGGCAATCCTTCGCGCTTTCCAACTCCGGGCTTGACAACACCGACGTCCGCGTACTCGTGCCCGGAACGGCTGCTGGCACGTTCTTCGTCGCGCTGTACAGCAATGCAACCGGCGGCTGGGGCGGTGTGTTCCGTTCGACCGACGCCGGCGCGACCTGGGCGTCATGGAACGGCTCTGGCGCCGGTGGGTTGCCGAGCCGCTTCGTCACCTCGGTGGCAGTGACCGCGTCGGGCGCGGTGATCGCCGGCACCTACGATGCCGCGACCGGGGGCCGCGCCTATCGCCGCGTCGGCGCCGGCTCGTGGGTGTCGGCAATCGCTTCGAACACGTCGGGCGTGATCGCGCTGCACGCCGACCGCAACGCACCGTCGACCGTGTGGCTCGGCACGCGCGTGCAGGGTGTCTGGAAGTCGGCCAACGACGGCGCGAGCTTCGTCGCGTCGTCGAATGCCGCGCAGGACGTGTTCAACGACGTGCAGGCGCTCGGCACGATTCCCGGCACGGCCAATCGCGTTCTCGCCGCGGCCGTGGGGCTCGGCGTCTACGTGTCGACCGACGGTGGCGCGAACTGGCCAAAGAGCTCAGCCGGACTCGCGGCCGATCGGGCGGTCGCGCTGGAGCCCGGCGCTTCTGCGAGTGAACTGTTCATGGGCACCGACGGCGGCGGCATGTACCGCAGCACCAATGGCGGCACGAGCTTCGTCGCGGCCAACGCCGGCCTGGTCAACGCGGTCTACGGGCCGAAGACGCTCGACGTCATCTCGGTCGCGAGCGCCGGCAGCGTCGTCTACGCGGCGACGTTCGGCTTCGGCGGGCTCTACCAATGGAACGGGGCGTCGGCATGGGCACGCGTGGGCGAGGCAGGGCTGCCCAACGACGCGGCGGGGTTTTCCAACCCGATGGCGGTCGCCGTTGATCCGTCCAATCCGCAGATCGCGTTCTACGCGCTGTTCGACGGCGGCAACGCTGGCACCTGGCGCCGAAACGGTGGTCCGGTATGGACGCTATCGCGCCAAGGGCCGATCGGCGGCGCCGGTGCGGGGCGCGTCATCGCCGGCGCGCCGGGCAGCGGGCGCTGGTACCTCCTGGGCCATGACGCAGCGGCCGATCGCTCGACGGACAACGGCGTCAGCTGGTCGCGGGTTGGGGTGGTCTTACCCCCGGGACCCGGATTCATGCCGATCACGTTCTTCTCGCTGGCGGAGAATCCCGCAGTTCCGTCGACGGCGCTCGCGAGTACCAGCAAGGGTCTCCTCCGCTCGTACGACCAGGGCGCGACCTGGTCGCCGGTCAATCCATCGGGCCTGCAGTCCACGGCGCTCACCGGCGTGGTCTTCTCCGCTGCGGTGTCCGGCCGCGTCTTTGCGGGTGACCGTGCCGGGCACTTCTACTGCAGCAACGACGCCGGCGCGAGCTGGATCGTTCGCGAAAACCTCGCCGCGTCGATCGTCAACGTCCGCTGGCTCAACAACCTCGTGTTCGTGTCCACCGACGGAGCGGGCGTGATGCAGCGCGACCCGACCTGCCCATGAACGCGCTGCTCCGATCGGCTGCCGTCGCGTTCGTTCTCGCCGCGATCGGCTTTGCCTCGACGCCGGCATCGGCGGCATTCTGGACGGCGGAGCACCGGCTCACCAACGCCGTCGGCCACTCGCTGTCGCCGCAGCTCGCCGCCTACAACGGCACAGTGCACGCCGTCTGGTTCGACTACCTCGGCGCGCTTGGCGACGCTGAGGTGCTGTACGCACGCAGCAGCGACAACGGAACCACCTGGACCGCGCCGGTCAACCTGAGCCTGAACTCCGGCAGGATCGACGTTCACCCGGTGGTCGCAGCAGACGCCTCGGGTGTCTACGTGATGTGGAGCTCCGACGTAGTCAGCGGCGAGCTCTACTTCCGCCGCAGTCACGACAACGGCGCGTCGTGGCGACCGGAGCGTCAGCTCGCCGCCGGCGCCGGCTACTCGCGATCCGGCGCGCTGGCGGTCGATGCCTCGGGTACCCTGCACGCGGTCTGGTACGACGATCGCGTTGGCTACTCCAACGTTTACCACGTGCAGAGCTGCGACCATGGCGCGACCTGGACTGTGGAGCAGAACGTGACTGCCCACGACGGTATCGTCGACAACGAGGTGCCCCGGCTCGCTGTAGGCCAGGACGGTCGGCTCTACATAGCGTTCCGCTCGAGCCGCGATGGCGCGCCACAGGGCGGCTGGCCGCCTTACCAGATTTACCTGCTGCGCGGCACGCCCGCCGCGTGTCCTGCCAACCCAACCTGGACCTATCCGGCGCAACGCGTGACGCGTGGGCTGCCCGACGAGTACTCCGACGCGTACGGCCCCGAGATCGCGGCCGGGTCCGGCGGCGCAATGCATGTCGCCTTTCGGGACCAGCTCGCGGGCAACGACATCGGCTATCGCCGTCTCGTGACTTCGGGCGCCGGCTTCGGGCCGGTCCGCCGCCTCGGCAATCTCGGCGCCAACCACGCGGAGTCGGCGTCGACCAACGCCGAGACCGGCGACCTCGGCATCGGCGAGGACAACGTCGGCGCGCTGCACCTGGTCTTCGGCGAGAACGCCGCGACGACCGGCTCGGTGAGTTACGGCCGCATTTTCTATCGCGGCAGCGTCGACGGCGGCTCGACCTGGGCCGGTATCGAGCAAGTCGGCACGACGACGACGGCGGCGATGCCGCAACTCGTGTACGCCCGGGGACGGGTCCACGCCACCTGGACCGACTTTCGCGACAACAATGTCGGCGGCGAGGTCTACCACCGTTACCGCGATCTGGAGCAGGCCGGCCTGATCGACCACTTCTACTGGTCGATCCTGGGCCGCGCGCCGGATGTGGGCGGCAATGCCGCGTGGCAGGCGGAACTCTCCCGCATCCAGGCGCTCGGGCTCGACGCTCGCGAGATGTTCCTGCTCATGTCGGGACACTTCTTCAACAGCGCGGAATACGCACTGCGCGGCCGCGGCAACACGCAGTTCGCAAGTGACCTGTTCATGACGTTCTTCAACCGCGCCCCCGACGCCGGCAGCCTGTCGTTCTGGGTCTCGCAGCTCGACGCGGGCGCGCCGCGCGACATGGTCCGCTACGCGTTCGCGCTGTCGTCGGAGGCGGAGACGTTCCTGCGCACGAAGCTCGATCGCACCGACGGGCGCGCGTCGGACACGATCGTTTCGGACTTCTACCGCAGCATACTGAACCGTCTACCCGACGATGGCGCCTACGTTGCCTGGCGCGCCAGCTTCCGCTCGGCCCAGTGCGGCGGCTCAGCGGCCGTGCTGGCGCAGGCCGAGTCGATCAGCAGCGCATTCTTCGGGAGCCTGGAATACAGTCTGCGCGGCCGCGACAACGTGGGCTTCATGCAGGACTTGTACATGGCGTTGATGCGGCGCTACGCCACGCTCTACGAGCTCTGGTCGTGGACCAACGCAATCAACAACGGCGTCTACACGCGAGCGCAGGTGCGCTCGATCTTCCTTAACTCGCTGGAGTTCCAGCTTCGTGTCGATCGGGTCATTCAGGAAGGTTGCCTGCGGTAGCACACCGGTACCACGAAAATGCTTCCATGTAGCCGTACCGCGAGATGGTGGTGCACACCTTTAGTCGCAAGTTGGAGTCCGCTTTCCTCGACGGCCGGATATGAAGAGGGAGTTCACGGAGGTGTGGAGCACCGTGTTCTTGCGCCATAGTCCGCCCTGCATGGCGGTCGAGGATCGATGCCGGCAGCACGGGTTTGGTGATGCGGACTTCGATGGCAGCCGTGGGAACCACGACGAGCAGCGGCTGCACAGTGCATTGGACTGCCAGACGACTGCCGAGTCCGCCATACGGCATCGCAGCAACCCAGTGGTTTCGGATACGCTTCACCCCGGACTCGCCAAACTTCCAGCTAGTACTACAGCGGGAGGCACCTCAACGGCTCTGGACGAGAGAGCGGCCGATTCGTGCGTCGGAGCCACGCGTCGCCCCGTTCCTTGTTCGATGGCTGGCTCCCTGCGACGGAGCTCTATTGGGCGTACGGTGGCATCCCCCGTGCGATGTACATCACTTTGCAACGCTTCATGATTCTGATCGAGAACACTATGCGCGCACGTTGCAGGCTGCCGGAAGGAGTCGGCAGTATTCATTGGCTCGCGGGATCGGGGACTCGGTGGAAGGGCCTTCCGATGCTGAATCACTTCACCGTGGCGTTGACCGTCGCGCTTTTTCTTGCCGGGAGTATGCCGGCCGCGTTGGCGCAGACCGGGCAGCAGATGTACCTCAACGGACCGCCAGGGGGGTTGTTCGGCGGGTGCGCCAATGCGGGGTGTCACGCGGCCACCCCATCGAACGACGTGCTGGTGGACGGCATTCCGCGTGTGCTGCGACTCGTCCAGCCCGGCATCCCCGCCGATCCCGACTACCGGGCGAGCTTGCTCCGCAACCGCGCACAACTGATCTTCGGGATGCGCGACGTCGTCCAGTCATTCGACCCCCAGACCGGCGGCGATATGCAGCTCAAGGCGGTGATCGCGTACCTCGAGACGTTCGTCGCCGCGCCGCCGCCAGGCTCCCCGCCGGTGTGCACGATTCTCGCCAGCGAGTTGGCGCCGACCGTCGGAACAACGATCACACTGACGGCGACATGCTCCGGGAGCCCGACGTCCTACAGCTGGACGGGCTGCGCCAACACGGGCTCGACCTGCACGAAGACCGAGACGACGGCCGGAACGCGCACGTACAGCGTCACCGCGAGCAATGCCGCCGGCGCTTCGGGCCCGGCGAGCGTCTCGATCAACTGGCAGGCGACGTCCGGTCCGCCGATGCCCACGCCGGTACCGCCGCCGCCGACCTCGCAGGTGGTCGAGTACTACCACGCGGCATTCGGGCACTACTTCATCACCAACATCGCCGCCGAGATCACGGCGATAGACGGCGGAGTGTTCGCGGGCTGGGTGCGTACCGGACGCACGTTCCAGGTGTACTCGTCGAACAACGGCTATGCGGCGGCGGTATGTCGATTCTTCACGGACGCCTTCCCGCCGAAGAGCTCGCACTTCTACACGTCGAATTCGGCGGAGTGCAACCACGTCTACTCGAACAACAAGGACTGGATGTTCGAGGCCGAAGCTTTCTACGTGCAATCGGCGGACGCGGTGAGCGGCAGCTGCCCCACCGGTTTCAAGGCGGTCTACCGCCTGTACAACGACGGCCAAGGCGGGGCGCCGAACCATCGCTACACCACCGACCCGGCGGTGCGCGCCGAGATGATGGGCAAGGGTTGGATTCCCGAGGGCTTCGGTCCCGGAGGCGTGGGCTTCTGCGCGCCGAACTGACGACTTGCCGTTGACTCCGCATGCGCCCGCCGCTACCCGGCGGGCGTTTTCTTTCGGAAACCGTGCCGGATTCTTCACTTCGGATCGTTGCGAAATCCTGGGTTCGGGTCACAAGCTGAATGGCGGCGCGGGCGGTTCGCCCCTCCGCTCCATTCCTGCGGCATCAAAGTTTCCCGCACCATGTGGCCTGCGCCTACACGCGGAATTGCGTGCCGCCATTCACATGCGACGTCGTCGACCGCACGTCGGATTCACCGTGGTCTGCCGATACACGGACAAGCGGCTAAAGCAGGGAAGACGAGGTTGTTGTAGCGCACATCGTAGTTGGCAACCTGCTGGTCTCTCTGGCGATCTGCAAGCGGTTCAATTGGTTAACGGACGATCGCGAGGCAAGTCGAAGTGCATTGTCGGTCACAGATCGCACGTTACCCGGTCGAGTGGCAACCTTGACGGCATGCCAAGAGCATGTTGTATGCTGACGTCATGAGCTCGCGCACGACTTGACCTCGTTGCGCGGGGCATCGATTCCACTCTTCCACCGAGCCGGGGAGGCTGCATGACCAGGATTTCGTCGACCCTGTGGAGCGCGCTTGCGTCTCCGCTCTGCTGGTTCTCGATGTGCGGCCTGTTGTTCGCCGCACCCGCGCACGCCGTGCTCGGCCCGGACTTCGACGGAGACGGCCGCGCCGATATCGTGTGGCACCACGGGGGCACCGGCGAGTCCGCGCTGTGGTTCATGAACGGGGCGACGCTCACCGGCGGCGCGGCGCTGATGCCGCCGGGCAGCACCTGGGTTGAGACGCACTTCGCCGACTTCGACGGCAACGGCAAGACTGACATTGTGTGGCGGAACCTGGTGACCGGTGAGTCGGCGCTCTGGGTCATGAACGGCGGCACGATCGTGGGTGGTGCAGGCCTCACGACCGATCCCAACTGGGAGGTCACTCACACCGGCGACTTCAACAACGACGGCCGCGCCGACCTGGTCTGGCGTCACACGAACGGCTCGACGGCGCTGTGGCTCATGAACGGCACGAATATCCTCGCCGGCGGGAGCCTGCTCTCGAACGCGAACTGGCGCGTCACGCACGTCGCCGACATGAACAACGACGGCCGCTCAGACATCCTCTGGCGCAACACGGCGAGCGGCGAAACGGTCATCTGGTTCATGAACGGCACGGCGATCGCCGGCGGCACCACGCTGGTGACGAACAGCTCGCTTTACGTCGCACACGTCGCCGACTTCAACGGCAACGGCCAGCGCGACGTGATGTTCCGCAATTCCGCAAACGGCCAGACGATCATCTGGCTGCTGAACAATGGTGCGCTGGTCAGCGGCGCGGCGATTCAGACCAACCCGGTCTGGGTGCCCACGCACGTCGCCGACTTCAACACCGACAGCCGTGCCGATATCCTGTGGCGGAATTCCACGACGGGCGAGACCGCGATCTGGCTCATGAACGGCACGGCGTTCGTTAGCGGCGGCGGGATCATGACCGACGGCGCGTGGCGCGCCACGCACGTGGTCGACCTTGACAACGACAACCGGGGCGACATTCTTTGGCACAACCAGGACACCGGTGCGACCGCGGCCTGGCTGATGAACGGCACGACGATCGCCGGCGGCGCCGGCCTGCTGAACGACCGCCGCTGGCACTCGACGCTGGTCGGCGACACGGACAACCCGCTGTCGTACATGGCGACGCTGGCCGAGCAGGAGGCGATGCGCTTCCTGGTGCAGACGACAATGGGGCCGAAAGAGGCCGACTACGTGCACGCGCGCGGGATGAACCTGGACACGTGGCTGTACGAGCAGTTCATCACGCCGGCCGCGTCGCACAAGGCGTACCTCGACGGCATCCTGACACCGGCGCGGCCGCTGACGCTCGTCGACGACTTCATGGAAAGCTGGTGGACGCAGGCGTTGACGCGCGGCGACCAGTTCCGCCAACGCGCGACGTTCGCGCTGTCGCAGATGCTCGTGCTTTCGACAGTCGATCCGGTGATCAACAACCAGCCGTACGCGTTCGCCGCCTACCAGGACATCCTGGCGAACAACGTCTATGGCAACTACCGCCAGCTGCTGCGCGAGGTGACGCTGTCGCCCGCGATGGGGATGTTCCTCAACCTGCTCGGCAGCCAGCGCGGCAACTATACGACGACGTTCCCGAACGAGAACTACGCGCGCGAGCTGCTGCAGCTGTTCTCGATCGGCCTGTTCCAGATGAACGCTGACGGCACCTACATCCTCGACTCGCAGGGCCAGATGATCCCGACGTACGACCAGGCGGTCGTGCAGGGCTACGCGGCCGCGCTGTCGGGCTGGGCGTTCCTGGGCGCGCCGGCCGGCACGACGTCCGCGCTGGGCGCGTGCCCGCTGCCGCAGGACATCAACCAGAACGGCCAGTTCACGACGAACCCCCCGAACAACGGCCGCACCACGCGCCCCGAGTGCTACTACCCGTACCCGATGGGAGGCTGGCAGACGCGGCACGAGACCGGAAGCCTGTGGCCGCGCACGATCCTGTCGCCGCCGTGGGTACAGAACGAAACCTTCGTCACCCAGACCGACATCCCGACCGTAGCCGGCCCGACGCAGATCGTGCAGGACCTCGACGCCGTGATCGACAGCGTCTTCCTCCACCCGAACCTCGGCCCGTTCGTCTGCAAGGCGATGATCCAGCGCCTCGTAACGAGCAACCCGTCGTCGGGCTACGTCGCGCGCTGCACCGCCGCGTTCGCGCCGCAGTACCCAGCGGCGCAGCCAGCGTACGGGCGCGGCAACATGCAGGCGCTGTGGCGCGCAATCCTGATGGACCCCGAAGCGCGCACGCCGAGCAACCTGCGCGACACTCAGTACGGCAAGGCGAAGGAGCCGGTGCTGCGCTTCAACGCGCTGATCCGCGCACTCAACGGCCGCGCGACGTCGCTGCGCTACCGGTTCACCGACTTCTCGAACCCGGACAACGCGCTCGGCCAGAGCCCGTACCGCTCGCCGACCGTGTTCAACTACTACGATCCGGACTACGTGCCCGAAGGCGCCTTCCAGGCGGCGAACAAGGTGGCGCCCGAGCTGCAGATCCTGACGACCACCAGCGCTGTAGGCGCCAACAACTTCCTGCAAACGCTGATCTACACCGGCACGACCGGCGTCGGCGGCGCGACGGCCGATCGTGTCGGCCTCGACTACTCGACACTGCTCCCGCTCGCGACCACGCCCGCAGTGATGATCGACCGGCTGAATTTCGTCCTGCTCGGCGGCCGGATGTCGCTCCAACTGCGGCAGGTCGTGCAAAAGGCGATCGAGGCTATGCCCGCGGCCACGCTGGCTAACCAGACGGACCGCGTCAGAGCAGCGATCTATCTGATGTCGATGGGTCCCGAGTTCACGATCCAGCAATGAGAGGGGAGCGACCGATGAAAGCGCACTTCAACACCTACGTTCCGCCGCGCCGTCGCTTCCTGCGCACGTTGTTGGGGGCCGCGGCCGGATACACGACGCCGTTCCTGCTCGACCTCGACCGGATGGCCGCGTTCGCGCAAACCGGCGGCGGCTACAAGGCGATCGTCTGCCTGTTTCTGTACGGCGGGAACGACAGCCACAACATGATCGTCCCGATTGTTGGGCCGGCCGGATTGACGTACGGCGATTACGCCGCAGCGCGCACCCAGCTCGCACTGACGCAGGGGTCGCTGCTGCAAGTGGCACCGGCCAACCTACCGGGGCAGGTGTTCGGCTTCCACCCGTCGATGGCGGAACTGCAGAACCTGTTCATCCAGAACCGCTGCGCGGTCGTCGCCAACGTCGGCAACCTGATCCGTCCCCTGACGCGTGCGCAGTACATGAGCGGCCTCGGCCGGCCGTCGCAACTATTCTCGCACTCCGACCAGACGAACGCTTGGATGACTTCGCTGCCCAACCAGCCGCTGCAGACGGGCTGGACGGGCCGCATCGCCGACTACGTGCGCACGATGAACAGTAACAGCACGGTGTCGACGTCGATCTCGCTGTCGGGCACGAACATCATGCAGCGGGGCCGCTACGTGGTCCCGCAGGCGATCTCGACCGGCGGCACGCGCGCAGTGGCGCTCTACAATCCGAGCGCGAACCCGCAGACGGCCGTGGGAACCGCGATCGAGAGCATGCTGCTGCAGCCGCGGCGCGACCTGTTCGACGACTATTACATGGACACGTTGACCAAGTCGGTCGACCTGAACCGCGTGATGGCGACGCTGCCCAACCCGACGGTCACGTTCCCGAACACGGGCCTCGGCAATCAGCTCCGCATGATCGCCCGCATCATCCGAGCGCGCGGAACGCTCAACATGACGCGGCAGGTGTTCTTCTGTTCGGTCGGCGGCTACGACACGCACGCCAGCCAGCTCAGCTCGCACACCACGCTTTACCAGCAGATCAGCCAGGCGATCGGCGCGTTCTACAACGAGACGGTCGCGATGGGCATCCAGAACGACTGCCTGCTGTTCACCGCGTCAGATTTCGGGCGCACGCTGGCCGCCAACGGCGCCGGCACCGATCACGGCTGGGGCTCGCACCACCTCGTCGTCGGTGGCTCCGTGCAGGGCGGGAAGTTGTACGGCACCTTCCCGCCCATGTCGTACTTCCCTGCGAACCCGTATGACGTCGGCCAGGGCCGTCTGCTGCCGACGAGCTCGATCGACCAGTACGGCGCCACGATCGCGCAGTGGTTCGGCGTGCAGGCGGCGGACCTGCCGACGGTGTTCCCAAACCTGCCGAACTTCAGCTCGCAGGGGTGGGTGATGCCGTTCCTCTGAGCGGCGTTCCCCGACGATCCACCGGACGTCCCGCGAGCTGGGACGTCTGGCTTCAGGGCGTCGCCGCCAGTGTCCCGCGACGCTTGCCCGTCGCGTCGGTGCCGAGCCACGCGACGTCCGCTGTCGCGAGGACCGACGGCGGGTCGCGTTCGACGAGCATCGCGATCGCCCCGCGGCGTGCGGCGACCGTGCACAGCGGCGCGACGACGCTGCCGGATCGCCGGTGTCCGACCGGCCAGCCGGTACGTAGGTCGAGGATGTTGCACCAGCGGCGTCCGCGGCCTCGACGAATCGCCCGTGATCACCGCGGGTCGCGAGCGAGCCCCAAGAGAGTTCGGCGAAGTCCACCGCGCGATCGGCCGCGAATTCCCTCCCCATCCTCCCAAGCCCGATCTCCATCCCGCGGGTCGGCAGCCACACCTGCGCCTAGCTCCGCTCGACGCGCGTCCAGCCGACGCACTCGTCCAGTTCGTCGAGCGCGGCGCGTGAGTTGACTGCACTCCGGGGCGGGCTGGCCGCACGGCTCCCTGGCGAGTGCGCCAGGATCTCGCTGGTGAAGGACGTGGTCTGGGCAATGAGTGGCACGACGACGGTCGCGCCCACGCTCGCTCCCACGGCGCCGTGTGCAGGAACTACGGCGCGGGCGATGTGCGCTCCGCGCACCTGGCACTCGTCCTATGCATCGGTGCTCTTGGCGAGGCGGAAGTCGGCGTCGAAGGAGGCGGAGTCCTTCGCCGCGCAGGAAGCGAGGAGTGCGCCTACTATCGCGCCCGACACGCTGAAGTCGGCCCGCACATTCGTGTGTTCGCCGGCCGGGGCATCGGCGCCCGCGAGGCCAATGAAGTAAAGGTAGCGCACCGTCTCGCAGGAGGCGAGCGTTCCGGTCGCCGTCGAGCCGATGGGTGCGCCGGTGCCTTCGTGGGAGAGTACGTACTCCTTCCCCCGCGCGCGGGAGAAGGGCAGGGCATGCGGGTAGTCTGCGCCGGTCAGGGCACCACGGCCCAGCTGGGGTCACTGGAGAGCAGATAGCCCGCCGCCGGCGCACTCCCGTTCATCAGCCACAGTACCGACTCGCCCGTCGCGGCATTGCGCCAGACGATGTCGCGTCGCGAATTGCCGTCGGTGTCCTCCGTCCGGACGGCGTTCCAGTTCGGTCCCGGCAGCAGTGCACTTCCCGACAGCAGCTTGGCACCGCTCATCAGCCACGCTGCCGTTTCCCCCGTCGCGGCATTGCGCCACACCAAGTCCGCACGGCCGTCGCCGTTCAGATCGGCAGTGTGGGTGACGCGCCAGTTCGGATCGGTGTGCAGTCCGGCGCCCGCTGCGAACGCCTCGCCGTTCATGAGCCACAGCGCAGTCGCGCCCGTTGCGGAATTGCGCCAGACGAGGTCCGCCCTGCCATCGGCGTCGAAGTCCGCGGCGTGCGTCACGGTCCAGTCCGGATTGCCGAGCACGACGCCTCCATCGGCGAACGATGTCCCGTTCATCAACCAGATCACGGTCTCGCCGGTGGTCGCGTTGTACCAGACGAGATCCGCCTTGCCGTCGGCGTCGAAGTCCGCGACGTGCGTGACCGTGAGGGCGGACACGGTCGTGATCGTCGCGGTCGAAGCAATCGCAGTGCCGTTCATCAGCGTAATGCGCGTCGCGCCGGTTGCCGAGTTGCGCCAGACAATGTCGTCGCGGCCGTCACTGTTGAAGTCTCCGACGTGCGTCGCTCGCCAGTTGGCATCGCTCGACACCGTGGCGCTGCCGGCCGACGCGGCACCGCTCATCAGCCAGACGACGGTCTCGCCGGTCGCCGCGTGGCGCCACACCAGGTCCGTCCTGCCATCGCCGTTGAAGTCGCCGGTCAGCGCAACCGACCAGGCGGGGTCGGTGCGCAGGTTCGCGGCGGTAACGATCGAGCCGCCGTTCATTAGCCAGAGCAGGGTATGGCCGGTCGAGGAATTGCGCCACAGCAGGTCGCCCCGGCCATTGCCGTCGAAGTCGCGCCGACCGACCCGGCTTCCCGACGCAGACAACTGTACGACGACGACCGGAACCGGCGAGGCGCACGACGTCCCGTTGCAGGCCGTTAGCTGGTAGGTCCAGACGATCGGCTGCGTTCCCGAGTTGGCGGGGAGGGTGTTGGAAATCGCGAGGCCGCTACCGATCGCCGTCCCGTTGCGCGTCCAGCTGGCGCTCGTCACCGTGCTCGAGCATGTCCCGGCCAGGCTCACGTTGCCGCCGGCGGCGACGACGAGCGCGGGCGTCGCCGATCCCGTACAGGACAGGGCCGGCGTTGTCGCCGACGCGATCGTGGAGTACGCACTCAGGTTGCCAGCGGCATCAGTTGCCCGTACCCGGTAGCGGTAGGTCGTGCTGGCAGTCAGTCCGATGTTGCTGTACGTCGTGCCCACGGGCGTCGCGATCTGGGCGAAGCTCGTGCAGCTCGCCCCCGTGCACCGCTCGACGCGATAGCCGGTGACGCCGACGTTGTCGGTCGATGCGGTCCAGCTCAGGTTGACGGTCGAGCTGCTGCTCGGCGTGGCAACGAGGCTGCCTGGCGCGGTGGGCGGCGTCGTGTCGGTCGACGTGACGGTGATGAAGTTGGGCGTCGTCCTGGTATTCGAGCCGCCAGGGCCGGTCACCGTGAGACTGACGGTGTATGAGCCGGCGCTGCTGTAGGTCTTGACCGGGTTCTGCGCGCTGCTGGTCGTGCCGTCGCCAAAGACCCAAGCGTAAGTATTGATCGTTCCCGTCGACGTGCTCGTGAAGTTGAGCGACAGCGGAACCGTGCCGGTGGTCGCGCTGGCAGTGAAGTTGGCGACCGGAGTCGCGACGGGAACAACCCCGGACACCTCATTCGACCTTGCGCTCTCGACGCGGGAGGCGTCATAAGCCGTCACCGCGAAGTAGTAAACCGCGCCGTCGACGAGGTTGGACACTGTGCGCGTGGTGATGTTGCCTACGTCAACCTGACCGGTGTAGGCGCCCGCAGTGGTACCGTAGTAGACCTTGTATCCCGCAAGGCGGGGGTCGTTCACGGCGTCCCACGCGATGCTAATGCTGCCGGCGAAGGCATTTGCCATACATGCAAGCGCGCACCCAAGGAGTACGAGCTGCCGAACGATTGCACGCATCAGTGATCTTCCATCCGACGGGGGGCGTTGAGGCGGAAGCCCACCGGAACCGACAGCAAACTAAAGGACACCGCCTGGACGTGCCCGCCATAAGCCAGAAAAACCGATGACAATCTGACGTGGTCTGAAAGAATCAAGAACGAAACCACGAATAATGCCAATGAAGTTGAACCATTGGACGGTCACCTTCTCTCATCTGGGTGTTAGGAACCCAGCAAGGGGTCGGCGCCAAGTTGCGCAAGGTTATTCCATTGGCATGGCGCGCGTCAAGCGTCTACTTGTACGGACCAACTTGAACACACCTGACAATCGGCGGGGGGAAAACTGCGCTGTTGCCCGGCGTGGCCGGTACACAGGAGCTGAAGTGCTCCCGGGAAGTTGCAACAGCTCATAAGCAGCCTAGGCCGCGGACGCTTGCTCCTTTTCGGCAGGAGGGGGCACGCGTGAAGACGTCGAGGGGCGCGTCCCGGGAAATGGTGGAGGAAGCTGGCGAGTTCCGGACTTTCTGGGGGCGGCACGGTCGGAGCCGTGACGCTCGGAGTTTCGGCCGGTGGCGTGGGCACGACGCAGTTCGGCGAACGTGCGCTGACTTCGTCGACGCTCTCTGACCTTGATGGCGACCTCGCCGCTTACCGGCTACTCGGTGACCTCGTCGAAGCCGGGGCTCGCGTTGGTCGGCACGTCGCAACTCACCGACAGTTCGGTGAGGGCGGTGAACGTTACCAATGCCAGCGTTCCCAAGCCCAAACTGTAGGCAGGCGACAGGATGACGGGCCAGTTGCTCGGAACCGACGGGACGAATCTGCATTGGATGGCGTCCACTGAGACGGTCACGCCGATCAAACCCGTCGGCAAGAGCCTTGCGTCGCCAGACAGCACGGGTGTCGTAGGTATCTGTGCAGCGATCGCGCGCTCGGCACGGACGGCGTGCCGGGGGTGAGCTACGGCGACGCACCAAAGACACGCTGAAGGTGGCGAAGTGCGGCAATGCGACCAGCATGGGGACGAGCATGCTGACCGTTGCGGATACCATCTGCGGTTCCGCGGTCTACATGGCGTACACCTCGATCGCCGTGGGGGTTGACGGTCTTTCGTCGGTGTGTTGCGTCGGCCGCGTTCCGGGCACTCCGACGACCTCGGTACCGCAGGTGGCCAAGTGGAGCAACGCGGCGTGCACCGGGACGAGCACGATCAGCCTCGTGGACGGCACCGGGGACGTCGGGTGGTTCAGCTCGATCGCGATCGGAGTCGACGGCCTGCCGGACATCGCCTATCACGACATGACCAATGGCAACCTCAAGGTGGTGAAGTGCTCGAGCGCAACGTGCATGCCGTTCGTGCGCAACCGGTGACGCCACTAGACCCCTACGGGGCCGCCTCGCCTGGCGGCCCCGTAGCAGCATGGCTAGAGAACGCAGACGTACCTGAGGAGCGCGCGGCCCGCGGTATGCGGGGGAATGTTGTTGCCTGTACGTGTCGCCAGATAGGCCCAGTCCGATTGGCCTTCCGGCGAGCCGAGGACGTTCCCGGCCGCCATCGGCTCGGCGTGGTCGGCAACTGACTGCACGCGCTATCGCTCTGCGTCGCAGTCGGACTCGAACAATGCACGACGCGAACGTACTCCCCCTGCGCGCGCCGGCGAAGTCCTGGATCTCCCAAATCTTCCGAAGGCAGCCATCGTTCTGAAGCGGCGTCGGATCGAGGGAACGGGTCGTCTCGCCGCTCTGAACGACCTTCACCCACTCTGCCTGCGCCGACGTCACGATCAGCGCCTGGAGCACAGTCGCCAGGATTCGCATGGTTTCACTCGTTGAATTAACGTCTGCAATCTAGACTCTCCCTCGGGGGCGGCGCTGCGACCATGTTTCCGGCATTGTGTGCTGCCGGGAATCGCGGTTTGACGCGGGTCAAGAGCCGGAGTCGGGTGCCGGCGCGCAATCGACGTCATGCTAGCCCACGGCATGGCGCGATTAGCAATGTCGGGCCAGGCTTGAGGTACCACGGCGGCCACGAGCCGCTCGGGCGCCGGTCGTGGGAGTTTTCGTGTCCCGACCCGTCCTCGCGCCGATCGCCGCGGCGATGATTGCGCTGCTTCTTGCGCGCGAAGTCTGCTGGCTCCGACGTCACAGGAGGCTAGCGTGACCGAGTTGCGCCAGACCGGGGAAGGAAAGTCTCGCCAATTGCGCAGGGCGATGGTGCACGGATAGCGATTCCACCAACGGGCCGGATGCATGAGCAGGCGACAAGAACTCGTCATCCAGTCCCCGGTCGCAATCGATCTCGAGTCAGGCTTCCTCTCACCAGGCAGAGTCGATCATCCGCGGTGCGGTTGGCTTCGTTCGAGTTCGGAAGCGGCGTCGCGTTGATTGACCATGGTAGTTTCCCCGCCCGCAGCGTCCACTCGCGATTCCCGACGGAAAGGTACGACCGGCCCGCAGTCGTTGAATGGCGGCCTGCCACGGGGACCTGATAGCGCGCCAACGCGGTGAACGCATGCCTGGCCCACCGGACCCCTCAGCGATGACGCCGCCAACCACCGTGTCGCCGGACAGCATCGAGATCGTCGACTGTTGCGCGCTGTCGCAAGCGGACGCGGCGCGCGTTTGCGTCGCCTCGTCGCGGCCTTTGAGGACCTCTACCGGGCCGCCTTCCCCGATCCTACTGAACGCGAACTCGCCGAGGACTGGATCGCTCGGCTGGGTGGCAGGCAGCCGCCGCCCCAGCCCGAGGTCCTAGTTCTGCTGGCCGTCGCGGACGGCGATCGCGTGCTCGGCGGCGTGTGTGCCGAGCATTACCGCAGCAGCCGCTGCGGTCTCGTGACGTACATCGCGGTTGCGCCGCAGCATCGCGGTGCGGGAGTCGCGCGGATGCTGATGCGCGCCGCCGTTGGCCGGCTCGACGCTCTCGCGTGCGACCAGGGCGAACCGCTCCGCGCGATCTTCGCCGAGGCCGAGGACCCGTCAAAGGTCGACGCGACACTGCACGCGACGGCAAGCGAAAGGCTTCGCATCCTCGGTCGGTTCGGCGCCCGCGCTGTCGACCTGCGCTACGTCCAGCCCGGGCTGTCGGGCGGAGGCGGTCGCGCACGGCACCTGATGCTGCTTCGCCTTGGTAGCGGCGACGCACCGATCGAATGCGCGATCGTGCAGGACTACATGCACGAGTTCTATCGCGCGCTGGGGATACCGGATGCCGAGGCCGATCCGGACTTCGCGGCGATGTTCGCGGGAACCGGCGCTTACCTGGACACGCTTGCTTTGCCCACGGCGCGCTTCACGTAGATGCCCTTGTCGGGGGCCTCGCGGCGGCGTCGATCGTCAGGAAGCGATAGACAGGTCCGCGGGAGTCCGACCGCGACATTAGGCACGTTGCGGCGGTGAAGTCGGCAGGCGTGCCGGCGCAGCGAGCAAGGTTTGCCGCGGCGCTTGCGGATGCGACGCCGGGCGAACACCAGTGCGGCGACGGGGCGCGGCACTCCCTGGATTCCTGGGACTCACTGCCGGGAGAAGCGCACGTCGCATGGGCGCTCGGCACGCGTGCCCGTTCCGGACGATCCTTCGAAGCGCGCCCTGACCTCGTATCGGTACGGAGAGCCCGGCGGGATAACTCCCTTCAT
>Ga0105090_10000534_pt1 | contig 18886 bp, 17 predicted proteins | sample PPLLak3March2015_FD_79110 | JGI IMG/M metagenome (GOLD analysis project Ga0105090, IMG submission 79110) | Freshwater sediment microbial communities from Prairie Pothole Lake near Jamestown, North Dakota, USA - PPLs Lake P7 Core (1) Depth... | ecosystem: Environmental > Aquatic > Freshwater >... | reverse complement strand
TCGACCGCCCGGAGCGCGATCACGGGCTCGTGGCGCCGGCCGTCGCCGGTGACGCCCACGCTCTTCACCGGCAGGAACACCGCGAAGGCCTGGCTCGTCTTCTCGTACCAGCCGGCCTTGCGCAGCTCCTCGATGTAGATGTGGTCGGCGAGGCGCAGCGTGTCGGCCGCTTCGCGCGTCACTTCGCCGAGGATGCGCACGCCGAGCCCGGGGCCCGGGAACGGGTGGCGCTGGACCATCTCGGCCGGCAGGCCGAGCTCGACGCCGATGCGCCGTACTTCGTCCTTGAAGAGCTCGCGCAACGGCTCGACGAGCTTGAGCTTCATGTGCGCCGGCAGGCCGCCAACGTTGTGATGCGACTTGATGACGTGCGCCTTGCCGGTCTTGCTGCCTGCCGACTCGATCACGTCGGGGTAGATCGTCCCCTGCGCGAGGAACTCGACGCCCTCGAGCTTCGCCGCCTCCTCGTCGAACACCTCGATGAAGAGGCGCCCGATGATCTTGCGCTTGGCCTCGGGATCCGTGACGCCCTCGAGCGCCGCGTAAAAGCGTTCGGCGGCATCCACGCGCACGACCCGCACACCGAGGTTGCGCGCGAACACGGCCATCACCTGGTCGCCCTCGTGGTGGCGCAGCAGGCCGTGGTCCACGAACACGCAGGTGAGCTGTTCGCCGATCGCCTTGTGCAGCAGCGCCGCGACGACCGAGGAGTCCACGCCGCCCGAGAGGCCGAGCAGCACCTTGCCACCGCCGACCTGCGCGCGCACGCGCGCCACGGCGTCCTCGATGATGTTGCCGGCGTTCCAGCCGGAATCGCAGCCGCAGATGCCGTGCAGGAAGCGCTCGTAGATGCGCGTGCCCTGCCGCGTGTGCGTCACCTCCGGATGGAACTGCAGCGCGTAGAGCCCACGCGACTCGTCGGCCATGCCTGCGATCGGCAGGTCGGGCGTCGAGGCGATGGCCTGGAAACCCGGCGGAAGCCCCACGACGCGGTCGCCGTGGCTCATCCAGACGTCGAGCAGGCCGTGGCCCTCGGCGTTGACGCGATCCTCGATGTCGCGCAGCAGCGCCGAGTGGCCGCGCGCCCGCACCTCGGCGTAGCCGAACTCGTGCACGGCGCCGGGCTCGACGCGGCCCCCGAGCTGCGCCGCCATCGTCTGCATGCCGTAGCAGATGCCGAGCACCGGCACGCCGAGCTCGAAGACGGCCGCGGGGGCCGCGGGCGCACCGGCCTGCGTGACCGACTCGGGCCCGCCCGACAGGATGACGCCACGCGCGCCGAAGCCGCGCACCGCCGACTCGCCCGCGTCCCACGGGTGGATCTCGCAGTAGACCCCGAGCTCGCGCACGCGGCGCGCGATCAGCTGCGTGTACTGCGAGCCGAAGTCGAGTATCAGGATCCGGTGCGCGTGGATGTCCGGCGTGGGGACGGCGGCGGGCTCAGCTGACACGGTAGTTCGGCGCTTCCTTGGTGATCGTCACGTCGTGCACGTGGCTCTCGCGCATGCCGGCGCCGGTGATCCGCACGAACTTCGGCCGCGTGCGCATCTCCTCGATGCTGCTGCTGCCGGTGTAGCCCATCGCGGCCCGGAGTCCACCGGTGAGCTGGTGCAGGATCGCGACGATGCTGCCCTTGTAGGGCACGCGGCCTTCGACGCCCTCGGGCACGAGCTTCTCGAGCTCGGCCGTCATGTCCTGGAAATAGCGGTCGCGCGAGCCGTGCGCCTGGGCCATCGCGCCGAGCGAGCCCATGCCGCGGTACGACTTGTACGAGGCGCCCTGGTACAGCTCGACCTCGCCGGGCGATTCCTCGGTGCCCGCGAACAGGCCGCCGATCATCACGCAATAGGCCCCGGCCACGATCGCCTTCGCGACGTCGCCCGAGAAGCGGATGCCGCCGTCGGCGATGAGCGGCACGCCGTGCGGGGCGAGCGCCGCCGCGACGTTCGCCACGGCGCTGATCTGCGGCACGCCGACGCCCGCGACGACGCGCGTCGTGCAGATCGAGCCCGGACCGATGCCGACCTTGACCGCGTCGGCGCCCGCGTCCACCAGCGCCATGGCGGCCTCGGCGGTGACGATGTTGCCGGCGATGACCTGCTGCGACGGCCACCGGGCCTTGATGCGGCGAACCATCTCGATGACGCCGAGGGAGTGGCCGTGCGCGGTGTCGACCACGATGACGTCGACCCCGGCCTCGCGCAGCGCGGCCACCCGGTCGAGCGTATCGGCGCTCGTGCCGACCGCGGCGCCGACCCGGAGCGCGCCGCGCTCGTCTTTGCAGGCACGCGGGAATTCGGTGGCCTTCTGGAAATCCTTGACCGTGATCATGCCCTTGAGGGCGAAGTCGTCGTCGATGACCAGCACCTTCTCGATGCGGTGCTTGTGCAGCAGCGACAGCACCTCCTCCTTCGGGGAGTTCTCGCGCACGGTGACGAGCCGCTCGCGCGGCGTCATCACCGAGGAGACGGGCGCGTCGTAGCGCGTCTCGAAACGAAGGTCGCGGTGCGTGACGATGCCGACCGCCTTGCCGTCGCGGACGACCGGCACGCCCGAGATGTTCTTCGAGCGCGTGAGCTCGAGCACCTCGCGGATGGTCGCCTCGGGCCGCACCGTGATCGGGTCGTGGATGATGCCGCTCTCGAAACGCTTGACGCGGGCCACCTCGCGCGCCTGCCCTTCCATCGTCATGTTCTTGTGGACGATGCCGATGCCACCTTCCTGCGCGATCGCGATCGCGAGGCGGTGCTCGGTCACCGTGTCCATCGCGGCGGACAGCACGGGCAGGTTGAGGCGGATCCCCCTCGTGAGCGACGTCGCGAGGCTCGCCTCGTGCGGCAGCACCTGCGAGTACGCAGGCACGAGCAGGACGTCGTCGAAGGTGAGAGCTTCCTCGAGGATGCGCAGCATGGCTGATCCGGGCGGGAAAAAGGAAGCGCGCAATTGTACCCGCCGGGCGGGCCGGGGGGAAACCCGCGGTGCGGCCCCGGGGTCGGGGCCGCTCGGATACACTCGCGAGCAGGATGCAGGAACCCTGGTTCGACAGCCCGCCCGGCGCCGCGCCCGCGCGGGAAATCCTCACCGTAAGCCGGCTCAACCGAGAAGCCCGGACGCTGCTCGAGCGCGGCCTGGGCTCCGTGTGGCTCGAAGGCGAGATCTCGAACCTGTCGCGGCCGGGCTCCGGGCACTGGTATTTCTCGCTCAAGGACGAGTCCGCCCAGGTCCGCTGCGCGATGTTCCGCGCCCGGAACCTGCTGGTGCGCTTCCCGGTGCGCGACGGCAGCCACGTCGTGGCGCGCGGACGGGTGAGCCTCTACGAGGCTCGCGGTGAGTTCCAGCTGGTCGTCGACCACCTCGAGGAGGCCGGCGAGGGCTTGCTGCGCCGCCGGTTCGAGGAACTCAAGCAGAGGCTGCAGGCCGAAGGGCTCTTCGACGTCCGGCACAAGCAGCCGCTGCCCGAGCTGCCGCGGCGCATCGGGGTGATCACCTCGCCCACCGGCGCCGCGATCCGCGACATCCTGCACGTGCTCGCCCGCCGATTCCCGGCCATCCCGGTCCTCGTCTACCCCGTCCCCGTGCAGGGCGAGGCGGCGCCCCGCGAGATCGAGCACGCGCTCAGGCTCGCCGGGCAGCGCCGCGATTGCGACGTGCTGATCCTGGCGCGCGGCGGCGGCTCGCTCGAGGACCTCTGGGCCTTCAACGACGAGGCGGTCGCTCGCGCGATCTTCGCCTGCCCGATACCGGTCGTCTGCGGCGTCGGCCACGAGGTGGATTTCACGATCGCCGACTTCATCGCCGACGAGCGCGCGCCCACGCCGTCCGCCGCAGCGGAACGCGTGGTGCCCGACCGCGCCGAATGGCTGCGCGCGAATGCCGCCACTGCGCGGCGGCTCGTGCACGCGATGCAGCGCCGGTTGCGCGAGATCGGCCAGTCGCTCTCCGTGCGCGAGCAGCGCCTCGCCCGCGCCCACCCGGGCGCCGCGCTGCGACAGCGGGCCCAGCGCCTCGACGAGCTCGAGGCCAGGCTCCGGCTCGCGGGCCGGGCGAAGCTCGAGCGCTCCTCCGCGCGTTTCGGCTCGGTCCAGGCGCTGCTGCTGCGCGCCTCGCCCGCGTCGCGGGTCGCCGGCCTGGGCCTCAGGCTCGACGTGGCACGGCGGTCGCTCGCCGCGGCCGCGCGTGCCCGCTCGACCGAGGCGCGGCGCCGGTTCGAGCTCGCGGCCCGCACGCTGGACGCGGTGAGCCCGCTCGCGACGCTCGAGCGGGGCTACGCGATCGTGACGGACGCGTCGGGCCACGTGCTGCACGGGCCCGAAGAAGTGCGCCCGGGCGACCTGATCCAGGCACGCCTTGCGCGCGGGCGCGTGTCGGCGACCGTCGTGGATGCGTTCCCGGCCAGCCGCCCGGAATCCGGCGAGCCGTGACCAGGCGCGCCGCATCGGCCTGCCTCGCGCTCGTCCTCGCGCTGTGCGCGAGCGGCGCATGGGCTTCGTCGCCCTCCCTGCCCCGCGAGAGCCGGGTCCCCGGCGGCGTCGCGCTGATCGGGCTCGGCAAATTGGAGTCCGTCCCGGGGGTCGTCACCTACGGCAAGCACCGCTCCCCCGTCGTCGCGACGCCGGAAGGCTGGGTGGCGATCGTCGGGATTCCGCTCGACACGCCCCCCGGCGTCCAGGCGGCGATGCTCGACCCCGGCGGCGACGAACCGCCGCGCCCTCTCAAGTTCAGCGTCGCGGCGAAGGAGTACGCCGAGCAGCGCCTCACGGTGAAGAACCAGCGGCACGTCGAGCCGTCGAAGGCAGACCTCGAGCGCATCGAGCGCGAGCGGACGCGCATCGATGCGGCGCTCTCGACCTACACCGGGGAGCGCACGCCGCCCTTCGTGCTGCCCTCCCCCGTGCCGGGACCGAAGTCGAGCAGCTTCGGATTGCGGCGCTTCTTCAACGGCCAGCCCCGCAATCCGCACAGCGGCATGGACATCGCGGCCCCGACGGGCACGCCGATCCTCAGCCCCGCGCCGGGACGCGTGCTCGACGCAGGGGACTTCTTCTTCAACGGCAACACGGTGTTCGTCGACCACGGACAGGGGCTCGTGACGATGTACTGCCACCTCGAGCGCATCGACGTTGCCCCGGGCGATCCGGTCGTCGCAGGCACGATCCTGGGCACCGTGGGCGCCACCGGCCGCGTCACGGGCGCGCACCTGCACTGGGGCGTCGCGTTGAACCGCGCGCTCGTCGACCCGGCACTGTTCCTGCCGCCGGATCCGAAGTAACGAGCAGGACCGGGCTCAGCCGGCGGTGCGGATGCCGGCGAAGAAGCCGCCGATCGCGGGCTCGAAGCGCGCCAGGTCGGCCAGGAACGCGTCGTGGCCCTGCAGCGACGGGAAGGCGTGGAACTCGACCGGGCTGCCCGCGGCGCGCAGGTGGTCGGCAATCTCGCGCTGCTGGTCGATCGGGAACAGCATGTCGGTCTCGACGCCGAGCACCAGCGCCGGCCGGCGCGCGAACTTTGCGAACGCACCCGCGAGCGAGCCGCCGCCGTGGTCGGAGAGGTCGAACTGGTCCATCGCGCGGGACAGCTGCAGGTAGCAGTTGGCGTCGAAGGTGTCCGCGAACCGCAGCGCCTGGTGCTCGAGGTAGGCCTCGACCTCGAACTGCGGACGGAAGTCCCCCGAGAGGCCCGCCGTCGCCGGCACGCGCTGGCGTCCGAAACGCTGTTCCCACTCGGCAGCCGAGCGGTACGTGATCGTGCCGAGCTTGCGCGCAAGGCGCAGTCCCAGCCGCGGGCCGCGGCCCGGCTCGTAGTTCCCGCCGCGCCATGCCGGATCGCTGCGGACCATCTCACGCTGCAACGAGCGCAGCGCGATCGCGAACGGGTTTGCGTGCGCGGCCCCCGAGATGGTCACGAGGCTGCCGACGGTCTCGGGAAACTGCACGCAGTAGGCAAGCACCGTCATGCCGCCGAGCGACGGTCCGACGACGGCGGCCACGCGCTCGATGCCGAGCGTGGCGAGCGCCGCGTGCCCCGCCGCGGCGATGTCCTCGACTGCGAGTTCCGGGAAAGAGATTCCGCAAGAGCGCTGCGTGCGCGGGTCGATCGACACCGGGCTCGACGAACCGAACGGGCTGCCGAGTGAATTCACGCACACGACGTGGAAGCGCCGCGTGTCGATCGGCCGCCCGTCGCCGATCATGCTCTCCCACCAGCCCGGCTTCGGGTCGGCCGCAGACGAAGCCGCATGGGCCGAGGGCGAGAGCCCCGTGAAGAGGAGCACCGTGTTGTCGCGCGCATCGTTGAGCCGGCCCCAGCACTCGTAGGCGACGACGGGCTGTTCGATCACGCCGCCGCGGTACAGTCGGAACGGCTCCGCGAGTCTCGCGTACCTGCGTGCCGGCAGTTCGTGGGCGCCGACGGGCGGCGTGCGTGCGAGTGCCATGGCCATGCCGGCAGTCTATGCCGGGCTCCCAGCGGTACAAGTGCCAGAGGATAGCGCCTCAGAAGCGCTGGTTATGAGCGTTTCGAGCGCTTGACGAGGCGGCGCCGCTTGCGCACCTGGCGGGGCGTGAGCTCGTTGCGGCGGCCGGCGTAGGGATTCTCGTCGGTGCGGAACTCGATGCGCATCGGCGTCCCTTCGAGGCGGAACACACGGCGGAAGTGGTTCTCGAGGTAGCGCCGGTACGCCGCGGGCACGTGCTGGGTCTGGTTGCCGTGGATCACGACGACCGGCGGGTTGCGGCCGCCCTGGTGCGCGTAGCGCAGCTTGATGCGCCGTCCGCGCACGAGCGGCGGCTGGTGCATCGTGACCGCCTGCTCGAGCGCGGCGGTGAGCTCGCGCGTCGGCAGCTCGCGCATCGCGGCGCGGTACGCCGAGCGCACGGCACCCATCAGGTCGCCGACGCCCGTCCCGTGCCGTGCCGATATGAAGTGGACCGGCGCGAACGCGAGGAAATCGAGGCGCAGGTCGAGTCCGTCGCGGATCGCGGTCCGCTGGTCGGGCGGGATGCCGTCCCACTTGTTGACCGCGATCACGAGCGCGCGTCCCTGCTCCACGACCAGGCCGAGCAGGCTCGCGTCCTGCTCGGCGACGGTGTCGTGGGCGTCGAGCACGCCGATCACCACGTGCGCATCTTCGATCGCCTGCAGCGCCTTGACGATGCTGAACTTCTCGACCGCGTCGCTCACACGCGCGCGGCGGCGCACGCCCGCGGTGTCGATGAGGACGTAGCGCCGGCCCTCGCGCTCGAACGGCACGTGGACGGCGTCGCGCGTGGTGCCCGGCTGGTCGAAGGCCACGAGCCGCTCCTCGCCGAGCAGCCGGTTGATCAGCGTGGACTTGCCGACGTTGGGCCGCCCGACCACGGCGACGCGGATCTCGCCTCCCTCGTCCTCCTCGGGTGCCTCGGCGGCATCCGGTTCCGGCAACCCGTCGAGCGCGCGCTGCATGAGGTCGATGACGCCTTCGCCGTGCGCCGCGGAGACCGGCAGCGGCTCGCCGAAGCCGAGCTGGTGGAAGTCCGCCGTCGCGTGGTCGGGGTCGAGCGCCTCGGCCTTGTTGGCGACCACGACGACGCGTTTGCCGCTGCGCCGCAGGAGCCCCGCGACGTGCAGGTCGGCGGGCATGCAGCCCGCTCGCGCATCGACCACTAGCAGCACCCGGTCGGCCTCCTCGACCGCCTTGAGCGTCTGCTCCGCCATCAGCTGCTCGATGCCCCCGGCGGTCTCGACGAGACCTCCGGTGTCTATCAGGACGGCGCTGCGGGACCCGACGCGCGAATAGCCATACTTGCGGTCGCGCGTGAGGCCGGGGACGTCGGCCACCAGCGCGTCGCGCCTGCGCGTCAAGGCGTTGAAAAGCGTCGACTTGCCGACGTTCGGGCGTCCGACCAGGGCGACGACGGGAAGCACGATCAGCGCCCCGGCGGGGCCCCGCTCCGGTACGCGACGATGTCCCCGCCCTCGTCGATCACGAAGACCCGGTTGCCCGAGACCAGCGGCGCGAGGCTGATCCGTGCGTTGCCGGGACGCTCGCGCGCCACGAAACGGCCGGTGGCGCGGTCGAGCCAGTGCAGGTAACCATCGAAATCTCCGACGACGACGTTGTCGCCCTGCACCGCGGGCGTGCTCGGCGCGCGGCGCTGCAGGCCCGGTTGCGTCCAGACGATCGAGCCGTCCCGACGGCGCAGGGCCACGACATCGCCCTCCGAAGTCGAGACGTAGATCTGGTCGTCGTCGACGTCGAGACCGCGGTAGCTCGACATTTCGCGGGCCCACCACAGCTGCCCGGTGTCGAGCGAGAGCATCGCGAGGCGACCCTGGTAGCCGACCGCGTAGACGTCGCCGCCCGCGACCCTGACCGCCGCATCGACGTCGGCGAGGCGCTCGAGTTCCGAGCGGCCCCGCGGCGACCCGACCTGGGCCTGCCACAGGATGTCCCCGCTCGCGAGCGCGACCGACATGACGCGCCCGGTATCGAAGCCGCTGATCACCGCGTCGTTGGCGAGGACGGGCGCCGAGGTGCCCCGCAGCGTGAGCCGCGGCACGGTGTCCTCGACCATCCACGCTTCGTTGCCGTCCGTGGCGGCGAACGCGCGGAGCCGTCCGTCGACTGTCCGGACCACGACGCGCCCCGCGGCGACCAGCGGCGCGGCCAGCACTTCGCCGCCGGCCTGCGCCTTCCAGAGCTGCTTGCCGCTCGCGGCGTCGAGCGCCACGAGCGCGCCGCTGCTGGTCGCCACGGCGACGAGGCCGCCGCCGGCGCCGGGCCCAGCGGACAGCGCGAGGTCGGTGTCGGTCTCCCAGCGGGTGCGGCCCGTCGCCGCATCGATGGCTCGCACGTCGCCCTTGCGGCCCGCGGCGTACAGCGTGTCACCATCGAGCGCGATGCCGAGCGCGAGACGCAGCTTCTTGCCGCCGCCGTCGACGCTCGACGACCAAAGCTTGTCGACCGCGAGCGTGGTCTTGATGTCGACGAGCTCGGCGGGCGGCGCGACGTCTTTTTCCTTGTCGCACGCCGCGAGCAGCGCAAGCGCCGCGGCGAGGGCGACGGCGGCCGGTCGCTTCATCGAGGGGCCGCTTCCGCAGGCGCCGCCGCTGCAGCTGCCGGCGCAGGTGCAGCCGCTGCCGCCGGCGCGGCCGCGATGCCCAGCGCGTCACGCTTGAGCTCGACGTAGCGCGCATCGAGGCCCGTCTTCTCGGCATCCGTCGTCGCAAGGGCCGCATCGTATTCGCGGCGCGCCGCATCGGCATCGCCCTTCGCCTTGTAGGCGTCGCCACGGATCTCGCGCACGTAGGCTGCGAATGCCCCGGCCTGGGCAGGATCGAGGAGAGCGAGCGCCTCGTCCGGCTTGCCCTGGGCGAGGAGCACCCGGGCGAGGCGCGTCCGCGCGACGATCCGGAGCTCGGGATCCTTCGAGTTGTCGGCCACGAGGCCGAGCCGGCGCGCGGCCTCGTCGAGTTCGCCTCGCTCGGCGGCGGCCCTCGCGAGCGCGAGATCGGCCTGGTCCGCATAAGGCGACGCCGGATGCTCCTTGCGAAGCACGTCGGCCTTCTGACCGGCCACGTCGCGCTGGTTCGAGTCGAGTCCTTCGAGTACGGCCTGGTAGCTCGCGAGATCCCGTTCCGCGACCTGCACCTGGTGGCGCTGCCAGTACTGCCAGCCCGCGAGCAGCGCGAGGCCGAGCGCGACCCCGCCGATGATCCAGGCCCAGTTGTCGCTCCACCAGCGGCGCAGTTGTTCTTCGCGTTCGTTGTCGGTCAGGTCTTCCACGTCTAGCACTCCGTCGAGCCGGCACCCACGGGTGCGCGGCGGGGTTCAGATCCTGTGCCGGTCTGTCGTACCGGCAAGGGTGGCCAGTTCGGCCGGCAGCGCGTCGAGTGCGACCTGCCGCTGCCCGGTCTCCTCGCGCAGCGGCTTCAGCGTCGCGACGCCGCGCGCCACCTCGTCGTCGCCCAGTATGAGGGCGAGACGTGCGCCGCTGCGGTCCGCGCGCTTCAACTGCGACTTGAAGCTGCCGCCTCCGCAGTTTGTTTCGATTCTTAAACCCGGCACCGCCTCGCGCAGCGACTCCGCGAGCCCGAGGCCCATCGCCTCGGCGCCGGGCCCCGCGAGCGCGAGGTAGATGTCAGGCGCGCCTGCGTCCACGACGCGCTGCTGCAGCTTCATGAGCTCGACGACCCGCTCCTCGCCGAGCGCCCAGCCGATCGCGGGCACCGCCTCGCCGCCGAGCTGCGCGACGAGGCCGTCGTAGCGGCCTCCGGAGCACACGGCGTCCTGAGAGCCGAGGTCGGTCGTGATCCACTCGAACACGGTGCGCGAGTAGTAGTCGAGCCCGCGCACGAGGCGCGGATTCACGACGTACGGAACTCCCGCTGCGTCGAGCTGCCGGCGCAGTTCGGCGAAGTGCGCGGCCGACTCGGGATCGAGGTGATCCGTGATGAGCGGGGCGCCCGAAACGACGTCGCGCATCGCGGGATTCTTGCTGTCGAGGATGCGCAGCGGATTGCCGTCGAGGCGGCGGCGACTGTCTTCGTCGAGCGCGCCTTCACGCGAGCGGAGATACTCGACCAGCTTCGCGCGGTACTCGCGCCGCGACTCCGGCGTGCCGAGCGAGTTCACGTTGAGCGCGAGCCCGCCGATGCCGAGCCTCCGCCACAGGCGCGCCGACATGAGGATCAGCTCGGCGTCGACGTCGGGCCCCGGGAAGCCGAGTGCCTCCACGTCGATCTGGTGGAACTGGCGGTAGCGTCCTTTCTGCGGTCGCTCGTAGCGGAACATCGGGCCGGCGCACCAGACTTTCTGGCGCTGGTTGTGCAGCAGGCCGTTCGTGATGCACGCGCGGACGATCCCCGCCGTCGCCTCGGGACGCAGCGTGACGGATTCGCCGCCGCGGTCCTCGAACGTGTACATCTCCTTCTCGACGATGTCCGTGAACTCGCCGATCGAGCGCTTGAAGAGCTCCGTGCGCTCGAGCAGCGGCAGGCGGAGCTCGCGGTAGCCGTACTCGGCGAACGTCTCGCGGGCAACGCGCTCGAGCTGCTGCCACGCGGCGGACTCGCCGGGCAGCACGTCGTTCATGCCGCGGACGGCCTGCAGGGTCTCGCTCATGACGCGACCGTCCTCACCGCAGCGACCCGTCGGGATCGATCGTGAAGCGCGCCACGGTCTGACCCGCGGGCGGCGTCGGCACCGCGACCGCGCGGCCGTTGACCTGCAGCCGCACGGTGGGCGCATTGCCGAGCGTGACGCTCAAGGGCGCCGTCGCGGCGATTGTGCGCTGCGTGCCCGCCTGCCCGAGATCGTAAAGCACGGCCTTGCCCGAGCCGTCGTAGATCTCGGCCCACGAGTCCGCGGCGAAGGCGAGGCTGATGCTCACGTGGCCGGGCGGCACGTTGACGGTCTCGACGGTCCCGGCGAGCGGCTCGGTCGCCGCGGCAGGATCGGCTGCACCGTCCGATGTCGCGGGCCCCGTCGTCGTCGGCGGCGCGCCGCCGGGCACCTCGGCGACCGGCGTCGTGGCATCCACGCCTGCGCCCCCGGACTTTCGCTGCAGTTCGCCCGACGACCAGGCCGGCAGCGAGACGCCGAACTCGGAGACGTACGCGACGAGTCCCGCCGCCAGCAGGAAGGCGAGCGTCCCGCCGAGCACCCACGGGCCCTTCGGCCGGCCACGCACCGGCGTCATCTCGAGTCGCGACTTCGGGACCAGCGTCGGCTGGTCGGGCTGGACCTTGGAGCCCTCGTAGGCGGCGAGCAGTTCCTGCTCCGGCAGGCCGAGCATCGCTCCATAGCGACGCAAGTGTCCCTTCGCGAACACCGGCGCGCCGAGCGATGCGAAATCGTCGCTCTCGAGCGCGACGACGACCATCGGGTCGAGATTGAGCTGCTCGGCGGCCTGCTGGTCCGTGAGCCCGCGCGCCTCGCGCGCGCGGCGCAGCATCGCGCCCGCGCTCGAGCCCTGGCCCGATGCTGCCGTCTCGTCGGGACTCACGGCGCGCCGCGCTCCGCCTCTAGCAGCCTTCCCATTTCGGCGGACGTGGGGAAGTCGCCCTTGAGCTTGCTGGCGTACCCGTCGGCCGCCGCGCGCTCGCCCAGGGCGGACTCGATCTGGTAGCCGAGCCACAGCGACGCCGCGCTCGGGGGCGCAACGGCCATGTAGCGCTCGAGGAATGCGCGCGCCTGCAGCGGGCTCGAGGCCTCGACGTACAGGTCCGCGAGCTGGTACAGGGGGTCCGGGAGGTTCGGCCGCAGCGCGAGAGCCTGCCGGAAGTACTTTTCGGCGTCCTTCGGTCGACCGTCCGCGCGGGCGCAGAAGCCGGCGTTCGTATAGGCGATCTCGGGCATCCGGTTGAGCGGGCTCTCGGCGGCCTGGAGGAAGTACTTCTCGCCGCGCTTGCGGTCGTCCTTGCGGCAGAAGTATTGCGCCGCGTTGTTCAGGACGTCCGGATTGTCCTTGCCGCCGAGCTTCACCGCCTGGTCGAAATGGTTGCGGGCCTTGCGCTGATCGCCCAGCCGGTCGTAGACGAAGCCCGCGGCCATCTGCGTGTCGGCCGTGCGCGGGTTCTGCTGGAGCGCCTTGTCGATCTTCTCGCGCGCGGCCTGCAGCTCGCCCTGCTTCATGTACGTGAGCGCGAGCTGGGTATTGACCGCGGCCGCCTTCGTGCGCTGGTCGCGCGTGAGCGACTCTTCCGCGGAAGCGGACTGCGCGAGCACCGCGCAGGCGCAGAGGGCCGCGACCCGCAGCCGGCGGCGTGCGCTCACGCGCGCACCGTCTGCAGCGCGACGAGCTTCTGCCCGAGGCGGATCGTCGTGCGGTCGTTGACGCGCCCGACGAGCTGGCCGCAGGCCGCGTCGATGTCGTCACCACGGGTGCGGCGGATCGTCGCGATCACGCCACCCTTGATCAGCAGGTCGCGGAATTTCACGATGGCTTCCTCGGTCGAGCGCCGGTACCGAGTGCCCGGGAACGGGTTGAAGGGGATCAGGTTGACCTTCGCGGGACGGCCGCGCAGCAGCGCCGCGAGCTCGCGTGCGTGCGCGGGCCGGTCGTTGACGCCGTCGAGCATCACGTACTCGAACGTCACGCTGCGGGCGTTCTGCTTCTCGACGTAGTGCCAGCACGCCTCGAGCAGGTCCGCGATCGGGTGCCTGCGGTTGATCGGCACGAGCTCGCTGCGCAGCTCGTCGTTCGGGGCGTGCAGCGACACCGCAAGCGCGACGTTCGTCTCGTCGGCGATGCGCATCATCTGCGGCACGAGCCCCGAGGTGCTTATCGTCACCCGGCGGCGCGAAAGGTCCAGCCCGAGGTCGTCCATCATCACCTCGGCGGCCGGCACGACGTTGCGGTAGTTCGCGAGCGGCTCGCCCATGCCCATGAACACGACGTTGGTGATCACGCGGTCGCCGTCCGGCGAGTAGCCCAGCTCGCGGTTCGCGAGCCACACCTGGCCCACGATCTCCGCCGTGTCGAGGTTGCGGTTGAATCCCTGCTGCGCGGTCGAGCAGAACGTGCAGTCCATCGCGCAGCCGACCTGGCTCGAGATGCAGAGCGTGCCGCGGCCGGGCTCGGGGATGAACACCATCTCGATCGCCTGGCCGCTCTCGAGCCGCAGCAGCCACTTGCGCGTGCCGTCCGCGGAAGACTGCGCGACGACGACCTCGGGCGTGCGGATCTCGGCGACTTCGGCGAGGCGACGCCGGAAATCCTTGCCGAGGTCCGACATCGCGTCGATGTCGCCGACCGCGCGGCGGTACATCCACTTCATCAGCTGGCGGGCGCGGAACGGCTTTTCGCCGAGGCCGACGACGAACGACTCCAGGCCGGACCTCGTGAGGCCCAGCAGGTTCGTCTTCGTGCCGGCGAGTTCTCCCACGTTCGCCCCGCTGCTGATGACGGCTCCCCGCTCAGCGCGGGCAGAGCTCCGTCTCGGCGAAGAAATAGCCGATCTCGCGCGCGGCGTTCTCGGCGCTGTCCGAGCCGTGCACGACGTTCTGCTCGATGCTCTCGGCGAGGTCGGCCCGGATCGTGCCCGGCGCGGCCTTCTTCGGGTCGGTAGCACCCATGATCTCGCGGTTCCTCGCGACGGCGTTCTCGCCCTCGAGCACCTGCACGACGACGGGGCCGGAGGTCATGTAGGCCACGAGGTCCTTGAAGAACGGCCGGGCGCGGTGCACCTCGTAGAAGCCCTCGGCCTCGGCCGGCGACAGGCGCTGCATGCGCGCGGCGACGATGCGGAGACCCGCGGCCTCGAAGCGGCGACAGACTTCGCCAATGATGTTCTTGCGGACTCCATCGGGCTTCACGATGGACAGCGTGCGTTCGACGGCCATGGGGATCCTCTAAACGGGAGCGGAAGTGAACGCGAAAGTATACGCGCGCACGCCTCGCCAGCCAATAAAATTCAGCCGGAACGCGGGGTTAGACGTTGAAGCTCTCGCCGCAGCCGCACTCGCCCTTGACGTTCGGATTGCGGAACTTGAACGCCTCGTTCAGGCCCTGGCGCACGAAGTCGATCTCCGTGCCGTCGACGTACTGCAGGCTGCCCGCATCGACGATGACCTTGACGCCCCGGTCCTCGAACACGACGTCGGTCGCGGCGACATCGTCGGCGTAGTTCACGACGTAGGCGTAGCCGGAGCAGCCGGTCTTCTTGATCCCGAGGCGCAGGCCGACTCCGCGCCCGCGGTTCTGCAGGAAACCCCTGACTCGGTCGGCGGCGGACTGGGTCAACGACACGGACATGATGCGACGGGTGCCTCCTCGCTGCGGCGGGATTCTACACCGTAGACTCGCCGGCCCCGGGCCAGTTCCGCGCCAGTCCCCGCACGGCGTCCTGCAACGTGAGGAGCCGCCCGAATTTTGCCGGGGGTACCTCCAGCGCATCGGCCGCTGCGCGCCAGTCCCAGCCCTCGAGCGCCGCCCGGTCGGCACCGCGCAGCTGCCCGGTCAGCCACGAGGCGGCGGCGAGGAAGTGGGGACAGCCGTACGCGCGGAAACGCAGATCGGCGAGCCGGCGGCTCTCGACGCGCCCCGTGAGCAGGATCTCGGCCCCCTGCTCGCGATCTCCGGCGCGCGCAGTCACGACCCCGGGGCCGGGCGGGAGGTCGCCTGCCCCGGCCAGCGTCGCCATGCGGCGCCGGACCTCGGCCCCGTAGCGCGGATCGTCCCCGGTCACGCGGGGCTCCGGGGCGGCGCGACGGCCCGCAGCCGGGCGATCGCCGCGCCGACGGCCGCGACCGCCGCGTCGACGTCGCCGACTGTGCTGTATCGGCCCAGGCTCAGCCGCAGCGAGCCCTGCGCGAGACGGTCGCTGCGGCCCAGGGCCCGCAGCACATAGGACGGCTCGGCATTCGTCGTCGCGCAGGCCGAGCCCGAGGACACCGCGAACCCGCGCAGCTCGTAGAGCAGGCTCTCGCCGTCGACGTCGTCGAACGAGATGCTTAGGATCCCGGGCGCCCGCCGCATCGGGTGACCGTTCAGCAGCGTGCCGGGCAGCCGCCGCAGTCCTTCCCAGAGACGGTCGCGAAGTCCGGCGATCCGTGCCGACTCCTCCGCCATCGAGGCCGCCGCGATCCGGAACGCGGCACCCATGCCGACGACCTGGTGCGTCGCTAACGTGCCGGAGCGGAGGCCCCGCTCCTGCCCACCGCCGTGCAGCAGCGGCACGAGCCCGAGCCGCGGCTCGCGCCTCACGCAGAGCGCGCCCACGCCCTTCGGGCCGTGCAGCTTGTGCGCCGTGAGCGCAAGCAGGTCGATGCAGTCGCGCTCGACGTCGAGCGGCAGCTTGCCCGCGCCCTGCGCCGCATCGACGTGGAACAGCACGGCGCGATCGCGGCACAGGCGGCCGACGGCGCCCACGTCCTGGACGACGCCGATCTCGTTGTTCACGTGCATCAGCGACACGAGGATCGTGTCGGGTCGCAACGCGGCCTCCACCTGCGGCGCCTCGACGAGGCCGTCCTCTGCGGGCTTCAGGTACGTGACCTCGAAGCCCTCGCGCTCGAGCTGCCGGCACGCGTCGAGCACCGCGGGGTGCTCGGTCCGCGAAGTCACGACGTGACGGCCGCGCGGCCGGTGGTAGCGTGCCGCGCCGAGCAGCGCGAGGTTGTCGGCCTCGGTCGCGCCGGAAGTCCAGACGATCTGCTCCGGACGCGCGCCGACGACGCCGGCCACTTCGGCGCGCGCCTGCTCGACCCGGGCCCGGGCGCGCCGGCCGGGCGCGTGCGAAGTCGCCGACGGGTTCGCGTAGTCGCCGTGCGCGCCGAGGCACTCGAGCATCGCCTCGGCGACGCGCGGATCGACGGCCGTCGTGGCGGCATTGTCGAGATAGACGACGTCTTCCACCTCAGGAGCCCTTCGGCGGAGGCGGCTCGCCCGCACGACGTCGGCGCCCCTGCACCGACGTGAGGATGCCGCGCAGGATGTTGATCTCGTTCTGATCGGGCACGGCACGATTGAAGAACCGGCGCAACCTCGCCGCGAGGTGGCCCTCACCGGTGCGGTCGCGGAACTCGATGTCCTCGAGCACTTCCTCGAGATGGGCGTAGAAACGCTCCATCTCGCGCGCACTCGCGAGCGGAATCCCGCGCCGCCCGTCGTCGCCCGGCGCGTCGCGGCGCGCGAGCAGCAGCTCGTAGGCCACGATCTGCACCGCCATCGCGACGTTGAGCGAGCCATAGCTCGATCCCGTCGGAATCGTGAGCAGCAGCTGGCAGCGCTCGAGCTCCTCGTTCGTCAGACCGGTCCGCTCGGCGCCGAACACCACCGCGACGTCGCTTGCCGCGGCCGCGGCGACGATCTCGACCGCCGCTTCACGGGGTTCGACCGTGCGCCACGGCAGGTGGCGCGAGCGCGCGGTCGTGCCCACGACGAGGCCGCAGTCGGCGACCGCGCCCCGCACGTCCGCATGGACCTGCGCGCGCTCGAGCACGTCGTCGGCGCCCGCCGCCATGACCGTGGCCTCCGTCGCCGGGAAGCGCTGCGGAGCGACGAGATGCAGCCTCTCGAGGCCCATCGTCTTCATCGCGCGTGCGGCGGAGCCGATGTTGCCCGGGTGCGAGATGCCGGCGAGGACGATGCGGATCGACATGCTCTGCTATTCTAGCGGGCCTGGGACGGCAACCGTCCCATCGCTCTTTTTTCCCGTCGCCGCCAGCCACGAGCCGCCTTCATGCAGCCCCTGCTCAACATCGCCATCCGTGCCGCCCGCCGCGCCGGCGACCTCATCGTCCGCAACCTCGACCGCGTCCCGACGCTGGGCGTGCGCGCCAAGAGCCGCAACGACTTCGTCACCGAGATCGACCAGCTCGCCGAACGCGACATCATCGAGACGATCCGCCGCGCCCACCCGGACCACGCCTTCCTCGGCGAGGAATCCGGACGCAGCGGCTCCGGCGACTTCCTCTGGATCATCGATCCGCTCGACGGCACGACCAATTTCATGCACGGCTTCCCGCAGTTCGCCGTGTCGGTCGCGTGCGAGGTCCGTGGCCGCATGGAACACGGCGTGGTCTACGACCCGATGCGCCAGGAGCTCTACACCGCCTCGCGCGGCGACGGCGCGCAGCTCGACGGCAAGCGCATCCGCGTGAGCAAGCAGGCCGAGCTCGAGGGCGCTCTCGTCGGCACCGGCTTCCCGTACCGCGCGAACGCCCGCTGGATCGACGAATACCTTCAGATGCTCAAGGCCGTGATGCAGCAGACGGCCGGCATCCGCCGTCCGGGCTCCGCGGCCCTCGACCTCGCCTACGTCGCGGCCGGCCGCACCGACGGCTTCTGGGAGATCGGCCTCAACGCCTGGGACACCGCCGCGGGCACGCTGCTCATCACCGAGGCCGGCGGCCGCGTCGGCACGCTGACGGGCGGCGAGTACCGGCAGGGCGGCAACATCATCGCCGGGACGCCGAAGGTCTACGACGCGCTGGTCGAGTGCCTGCGCCCGTTCGTGCCCGAACCGCTGCGCGAGACCTAGCGGAGGCCCCTACCCGGCCCCGCCCCGCTCGGGTACATTCCCGCGATCGCGCCGGGGGGCGGCGCGCCCCGCCCCGAGGCCCGACGATGCCGAAACGCCTGTTTTCGACGAAACCGATCGCCGAGCTGCACGAGGGCGACGCTTTCAACGAACTGCACCGGACGCTCGACGCGCGGGCGCTGGTGCTGCTCGGCATCGGCGCCATCATCGGCACGGGCATCTTCGTGCTCACGGGCACCGCGGCCGCGAACCACGCGGGCCCGGCGCTCATCGTGTCGTTCCTGATCGCGGGCCTCGGCTGCGCGCTCGCGGGCCTGTGCTACGCCGAATTCGCCTCGATCGTGCCCGTCTCGGGCAGCGCGTATTCCTACTCGTACGCAACGCTCGGCGAGTTCGTCGCGTGGTTCATCGGCTGGAACCTGATCCTCGAGTACCTGTTCGCCGCCGCGACGGTCGCGGTCGGCTGGTCGGGCTACGTCGTGAGCCTCGTCGAGCAGCTGGGCATGCATCTGCCGGACGCGCTCACGAACGCGCCCTTCACCAAGGGCGAGGGCCATTTCGAGATCGTCCGGACCGGCGCGCTGCTGAACCTGCCGGCCGTCCTGGTCGTCGCCGCGATCACCGCGCTCTGCTACGTCGGCATCCACCAGTCCGCGCGGTTCAACGCGATCGTCGTCGCGATCAAGGTGACCGTGATCGTGCTGTTCATCGGCTTCGGCATGTGGGTGGTCGACGGCGCGAACTGGCAGCCCTTCATCCCGGAGAACACGGGCGAGTTCGGCCGCTTCGGCTGGAGCGGCGTCCTGCAGGCCGCGGGCATCATCTTCTTCGCGTACATCGGCTTCGACGCGGTGTCGACCGCGGCCCAGGAGGCGAAGAACCCGCAGCGCGACATGCCGATCGGCATCCTCGCCAGCCTCGC